>Ga0302235_10000939_pt1 | contig 22305 bp, 16 predicted proteins | sample II_Palsa_N3_3_FD_193577 | JGI IMG/M metagenome (GOLD analysis project Ga0302235, IMG submission 193577) | Peat permafrost microbial communities from Stordalen Mire near Abisko, Sweden - II_Palsa_N3_3 | ecosystem: Environmental > Terrestrial > Soil > Palsa > Peat permafrost | place: Sweden...
ATCAAGGCCACGACCTGACATCCACTCCCGGGGACCCCGAGGAACTGCCTGTCCGCGAGGCAGTTCCTCGGGAAGCCGCGCACGCCGTTCGGCTTGCGGATCTACGAGCAGCACCTTCCGGCGGCCCGCATTCTGGGGACTCATCGCTCAGCACAACGAACGATGAGGCGCTCGCCTTACCGCGAGAGTGGCGTGGAGCGTGGCCATGCATACTGCGAGAACGGCAGGAAGTGAATGAGATGAGCCCGACATCGCGTGGATTCAGACGGCGTCATACGGTACCCGACGGCGACGCCGCCCGGGTGCCGCCTGGGCAGTACGTGACCGACGGGTTCCCCGTGCTGTCGGCCGGGCCGACTCCGCATACCCCGCTGACCGACTGGACGTTCTCGATTCGCCAGGGATCGAGCACCCTCAAGTCCTGGACCTGGGCAGAACTCCAGGGACTGGCCGTAGAGACCGCGACTGTCGACATCCACTGCGTCACCCGGTGGTCGAAGCTGGATACCGAATGGCGCGGTGTTTCCGTCGACACCCTGCTCGACCAGGTCGAGCATGACGCCGGGTACGTGATGGCGTTCTCCGACGGCGGCTACACGACCAACCTGCCGCTGGCGGATGTCACCGGCGGGAAGGCATGGGTGGCGTTCAGCTTCGCCGGCGCGCCGCTTGAACCCGAGCACGGCGGCCCGGCCCGGCTGCTGGTGCCGCACCTGTATTTCTGGAAGAGCGCCAAGTGGGTCCGCGGCCTGGAGCTCATGGACGAGGACCGGCCAGGATTCTGGGAGACCTACGGCTACAACATGTACGGAGACCCATGGCAGGAACAGCGGTACCAGGGCGACTGAGCTGGGAAGTCGCGACGGTGACGGCCGTGACGCCGGAAACGCCGTCCGTTCGAACCATCGGACTGGACGCCCCGTCCTGGCCGGGGCATCGGGCCGGGCAGCATCTCGACGTCAGGCTAACCGCCGAGGACGGCTACAGCGCGGAGCGCTCTTACTCGATCGCGGGGCCGCCGACGACCCGGTGGCCATCACGGTCGAACGGCTCGATGACGGCGAGGTCTCTCCGTACCTGACCGAGGACGTGCGCGTCGGCGACCAGCTGGAAATACGCGGCCCGGTGGGCGGCTACTTCGCCTGGGAGGCGGCCGACGGCGGACCCCTGCTCCTCGTCGCGGGCGGGTCCGGCATCGTCCCGCTGCGGGCCATCCTGCGCCAGCACGAGCACAGCGGCAGCGACGTCCCGGTCAAGCTGCTCTACTCCGCCCGCACGATGTCCGAGCTCATCTACCGCGATGAACTCGACGGCTACCAAGACGGGGTGGAGACCATCTACACCCTCACCCGCGAGCAGCCCGCGGGATGGGCCGGCTACACCCGGCGGGTCGACCGCGCGCTGCTGAGCGAGACGGCGGGGGCGGCGGGGAAGCAGCCGCTCGCGTTCGTATGCGGGCCGACGAGCTTCGTGGAGACCGTGGCCGGCGGGCTGGTCGCGCTGGGATTCGAGCCCGACCGGGTCAAGACCGAGCGGTTCGGCGGCACTGGAGGACCATGATGGACGAACTAGACGGAAACGGCGCCGCAGGCCTGCTGCAAGAGGTGTTCGGCGCGACGATGACCGTCGCCGTCGCGACCTGCGCCTCCTGCGGATCGGCGACGCAGCTCGGCGAGAGCGTGCTCTACGCGGGCGGCCCGGGGACGGTCATCCGCTGTCGCACCTGCGCGGGCGTGCTGGTGGTCATCACCGGGTGCGGGGCAGGCACTGCGTCGACCTGACGGGCATCCGCACACTCGGCATGCCCGCCGTCGCCAAACGCGGGTGACGAGCCCAGGGCCCGGCCTGTTCTCGCAGCTCGGCCGCATGACGCGAGCGGCGATGGTCCGGGAAGCGGCGGGCAGCCGACGAGCTGGTCGTGCTGTCGGTCCCGTTCAATTCCTGCCGCAACGGGCCCCGAGCCCCCGGCAACCGGGAGAGGTGAACGCTGATATCCGCCTCCCCGAGGAGAGCGCACTTCAGGCCTCAGGATCTGACACTCACGTGGCCTCTCCTTGCCTGCTTCTCGAACAGGCGGGTGGTTTGCTCGACTGACAGGCCCTTGGTCTCGGGGAGCCACCGGTAGACGAAGGCGATGGCGGCCAGGCAGAGGGCGGCGAAGCAGACCATGACCCAGCCCAGGCCGATGGAGTTGTGCCAGGCGGGGAAGGCCTCGATGAGGGCGTAGTTGGCGAGCCAGTCGGCGCAGGCGGCGATGGCGGCGGCGCGGCCGCGGACGGCGGTGGGGAAGGCCTCTCCCTGGATGAGCCAGCCGGTGCCGCCGACGCCGACCGCGAAGCTGGTGATGAAGAAGCTGAACCCGACCATGACGACGACGATCTTGGGGATGTCGGTCAGAGCGGCGACGCCGAGGGCGGCCAGCAGGATGGAGACGCACATCCCGGCGTAGCCGCCGATGGCGAGCGGCCGGCGGCCGAGCTTGTCGATCCAGCGGAACGCGAAGTAGGTGGCGACTACGTTGACGGCGCCCAGGATGGAGGTGACCTCGACGCCGGCGACGGCGGCGCTGACCGCGTCGCGGCCGTTGAAGAAGTAGGGGCCGAGGATCGTCGGGCCGTAGTAGAACGGCACGTTGATCCCGCTGATCTGCTCGAAGACGAAGAAGACGCAGACCACGATGAGGGCCCGGCGCACCCCTCTGGTCCACTGGGTCTTGCCCTGCCGCTGGCGTTCCTCGCCGCGGATCTGGCCGGCGGCGGCGCGGACCTCGTCGTCGGTGACGTCCATGCCCAGCCGGGCGAATGCTTTGCGGGTCTCTTCGTAGCGGCCGTTCAGCATCAGCCAGCGCGGGGACTCGGGCATGTGCGAGCGGAGCGCGACCGCTACCAGCGCGGGGACGCCGCCCAGGCCGAGGATGAGCCGCCAGTCGGAGGTGGACGCGCTGCCGGGCGCGGCCTTGAGGATGACGACCGCGACGATGTAGGCGACCAGGATGCCGACGGTGATCATCCACTGCTGGATGATCGACAGCTGGCCGCGGCGGGCGCGGGGCGCGAACTCGGCGATGTAGGCGGTCGCGATCGCGGAGTCCGCCCCGATCGCCAGGCCGATCAGCGTCCGCGACGCCAGCAGCATCCCCGCGTCGACCGTCAGCGCGGACAGGATCGACCCGGCCGCGTAGATCGCGGCGTCCCCCACCAGCAGGATCTTGCGGCCGAACCTGTCGGTCAGCGGCCCCGCGATCAGCGCCCCGGCCGCCGCCCCGAGCGACGCGCCCGCGACCAGGTACCCGGTCGCGAAGCTGGACAGGCGGTAGGGGATGAAGCCGAGCGACGAGCCGATGTTGGAGGTGTCGTAGCCGAACAGGAACCCGCCGATGCAGGCCAGCACGGCCAGATACCAGTAGAAGTTGGTCGGGATCCGCGAGTCCAGGTCGTCAAGCACGTTTCGCGCCGGACGCGCGGCCGGGGCGTCAGCTGTCATCATCGGCGCCCGGGAAGTTGAATGCCGAGCGCGATGCGCACCGTGCCAGGGTCCGTCCTCGGCAAGGAGGGCCGGATGTCGAGTGGTGGCCCGCTGGTCCCGCTGGCTGTTGTCTCTTGCCCCTTTTCGTCGCGGCGGAGTTGAGCCTGCTGGCGCCACCCTGGCCTGCGTCGGCCCATACGTGGAGCCGAAGCGGGCCCGGGCGGCTTTCCGTTTGAACCCCTCCCGACTGCCTTCCAGGTCGGGCCCCTGCTGGGCCGAGTTGGATTCGGGCGGGAACATCGAGGTAGCAGTAGTGCGGCGGCATCATCGGGTCGCCGTTCCCTTTCGCGACGAGTCCCGGGTGGGTGATCCCGGCCATCCGCAGCAAAGCGGCGTGGTTGGGACGCCCTGGCGCAGGCCGCACCCTACTGCGCTGGCCGAGACTTCCCAGGCGGTGGCCGCGTCGCGGGCCTACATCCAGCCGAGCGCATGGCGGCCGACCTTGCCGGACCGGACGGGGAGAAGAACATGCTGGTGTACTTCTCGGGACTGATCTGCGGAGTGCCCACGGCGCCTGTGGCCTAAGGTGTCCAGCAGTCGATGCCGTCCGCGCCCTTGCGGTCGACTGAAGCGAGGACGACGCCACGCACCAGATCTGGGCCGACCTGGGCGCCCCCGTACTTGATGCCAAGCCGTCCTCACGCGTGCCGTGCACCAGGACGACACTCGGTCCGTCCATAGAGTCAAATCCTCCTGCGCCTGTGCGATAGAACTCCCATGATCGGACGGCGCCCCGAGCCGACGGTATCGGCGTCATAGCTGCACTTGGCGGACGCGCCATGTGCAGTCACCGGCGACGGGGCCGCGAGGAGCGGGCTGTCAATGTCGCTCGAATTTTGCGCCGCCGCCGATAGCGACGTGGGGTGGCGCCTGGGGCGACAATCGGCTCCCATCGTCGCAGCCGTGCGGAGGTTGCCCGCGAGGGAGTCCGCCTGACGGAGAGACTCTCAAAAGATCGCGCGATCGCGCGATGTCGCTCAGTTGCCCTCGCGGCAAGACTGATCGCGTCGTCAGTGCTAACCAAGGCCGAACTAGGAGCGCGCTCGACCCCCTCGGGGGCGATCTCTCCGCCGCCTGGCGGCTGCTCAATCACTGCAATCGACAGGAGAACGCACGTGACTAACTCCACTCCGGAGCAGGATCCCACCGTCGTACTCGTGCACGGCGCATTCGCTGACGCAGGCAGCTGGGCTGGGGTGACCAAGCGCCTTATCTCGGCGGGTGTTTCTGTGACGGCCATCGTCAACCCGCTCCGCGGTCTCAAGACCGACGCCGCTTACGTGGCCAGCATCATCAGCCAGACCCCAGGTCCGGTGCTCGCAGTCGGGCACTCCTACGGCGGCGCGGTCATCACCAACGCCGTGCCGCAGACCAGCAACGTCGTCGGCCTGGTCTACGTCGCCGCCTTCGCGCCCGACGAGGGCGAGAAGCTCGGCGACATCACCGACCGTTCCAAGGACAGTGTCCTGGGAACGGCAACCCTGGCACAGCAGTACCCGGTCGGCGACGGATCCGAGACCGCGGCCGAGCTCATCATCGACCCCGCCAAGTTCCACGACGTCTTCACCGCCGACCTGCCCCAGCTGGAGTCCAACGTGCTCGGACTGTCCCAGCGGCCCATCGCGGCCAGCGCCTTCATCGAGGAGACGGGGCATCCGGCCTGGAAAGACCTGCCTTCCTGGGCTGCTGTCGGCACCGAGGACAAGGCCGCGGGCGCTGACGTTGTGAGGTCAATGGCCAAGCGTGCGGGCGCCACGATTACTGAGATCAGCGGCGGTTCGCACGTCATCATGATCTCGCAGCCCGATGCGGTCACCGAGGTCATCCTGACCGCGCTCAGGTCGGTGGGCTGAGCCGGCCGGCAGCGGGTGCGCCAGGGGTCGGCCAGCGGATCGGTACGGACCGCTTACGAGACAGAACAATGAGTCAATGACGGTCTACGAAGCCTCGAGTTCCACGATCCTGCTGGTCGACCCCTATAACGATTTCCTGGCCGAGGGCGGAAAACTCTGGCCGCGCGTGAAAGCGGTCGCCGAGGAAGTGCGATTGCTTGATCATCTGCAGGAAGTGGTCTCAACCGCGCGGGCTCACGGGTTGAGGATCTTCTTCGTCCTGCATAACCGCTGGAAGCCCGGCGATTACGTCTCGTTCGACTTTCCCTCGCCGTATCAGCTCGGGTCTGCCAGGGCGGAGGCCTTCGCCGAAGCCAGCTGGGGCGGGACGTTTCATGATGATTTCCAGCCTCAGCCGGGGGATGTCGTCGCCCGTGAGCACTGGGGATCTTGCGGCTTCGCCAACACCGACCTCGATCTGCAGCTGAGGCAGCACGGCATCCGCCGCGTCATCCTGATCGGTCTGGTCGCCAACACCTGCATTGAGGCGACCGGCCGCTTCGGCATGGAGCTGGGGTATCACGTCACTCTGCTCAAAGACGCCACGGCGGCCTTCAGCCAGGAGGAGATGCACGCCGCCCATGCCGTCAACGGGCCTACCTACGGCCACGCCATCCTCACGACCGAGGAGCTGCTCGCGCAGCTTTCCACCTAACTAGGTGCGCCGGCTTCATCGAGTCGGCGGTGTTAGGACTTTCTGTCGCGGACTGCCGTCTCGATGCGTTCGCCGAGGCTCGGGTCCACGTTTCTCCAGTACTGGAAGGCGCGAACAAGCACCGGCTCAGTGACCCCATTCAGGAGATGTCCGGCGGTATTGGAGACCAATCGGTCGCGGGCGGGGTCATCGAGGACCTCACGGACCAGAGTGCGGGCCTGCCCCCAGTCGTCATCGTCGCGGCGCAGGGTGCTGGCGGTCCGGACCATGTCCCCGTCCAAGTGCCAGAGCGGCTCGGCCGCCCGGGCTGCATCGGCGACCGGCCCGCCCTTGGAGTTGGGCGCGTACACCGGGTCGGAGACATTCACCACCCGCATCGCCCCGTCCTTGGAGTAGGCGCGGACGGGCGACACGGGGGCGTTGACGCGGATCTGCTTGTAGTTGACGCCGATCCTGGCGCGGTGCGCGTCGCCGTAGGCGAAGCCCCGGCCGAGCAGCATCTTGTCCGGGGACAGGCCGGTGCCCGGGACCTGGCTGCTCGGCTCGAACGCGGCCTGCTCGATCTGGGTGTGCATGTCGACTGGGTTGCGGTCGAGGACGAGCCTGCCGACTTCGATGAGGGGGTAGTCGGCGTGCGGCCATACCTTGGTCAGGTCGAACGGGTTGAACCGGTAGGTCCTGGCCTCCTCGAACGGCATGATCTGCACTTTCAGCGTCCAGGACGGGTGGTCGCCGCGGCGGATGGCCTCCCACAGGTCGCGCTGGTGGTAATCGGCGTCCTGACCTGCCAACGCGTCGGCCTCGGCCTGGGGAAGCCACTGGATGCCCTGGTCGGTGATGAAGTGGTATTTCACCCAGTGGATCTGCCCAGCCTGGCTGACCCAGCTGTAGGTATGGCTGGAGTAGCCGTTCATGTGCCGCCAGGTGCGCGGGATGCCGCGGTCGCCCATCAGCCAGGTCACCTGGTGCGCCGATTCCGGGGACAGCGTCCAGAAATCCCACTGCATGTCGTGGTCGCGCAGCCCGTTGTCCGCGCGGCGCTTCTGCGATCGGATGAAGTGCTGGAACTTCAGCGGGTCGCGCAGGAAGAACACCGGGGTGTTGTTCCCGACGATGTCCAGGTTGCCCTCGCTGGTGTAGAAGCGCAGCGCGAACCCGCGCGGGTCCCGCCAGGTGTCGGGGCTGCCCCGCTCACCGGCGACGGTGGAGAACCGGGCCACCGTGCTGGTCCTGGTCCCGGGCTGGAACACCGCCGCTCGCGTGTACCCGCTGACGTCGCCGGTCACCTGGAAGTAGCCGAACGCGCCGGATCCCTTGGCGTGCGGCTGCCGTTCCGGGATCCGCTCCCGGTTGAAGTTGGCCATCTGCTCGATCAGGTAGAAATCATGGAGCAGGATCGGGCCGTCGGGCCCCACCGTCAGCGAATGCTCCTGGCTGGCGACCGGGATGCCGGCGTCGGTCGTAGTCGGCTCAGGCTCCGGGCTGGACATAAGCGCTTCTCCTCACGGGGGTCGGCTCGGGAGGCAGTGGGCGGCTGCGATGACACGCGAACACTGGCCTGACGCTGCTCGCGTCAGGCCAGCGCGACGCTCTGCGCCCGGTGCGGTTCCTAGACGCCTCGGATAGCGGCGCGAATCACGTCGATCACGAAGTCCGGGTGGGAGAGCATCGGGACGTGACTGCTGTCGATGTCGTAGGTGGTGGCGTTCATCCGCTTGGCCACGAAACGCTCCAGCTCAGGGTTAACGGCGTTGTCGTTGTTGGCGACGATGTACCAGCTCGGCTTGGTCTGCCAGGCGACGCCGACGGCTTTGGTGTTGAACAGCTCAGTGGACGGCGGGGCGGCGGTGGCCCAGACGATCTGCTGCTCGGCCTCGGTCAGGTCTCCGCAGAAGTCGGCAGTGGCGTCGGCGGGCATCCAGACCCGCCCGTCCGCGACCTTGACGTGGCGGAACAGGGCCGTCTCGGGGAACTTGGCGATCAAGCTCGCCGTGGTCTCGTCGGCATCCGGGGCGACTGCCGAGATGTAGACCAGGCCGACGACGCGATCATCGATGCCCGCGGCGGTGATGACCGCGCCGCCGTAGGAGTGGCCGATGAGGATGGCCGGGCCGCTGACCTGGTTCAGGTAGTAGCGGGTCGCGGCGACGTCCTCGACGTTGGAGTCGAGGGGGTACTGCGCGGAGATCACCTCGTAGCCCTCCGCCTGGAACGCGGGCATCACCTTGTTGAAGCACGAGCCGTCGGCGAGAATCCCGTGGCAGAACACGAGGCTCGGCTTGGTTTGAGAGGACACAGTCCGCCTCCTACTGGTTTGGACTTGCGGCCGCAGGCCGCCTAACACCACGATCGTCAGGGCGCGCGGATCACAGCGGTATCGACATGGCCACTGCACTTCATTGCGCACGCCGACTGCAGTCAACGACACGCAGCTGAGCCAGCGGCCGCCACCGCGTTACGAATGGCGTGAACGAGTGATGTCGACCCCGCCGCAGCCTCGGAGACAATGGGCGCTACCGAGGGCCAACAATGCACAAAAGGGGCGCGAGGACTTCGCCGCAAGCTCACAGCGCGTGCGCTAGAGGATTCCGCCGGTCTGGGGTGAGTTATGGACGACGAGAGCCTCTGGAGGGACTCAGCGGCGTGCCGGGGCACGGACCCCGAGCTGTTCTTTCCCCTGACCGAGTCCGGGCGATCGCTGGTGCAGATCCATCAGGCTAAGCAGGTCTGCCGCGAGTGCCCGGTCCAGCGGGCGTGCCTGACGTGGGCGCTGCAGCATGCGATGAGCGAAGGTATCTGGGGCGGCTGCACCGAGGCCGAGCGGCGCGCGATTGTCGCCGGCCTGAACGGCCGGCGCGCGTTCCCGGGACGGGCGTCCAGTGCGCAGTCGGGGGCTGGGGGGCAGCGGCCGTGAGCGGGGCCGTGCGCTGGCAGCCGCTGGTCGGCAGGTCGGCCGAGGTCAGCCGGATACGGGCGCTGACTGGTCCTGCGGTCGAAGGCGCCGAGCGGGCGCTGATTGTGCTGGGTGAGGCCGGCCTCGGCAAAAGCGCTGTGCTGTCGGACCTGGTCGCGCATGCTGCTGCCCGCGGGCTGCGGGTGCTTTCCGCCGCCGGGCGGGAGCATGAGACCGGGCTGCCGTTCGCGGGGTTGCGCCAGTTGCTGCGTCCCGTCCTGGCCGAGCTGCGGTCACTGCCCGGAGCGCAGCCCGCAGAATTGCTGGCCGCTGTCGGCATGACCGGCGCGGGCAGCGCGCCCGGCCGTGAGCTGGCCGGCAGCGCCCTGCTCGGCCTGCTGGACCTGCTGGCCAGGCGCGATGAGTCCGACCGGGGCCTGGTGGCTGTCATCGACGACGCCCAGTGGCTCGACCGGGCGTCCCTCGACGTGCTCGCCTTCGCCGCCTATCGCCTAGACGGCGAGCCGGTCACGATGATCCTGGCGGCCCGGGGCGACACGCCGCCCGCAGGTTTTGCAGGCGGCCTCCCCGAACTGCGGCTCGGCCCGCTAAGCGAGGCCGAGGCGAGCGACTTCCTGGACACCCAGCCTCGCCCCCCTCGCGGCCGGGCCCGTGCGCAGGTGCTCGCCCAGGCGGCGGGCAACCCGCTGGCGCTGATCGAGCTGACCCGCACCGTCACCGGCGACGCTGCCGCCGAGCGCACCTGGGCGGGGCTGCCACTACCGCTGACCGACCGGCTCAGCACTGTGTTTACCCCCCGCCTGGTTCAGCTGCCGCCGCCGACCAGGGACGCCCTGCTGCTCGCCGCGGCCGCCGACAGCGCCGATCTCGATGCGGTTACCCATGCCGGACCTGCGCTCGACCCGGCGGTACTCGCCCCGGCTGAGGAAGCAGGCCTGGTAAGCGTGGATCCCACCGGCATACATTTCCGTCATCCGCTGATCCGGTCGGCCGTCTATCACCGCGCGCCGTTTGCCCGCCGCGCCGTCATACACCGGCGACTGGCCGACTTGGTGCGCGATCAGCCTGACCGCCGCGCCTGGCACTTGGCGGCCGCCGCGCTACGGCCGGACGAGGACGTCGCGTCGCTGCTTGCCGCAACGAGCGTGCTGGCTCAACGCCGGAGCGGCACCGCCGCCCGGGCTCTGGTCCTTGAGCGGGCCGCCCGCCTGAGCCCCGATCCGGCCGTTAGAGCCCGGCGTCTCCTGTCGGCGGCCGAGGCCGCAGTATCGACCGGGCAGACCGAATGGGCCCGAGATCTCGCCGACCGCGCGTTGCCGCAGACCGGTCAGGAAGACCTCCGCTCACGGTGCCTGCACGTCACCGGATGGGCGCTGGCCTGGGGCGGATACTACGCCAGCGCCCTGCAGACCGTGCTCGCGCTCGCACGGGAGCGTACTGCGGTCGATAACAACGCCACCTGGGACGCTATTGGCCTCGCCGCCACCGCCGCTTACCAGGCCGGCGACCCCGACAGCCTCCGGGGCGTCGCGAACGCCCTGGAGGCGCTGCCTTTGGCAACGACAATCGAAGCCAAGGCGCCGCGCGCATGGGCGCTGACCGTCACCGGCCGCAACCTAGAGGCAGAGGCTCTCCTCCGCAAGATCCGCCAGACGGTGTCCAGCGAAACCGCTCTGCACCATGTCGGCGCTGCCGCCTGGCTACGCGATCAGACCGCCGAGGCAATCCGGCTTCTGGACGCCGCGCGGAACGGATCCGCCGATCCCGCGATCCGCCTCGCCAGCGGCGGCTCGCTGACCGCGCTCGGCTGGGCCTACTTCGACGCCGGGCGCTGGGACGACGCACTGGAACTGATCGCCGAGACCCGCAGCGACCCGGCGGTCGACGTCTCTCCGGCGGCCGGCACCCTCATCACCGCGACAATCGAGGCCGTCCGCGGCAACACCGCCCGTGCCCGCGAACTCGTCCTGACCGCGCTCGCGGCCGACCCCGAACAGAGCAGGGTGATCACCGCGCGCGCCCGCCACGCCCTCGGCCTGTGCGCCCTCGCGGACGACGACTACCCCACCGCTTTCGAGCAACTGCGCCAGCTGTTCGGGCCCGACGGGATCCCGTACCACCCGCACGTGTCCTACCTGGCGGCCGGCGACCTCGCGCTCGCCGCAGCCCGGGCGGACTGCGGCCAGGAGGGACGTGAGGTCGTCAAGCAGATCGCCGAACTGCAAGCGACGGCCGCGTCCTGGCCATCGGCCCGGCTGCGCCAGCTGCTCACCAGGGCCGACTGCGTCCTCGCTGACCCGTCCACCCCGGACGCCTACGCCGACGACGTGCTCAGCGACCCGGCGGGCGAGCAGTGGCCGTTCGAACGAGCCCAACTCCGCCTCGAGTACGGCCAATGGCTGCGCCGGCGGCGCCGGATCAACCACGCCAAACAGGTCCTGACCGCCGCCCACGACACGTTCAGCGCGCTGGCGTCCCGTCCGTGGGCGCACCGCGCGGCGACCGAGCTGCGCGCCTGCGGGATCGCGGTCCCTGGCGCCGTGACCAGCGCAGCCGGGCTCGGCGCGCTCACCCCGCAGCAGCGGGAGATCATCGAACTCGCGGCCCAGGGGCTGACCAACCGGGAGATCGCCCAGCGGCTGCACCTATCCCCCCGGACCGTCGCGTCCCACTTGCACCGCTCCTTCCCTAAGCTCGGCATAGCGGGACGATTCCAGCTGCAGGCGGTGATCACCTCGGCCGAGGTGACAGGGCAGAGGGCCGTCGGGCCGGATTCGTTCCGGCAGTTACCGGCGCCCCCGCCCTATGGCGACTGGGGCGAACGGCTTGCGACAAGCCTCGTCAGATGCACGCGGGAATTGACTCCGAGCTTCTCGAAGACGTGACGAAGATGAGAATCGACAGTGTGCGGCGAGATAAAGAGCTTGTCGGCTATCTCCTGGTTGGTGCACCCCTTCGCGGCAAGATTAACGATCACCGACTCGGTTTCCGTCAGAGCGTCCCAGCCAGTCTTCGGGCGATCGACTTTGGAGGGACGCCGCCGCACGCCCAGCCGACGCAGCCGGCCCCGCACGCGCGCGGCGTCCCAGCTTGCGCCGATGCGCGTCAAAATCGTCAGCGCCTCATCGAGCGCGGCGATCGCCGCCACGTTGTCGCCGCGCTGGGCCAGCACCCGGCCGAGGTCTTCAAGCGCGGAAGCATGGGCAAGCGGGCGAGGCCCGCCTCGGTAAAGCGAGACCGCGCGCTCGAGATGCTCGGCGGAGTCGGCCCAGATGCCCCGGGCGTGCGCGGCCGCAGCGGCGCACGAGGGAACATCCGGGTTGAGGCTTGCCCGCCGCTCGGCCAGCGAGATCGCGTGGTCGGCGAGCTCCTCGTCGCCCACCGCCGCCGCGATGCGCACCCGTTCAGCGTCGTAGGCGACCTCGTGCGGGTAAAGCGGGAACATCGCGAGCCGCTCTTCGTGCCCGGCAAAGGACAGCCACCCGTGCGCCCGCATCGGGTCGCCCTGGGACAGCGCGAGAAGGGCCAGGTACCACATCGCGTGGTATCTGACCACGGGCGCCCTCGCCTGCAGCATGATCTTCGCGATCTCGGCTGCCTCCAGCGCGCCGGACTCGTCCGCGGTGTGGATCTTGAGCGCGCCGAGCGATACGACCGAGGGCGCATGCAGGGCGCCGGCGATGTGCTGGGCCTCGGCCCGGCTGAACCGGCCTTCTAGCGCGATCGCCGCCTCGGCGAACTTCCCCATCTGAAGCATCTGCCGGCCCCGGGTCGTCTCGAAGACGCGCAGCGCCCAGTTCTGGCGGTCACGTTGGGCGGCGATCACCCCGGCGTCGATCGCGTGCAGCGCGTCTTCGTACCGGTCGCTTGCCGCGAGAATCCACGATCGCAGCATGTGCGCCAGGCGACCCTGCGCATCGCCTTGGCCGCCAAGCTCACGGCGCTCCGCGGTCAGCAGAATCTCCAGCGCGCGCCCGAAGTCGAGTAGCTGATAGGCCAGTCCCGACTCAGGAAGCTCAAACATGAACCGGCAGACCTCGCTAGTGCTCGCGTAGGCGGCCTCGCGAGCACTCGGCTCCACCTCGAGCGCTTCGACCTGCCGGCCGGCCACGCTCAGGCTGTGATACAGCGCAGCCCAGAGCTCCGCGTGCAGGTCCGTGGGCAGAGACGGAAGAGCGAGGCCAGCGCGGGCGTTCTCGGCGCGGACTTCAGGGGATAGGTCGAACATGCTGGCGACACTGGCGCGCACCCTCGCCTCTTCCTCGGGGGGCAGCGCCTGCCGGAGGGCCGAATCAGCGAACTGCCTTCCTTCCTCCGCGAGGCCGGCTGCGAACAGCGACACAACCCGTTGGGCGACCAATGGTCCCCGAAGAGCGTGCGACGGCGGGGTGAGGTCGAGCGCCCTGGCGGCGAGCTCGGCGGCGGCGCCGGGGTCGGAAGCGCCGAGGGCACGGGCTGCCTTGAGCGCTGTCTCGATCGCAACGTCATCGCCCGGTTCTGCGCTGGCGACGAGTTGGTTGGCGACCTCGACCGGAAGCGCACCGCGGGCAAGCAGCACCTCCGCCGCGCGTCGGTCAACGGCACGTCGGACCGACGACAACAGGCTGCCGCGAACGGCCTCCCGGAGGATGTCGTGCCGGAAGGCCAGCTGGCCGCCGTCGTCGGTCAGGATTTCGGCCTGAACGAGCTCGTTAACGGAGGTGATCAGCTCCGTGATCGGCGCGCCCGTCATCGCGGCCAGGTCGTGAAGGCTAAACCTGCGGCCGAGTCCCGAGGCGAACGTCGCGGCCCGTTCCGATGCGGGCGACATGCGCGCCAGGCGCCTGCGCATGCTGTCGCTCACGCGATGGGGCAGCCGGTCCTCGACCAGCGTCGCGCGCCCGGAGTCGAGCGAAACCAGCAGATCGTCCTGAAGTCCGCGGAAGAACTCAACGAGCAGGAAAGGATTGCCCTGGACCCGCTCCGCCTTCTGCAGGAGTTCCTCGTCTGGCTCGGCTCCCAGCACGTCGGTCGCGACCTGTGCGACCGCACGGCGATCAAGCGGCCCCAACCGGATTAGCTCCGCTCCGGACTCGATGAGCTCGATCTTGGCCAGCTGTACCTGATGCAGGCCCTGGTCCGGGCGAAATGCCGTGATCCAAGCCACCGGGAGCGATGAGAGGCGCTGAGGCAGGTGCCGCATTGCGAACGAGAGACTGGTCCCGCCCCAGTGCACATCATCGAGACAGATGAGAACGGGGTCCTTAAGCGCGGCTTCTTCAATGAAGGACTGCACGTCCTGGAGGAGCCAGAACAAGAATTCCGATGAAGCGTGGACGTCATTAAGCGCTCGCCGATCCGCAAGGGGCGGCTCCCCCTCAAACAATGCGTCGAAGAGGGCACCGAGCTCGATTACACGCCCTGGGTCGGCGACCCCCCGCCCGACTCGGAACGAAAGCTCCTGCGCCACCGACACGCACTCGTCGAGCAGCCTTGTCTTGCCGAGTCCGGCGCTGCCCTCAACCACGATCACGCACCCGGTGCCAGCCCGGACCTGGCTCAGCCGCCGGCGAATGACCGCGAGTTCCCGCTCACGTCCGCGAAGAGGAGGCCGACGCGACGCGTCCATATTCCGAACAGTACATCAGGGGCTGACGGGCCCCCATACGGCACGGTCGACGCAGACGATGAAAGGGCTGAGCGGTCTGGCCTACCCGCAGGACGACCCGACACGGGATACCATCGGCGTGGCAGCGGCGCGAAGCTGGCTGGGCATTCAGGGAGATCGATGAGGTCGGCGGCGAGGCCCCTGTGGGACCGTCAGCGGGAACGCGCGGCGCTTAGTCAGCTGCTGTTCGATGTCCGGTCGGGTCGCAGCCGCGCCCTGGTCCTTCGCGGCGAGCCCGGCATAGGGAAGACGGTGCTGCTTGAGAATCTGTGCGCAGCAGCCGATGACGTCGCGCTGGTCCGCGGAACCGGGATCGAATCCGAGGCGGAACTCGCGTTCGCCGGATTGCACCAGATGTTCTCGCCGATGATCGAGGAGAAGCTTGACCTGCTTCCGGATCCTCAGCGGAAGGCAATACGAATCGCGTTCGGGGAGAGCTCCGGCGAGCCGCCGAATCCGTTTCTTCTCGGCCTGGCGGTCCTGAACCGGCTGGCGGATGCCGCAGCGGAACGGCCGGTGCTGTGCCTGGTCGATGACGCCCAGTGGCTTGATCGGGCCACGGCGCAGACGCTGGCGTTCGTCGCCCGCCGCCTCGACGCCGAGCAGGTAGGCATCGTCTTCGCAGTGCGGGAACGGATAGCGCACTTCGATGGCCTGCCCGAGCTGATGCTCTCGGGGCTCGCGCCCGAGGATGCGCGCCACCTACTCGGATCCGCGCTGACCGCGCCAGTGGACGAGGCGGTGCGAGAGCGGTTCATCGCCGAGACCCGCGGCAATCCGCTCGCGCTGCTTGAGCTATCTCGCCGACTGACCGCCGCGGGGTTGCAGGACGCGCCCGACAGTCACGACTCTCGAGGCCTGTGGGTTCGGCTGGAGGAGAGCTTTCAGCGTCGGGTCCAGGGTGTGAGCGCGAGCGCGCAGATGCTCTTGCTGATCGCTGCGGCTGAGCCCGCCGGTGATCCGGCCCTGCTATGGCGCACGGCCGATCTCCTCGGCGTTCCTCGGGATGCCGCTGGTTCGCTGGAGGACTCCGGTCTGCTTGAGGTGGGCGCGAAGGTGGAGTTCCGTCACCCGCTCGTCCGTTCTGCTGTGTACCGGCTCGCGATGCCGGGGATGCGTCGCTCGGTTCACGGTGCGCTGGCCGAGGTGACGGATCCCGACCTTGATCCTGACCGCCGGGCGTGGCATTTGGCACTCGCCGCAGCGGGCCCTGACGAGCGGGTCGCGGTGGAACTGGAGCGATCCGGGGACCGCGCGCGAGCACGCGGTGGATATGCCGCCGAAGCCGCGTTTCTCGAACGCGCGCTGACGCTGACCGCAGACTTCGACCGGCGGGCGGTGAGGGCGCTCGCCGCCGCGCAGGCCAGACTGGCGGCCGGCGAACCGCGCACCGCTCGAGACCTGCTGTCGGTCGCCGACAGGGGACCGCTGGACGAGCTTGGCTCCGCAGGGCTTGAGGTACTGCGGGCTCGTATCGCGTTCGCGATTGGCCGCGGAGGTGACGCGCCTGCGCTGTTGCTCAGAGCAGCAAGGAGCCTGGAGCCGCTTGACCGGATCGGGGCGCGCGAAGCGTACCTTGACGCGATGCGGGCGGTTCTGTTCGCCGGGAGCTTCGCCAAGGAAACGGACCTGCGGGACGTGGCCGAGGCCGCTCGCGGGGTGGCCTGGCCTGACGCGCCTGAAGCCCCTGACCTTCTCTTGCGAGCTTTTGTGACCCTGATCCTGGACGGCTATAGCGCTGGCATGCCGTTGTCGGAGCAGACGGTGGCGGCACTGCGGCACGGCGAATTCTCTACCCCCCGGGACCTGGGATGGCTCGTCCTGGGCGCGCAGCTTGCCCTGACGCTGTGGGACGCGGAGGCGTGGGACACGCTTACGAGGCGTCAGCTTCAGCTCGCCCGGGATACCGGACAGCTGGACGTCCTGCCGATTGCCCTGACCAACCGCGCGATCACGCACATCCTGGCCGGCGAGCTCGCGGTCGCCGCGTCGCTCGTCAAAGAGATCGAGATGGTCAGCGAGGCGACCGGAATCCCCACTCTCCCGTATGCCGCCGTCGCAACCGCCGTCTACGGGGCGCCGACCGACGCGTTCACGCTGATCGACGCCGCCTTGCAGGCGGCGACGGAACGCGGAGAGGGCGGAGCCGTCAAGTGGGTTCAGTTGGAGCGGGCGATTCTCTGCAACGCCCTGGGCCGATACGAGGACGCATTGACTGCCGCTGCGTCGGTCTATGAGGAACCGGTGATCTACTCGGTCTGGATCGGGACCGAGCTGATCGAGTCGGCCGTACGCTCGGGGCAGCCCGAGCGTGCGGCCCGGGCGCTCGAGAACCTGCGTGAGATGGCGTCGGCGGCGGGCACGGACTGGGTGCTCGGCGTGGAGGCACGGTGCCGAGCGCTGCTGGGCGACGGCGAGACCGCTGAGGACCTTTACCGCGCTTCCATCGATCATCTGCAGCGCACCCGTCAGCCGGTCGACCTGGCCCGGTCGCATCTCGTTTACGGGGAATGGCTTCGGCGCGAGGACCGCCGGACCGATGCGCGGGAGCAGTTGCGCCTCGCCCGCGACATGTTTGACGCGATCGGCGCAGTCGCATTCACCGATCGTGCCACCCGGGAGCTTGCCGCCACCGGCGAGACCTTCCGCAAACGACCGGGCGACAAGGGCCCCGGCAGCGATCTGACCGCGCGAGAGGCGCAGATCGCGCACCTAGCGGCCCACGGTCTGTCGAACCGGGAGATCGGCGAGCAGCTGTTCATCAGCCACCGGACGGTCGGCTATCACCTCGGCGCGGTGTTCTCCAAGCTCGACGTCGCCAATCGAGCCCAGCTCCATACCGCCCTGGACCGGGCCCGGTCGTCCTAGCGGAACTGGCCAGGTAATCAGGTCGTATGACAGACGCGACGCAGCTGCCGCCGCACGTACCGTCACCATGACGAATCGACCGTAGAGGCGGATGCTGATCATGGCTGACCCGACCATCGTTCTCGTACACGGGGCGTTCGTGGACGCGTCGAGCTGGCGCCGGGTTTACGCCGAGTTGGCGGGCGACCGGCTGACGATCAAGGCGCCACCGAACCCGTTGTGCGGCACCACCGAAGACGCCGAGTACACCAGATGCGTGATCGAGCAGGTCCAGGGCCCCGTCCTGCTCGTCGGCCATTCGTACGGGGGAGCCGTCATCACCGCGGCGGGAGTGGCGGACAACGTGGTCGGGCTGGTGTATGTCGCCGGATTCGCGCCCGATGAGGGCGAGGACCTCGACACGCTCCAGTCGAACTTCCCCGCGCCCGCCGCCAGCCCGTACCTAAAGCCCTCCCCGCTGCTGGATGGCGGCGCCGAGTTCATCATTGACCCCAGTGGGTTTCACGAGGCGTTCTGCGCCGATTTGCCAGACGCCGAGGCAGCGTTCATGGCCATCTCACAGCGCCCGCTCGCCGGGGTTGCCTTCAGCGAGAAAGCGCCCACGCCCGCCTGGCGGACGCGTCCGTCCTGGGCGGTCCTGCCGGCCGCCGATCGCGCGATCCATCCAGACGTTCATCGTTTCTCCTACGACCGGATGCTGGCGACGGTCAGAGTCGTTGAAGGAGCGTCAAACGCGGCGCCGCTCTCGCGCCCGGCCGCCGTGGCGGACGTGGTGCGCGAGGCCGTCCGGAGCTGTGCGTCCGGTGGCTGAGAATCCGAGTCATGACGGACCGACCAGCGCTCCCGAAGTCGGCTCAGCGGCACGTGCTTCTCGAGCGCATCCGATGCGTGGCCGCGCCGCCGAGACAGCCGCTATCGGCGCCCGCCTCGATGAGGTCCGATCCGGGGTCGGCTCGGTCATCATCGTCGAGGGAAGGGCTGGGCTGGGCAAGACCCGGCTGCTGGAGGCGTGCGCGTCGATGGCGGCCGAGCGTTCCTTCCGGGTCGGACGCGCAGCGGCGGAGCCTCATCGCCGGGCAACAGGGCTTGACGTGCTCTTGGATGCGCTCTTCGGCGGCGACGACCCCCTCCTTGCGCGCAAGGCCCTGGGCGATCTGCACGCATCCCCTGAGCAGCGGTTCTGGTTGCTTCAGGACCTCCAGGCGCTGATCGAAAGGGCGGCACTGCGAGATCCTTTGCTCATTTGCCTCGACGATCTGCACTGGGCCGGAGACGCCTGCGCGGTGGCGATCCGGCACCTACCGAAACAGCTTGCCTCCCTGCCCGTCGGCTGGGTGATGGCGTTCCGCCCAGACCAGGGCCCTCCCTCGCTGCAAAGCGCTAGGGACCAGCTGGAAGACGAGGGGGCCGAGGTGATCAGGCTCGGCCCGCTGGGGCGTGAGGCCGTCGTGGAGATCGCCACCGACGTCCTCGGCGGCGAGCCCGGCGATGAACTTTTGCGGAAGGCCGAGCAGGTCCGGGGAGATCCGTTCCTGCTTATCGAGTTCTTCCGCGGCTTGCAGGACGACCGCATCGTCACGATGGAAGCCGGCCGGGCGAGGCTCCTGGAAGACCGCATGCCCAGACGCAATAGCGACAACATGCGTGTTCGGCTGCTGCGGATGTCCCCGGCCGCAAGCCGGGTGGCGACACTGGCGTCGGCGCTAGGCATGCGGTTCTCCGTCCACGAACTGGCCGAGCTGGGCCGCATGCCGATCACGGAGCTGCTTGACCCGATCAAGGATCTTGTCCAGGCTGACATCTTGACCGAGAGCGGCGACCGGCTGGCATTCGGCCACGACTTGATCCGCGAGGCGGTGCGGGCCAGTTCCTCGGTACCGGTTCGCCGGGCGCTCGACCGTCAAGCGGCCGACGTGCTCCTATCCCAAGGCGCGCTTCCCGTCGAGGTCGCGCAGCAACTCGCCGACTGCGCCGAGCCGGGTGACGAAGCCGCCATCGCGATCTTGCTCGAGGCGGCGGGCAATCTTAGGTCGAGCGACCCGGCCACTTCCGCCGCGCTGGCCGGCCGAGCGCTCGAACTGTCGCCTTCGCGACACGCACTCCACGGTCCCCTCGTCGCGACGCGCGCGGTTGCCCTCTTCGCCGCAGGCCTGCTCGACGAGGCCACGCGATTTGCCGCCTCGGCTCTGCGACAGACATTGCCCGCCGAGGAAGAGGCTACGGTGCGCCTGGCGGTAGCCGGCATCTTTGACCTGCCTTCTGATGTGCGGGCAGACAATACCCGCGCGGCGCTGGCATTGCCCGGGCTCTCGGCCGACACCCGTGCCCTGCTCTGGGCCGCACTGTTCCACAATCTGGTGGTGGCCGGGCGAACGGAAGAGGCAAGCGAGCTATACCCACAGGCCCGCGATGCCGTGCGCGGCGGCCGCCAGCGGAGCGGCTGGTTCACGCTGGAGCTGGCCCGGTCCGCCCTTCAGTATCAGCTGTCGGACGTCTCCGGGGCTCTTGAAATCGTCGCTGCCGCTCAGCGGGACGGGCCCCCGCGCCAAGACGACGCCAGGGCACGGATGGCGGACAACTTCAGGGCGACGTTCCTCGTTGCGCTCGACCGTTTTGACGAGGCGTTTGACTTGGTGGAAGACGGTATCGCCGGGGCCCAGAAGGACCGTCAGAACTGGGCGCTGCGGATGTTCGAGACCTGGAAAGGCCGACAACTGCTGCAAAAGGGGCGGCTGGCGGAGGCGGCCGTGGCGCTTGAGGGCCCCTCCAGTCTGGAGGACGCCGACCGGCTCGTCCCGAGGGAGGCTCTCAACTTGGTCGCGCTGGGCAAGCTGAAGATCCACGGCGGCGACAACGCCAGCGCCCACGAGGTCGCGGAGATGGCCAAGCTGATGCTACGAGCCAGCGCACCGGTCGTCCAGCATCACGGCGCCTGGTACCTGGCGCTGCACGCGATGTCTCTCGGTAACGCTGACGAGGCCCGCGACTGGCTTGGCGCCTGCGGTCACGCCGATCGCCTGAGGCTGTTCCCCTTGTTCCCCTTCGAGATAGAAGACGATCCGCAACTGGTGCGGATCGCGGTGGCGGTCGGTGACGGGCAACTTGCCGAGCACACCGTCGAGCAAGCAGAGCGCCGCCGTGACCTCAGCCCTGGTGTCGTCTCTTTCCAGGCAGCGGCCGCGCACGCCCGAGGGCTATGGCAGGGCTCGGCGCACGAACTGCAGAGCGCAGTCTCGCTCTTTGCCGGCGGACCGCGCCCGCTGGCAACGGCGTCCGCACTCGAAGACCTCGGACGCCTGCAGGCGTCAGCGGGCGCCACCGCTGACGCAATTCGCTCATTCGATCGCGCCCTGGCGATTAACGCGCAGATCGGCGCCAGCTGGGATGCGGCGCGGGTACGCGGCCGGCTCAGGCAGCTGGGCGTTCTGCGGCGCATTGCCAGTCCGAAGCGCCCAGTCAGCGGCTGGGAAGCTTTGACCAGCACGGAAACGTCCGTCGCGCGCCTAGCGGCGGTAGGAAAGACCAACCGTGAAATCGCGGAGACGCTGTTCATATCGCCGCACACGGTGAACACGCACCTGCGCCACATCTTCGACAAACTTGGCGTCAATTCTCGGATCCACCTGACCAAAATGGCAGGGGCACCAGGCACTCCCGCCTGACGAAGAACATGGCCCAAGCAAATTAGTGCCCGGATCGGCGACTGCAGTCCTGTGTGCGCGCGCAGTTCAGTCGGGATACGGATACCACTGTAATCCCCGCGTCGCGACGATGGGAGTGGTCGTCGGCCGGCAGCAAGGAGGGTCCGTTGGCATCGGAAGACGTTCTTGAGGTCCGGGTACGCCGTCACGTCTTTACCAGTGAGCGGCCCTTTACGGAGATCATGGACGGCATCTACGGCGGTATCAGCCAGCCTGACATCGGAACCCTGTTCCGGGAGCTCGCGGCGAGCACGTCCTACGAGCAGTTCAGCTCGCTGGTCCGCCAGGCGCAGGGAAGCGCCGGGCTGATGCGATTCCTCGAGCTCAAGCTCGACTCGGCGCTGGCTCTCGACCCGCAGGCCCGGAGCAGCGCCGGGCGCGGCCTGGTTCGGCTCATCGCCGGTAACCCGGTCACGATGGGCGAAATGACCAGGCACGTGCCCGACGCCGGCTCGTACGCGCCGGTCACCATCCTGATCGAGCAGCTGCCTGGCGGCGGCACCCGCATCGCCTATGACTCAGTGGTCAGCGAGCTCGCCATTTACGACGACCCGGCCGCGACGAAGGTCGCCGAGCATCTCGACGCCGAGGTACTGGGCCTTCTGCGTGAGGCGTGTGGCTTGGCGCCCGATCAGTCTCTACCTGGCACCGGCCGACCGTTATCTACCCGGACTGCTCAACCATTTCCGCGGCAACCTCGATAACCGGGATCCCGCGTTGGTCGATGCCCTGGCGCCCCAGGGCGCCGCCGGGATGCGCGGCTGGGCGCCCGCTGTCATCGAAGCGGTCGGGAAGCCGCAGGTCAGCCAAGAGGAATACCTCTAAGTGTTCTTCGCTCCGTCACCGTCAAGCCGGAAAGCGGGCGACGAGCGCCTGGCTGGCCCACAAAACTCCATAAACGCGGGTCGCGGCGGCTTCCCCCACAAGAATCCCACGGACAAAGCGGCACCATGCAGCACACCGCGGCACGCTGCTAGCATGGTCTCGTTAGCCCTTGACAAGCCTTTATGCAGGTGAAGCGGACTGACGATATTCACAACCCTGGACTGGTCGCCGGCACGACAGGCTTTCTGTTAAGCGGAAGGTCGAGGGTCAGTGCCCAC
>Ga0302235_10000940_pt1 | contig 22281 bp, 19 predicted proteins | sample II_Palsa_N3_3_FD_193577 | JGI IMG/M metagenome (GOLD analysis project Ga0302235, IMG submission 193577) | Peat permafrost microbial communities from Stordalen Mire near Abisko, Sweden - II_Palsa_N3_3 | ecosystem: Environmental > Terrestrial > Soil > Palsa > Peat permafrost | place: Sweden...
GGCGTAGATCCGCGCGACTGCGTCGCAGTGGAGGATTCGCCCAATGGCCTGCGCGCGGCGGCGGCGGCGGGGATGATGGCGCTGCTGATTCCCGATCTGGTCCCGCCCGGCCCCGATGCGGTCGTGCTGGCGCATGCGATCCTTCCCGATCTCGTCGCGGTCCGCGCACTGATCGATGCGGCGCTGCCGACGGGGTGAGCGACACGCGGGCTTTCCTCGCGCGCAAAGCCTCGCTAAGGACCGGCCGGCCTTGGGGCGTCGCCAAGCGGTAAGGCACCGGCTTTTGATGCCGGCATTCGCAGGTTCGATCCCTGCCGCCCCAGCCAAGCCTACAGAAATGCTGATGCCACCGCTGGCTCGATCGATCGGAAGCGCTCGAGCGCCGGCGGCATCGATTCCGCTAAATCGTCATAAAACTCGAAGAGTTCGTCGGATGCCCCCGGCGCGAGGCGCTCGCGGGATCAGCCGGCCAGCAACGAGACCGCGACGGCCTCAGACACGACTTCGGCATATTTGGCCTGGAGGTCGAAGAGGTTGGCACCATGGGGACGGGGATCGCGATCACCGCAGGCGTCCGCCACCACGAAGGGCACGAAGCCGCTCTGCAGCGCATCGAGTGCGGTCGCGCGAACGCAGCCCGAGGTCGAGAAGCCGGTGACGAACAGCGTGTCCACCCGCATCGCGTTGAGCGTGGAGGCAAGAGAACTGCCGAAGAAGGCCGAGGCATATTGTTTGGTGACGACGACGTCGCCTTCGACGGGGACGAGATCGGGGTGGAAGTCGCCAAGCGGCGATCCCGGCAGGAACGCTTTCAGCGCCGGCACCTTGCGATAGAACAGACCGCCGTCCGCCCCTTCCGGACCATAGGCGACGCGCGTGAAGATCACCGGGGCTCCCGCCGCACGCGCGGCAGCCGCAAGGCGGATGTTCGAGGCGAGCGCGCTCTCCACGCCGGCATAAAGCGGCGAGAAGGCGTCGAGATAGGCCATGCAGACATCGACGATCAGCAGAGCGGGTCGTTCGCCCATCGTCAGCCGTCCGCCGAACCCGGCCTTGGCGTAGTCGTCGTCGAGGGCGTCGTCCATCGCGTCTTACTCCGCGGCAACAGCGAGCGTGGGAACATGCCATTTGGGCTGGATCGGGGCGGGCAGGCCCGTCTCGGCCATACAGTCGGCGCGTCGCGTCTCGATGTCGGGGCCGTGGTTGAACAGCGGCAGCGTGGCGGGACGATCCGCGCGCAACTGCGCCCGCAGCGTCTCGGTGGCGGCGACATCGACGGTGCCGTCATCTGCGATCACCACGCCATAAGTCTTGGCGCCAGCGACGGTGACCAGGCCCTGCTCGATCTCCTTCTCGACCAGCGCGGGATCGCGCGCGAGCGGGTCGCCCCAGCCGCCGCCGCCCCAGGTGATGAAGTGGAGGATGTCGTCGGCCTCGACCGCGAGATCCTCGACCTTGTTGCCGACGACGGTCTGCGTGCCGTCGGGCTTCTCGAGGATCTTCCGCGCCCGCGCCCCCGGCTCCCCGCCGTTGACGCCCCAGGGGGAGACGAACCAGCGATCGTCGTGGATCGCGATCATGCCGGGCTCGAGAAAGCGGTAGCTCATCAGGATGCCGTTGCCGCCGCGGTGCAGCCCGGCGCCGCCCGAATCCGCCACCGTCTCGTAGCGCTCGATCACCAGCGGGAAATAGCGCTCCAGAAACTCGTTGGGGACGTTGGTGAAGTTGGGCCACAGCGAATGGCCGTCGGGGCCATCGCCCAGCGGGCGGCCGGGGATGCCGCCGAAGCCGATCTGGAACAGCTGGAACCACTCGCCGCTCTTGTCGGTGCCCGAATAGAAGAGATGCGGCGACGAGGAGAAGCCGGCCGCGTTGAGGAACTCGGGCGTCTTCTGGCCGAGCAGGCCACCCAGGATGTCGAAGATGCGGCCGAGCGCGTGCGTGCGTCCCGACAGCGCCGCCGGAAACTTCGGCTTGAGCAGCGAGCCCTCGGGTATGCGCACGTCGATCAGATCATAAAACCCATCGTTGAACAGGATCTGCGGATCGAACACCATGATCATGTAGATGCCGAAGAACATGCGGAACATGTTCTCGTTGAGGAAGAAGTTGATCGAGGCCTGGCTCTGCGGATCGGTGCCATTGAAGTCGAGCACGACGCGGCCGTTCTCCTTCCACATCGTGCAGCGGATCTTGTACGGGCCGTAGCCCATGCCGTCATCGCAGATATAATCCTCGAAGCTGACCGGCTCGTCGCCGACCGCGGTCTCGATCAGGCTGGCCATCGCGCGGTGGTTGCGCGCGAGCAGCTCCTCGCAGGCCGAGACGAACACGTCGTCGCCGAACCGCTCCGCCATCTCGACGACACGGCGCGCCGCGACCCGGCATGAGGCGACCAGCGCGTTCAGATCGGCCTTGCACCATTCGGGGGTGCGCACCTGGTGCATGATCAGCGCGACGAGGTCGGCATTATATTCGCCCTGCTTCCAGATCTTGATCGGCGGGATGCGCACGCCTTCCTGGAAGATCGAGGTGGCGTCGATCGGCATCGATCCGGCGACCTTGCCGCCGATGTCGCTCATATGCCCGAACATCGAGGTGTAGGCGATCAGCCGCCCGTCCTTGAACACGGGGAGCAGCACCAGCCAGTCGTTGGAATGGCTGATCGCGCCGTCGACCGAATAGGGATCGGACAGCATGATCATGTCGCCCTCTTCGACGGTGCCGGCATAGCCTTCGAGGAACGGGCCGATGTACGAGCCGAACTGGCCGACGATCATGCGGCCCTTGTGGTCGGCGATCAGCGGGAAGCTGTCGCCCTGCTCGCGGATGCCGGGCGACATCGCGGTGCGGACGAGCGTCGCGTCCATCTCGTTGCGCGCGTTGCGCAGCGCGTTCTCGATGATGTCGAGCGTGACCGGGTCGATCTCGACCGGGCTGAAGGGCGTGGCGTTGGACTGGACGATGCGGGCGCTCATGGCGAATACCTTGTCTGGTCTGCTGTCGGTCAGGCGGCGGGTGTGATGAGGATGTTGCCGATCGCATCGACGGTGCCGATATGTGCGGTCTCGATCAGCGTGGTCGAGTCCATCTCGACGACTATCGCCGGGCCTTGGATGACGTCGCCGCCCTTGAGCAGCGCGCGGTCGTAGATCGCACCGGCCTGCGCGGCGCCGTCCATCCACAATTCGTGATCGCGCAGCTTGGCGGCGTGCGGGTTGCCGTCGCCTTTGGGCAGTTCGAGCGCGGGCAGTTCGAGCGCACGGCCCATCGCGACCGCGCGCAGGTTCACGAACTCATGCTCGCTGTCCATGTTGAAGGTGAATAGCCGGCGATGCTCGTCGTCGAAACGCTGGGCGAGGCCGTCGAGCCCGGTCGCCTCGAGCTCGGCGAACTGGACCGTCATCGGTACCTCGAAGGCCTGGCCGGCATAGCGGACATCGACCTCGAAATTGGTGATGACATCGGCGTCGGCAACACCTTCTGCGGCGAGCGTGGTGCGGACCTGCACCTCCATCTCCTTGAGCAGCCCGAGGATCTCGCCGCCGCTGGTCGCCGAGCGCAGCTTGGAGTGCGAGCGCGCCGCCTCGGTGCGCATCCGCGTCGTCGCATCGCCCAACGCACACAGCACGCCAGGCGAAACCGGCGAGACCGCTGGATAGCTGCCCATAAGGCGGGCGACCGCATTGACGTGGAGCGGGCCGGCGCCGCCGAACCCCATCAGTGCGAACTCGCGTGGATCATAGCCCTGCTGGACCGAGATCATGCGCAGCGCGCCGAACATGTTCTCGTTGACGATGTCGATGATGCCGCGCGCGGCCTTGTAGAGATCGATGCCGAGCGCGTCGGCGATCGTCTGCACCGCTGCCTTGGCGCCCGCGCGATCGAGCTTGAACGCGCCGCCGAGCAAATTCTCGGGCAGATAGCCGAGCACGACATTGGCGTCGGTCACGGTCGGCAGCGTACCGCCCTTGCCATATGCTGCCGGGCCGGGAACCGCGCCCGCCGACTGCGGGCCCACCCGAAGAGCTTTGGTGAGCTGCGGCACATAGGCGATCGAGCCGCCGCCCGCGCCGACGGTCTTCACGTCGAGCGACGAGGCGCGCACCGAGAGATGGCCGACCTCGGTGGTCCGCACGCGGCGCGGCTCGCCATTCTCGATCAGCGCGACGTCGGTCGAGGTGCCGCCGACGTCGAGCGTCAGGATGTTCTTGAGGCCGGCATGTTTCGCCACCCACAAGGCGCCGGTGACGCCGCCCGCCGGCCCCGACATCAGCAGCGCAACGGGCTGCTCCTCGGACTTTTCTGACGACATCAAGCCGCCGTCCGAGCGGAGCAGCGCGAGCCGCCCCTTCATCTCGATCCGCTCGAGCTTGCTGCGCAGGTTGCGGACGTAGCGGCCGACCACGGGGCGCACCGCGGCGTTGGCGACCGTCGTCAAGGTCCGCTCATATTCCTGCATCTCTGGCAGCACTTCATGGCTGAGCGAGATCGGCACGTCGGGTAGAATCTCCGCCGCCAGCTTCGCCACTGCCAACTCATGCGCCCCGTTGAGATAGGCGTTGATAAGGCTGACGGTCAGCGCCTCGACGCCCTTGGCCTTGAGCGCTTCGAGCTGCGCGCGGATGTCGGCCTCGTCGATCGGGCGCAGTTCGTTACCGCGGGCGTCCATCCGCCCCTTGATCTCGACGGTGTCTTCCAGCCGAGCGAGCGGCTCGGGCTTGGGCCAGACGATCCAGCCGGCGAGCCCGCCGGGCACGAAGCTGCGCGCGATCTGCATGATCTGGCGGTAACCCTCGGTCGTCACCAGACCGACGCGCGCGCCCTTGCCCTCGAGCATCGCATTGGTCGCAACCGTCGTGCCGTGGAGGAAATAGGCGATCTCCTTGGCCGAGATGCCCGCCTGCGCACAGATCGCCTCGACGCCGTTGAGGATGCCCTCCGAGCTGTCGTGCGGCGTTGACGGTGTCTTGTGCCGCCAGAAATCGCCGCTGGCCTCATCGAACAGCAGGAGATCGGTGAACGTGCCGCCCACGTCGACTCCTAGGCGATAAGACATGCTGTATTCCCCGTGTTCATAATATTCGAACCGTGCGGCGCGACGGCGCCGCTCATGACGCGACGGCTCATGACGACAGCCGGACGGTGACGGCCTTGGTCTCGAGATACAGGTTGAGCCCCTCCCGGCCGAACTCGCGACCCCAGCCGGATTGCTTGTAGCCGCCGAACGGGATGTTGGGGCCGACGCCGGCATGGCAGTTGATCGAGGCGTGGCCCGCGCGAATGCGCGCGACCATGCGGTGCGCGGTCGAGACGTCGCGCGTCCACACGCTCGCCGACAGGCCATAGTCGGTGTCGTTGGCGCGCAGCGCGATTGCGTCGAAATCCTCCTCGTCGCCGAAGCGCTGGATCGCCATCACCGGACCGAAAATCTCCTCGCGGACGATCCGCATGTCTGGGCGCGTGTCCGCGAAGATCGTCGGCTGGAGGAAATGCCCCGGTCGGTCGAGCGCCTCGCCGCCGGCGACGAGCGTCGCGCCGCTCGCGATCCCGTCGGCGATATAGCCCTGCACGCGCGCTCTCTGGCGGGCGGAGATCAGCGGGCCAATCTGCGTCGCGGGATCGAGCCCCGGGCCGATCGTCATCCGCGACGCGAACGCCGCGAGACCCTCGATCAGCCGGTCGTGGATCGAGTCGTGCGCGAAAATGCGCGTGCCCGCCATGCAGTTCTGGCCCTGCAGGAAGAAGGTCGCCATCGCGACGCCGGGGATCGCCTGCTCGAGATCGGCGTCGCCGAACAGGATCACCGGCGACTTGCCGCCCAGCTCGAGCGAGACTTTCTTGAGACTGCCCGCCGCCTCGCGGATGATGTGGCGGCCGACGTCGGTGGAGCCGGTGAAGCTGATCTTGTCGATCCCGGGATGGCTGACCAGCGCTGCGCCGGCATCCGCGCCGCGCCCGTTGACGATGTTGACGACACCCGCGGGAAACCCCGCCTCGGCGATCAGCCGCCCGAGCAGCAGCGCGCTGAGCGGCGTGTCCTCGGCGGGCTTGAGCACCACCGTGCATCCCGCCGCGAGCGCGGGCGCGAGCTTGAGGCAGGCCATCGAGAGCGGCACGTTCCACGGCGTGATCTGCCCGACCACGCCGACCGGCTCGCGTACGGTGTAGGTGAGCGCCTCGCCCGCCGCGAGGAAATGCGCGGGCGGCGCGGTGGTGGTCCCCTCGATCTGCTCGGCGAGCCCCGCATAATAGTGGAACATCGCCGCCGCGGTGCTCACGATGCGCGTGGCGATGCCGATCGGCATGCCGTTGTCGAGCACGTCGAGTTCGGCCAGCAGCCGGGCGTGCGTCTCGACCAGCGTGGCGAGCCGGCGCAGCAGCTTGGCGCGCTCGAACGCGGTGACCCTGTTCCACGCGCCGTCGAACGCCGCGCGCGCGGCGCGCACTGCGCGGTCGACATCCTCCGCACCCCCGATCGCGAAGGATGCGAGCGGCCGCTCGGTCGCCGGATCGAAGGTGGTGAGCGTCTCGCCCCCTGCCCCGTCGACCCACTCGCCGCCGATCAGCAGGCGGTGCGGTCCGGCGAGGAAGCTGCGCGTATCGTCGCCGATGCGCGGGCCGGTGATCGCGTCGAGATCGGACATGGTGGCGGCTTCCGGCATCAGGGTCGAGCGTTCGCGGCGCGGAAGCCGGCGATCATCGATGTCTGGAGCAGATGCGCGCGCGCCGCCACGGGATCGTCGGCGGTCGCCGCGAGCCGGGCGGCGTGCGCCTGCCGAAGCGCGGGATCCTTCTCCTCGAGCGCCTTCTTGTTGGCGATCGTCATCGCCTGGAGGAAGGCGCTGGCGGCGAAGCGCCGCTGGCGGTCGAACAGGTCGAGCAGCGCGTCGCCCTCGCCGCCGATCACGCGCGCGAGCTTGTCGGCGAGGTTCGCGGCGTCGTGGATACCGAAGTTCATCCCCATCCCTCCCAGCGGATTGTTGATGTGCGCGGCGTCGCCGATCAGCATCACGCGTCCCTTGCGGAAGGTCGAGGCGACGCGCTGGTGGACGGTGTAGAGATTGGTGTGGAGGATCTCGTACGGCGCCGGTTCGGGAATGAACCGGTCCAGCCGCGCGCGGGCCGTGTCGAACGAGAGCAGGTCGTCCTCTGCGGCGCCTTCGTCGGTCGGGAAGACCGAGCGCCACTGGCCTTCGGGCCGATCGCCGGGCACCTTGAACACGGCGCACCATTCCTCGGGGTCGGCGACGTAGTTGGACACCTGATAGCCGTGCGCCGCGAAATCATAAGTGCTGGTGATGACGAGGAAGCGCTCGCGATAGGTGAAGCCCTCGAATTCGATCCCCGACGTCTTGCGCACGATGCTGCGCCCGCCGTCGGCGCCGACCAGCCAGCATGCCTCGAACGTCCCGGCCCCGCTTTCCACGACGACCTTGTCTGCGGTCTCGCGGATCGCGGCCACCTCGGCGTGGGTGACGATCCGGACGCCGTTTGCGCTGCGCAGCCGCTCGTGAAGGATCTGAACGAACTTGTGCTGTTCGCATTGCAGCCGGAACGGATAGGCGGTCTCGTCGGCGAGCAGCGAGAGATCGAATTCGGCGATCACGCCCTTGCGGCGATCGCGGGACTGCCAGATCGGTGCGACGATCCCGCGCTCGATCAGCCGGTCGGTCGTGCCGCTCGGCGCGAGCAGTTCGAGCGTCGGCGGGTGGAAGGTCGCGGCGCGCGGATCAGTCGAGGGTGTGTCGCCGCGCTCGAGCACCGTGACGGACACGCCGCGCTCGGCGAGGAACAGCGCGGCGGCCAGCCCGCTCGGTCCGGCGCCCACGATCAGGACGTCGCTCATGCTCAATATTCTTCCAGAATGCGGCCATGGCCGACGATGCGATCGGTGACGCCGAGCGCGCGCAGCGCATGCCAGTAGGTGATGGCGTTCATCGACAGTACGGGCTTGCCGAGCCAGCGCTCGGCCTCCGCGGCGACCGCCATGCCCGCAAGGTTGGTGCCGACCTGGAGGATCGCGTCGACGTCGTTGCCATCGAGCGCGCGCAGCGCGGCGCGGACCTCCGCCGGCTGGACATGCGCGATCAGCTTGGGCGAGGCGCATTTGAGCCCGGTCAGCCGCACCACCTCGTAGCCCGCCTGCTCCATGTAGAGGCGCACCATCTCGTCGCCGCGCGGCTGGTGCGGGGTCAGGATGGCGATGCGTTTCGCGCCGAACGCGTCGAGCGCGACGCGCGCGGCGATCGAGCCCATCGAGATGCCGACGCCGGCGCGCTCGCGAAGCGCGACCTCCAGCCTGTCCGCCTCCTCGACGCCGCCCCAGAAGGCCTCGAGCGCGACGCCCATCACGAGATGCTGCGGCTCGCACGTCATCACGCGATCGATCGCGTCGCCGATCCCCGCGCGCATCGCGGCGACATGCTCCAGGAATGCCTGCTCGCTGGTCAGCGGGCGTTCGGCGATATGCACGCGCGCGACGTGGTTGGTGATTCCCGGCAGACGCAGATCGTCGCATTCGGGCTGCACCGATGTATTGGTGGACGGCATGACGATGCCGATCCGCGCACGCCAACCCAGACTGTCCATGCCCGTCTCCGCCCCGGCCCCCTGATCAAGTGATGTAGGCAGGGCGCGTCGCGGACCGGTAGCTACGTCCGCGAAGTTGATCGGCAGCCGATCACTGTCGAATCATCGGGCGGATCGCGTCACGCGCGGCGCGCGGCGGGCTGCCAGGAGTCGGCGCCGCTGAGCGTCAGCAGCTGATCCTGCACGAGGCGGGAGAGCTGGCGCAGCGGCACCGCCCCGGGGCGCTGCGCGCCGCTGGCGACATGCAGCACGCGACGCACCTCGGGCTCGACGATCCGCCGCATCAGCAACCCGTCGCGATCCTGCGGGCGCGGCAGCGCGGAGACGGGGAGCAGCGCATGGCCGAGCCCCTGCCGCACCATCTCGATCATCGAATGCAGCGCATCGACCTCGAAGCGGACGTCGAGCGACACGTCCGCCGCCTCCGCGATCCGCTCGAGTTCGACGCGCAGCGTGTGGGGCTGGCCGGGAAGCACCAGCGGAAGCGCCGCCGCCGCCGCGAAGGGCACGGTGGCGGCCGACGGATATTCCCACGCCGAGGGGCTGAACAGCGCGAGCTGCTCCTCGACGACGGGCTGGACGAGCAGCCCCTGCGCGCCGGTCACCGAATAAAGGATACCGATGTCGATCCGCCCGATCCGCAGCCATTCGAGGATGTCGCCGCTGAACGCCTCGCGAATATGCAGTTTCACCGTCGGATAATGCGCGGCGAAATGGCGCGCGAGCGGCATGGTCAGCTTGCGGCCGACCGAGGTGGGCATCCCGATCACCGCACTGCCCGCGAATTTGGTCCGCAGCGAGTCGATCTCGCGCGCGGTCGATTCGAGCGCCTGCTCGATCACGCGCGCATTGTCGAGGAACGCCCGCCCCGCCGGGGTGAGTACGACGCCGCGCCCATGGCGATAGAGCAGGGGCGCGCCCAATTCGTCCTCGAGCCGGCGCATATGCCGGCTGAGCGCGGGTTGCGAGACGCGCAGCGTGCCCGCCGCGCGCGACAGGCTGCCGGCATCGACGACCGCGAGGAAATAGCGAACCGTGTCGAGATCCATGTCTTCACCCATGCCGATATCGAATAGCTGACTATCGGTTGGCGAGGCTGCACCGCAATGCCGAAGCGATATAGTCCTGAATTCGCAGGAGCAGCGGGGACCAGCCGACGCATGAACGACGAGCCTATGATCTTATCCGACATCGCAGAGCGGCTGGCCCCGCATCACACCGCCCTCCTCATCATCGACATGCAGAAGGATTTCTGCTGCCCCGGCTTCGGCGCCGAGCGAGCAGGACGCGACATCGGCGCGGCGCAGGCGGCGATCCCGCGGATCGCGCGGCTGCTCGGCGCGGCACGCGGCGCCGGCGTGCGCGTCGGCCATGTCGGCTTCTCGACTCTGCCCGGGCATGGCAGCGATTCCGGCCCGTGGCTCGCGCAGCGGCGGCGATCGACCTTCTCGTCGGACGTGCTGTGCATCACCGGCAGCGACGGCGCCGCGTTCGTCGACGAGCTCGCGCCGATCGAGGGCGAATGGATCGTCCCCAAGCATCGCTACAGCGCCTTCACCGGAACCGACCTCGACCTGCTGCTGCGCAGCCGGGGCATCCGCACGCTGGTGTTGGCCGGCGTCTCGACCAACGCCTGCGTCGAGAGCACGCTGCGCGCGGGGTTCGAGCTCGATTATTATATCTGCGTGCCGCCCGAGGTGGTCGGCTCCTGGGATCGGGCGCTGCACGAGGCGACGCTCGCCAACGTCAATCACCGTTTCGGCATCACGCCCTCGCTTGCCGAGGTGGAAGCCCTTTGGAAGGCCGCCTGACATGACCGTCGACACCGATGCGCTGAAAGGCCTGACGCGCGCCGTCGCCGCCTTTTCCGCAGGCATGAGCTTCGACCGGCTCGATGCCGAGAATGTCCGCCTCGCGCGGCGCTGCGTGCTCGACGGGCTCGGCGTCTCGCTGGGCGGGTCGCAGCAGCACGGCATGGCGCCGCTGATGACCTATCTGCGCGCCACCGGCGGGACGGAGCAGGCGCGCCTGCTCGGCAGCCGCGGCGCGGCGCTGCCGGCGGCGCAGGCGGCGTTGTGGATGGGCACCGCGGGCCACGCGATGGACTGGGACGACACCCAGCTCGCCGAGGGCCCCGGGCGCCCCTACGGCCTGCTGATGCACCCGACGATGCCGCCGCTCGCCGCCGCGCTGACCACGGCCGAGCTGGTGAAGAGCGAGACGGGCGCGCCGGTAGACGGGCGGCGCTTCCTCGCCGCCTTCGCGACGGGGTTCGAGGCCTGCTGCAAGATCGCCGAAGCGATCGTGCCTGATCATTACATGCGCGGCTTCCACACCTCGGGGACGATCGGGACGTTCGGCGCGGCGGTCGCGGCGGCGCACATGCTCGGGCTCGACGAGGCGCAGACCGCGGTCGCGATCGGCATCGCCGCCTCGTCGGCTGCGGGCATCCGCGCTAATTTCGGGACGATGACCAAGCCGCTCCACGTCGGGCGCGCCGGCCATAACGGCGTCGCCGCGGCGCTGCTCGCGCGCGCCGGATTCAGCGCCAACGACGAGGCGCTCGACGGCAAATGGGGCTATCTGGCGATCGCCGGCCCGGGCGGCGATCCGGCGCAGGTCAGGGACCGGCTGGGCAGCCCGTTCACGATGGCGAGCCCGGGGGTCAGCATCAAGCCCTATCCCTCGGGCGTGCTGACGCATCCCAGCATGGATGCGTTGCGCTTCCTGATGGCGGAGAACGGGCTCTCGCCCGATGCCGTCGAGAGCGTCGAGCTGGCCGCGGGATCGAACGTGCTCGGTCCGATCCGCTTCGCGCGCGCGACGACCGAGCTGGAGGGCAAGTTCAGCTTCCAGTTCCTGCTCGCCGCGATCATCCTCACCGGCAAGGCGGGCAAGGCTGAGTTCACCGACGCCTTCGTCTCCTCGCAGGCCTGCCAGGACATGCAGGGGCGGATCACGACGCGCTTCGATCCCGAGATCGAGGCGATGGGCTGGGACAAGATCCGCTCGCGCATCACGCTTACGACGCGCGATGGCCGCACCATCGTGCGCTGGGCCGACGAACGTTACAGGGGCGGCCCCGCGCATCCGCTGACCGACGCCGAACTCGAGGACAAGGTGCGCGACTGCGCGGAAGGTCTGCTCGGCGAGGCGCGGCTGGCGACCTTGTTCGGCCATGTCTGGTCGCTGCAGGATATCGACGACGTCGGCATCCTGTTCGACGATTGCGCCTGGATGGATCGCTGAATATGGACCTGCAGCTCAAGGACAAAATCGCGCTCGTCGTCGGCGCGAGCCGGGGCATCGGCGCGGCGACCGCGCGCGTGCTGGCGGACGAGGGCGCCAGCGTCGCGCTCGTCGCGCGCACCGCGCCGAGTGATCTCGCCGCGGAGCTTGGCGGCCAAGCCTTCGCCGCGGACATCACGCGCGCCGCCGACGTCGATCGCTGCGTCGGCGAGGTCCATGCCGCGTTCGGGCGGATCGACGTCGTCGTGATCAGCGCGGGCGCGGCGCAGGGCGGGCTGTTCTGGGAACTCGACGACGCCGTCTGGGAAGACGCGATGGCGCTCAAATTCTTCGGCATGGTCCGCGTGCTGCGCACGGTTGCGCCGATCCTGCGTGATCAGGGGGCGGGCAGCGTCGTCGCGGTGGTGGGCAATCTCGCGCGCCAGCCCGGCAAGCGGCTGATGCCCGGCTCGGCCGCCAACGCCGCCTGCCTCGCGATGCTGCGCGGTGCCGCGGAGGAACTCGCGCCGCACGGCGTCCGCGTCAATGCGATCAGCCCCGGCCCGACGCGCACCGATCGCTGGGCGACACTGGTCGGCAATCTCGCGCGATCGAGCGGCCGGTCCGCAGACGAGATCGAGGCCGAGCAATTCGCGCAGATCCCGTTCGGCCGCATCTCGGAACCCGAGGAGATCGCGCGCACGATCGCGATGCTCGCGTCCGACGTGGTGGGGCCGATGATCGGCGCGTCGGTCACGATCGACGGCGGCATGACCAAGGGGATTAGTTGATGGGCGCCAATCCGCGCATAGCCTTCCGCCTCTCCTCGCAGCGCCCGCGCTTGGCGCCGCCCGAAGGCAAGCCGCTGATCGTCCACATCGTCGTCAACATCGAGAATTGGATGTTCGACGCGGCGATGCCGCGCAAGCTGCTCACCGCCCCGCATGGCGCCGAGAGCGTGCCCGACGTGCCCAATTTCAGCTGGGCGGAATATGGCATGCGCTGTGGATTGCCGCGGATCGTCACCGCGCTCGCGGATCGCAGCCTGCCGGCGAGCTGCGCGATGAACGCCAGCGTGATCGAGGCCTATCCCGAGGTGGCCGTTGCAGTGCTCGAGGCAGGCTGGGAGATCGTCGGCCACGGCTTCCACCAGCGCGCCGCGCACACCAACCCCGACGAGGCGGACAGCATCGGCGAGGCGCTGTCCCGCCTGCGCGCCTATTCGGGGCAGGCGGTCGACGGCTGGCTCAGCCCGGGGCTGCGCGAGACGCTCGATACCCCCGATCTGCTCAAGGCGGCGGGGATACGCTATTGCGCCGACTGGATCGTCGACGACCTGCCCTGCTGGATGGAGACGCTGCACGGGCCGATGATCGCAATGCCCTATTCGCTCGAGATCAACGACAGCGTGCTCCACGCGGTCCAGCACCAGCGCTCCGACGAGATGCTGCGCCGGCTTGAGGACAGCCTGCCGATCCTCGCGCGCGAGGCGCAGGACAATCCGCGGATCATCACCTTCGGCCTCCACCCGCACCTTATCGGCGTGCCGCACCGCATGGCGCATTTCGAGCGGATGCTGGACCTGCTGGTCGCGCGGCCGGATACCGTCTTCCTCACCGGCGGCGCGATCGCGGACTGGTATGCCGCGGCGGAGCCGGTCGAGGGCGGCGGTCGCGAAAGTTGAGCAGGCTCGCCGGCTGAAGCATGTCGGCATTCAAACGGCTCGAACGATCGTCGTCGCTCTTCCGTCATGCTGAACCTGTTTCAGCTTGACGAGCTTTGGTCATTGCAAGCGGCTACCGCCGAATGTTCGCCCCAAGCGTGGCGCTCGCCCCGGCGGGCAGCTTTACGCGGCCGGCGTTCGACTCAGGCGACCATCCGCGCGGGCGCATCGAGCTCGTCGAGCTCGCGCGAGATCATCCGGGCGGTCGCGATCAGTTCGTCGGCGTAGCGTTCCTGCGCGACCGACAGCCGCATCGCCGCGGCGAAAAACACGATCGTCAGCGCGCCGCAGACCTCGCCGCCGCGGATGATCGGCGCGGCGATCGACGAGGTGCGGCCCGGCGTGTTGGTGAAGCGATTGTTGCTGCGCGTCGCGATCCCCGCGGCGCGGATCGTCTCGGACCAGGATATGTCCTCGAACAGCTCGCGCGTCGACGGGCCGAGCGGTGTCCCACTCTCGGTCGCGCCGCGCAGCATCAGCGCGCGCTGCTCGGGCGTGGCATAGGCAAGCATGACGTGCCCCGAGGCGCATTCGAGCAGCGGAAAGGTCGCGCCAGCCTGATAATTGTTGAGCGCCATCGGCGACATGGCGTGCGTACAGTCGCGCACCACCATCGTCTGGCCGACGCGCGTCACCAGCGACACCGGCCAGCAATGTTTGCGCGTCAGCGCTTCCAGATGCGGGCGCGATATCTCGACGATGCCGCTATGATCCTGATAGCCGTGCGACAGCGCCTGGACGAGCGCGGTCGGGCGGTAATGTTTGCGCGAGGGCTCGCGCTCCAGCATCCCCTCCTGCTGCAAGGTATGCACGATCCGGCGCGCCGTCGGATACGGGATCGCACAGCGCCGGGCGATCTGCATCATGCTCAGCGACCCTGCGCCGTTGACGGCGCGCAGCACGTCGAGGCTACGCGCGACTGAACGAATATGCCATTCGAGTTCCATCGTTCGCTCCCCAAATCGGAAGATGTCATCGAGTCGAGGGAGATGCTACGGAACGGTTACGGACGTGGCCAGACGATATCCGATATGCATATTGCGCATGGGTCGAGGCGCCGGCACCGGGACGATCGCCGCCGCCTGCCAGGCCGCCGGACGGGCGGCGTCAGGCGGCGCCCACATGGTGGTAGACGAGCGCATTGTCGATCCCGCGCAGCCGCGGCCGCCGCGATCCCGCGAGCAGGCAGGCGTAGAAGCCCTTGCCGTAGCGCGCGCCATTCTCGTCTTCGACGACGCCCTCCTGGACGAAATATTCCTCGCAGCGATCGAGCGTCGCCGAGGGCGGCGCCGCGTCCAGCGCGCCGACATCGTAGCGGCGCAACACCGAGCGTTCGCCGGCCGACGGATCGTCGCTGTACAAGAATTCGCGGATCTGCCCTTCGGCCGAGGCGATGACGGGCCAGCGCTGCGCCCAGGGACTCGCGACGATCACCGCGTCGCGACCGTTGACCGCCTCGCCCTCGAGATAGGGATAGTCGTCGCGCGGCGTGTCGAAATAGGTGAATCGCAGGTCGCCGCTGACGCGCGAGACGAACGCGCTTTCGACGGGCACGTTGCTGTTGAAGCCATGCACCCAGCGCGGCGGGTGATAGATATAGCCGCCGGCGTGCAACCAGCAGCGCGAATCGAACGCCATCATCCCGCTGACGACGAAGATTTCCTCGCTCGTCTCGTGGCAATGAGGCTGCGCCTGATCGACATGGCCGTCCTGCGGTACGACCCGGACGAGCGCGGTGCGCGCGGTGGTCTCGGGGTCGCGGCTCAGGATCCGCGAATAGGTGCCGGGGCGCGGATTTATCTCCGGGATCTCGGCGGTATCGATGAAATCGACGTGCGGGCGCATGAGTCCTCCTGTTCGCCCACCATCCTAGACCGAAACGCCGCGCCACCTCATCGGCTTGTCGGAAGTGTTCGCGATGCGATCGAACGCGAGACGGCGGGCGCGTTCCACGAACGCCCCCGCTAAGATCGCCACCGACCGGAGGCGCTATGCAGGCAATATGGGTAACGGGGGCGGCGAGCGGCATAGGCGCGGCGGTGGTTGCCATGCTCCGCGCGCGCGGCGTCAAGACGATCGGCGTCGATCGCCACTGGCCGGGCGCGACGCGCGAGAATTCCGAGACGCGGAACTGCGATCTGTCCGACATCGCGGCGGTCCGCGCGCTCGCCGACACCTGGCGGCACGAGGCACCCGCCGGTCTTGTCAATTGCGCGGGCCTGTCGGATACCGCGCCGACGCGCACCGTCTTCGCGGTCAATCTGCTCGCGCCGCGGCTGCTCGGCGAGGCGTTGCTGGCGCTGGGGGGGCCCGCGTCGATCGTACAGGTCGCCTCGGGCGTCGCGGCCAACTGGCGGCTCGATGCGGCCCTGCTGATCGAGCTGGCGCGCCTTCCCGATGCGGCGCTGATCGATCGCGCCGAAGCGCTCGTCGGTGCGACGCTGCCCGCCTATACGCTGTCGAAGCAGCTGCTGTGCGCGCATGCGACCGACCTTTCCGCGCGCGGCAATCCGCTGGCGATCCGCGTCAACACCCTATTGCCGGGACCGGTCGACACCCCGCTGCTCGCCGATTTCCGCACCTCGATGGGCCAGGCGGCGCTCGACTGGACCGAGGCGGCGGCGGGGCGCTTCGGGACCGCGCGCGAGATCGCCGCCGCGATCGGCTTCCTGCTGTCCGCCGAGGCGAGCTGGATCAGCGGTGCCGACCTCCAGGTCGATGGCGGGCTGCGCGCGATCGCCACCCTGTCGCCCCCGGCCGCGCGGGCATGAGCGGCAGCCGCATCGAGATCCAGTCGCTTCGCCGGGGCATCCGGCTGCTGCGCGCGATCAACCAGTCGGACGGCGCGCACCCCCGCGAGCTAGCCGGGGCGGTCGGCATCAACCGGTCAACCGCGTACCGGCTGCTCGATACGCTCGTCGCCGCGGGCTATGTCGGGAAGGACGCGCATGACGGGCGCTACCGCACGCTGGCCGCCGCCCGCCGGCTGAGCGTCGCCTTCGAGGATGCGGCCTGGCATCCCGATATACTGGTGCCCGCGATCGACGCGCTCGGCACCGAGATCTGCTGGCCGCTGGGCCTCTCGACGCGCACCGCCGACGACGACCTGATCGTCCGCCACGTCACCGACGAGACCTCGCCGCTGGTCGACCGGCGCGTGCCCCCCGGATCGCGGCTGCCGCTGCTGGAGACCGCGGCGGGGCGGCTGCACCTGGCGATGATGGACGCCTCGGCGAGCGAGGCGCTGCTCCACGCGGCGGGCGCCGCCTCGATCGGCCACCGCACGATGCTGCGCGCGATCCGTCGCGACGGCTTCGCCCAGGTCCACATCCCCGACCGGCACGTCATCATGACCGCGCTTCCGATCCTGCGGAACGGCGAACTGTTCGCCGCGCTCACGCTCCGGATCATGGACCAGGCGATGACGCCGGACCGCGCGCTCGACCTCTATCTGCCGCTATTGCGGGCGCGGACACGCGCGATGGGCGCAGCGCTCGACGCAGCGGCGGCACGTGCCTCGACCTCGCCGCTTTCGCATTCCGAACAGCGGTGCATGACGGCGTGAGCTCGCCGATCCGCGCGGCTAGGACGGGGTGTTCAAGGCGCCACAGCGGGAGCACGACATGACGACATACGCACCACCACGTCGCGACGTGATGATCGTCGGCGCGGGGATCGGCGGCCTGTCGACCGGGCTCGCGCTCGCGCGCGCCGGCCATGCCGTCCGCGTCTTCGAGCAGGCGCCCGCGCTCGGCGAGATCGGCGCGGGGCTGACGCTCTCGCCCAACGCCGTCCACGCGCTGACCGCGCTCGGCGTCGGCAAGGCGCTCGACACGATCGCGAGCGAACCCCGCGAGCTCGTCAATCTCCATTACCAGACCGGCGCCGAGATCGTCCGCCGGCCGATGGGGGAACAGTATCGCGCGCAATATGGCGCGCCTTATTATCACGCGCATCGCGCTGATCTGCACGCGCTGCTCGCCGACGCGCTCGAGCGCGTCGCGCCGGGCGCGATCGTCACCGGCAAGCGCGCCATCGGGGTGGCGTCCAGCGCGACGGCGGCGGAGGTCCGCTTCGCCGACGGATCGCAGGCGTCGGCGGAAATGCTGGTCGGCGCGGACGGCGTCCGCTCGGTCGTCCACCAGGGCCTCTACGGCGCCAGCGAGGCTCGCTTCACGGGTCGCGTCGCGTGGCGCGCGGTGCTGCCGGCCGAGGCGTTCGCAGATATCGAGATGCCCGCGTCGATGGGATCGATCCTCGGCCCCGATCGCACCTTCGCCTGGTATCCGCTCCGCAAGGGGACGCAGCTCAACCTCGTCTTCATGTCGCGCTGGGACCAGTGGGCGGACGAGGACTGGCGCGCTCTCGCCAGCCGCGACGACGTCCGCGAGGCGTTTCGCGACTGGCTGCCGCTGGTCCATCGGCTGATCGACCGGCTGCCCGACGAAGCGATCCTGCGCTGGGGCCTGTTCGACCGGCCGCCCTATGAAGCCTGGCATCGCGACACCGTCACCTTCGTCGGCGACGCGATCCATCCGATGCTGCCCTATATGGGCCAGGGCGCCGCGATGGCGATCGAGGACGCCGTCGTGCTTGGCCGCGCGCTCGAGGCGGACGGCGTTCTCGAGCGCGCGCTGGCCTGCTACGCCCGCACGCGCAAGCCGCGCGCGGATGCGGTCCAGGAGGCGTCGAGCGCGCGCGCGAATTTCTGGGAGAAGAGCGACCTCGCCAAGCTGACCGAGAACCGCAAGCTGTTCGACGCCGCGCTCGACATCTATCCCTATGATCCGCGCGAGGTGCCGCTTGAGACCGCCTGATCAGGCGGCGTCGTCGCGGGGCACGCCGAGCCGCGGGTAGCGGCCCAGTGCCAGCAGCGCGAGCGCTGCGACGACGAACAGCCCCGCGGACAGATGCAGGATTGGCGTGTAGGTGTGCAGCCGATCGTGCACCGCGCCGAAGATCGAAGGCGCCGTCCCCGCACCGAGCGCGAACGCCGCATATTGCCCCGCATAGAGCGCCGAGAAATGCCGCCGCCCGAAATAGCGGCTGAGCAGATAGGCCATCAGATCGAATTCGGCGCCCGATGCCAGCCCGACGAGGAAGATCGCGGCGGCGAGCAACGCGGTCGCCTGCCCGCCATCGGCCAGCAGGAACGCCCCGATCGCGGGCGAGAGCAGGAAGCCGCAGCCCACCGCGGGCGCCCAGAAGCGATCGAGCAGCCAGCCCGAGAGGATCCGGCCGACGATCACCGACAGGCCGTAGGAGCCGAACAGGCTCGCCGCGTGCAGCGGGGTGAGGCCATGATCGATCAGCAGCGGCACGAGATTGACCACCGTCCCGCCGACCCCCAGGCCGACGATCAGCACCGACAGCGCCATGATCCAGTAGCGGCGATCGCCGAGCGCCTCGCGCGTCGCGACGCCCTCGATCCCGCTCGCGGCAGGCTGCCGGCCGGGCTGCGCGTCGTCGGGCCCGAGCACGGGCTCGACGCGCGGGAGCAGAAGGAGGATGCAGGGGAGCGTGACGACGAGCGGGAGCAGCCCGAGCCCGATATAGGCGACACGCCAGCCGAAATGCCCGATCAGCGTCTGCACGTAGACGGGGAGCAGCATCCCGGCGATCCCCGTGGTGCAGAGCGAAATGCCGAGCGCCAGCCCACGCTGGCGGAAGAACCAGGTGTTAACGACGCGTGCATAGGTGATCGGCAGCGTTCCGAGCGAGACGACGGTCATCAGCCCGAACAGCAGATAGTAGGTCCAAATCTCGTGCGTCACGAGCGACAGCGCCATCGTGCTGACGCCGAGCCCGACGGTCGACCAGATCGCGACCGGACGTGCGCCGACGCGATCGGTCAGCCGCCCCACATAGGGGCCGAACAGCAGGATCGAGATCATCAGCAGCGCCGAGCCGAGCAGCACCGCGGATCGCGACCAGCCATATTGATGCTCGAGCGCCAGCCCGAAGATCCCGCTGGTGAACGCCGGCATCGGCGACAGCCCGAGCCCGACCCCGATCGAGGCCGCGAGCAGCGGCTTCCACCCGCGCGAGAATTCGGCGGGGGCGCGGTGTCCGATCGGGGACGTGCCGGCCGTCGCTCCGCAGCTGGTGGTGGTCGCGTCGTCCATCGCTGTCCCCTTTCGGCGATGATGGGCATAGTCGTCCGGATCGGCATAGTCGTCCGTGGCTTTCGTTCGGCATGCGATCACTTTGGCACGGGCCGCTTGCCGCCCCGGCCCGAGGCCCGCAGGATCGGCCGGTGATGGACATCGCCAACCATGTCGCCTCGCTAACGAACGGCCTCGACGTGCTCGCACTGGTCGTCGAGCGGGGCGGCGCCACCGCCACCGAGATCGGCGAGGCGACGCGGCTCAACCGGACCACCGCCTACCGGCTGGCCGAGACGCTGGCGGCTGAGGGGCTGCTGAGCCGGAGCGGCGGGCGCTACCGCGCCACCATCGAGACCAAGGCCCTTTCCGGAGGCTATCGCGCGCAGGCGTGGATCGAACACAGCGCGGTCGGGCCGATCCGCGCGCTGGGCCACGCGATCGACTGGCCGCTCGCATTGACCACCTTCGCGGGCACGCACATGCTGGTGCGCTACAGCACCGACGACGAGAGCCCCTATGTCTTCCGCCGGGTCGCGGCGGGCACGCGGCTCGACGTGGTCGGTTCGGCGGCGGGGCGCGTCTTCCTGGCCTGTTCAGATCCGAAGATCGTCGAGCAGGCGCTGGCGGTCGCGGGCGCACGCAGCGCCGGGCGCGACGCCGCCGAGGATATCATCGGCCGCGCGCCCTTCTGGTCGCGCGACACGCTGCTGCGCGATCTCGATCGGATCGCGCGCACGGGCTTCGCCAGCTATCATCGCGCCGATCTCAAATTCCATTTCCTCAGCGTCCCGATCCTCGTCGACGGGTTGCCGTTCGGGTGCGTGACGGTGCGCGTGATCGCATCCGCCATGCGGATCGCCACCGCGGAGGCCCGCTTCGTCCCCCTGCTGCAGGCGACCGCGCGCGAGATCGTCGCGCGGATCGCTGCCGATCGGGACGGCCGTGCCATCGGTCGTACCGCGACGCTTTGTGACGAAACATTGGCGGCGCGCCGGAAATCATGATCCGAGACCGCGACGACAGGAGAGCCGAATGACCACCGCGGAACAGCTTTACGCCGATGCGCCCCAGGATATTCCGGGCTACGTCGATGCGCTCGGGCTCGAGCTGACGATCGACGGCGCCGATGCCGCGCGCGCGGCCACCAAGCGGTTGATCGATCCCTGCACGGGCGAGCCCGGCGCCGCCTACCCCGATGCCGGCGCGCATCATGTCGATCTCGCCGTCGAGGCGGCATCGCGCGCGTTCGGCGGCTGGTCGGCGCAGCCCTGGGCCGAGCGCCGCGCCGCGCTCATCCGGTTTGCCGCGCTGATGGAGGCCGATCTCGGCCGGCTCGCGACCATCCTGTCGATCGAATCGGGCCGGCCGCTGCGCCGCGCGCTGATGGAGGTCGGGCTCGCCGCGCGCTATGTACGGATCATAGCCGCGGTGGAGCTGCCGCCGGTCCAGCTCGATCACCAGGGGCTGGCGGTGACGATGCGGCGCCGGTCGCTCGGCGTCGCGGGGGCGATCGCGCCGTGGAACGCGCCGGTGGTGCTGGCGATGGCCAAGCTCGCCAACGCGCTGATGGCGGGCGACACGCTGGTGCTGCGGCCGTCGCCGCTGACCCCGCTGTCCGCGCTGCATCTCGGCCGGCTGGCGCGCGAGGCATTCCCGCCGGGGGTGGTCAACGTCATCACCGGCGAGGCGGAGGTCGGCGCGGCGATGGTCGCGCACCCGGGCATCGCCAAGATCAGCTTCACGGGATCGACCGCGACGGGCAAGCAGATCGCGATCGCCGCGGCGCCCACCCTCAAGCGACTGACGCTCGAGCTCGGCGGCAACGATGCCGCGATCATATTGCCCGACGCCGATCTAGAGGCGGTGGCGGCGACGGTGTTCCAGATCTGCTTCGCCAATTCGGGCCATTTCTGCGCGGCGATCAAGCGGCTCTACGTCCATGAGGCGGTGCTGAAGCCGTTGCGCGAGGCGCTGCTGCGGCAGATCGGCGGCGCGGTGCTCGGGTCGCGCTTCGACCCCGCGGTCACGATGGGCCCCGTCCAGAACCGTCCTCAGTTCGAGCGGGTCTGGGCGACGTTCGACGATGCGATCGCGCAGGGCGGCCGCGCGATCAGCGGCGGCGTCCGCCACGACGGCCCGGGCTTCTTCATCCCGCCGACGCTGGTCGAGGGCGTCGGACACGGCGTCGCGCTCGTCGACGACGAGCAGTTCGGCCCGGTGCTGCCGCTGATTCCCTTCGGCGACGTCGAGGACGCGATCAAAATGGCCAATCTCGGCGTCTATGGCCTCGGCGGCTCGGTCTGGACCGCCGATCTCGAGCACGGGATCGCGCTGGCGCAGCGGCTGGAGACGGGCACGGGCTGGGTCAACCAGCATGGTGCGTTCACCGCCGCGATCCCGATGCCCTTCGCCAAGCAATCGGGAATCGGGATGGACTATGCCGAGTTCGGCGTCGCCGAGCATATGCGCACGATGGTGGTGAATGCGAGGTTCGCCACCGCCTGACGCACGGTCCCCGCCGGGGATCGGTTTCCACACAACGAGATGCGCCGGCGAGGACGCGCGGCAGGAGCAGGCAATGGGCGATCGGTTCGCAGCATGGATCGGGCGGCAGGAGGAAATCACCGACAT
>Ga0302235_10000944_pt1 | contig 22199 bp, 22 predicted proteins | sample II_Palsa_N3_3_FD_193577 | JGI IMG/M metagenome (GOLD analysis project Ga0302235, IMG submission 193577) | Peat permafrost microbial communities from Stordalen Mire near Abisko, Sweden - II_Palsa_N3_3 | ecosystem: Environmental > Terrestrial > Soil > Palsa > Peat permafrost | place: Sweden...
CCGCCCACGCCCCACGCGCAGCTCCGGCGCCCGGAGGCCGCTCACCACCGCGCTCGCCGCCGCCTGCCTGGCGCTGGGCTTTCTCGCCGGAACGTTGACGCACACGCACAACACCACGCAGCCCCACGGACCGGGGATCGCCTTGAGACCACTCGCCCCGGCAAGCAAGACTGAGCGGGCCGTGGCATACATGACCGCGCCCGGGCAGATGCAGCTCCGCATCTTCCGCCTGTCGCCCTCGCCGCCGGGCACCTACTACGAGCTGTGGCTGATGACCACACCAACCCACCTCTCCCCCGTGGCCGCCTTCCGGATCGACCAAAGCGGGCAGGCGACGCTTGATCTCCGCCTGCCAGACGATCCGGCCCACTACACCTACCTCGACATCTCCCGCCAGCAGATCGGCGCCGGCACCCGGATCTCGGGCGACAGCGTGCTCCGCGGCAACCTCTCGTGAACCGTCGAACAAGCGGATGACGAAGCGCCCGCTGCCAGCGCATGAGATCAAGGAGGGCGGCTTGTTACCGCCGTGTCACCCCAGGGTGTGAGACCGCCGGACCAGAATCGCCGCCTCCCGGAATCTCAACACGTCGCGGGTAGCAAACGTCAGCCAGTCACAGGAACGCAAGCTCAAGCTGTTCGCGCGGCTGCAAGCTGGCGCGTGTCCACTGGTTCCTAGCGACCAGTGAAGACCCCGCGATGACGACGCGATGCTCCAGGCTCCGGATGCCAATCCAGACCGACAGGCCGCTCCGAGACGCGCGCGCCGGCCCGCGGGCACAATCGACAGCGCCCGACACCTCCCGCTCTACCAACGACGCCAACTCCCGATGAACTCACACGACACTCACGCCGCGCCAACGTCCGACAACTGCGAGAGGAGGTGAACAAGCATCTGCGCCGCGTCCACTCGGCGGATCTCCAACACCTCCGACGCCTGGTGGAGCACGAGCATGCGGCTAACCTAGGGGCAGCCACGCATCACCGTCAGTCGACGGTTCGCGCGGAGGACCGGCCGGGAGCACGATGGCGGTTGCGCCGCCGACCGAGATCGCCTCCCCCGGCGAGCCGCCGACGATGCCGAGCGAGGAGCCGGTGAGCGCGTTGGTGATCCAATCAGCGGCGAGTACGCGCACGGCTTCGACGTTGACGGTCTGGCGTTGACCGCAGACCGCCTCGGCGAGCGGGCCGATGTTCGGACCTTCCGCGTCGAGATGAGTTCCGTTGACCAGCTCGACACCGACGAACTGATCTGGCCGCGCCGAGAGGAGGGCCGCCGTGCCCGAGCCGAACGCGTTGCACGGATTGGGCGGCGAGGCGATCTGCAGCACCGGCCGGTCGTCAATGCCGGACAGCTGCGCGAGCGCCTTCTGCATCGAGGTCCCGTAGTCGACGGCGTCGTACAGCACGACCCCGCGCAGGTCGACGATATCGCCGCCGGGCAGCGTCGTGTCGCCTGCCGCGCCGGTGACGAGGTTGCCGCCAGCCGAGTTCCCGCTGAGCACAAATGGGCGCGGCAACCATACGGGGCCACCGCGAGCCGCGTCCGCGCTCATCTGCAGCGCCGAGCGGCCGGCGACGAACAGGTCGGCCACGGCACTCGCCATTGGGGCCCCGTTGATCCAGCAGCCCCCCGTGGCAAGCGGGTTCGAGGTGATCGTCGGCGCGACCACGATCGCACCGGTGTTCACCGCGATCGACTTGGCGAGCGCCACCAGGTTGTCCTTCGTCTGGAAGAACGCGTGCTGAAGCCAGACGATCCCGATCGGCCGCCCCACCGCCCCGTCCGGGAAGTACCAGTCCGTGGAGAGGGTCGTGCCGGCGGAGCCGCAGCGGACCTGGAGGCTGGAGTGCCCGACGAGCGTCGGCTCACGAGCGGACGCCCGCGGCCAAGCTGCTGCGATCCGCGCCGAGAACGCGGCCAGCCCGAGCGTGGCGGTGAGGGCGAGACAGAGGATGGCGAGAGCTCGTTGACGCATCGATCCGACGACCACCGATCGTACGGGACGACCCGAGAACATCAACACACAGAACTCTCCTCGGCGTTGAAAATCGCTATCGGTCCTCACCTGCGCCCGCGCGGGGAGCTCGAATGTTGAGGCCCGCTGGAGGCCTGCCGACATCTGGACCCACGTCACCAACATCGCAGGTGTGCCGACCGACTGACACCCCGGGTACCAAGGAAATCCTATGTTTCGGAATCCTGGAGCCTCTGGAGTTGCAGGAGCGGCGCGCTCCGGAGTCCGTGCGGCCATCCCATGCAGCAGCGACTGGGCAAGGGTTCCCAGACACGGCACGAAGCAGGTTGCCTGGAGCGAGAACCTGAAGCGGCTGCATCCGTGAAGGGGACCGTAGCGATGCGGGGTGCAGGGTCCGAACCGGTCAGGTCAAACGCCGCACAGCGCGACCGGGTCGTAACGGCACTCGGCCGCCGGACGAATCTCGAGTGCGCTCACGGGCGAGTCGGCGACGAGACGCACGTCATCGTGCGAGCCAGCCGCCGTCGACGGGGAGAACGACTCCGCAGACGTAGTCGGACGCCCTCGACGCGAGAAACAGGGTCGCCCCGGCAATGTCCTCGGCCTCACCCCAGCGGCCGGCGGGAATCCGCTCGAGGATCGACCGACTGCGGACCGGATCGGCCCATAGCGCCTCGGTGTTGTCGGTCGCAAAGTAGCCGGGCGCGATCCCGTTTACGTTGACCCCGCGCGGCGCCCACTCGTTGGAGAATGCCCTGATCAGACCGGCGACGCCAGATTTCGAGGCCGTATAGCTTGGGATCAGAATCCCTCCCTGGAAGCTGAGCAGCGACGCCGTAAAGATCACCTTGCCCGCGCCCCGATCCACCATGCCCCTACCGATCTCACGCGTGAGGACGAAGGGCGCGGTCAGGTTGACCTGGAGGACGGCGTCCCAGGTCCGATCGTCGTGCTCGGCGGCGGGAGTCCTCACGACGATTCCGGCGTTGTTGACGAGGATGTCGACCGGGCGGTCAGCGGCAGCGACCTCAGCGGTGAACTGCAAAACCTCCGCCCGATTTGCCAAGTCGACGCGGAAGCCGGAGAAGGACCGGCCGGCCGCCTCGACCCGTCGCTGCGCCTCGCTGCCCGCCGCCTCGAGTTGCGCGCTGACCCCGATGATGTCCGCGCCCGCTCGCGCCAGCACCTCGACCATCACGAGTCCAATTCCCCGTCGGCAGCCGGTCACGAGCGCGAGCTTCCCGCTCAGATCGAACATCTGTGCCTGGTCGAGCGTCACAGCTACTGGTCTGTGTTCCGTCTAGCAGAGCGCACCCGTTCCTCCTCGTCGGCGCTGCGGCCGTCCGAGGTCTGCCCCTTGCAACCGCAGAATCATCATATCTTAGGATCACAGGATGACCGGGGGCGATTACGCAGTTACAGCGGCTCGCCGAGCTGTCGCTTCTCCCGGTCGTCGAGGTCTCCGATGCAGAGCTGGCGCCGCCGCTCGCGGATGCGCTCGTCGATGCTGGACTGCCGGTGCGTCGAGGCCACGTTTCGGACGCCGGCTGCAGCCGCCGCCGTGGCCTCACTGGGCGGCCGCTCCGACATCTTGCTCGGCGCAGGACAATCCTGACGAGAGGACGCCGATCGCGCGCTCGACGCCGGCGCGCCGTTCCTCGTCAGCCCGGGCTTCAGCCCGGATGTCGTTGAGTACCCACTGGGCCGAGGGGCGACGATCGTCCCCGGCGTTTGCACGCCGAGCGAGGTCGACATGGCCCGACTGCGGGGGGCTAGACGTCGTCAAGTTCTTCCCGGCCGAGGCGGCCGGCGGAGCGGCGACATCAAGGCGCTGGCGGCTCCGTACCAGCTCGTGCGCTTCATCCCCACGGGCGGTATCGATGCCGCCAAGCTCGAGGCGTATGTCCCGCTTCCGCAGGTGCTTGCGGTGGCGGCAGCTGGATGGCGCCTCGCGACCTCATCGCGGCGGCGATCTCGCGGCGATCGCGAAGCGGACCGGCGAGGCGGTCGCTCTTTCTCGCCGCTTCCGGCTGCCGTGGTCACCGTCCTCGGGTGACGCGCCTCTCGCAGCTGCGCGGCGGCTACCAGCGCTGGTTCACCATGGCCGCGATTTCGCTGCCGTAGATCTCGGCGATCGTCTCCATTCACAGACGCCTCGCTTACGTGAGGGTGCCGGAAACCCAATTCGCCGCTTATCACGCCGCGGCCTTGTACTCGTGAATGAGACCTCCGAGCAGCTTTCGGCCGCGAACGCGGGATCGGCGGACCAACCTCAAAGCGGGGCTTTCCCTTTCATCCGAACCTCAGCAGTTGCGAGACGTGGTCAGGATGGCGCCGTTCATACGTCGATGGCTCGCACACCCCACAGCTGTCCACCCAGCCAATGCGCGTTCACCCTTCGGGATCACCACGCCGTTTGTTGTTTGTGGGTCGCAAGACGTGGATGTCTGGCTAACCCCCGATGCAATCACCAAACGGCCGTAACCCAACACCGACCGGCGCCATCCAACATGTACGCCGCCGTGTGCGTCCGGCGGCGAAACGCCCGCGTCGATCGCGTCGGCGTTGCCGCCGGTAAGCGGGCGCTTTGCGAGCTGCGGGCGTTCAGCGGGTGCCAGTGCAGTCGACGAGCACCTTGAGCGAGTCGCCCTGCCGGAGTCCTTCGAGGGCCCCCGCGACGCCATCGAACACTACGATCTCCGACACGACGGAAGCGGCGTCTACGACGCCGCGGACGAGCAAGTCGAGGGCGTCGTCGATGTCTGAGGGCGTGTACACCCTTGTGCCGACGAGCGAGATCTCCCTGAAGGTCACCTGCTGAAGATCCACTGGGACGGGAGCCGAGTAGACGGCCTCGACGACGACGACACCCCCGGGGCGCACGAGGGTGGGCATCATCAGCCCCACTGGCGCGACGGCGGCGGCGTCGAACGCGACGTCCGCCTTTCCGCCGAGCCGCCGTGGAACCTCGTCTGCGTCCGCGACGGCGTCGACGCCGAGGCGACGCGCTCCCTCCCGCCGGGCCGACGCGGGCTCGACGAGCACGCACGACGCTCCGGCTGCTTGCGCCACAAGCACGGTGAGCAAACCGATCGGCCCGCCGCCGCACACGACGACCCGGCATCCCGCCTCCAGGCGCGAGCGGCGGACGGCATGCACGGCCACCGCGAGCGGCTCGGCGAGCGCCGCCGCTTCGAGCTCAAGGCGCTGCGGCACCGCGTGCAGCTTCGTCTCGTCGACGAGGACACGCTCCGCCAGCCCCCCGTCGCGGTCGATGCCGACAAGGCGAAGTTTTTCGCAGACGTGCTCGAGGCCGAGCAGGCATGCCGAACATCCTCCGCAGCTGATAGTCGGGTCGACAACAACCGCCGACCCGGCCGAGGGACCGTCGGCGACGACGCCGACGATCTCGTGTCCCAGGATCAGAGGGAAGGTCGCCCGGGGGTGCAGACCATCGACGATATGGAGATCGGTGCCGCAGACGCCAACGTACGCGGGCGCCACCAGAACCTGGCCAACAACGGCTTCCGGCTCGGCGCGCTCACCTACACGAAGCGTCCCCACGCTCTCAAGGACCAGCGCCTTCATCCTTCGAGCCTCACACGATAAGATTACAGGGTGACAGATCTGCAAACCAAGCCGGGCAAGCCGCGACCTACCCTGCCTCGAAACGGGTTATGGGAAGCCGAAGCAGAGATTCCGCCGCACCTCCGGCGCCCATCGTCCGACCGCGGCGGCAGTACCGGGTTCGTCGTGATATGTGCGCCGATTTGAACGTCAACCATGTCCAGATGGGTGACGTCCTGTTGCCCTACTCCGGCCGGACGTAGAGTGGTCTCAGCGTCGACCGTTCGGAGCGTGGGCCGGATGCCTTCCTTGAGGTGAAGCATGTCCGCCTCGAACTCGGCTGCTGAGCCAGTGAAAGGCGCCTGCGTCGTCGCCGTCGACCTCGGGACACAGACAACGCGCGCCGCCCTGATGGCGCGGGACGGGTCTGTCATCGATGACGCCGCCACGCCGGTGCCGTTGCTGATGTCGGCACCCGGAGTCGCCGAGCAACGCCCAGCCGACTGGTGGGACGCGACGGTAGCGAACCTGTCCGCGCTGATGGACCGCAACCCCGACGCGCCGATCGCCTCGGTGGCCGTCGGCGCCCAGATGCACGGCGTCGTGCCCGTCGGAACGGACGGCGAGAGCCTCTGCGAGCAGGTCGCCATCTGGAGCGACAAGCGCGCTGCCGACGTCGCGGCCCGGCTAAATGCGGATCCCGGCATCGACGCGCTGACCCTGATCGCCCGCAACCGGCCGGAGCCCGCGTGGTCGGGGCTCAAGATCGCCTGGTTCCGGGAGCACCTTCCCGAGGTCTACGCGGCGGCCGACACGTTCCTCGTCGCCAAGGACTTCGTGAACCTCAAGCTAACCGGCCGGGCGTGCACCGACCCGACGGAGGCCTCCGGCTCCTGGCTGATGGATGGTGGCAGCGACGCGTGGTCGGAGCGGCTGCTCGAGGCCGTCGGCGTGGACGGTAACAAGCTGCCACCCATCGTCGGCTCCTGCGCGCCGATCGGCGGCGTCTCCCGATCCGCGGCCGAGCTTACCGGACTGCCTGCCGGGACGCCCGTCGTCGCCGGGGCCGGCGACATGCTGTGCCACCTCCTGGGGACCGGGCTGACCGAGCCGAACCGATTCAGCGAGATCAGCGGCACCGCGTCGATCATCGCCTCGTACGCGGAGGAGGCGAAGCTGGAAAGCACCGTCATGAACCTGCGCGCAGCAGGCGAGGGCTGGGTCAGGTTCGGGATCTCCGACGCTGGAGGCATAGCCCTCCGCTGGTTCGCCGAGGAGCTGTGCGAGGGCATCGCGGCCGAGGGCGCTACAGCCGAAATGTCCCGCTATGACGTGCTCTGCGATCTCGCGAGCGGTGTTTCGTCCGGCAGCTTCGGGCTGACTTTCCTCCCATTCCTCCTTGGTGAGCGGAGCCTGGGTAACGCGGCCGCACGTGCGACGCTCATAGGGCTCACCCCGCGCCACGGCCGCGCAGAGATCTTCCGCGCGATTCTGGAAGGCGTCTGCTTCGATCTCAAGCGATACCTCGAGGCGATGGGCCCCGATCCTGGCGCGGCCGAGCTGCGCGTCAGCGGCGGAGGCGCGACGAGCCCGCTCTGGAACCAGATCCGCGCCGACGTATACGGGCTGCCGGTCCAGCGCATCACCTCGGCCGAGGGCGGGCTTCTCGGCACGGCGATGCTGGCGCAGGTCGGAGCCGGCTGGTATCCGGACGTCGCGAGCGCGGCGGAGGCCCTCGTCGTCCCCGCCGATGTGTCGCAGCCGGACCCGGGCTCGCGTGGCAGCTACGCGCAGGCGTACCGGCGCTTCCGCTCCGCGCACGCCGCCGCCGACGCGCTCTGGGAGAGCTGGGAACAGCCATGATCCCTGACCTGGCGAGGCGGCCACTCGTGCTCGACATCGACGGGGTGCTCCGCCACGGGCGCCGCGGAGCCCCCGGGCTCGAACGCTTTCTCGCCGCGATCGACGGCCGGCCGTGGGTCTGCCTCACGAATAACTCGATGCACTCCGCGCACGCCTGCAGCGTCCAGCTCGCTGAACTCGGAGCGTCCGTGCCGGAGGACCGGATCGTCTCGGTCACCGACGTTGCCACCGACTTTCTTCGCCGTGCGTGGCCGGACGGCGGCGCCGCTCTCGTGATCGGGACAGCAGACTTCCGGGCCGCAGTCCGGGCCGCGGGGCTCGAGGTCGTGGCCAGTCGCGCGGACGTCGTCGTCCTCGGGCTCGACCTCGACCTTGCCGTGCGCGGCCTCGGGCCGGCCCTGCAGGCGCTCCGCGGCGGCGCCCGCCTTGTCGCCGCGAACGCCGACCCCCTGCTGGTGACGGAAGCGGGCCTGCTTCCGGGAACGGGGATGCTCTTGGCTGCGCTGCGGGCTGCGTCGAGCGTCGAGCCTGAGCTGCTCGGCAAGCCGAGCCGCCTCATCTTCGACGTCGCGCTGCGCCGGCTCGGCGCAGCCGGCCCAGAGGTGGTCGTCGTGGGAGACTCGCTCTCCTCCGACATCGCAGGCGGCCGCGCGGTCGGGGCAGCGACGGTGCTCGTGCAGAACGGCGTGACCACTGCCAACGCCGTGCTCGATCCGCGGCCCGACCTGATCGTCTCCGGGCTGGAAGCGCTCACCGACCTGCTCGCGGGCGGCCCAAGCTAATGCTCCGCGTCGTCATCACCGACTGCGACCACCCCTCGATCGACATCGAGGAGCGGGTGTTCGCAGCGGCTAGCATTGCGGTCGACCTAGCGGATTGCCGCAGCGAGGACGACGTAATCTCAGCCGGTTTGGAAGCCGACGGGCTGCTTGTCCAGTACGCACCGGTTACCCGGCACGTGCTCGAGACCCTCCCCCGCTGCCGCGCCGTTGCGCGGTACGGGACCGGCCTCGACACGATCGATACTGCGGCCGCCGCCGAACGGCACGTCGCGGTGATCCCGGTGCCGGACTACGCGGTCTCCGAGGTCTCCGACCACACGGTCGCCCTGATCCTCGCGCTCGAGCGCGGCGTGGTCGCGGCCGACCGTGCCGTGCACCGCGGCGAGTGGACGCTTGAGTCGCTGCCGGAGCTCCGCCGCGCCGGCAGCCGCAGCGTCGGCGTGCTCGGCCTGGGCCGCATCGGGCGCACGGTGGCAGAGAAGCTGGCAGCGCTCGGCTTTCTCGTCGTCGGGTACGACCCGTTGATCGCACCCGGCACCGGCCGCTTCGCCGTCACGCTCGAGCGCCTGTTGGCCGAGAGCGACGTGGTCACGCTCCACCTGCCACTGACCGAGGGGACGCGCAACCTCGTCAACGAGTCGCTGATCGGCCGCATGCGAGAGGGCGCCTATCTCGTCAACACCGCGCGTGGCGGCCTCGTCGACGAGGCGAGCCTGATTCGCGCCCTCGCGTCGGGACGGTTAGGCGGAGCGGCGCTCGACGTCTTCGCCTCCGAGCCGCTGTGTACGGACAGCCCGCTGCTGTCATCATCCAACGTCATACTCACACCACACGTTGCGTTCTACAGCCGGGAGTCGTTGCAGGAGCTTAAGCGGCGAGCTGCGGCGGGTCTGGTCGAGGCGCTCGAGGCTGGCCGAGGCCTCGGAGCGGACGGAAACGCTGCACTGATATCGTGACAAGAGGAGTGGGAGCAGCGACCGCCAGTTCAACCCGACGCGGACTCGCCCGGATCGACCGCGGCTCACTCGTGCCCTTCTACGACCAGCTGCGCGACATCCTCGTCGGCAGGCTTAACAGCGATTGGCGGGCGGGCGACAAGCTCCCGTCCGAGAGCGAACTCTGCGACTACTACAGGGTCAGCCGTACCGTCGTACGGCAGGCGCTCGACGAACTCGCCCGCGAAGGGCTGATTCACAAGGTCAAGGGCAAGGGCTCGTATGTCAGCGGTACCCGGCTCGACGCGACCTTCGTGCAGCGCGCAGCCGGGTTCCACGAAGAGATGGTGCGCGCCGGCCACCTTTTGACGAGCACGACGCTCGAGCAGAAGCTCGAGCCAGCCTCGGTGAGGGTCGCGTCCCAGCTCGGACTCTCGGTCGACGAGCCCGTGGTCAAGCTCGACCGCCTGCGCAGCGTAGACGGCGAGCTCATACAGGTGGTGCGGACGTTCCTCCCGTCGCGGCTTTTCCCCGGCCTCGAGACGCTCGATGTCACTGACCGGTCCCTCTACACGACGCTCGAGCAGCACTACGGCTTCCGCCCGTACGGTGGCCGCCGCTCGATCAGAGCGATCCCGGCCTCGCCAAGCGACGCCAAGCTGCTGCAGATCCGCAAGGGCGCGCCGATCCTGCTCGTGGAGAGCCTAACCTGGGGGAACGACGAGGTGTCGTTCGAGTACTTCGTCGCCAGTTACCGCGGCGACTGCGCCCAGTTCGACATTGACCTCGTGACCCCGTGATCCTGCCGTTCTCGACTGTGCTGGACGGTATCAACGGTGCGATGGAGCCGCGCAACTTCATCGTCGAGCGTCGGCTGTCGGAGATGGCGGACGTCTTCGGCAACCGAGAGGCGGCACACGAGCGGCTCGCCGCGGACGGCGACATCATCGTCTACCACGCATACGAGGCGGCGGTGCCGCATGAGGAGAACCAGCTGGTCTACCGCACCACTGTGATCGAGCCGGGAGACGTGGCGGGCGAGTTCTTCATGACGAAAGGCCACCACCACGAGCGCGACTCCGCCGAGTTCTACCTCGGTATGTCGGGTCGAGGACTGATGGTCATGCAGGACCGTCACGGCGTGTCGCGCACGATCGGGATGTACCCGGGTACCGCGATTTACGTACCGCCTGCGTGGGCGCACCGCACCGTCAACACCGACAGCGAGCCGCTTGTCTTCCTCGCGGTGTTCTTCGGCGACGCCGGTCATGACTATGCAAGCATCGAGAGAACCGGGTTCAACCTCAGGGTTGTCCGGGGCGGCGGCGGCGAGCCCGAGACGGTGACCGCGGCGACCGGCGGCGTCTGATCAGGCCCGTCGAGCGGCGTCTCGAAAGTAGAATCCGCATCGTCCTCGCCGACGGGTTCCCTGTAACCCCCACACTGACATCCGGTCATTGCACGGTGTTCCGTTCTTGTGGGGATGAATGCACACGCCTGCGCTGCTTGGCTCGTCACCGGTGGCACCCAGGCGCCGTGGAGTCGTTCGAGGCGTCTGAGCTGCTTGGTGGCGTGGGCGTGCTTGAGGACCAGCAGACACCACCAACTTGGCGACCCTCAACCCAAGCTTCAGGCGAAGACAGGTCAGCCGCCTACAGCTTTCCTGACGCCCTCGATTCCCAACTCCCAGAAGTGGCGCACTATTGGGCGCCCGGCGTCACAGCTAGACCACCGGCCTGAATCGGGCGACGCCCGAACGCCGCCGAACACACCTCGTGGGTGTCCACTGCGTCTCAGATGGCGAAGTTGCTGGCGGCAACAGCTTTAACTTCGCGGCGCTTGCCTTCGCGTCGCAAGCCGTGACGAGGTTGAACGAGCGGCGGAACTCGAGCCGCACTCCGTCGAGCTCAGCGACACCGGACGCAAAGCAATGTGTCCGCGCTCACCGCGCAAATCGCTGAGCTCGAGCAGCGCCATCGCGACGAGACCGAGCGCTCGCTTCTGTCTGTATAGGATGTTATCGTTACAGATCGCGGTCCTCTGACAGCTGGAGAGGTTCCATCATGACTCTGACGACACGTCCGCTCGGTCGCAGCGGGCTCGACATCACCGTCCTCGGCGCAGGAACATGGGCAATCGGCGGCGGCGAGTGGAAGTACGGCTGGGGGCCACAGGACGACGCCTCATCCCTACGCGCGCTTCGCCGTGCGCTCGACCTCGGCGTCAACTGGATCGACACGGCCGCCGTTTACGGACGGGGGCACTCCGAGGAGATCGTCGGGCACGTGCTCGCCGCGATCCCGCCGGCCGAGCGACCGTACGTGTTCACGAAGTGCGGCCTCCGCTGGTCCGACTCGGATCCGTTCGGGGAGCCTCAACGGAACCTACGCCCCGAGTCGATCCGGATGGAGTGCGAGGCATCGCTTCGCCGGCTGGGGATCGAGCGCATCGACGTCTACCAATTCCACTGGTCCGACCTCACCGGCACTCCGATCGAGGAGTCGTGGGGCGAGATCGGGCGTCTGATCGACGAGGGCAAAATCCGCGCCGGCGCAGTCTCCAACTTCGACGTCCCGTTACTGGAGCAGTGTGAGGCTATCCGGCATGTCGAATCGCTCCAGCCTCCGCTGTCGCTGATTATGCGAGAGACGGCGGGCGACGTGATCCCCTGGTGCGCCGAGCACGGAACTGGCGTCATCTGCTACAGCCCGCTCCAAGCCGGCATCCTCACGGACTCCTTCGGCACGGAGCGGGTAGGCCTGATGCATCCGCACGACTGGCGGCGGTGGCATGGGGACCTGGCCGTCGAGTTCACCGAGCCGAGGCTCGGCCGCAACCTGGCGCTGCGCGACGGCCTCCGCCCGATCGCGGAGCGCCACGGCGTGAGCGTCGCGGCGATTGCCGTTGCCTGGGTGCTCGCCTGGCCGGGCGTGAGCGGCGCGATCGTCGGATCGCGGACGCCAGACCAGGTCGACGACTGGATCGCCGGAGCCACCCTCGCTCTCGACGACGCGGACCTGTCCGAGATCGAGGCTGCTGTCGAGCGCACGGGCGTCGGCACCGGCCCGACCCGACCACCGACGCGGTCGACCAGGTCCCGACCTGCCTCAACGCCGTAAATCGCGTGCTAGCGGCACAATCCACCTTCTTAGACATGATAACATTACAGGATTACAGAGGGTTTTGAACTCGAACGGAGGTCTCGGTGGTGTGGGCGTCGATCGGTATCCCGGCGGTACTGAACGACAGCTTCATCATTGACGGGCGCCGCATCGGCGTCAGTGGGCCGAACTCGGTAGTGATAGACCCGGCCAGGGGGCAGGCCGTCGGCTCGATCGCGCTCGCCGACGCCGGCGCCGTCGACACGGCGGTCCAGGCCGCGCACCGCGCCTTCGCCAGGTGGTCGGAGGAAACCCCTTACGTTCGCGCGGGATACCTCTTACGGCTGGCCGCGTGGGCCGAGGAGCACGTCGACCTGCTGGCACGTCTGACGACGCTCGAGCAGGGAAAGCCGCTGTCCGAAGCGCGCTCAGAAGTGGGGCAGGTCGTGAAGACCCTGCGGTACTACGCGGCCGAGGCGCCGCGGCTGCTTGGCGAGACGATCCCCACCGAGTCGAAGACGCTGCGGAGCTCCGTGATCCACCAGCCGATCGGTGTCGCCACGTGCATCGTCGGCTCGAACTACCCGCTCGGCTTGATGGTCTGGAAGATCGCGCCTGCGCTGGCGGCGGGATGCACGGTTGTCGCGAAGCCGTCGTCGCAGACGCCGTTCGGCACGCTCGCCCTGGCGGCGGCGGCCGCCGAGGAGTGCGGCTTTCCGCCCGGCGTGCTGAACGTCGTCACCGGCAGCGGCGCGGCGACGGGTGAGGCGCTCGCCACCCATCCGCTCGTCCGGAAAGTCAGCTTCACGGGCGGCAACGAAGCGGGGCTCCAGATCCTGGCGTGGGCGGCCCAGAGCGTCAAACGGGTCACGCTCGAGCTCGGCGGCCACTCACCTATGCTCGTCGCGCCCGACGCGCCTCTAGAGCTCGCGGTCAAGGACGGCGTCAAGCGGGCGTTCCGCAACGCCGGTCAGCTCTGCAACTCCGTCAATCGCATCTACGTCCATCGCTCGATCGCCGGCGAGTTCACCGAACGGTTCGTCGAGACGGCAGCGAAGCTGCGGGCCGGCTTCGGCCTGGCGGAGCCCGAGCCCGACATCGGGCCGCTGACTACGCGTGAGGGCCTCGAGCGCGTCAGGCGCCACGTCGACGACGCACGGCAGCAGGGCGGCGAGGTCCTGCTCGGAGGCGCGCCGCCGGACGACGAGGAACTCGCCTCGGGCCTCTTCTTCGCCCCGACCGTCATCTCCAAAGCGACCGAGACGATGAGCGTCCTCAGGGAAGAGACGTTCGGCCCCGTGGCGCCGATCAGCGTGGTCGACGACATGGACGAGGCTATCGAGCGTGCCAACGGACTCGAGTACGGGTTGGTGGCCTACCTCTATACGACCGACCTCCGCTTCTCGACCCTGGCCTCGGAGCGCCTGGAGTTCGGGACCGTCAACGTGAACAACGTCGGCGGCGGCGACGTCGGCTTCCCGTACTCGGGCTGGAAGCAGAGCGGCCTCGGCGTCGAGCTCTCGCGGCACGGGATGCTCGAGTACCTGAACGTCAAGCACGTCCGCGTCGACGTGGGGTACTAGTGGAAGTCCGTGGGGCGACAAGCCCCGAGTCCCTGGCCGGGGCTTCCACGGAGGAGGTCCGGCGCCGCTACCTGGTACGTTCGCTGTTCAAGCCTGGCGAGCTCCGGCTCGTCTACTCTCACGAAGACCGGCTGATCGTGGGGGGCGCGGTGCCCGCCGGGCAGGCCCTCCGCCTCGAGCCGGAGAGTCCGGTGAAGGCGCAGCGCTTCCTGGAAAACCGGGAGGCAGGCATCCTCCACGTGGGCGGCGGCCCTGGCCTCGTCTTCGTCGACGGGCAGCGGCACGAGCTCAACCCGCGCGACATCCTGTACCTGGGCCGCGGAGCAGAGGACGTGCGGCTGGAGAGCGAGAGCGAGAGCGACCCGGCGCGGCTCTACGTCGTATCGGCCGTCGCGCACCGCGCCTTTCCGTGCTTACTGATTCGCGAGGACGACGTCGCGCCTGTCCAGCTCGGCTCGGCGGACAATGCCAGCCGGCGGGCTGTCCGCACGTACGTTCCCCCGGAGGGCGCACAGACCGCGGCCCTGATGATGGGCGTTACGACTCTCCCCCCGGGCTCCGTCTGGAATACGATGCCGGCCCACACGCACATCCGGCGGACGGAGGTCTACCTCTACTTCGACCTCGCGAAGGACGACCGCGTCGTCCATCTGATGGGCCCGCCGCTGGAGACGCGCAGCCTGATCGTCGCCGACGAGGAGGCCGTGATCTCGCCGCCATGGTCGATCCACTCGGGCGCCGGCACGGCTCCCTACCGCTTCTGCTGGGCCATGGCCGGCGAGAACAGCGAGTACGCGGACATGTACCCGGCGCCTCCGGGCGCGCTCGCCTGAGCTCAGCCCTCGATCACCACCTTGATCGAGCGGTCCTACTCGTTGAGGGCCCGCTCGAAGCCGACGGCCGGCGTCGTCGAGGGGACGCGATCGGTGATCACGTGCAGCGCGGAGGACGCGGCGCCCCAACGTCGAGCGCTCGCGCGCGCGGGCGCTCGAGACGGTCTTCGGCGAGGTCCAGGACGCGCAGCCGGCGATCCTGCGTCAGACCGGACCAGCGGCTCGGAACCAGGCAAGTTGCGCGAGCTGACAGCCGGCCGGCGCCCAGCACGACGACGGCGTCCCCCAGCTGCACGCCCGTGAAGTCGCAGCAGTGGATGCCCACCGAGACTCGCTCCTACAGCGTCCGCCCGCTCGTAGCTGACATGGTCGGGCAGCGGGTACGCGAAGTCGGCCCGGATCACGGCGTCCTCGCACATCGCCCCGTGGACCCGCGGAGTGGCGTAGGAGACGACGTCCGGGCAGAGGTCGTACCGGCCCGACTTGCACATCCCACAGCGGCCGCAGGTGACGCCGGGCTCGATCGACACCCGGGTTCCCTCGGAGAGGCCTGGACGGAGCCCATCGCTGCGACGTCGCCAGCGACCTCGTGGCCGACGCTCATCGGCCGCTCGACGACGTATCGCCTGATTCGGCCGTGGGCGCAGTAGTGAACGTCGGACGCGCAGATACCGCAGGCGCGCACGCGCACCAGGGCGTCCTCCTGGCCGCTCTCCGGCACGGGCATCGCCTCGACGCGCAGCTCCCCGGCTCCATGCAGGACGGCGGCTCGCATCGTGCTCGGCAGCATCCTGCCTCCTCCTTGCACCCGTGCTCGTGCGTCATCGGCGCGTCCTCGTTTGCAGTGCCTCAGCTCCGGCCGGTGCGACTGCGACAGCTGGGTTGACGCACTCGAGGCCGTCTGTAATGATAGGGCATCAGCATGACAGGTAGCGAAGGGAGGGATGCGCGCGGAGTCGGCGGTGGCGTCAGGCCAGCCGTTCTCCATTGTGAGCTGGAACGGGACGGTTCTTGGGACAACACAAGAGCCTGGTGGCGCGCGCCTAAGGGATAAGACGCGAGCAGGCCATAAGAGGTAAGAGAAGAGAAATGTGGGATAACTGCAGTTAGCTTGGATGTAGTTGAGCTAGCTGTAGTGTCAAGTGAGCGTCAATGAGGGAGGGTAAAAATATATGGCTGAGTATGGTCCGCACGAGGTCGATGCCACGGCGCGCGAGATGTCCCGGCGTCGTTTCTTGCGCACAACAGGTATGTCTGTAGCCGCCGTCCCATTCCTCGGGGGTGTCGCCGGTGTCTCTGATGCGTTCGCCGCGTCGTCGAGCCCGACCAAGAATCCCTGGCCCAAGTACCCCGCCTATCGGTTCGCGCTGATCTGTCACGTAACAGCGGACCCCTTCTTTGTCCCCACCCGGGCCGGGGCAAACGATGCGTGTGCGCTCCTGGGCTGCTCTTACACCTGGAGCGGCTCCGACAACGACATTGTCCCTCAGATGGTCGATGCATTCAAGGTCGCGCTCGGCCGTAAAGTCGACGGCATCGGGTGTTGCATGGTCGACCCCAAAGCGTTCAACAGCGTGACGGACCAGGCTCTGGGCGCTGGAATTCCTGTCGTCGCCTACAACGCCGAAGCTCCGGTTGGGAGCGGAAACAACGCGATGGCCTACATCGGCCAGGACCTCTTTGCCGCGGGGCAGGCCGTGGCAACACGCATCCTGACGTACGTGAAGAAGGGCGACCTGGTCGGCGGCATGATCAGCGTCCCGGGCTCGCTGAATGAACAGCCACGCATGGACGGTGCGAAAAGCGTGTTCAAGCCCGCCGGGATCGACTTCATCCAGGTGGGTGTCGGCGCAACCGAGGGGCCGGCGCTAGCATCGATCGAGGCCTGGTATCAAGGACATCAAGACGTCAAGTTCATGTTCTCAAGCGGAGGAAGCAATGGCGTCGCCGTCGCAACGGCGATCAAGAAGCTGGGCCTGGCCAAGAAAGGAATCGGTGGCGCGGCCTTTGACGTCGGCATCCCCGTGTTGCAGGAGATTCAAGCGGGCGCTCTGGCTTTCACAGTCGACCAGCAGGCCTACTTGCAGGGGTTCATGTCGATCTACGAACTGTTCCTCTACAACATCACGGGCGGACTCATCACCCCGTTTAATGTCAACACTGGCTTCAAGTACGTGACCAAGGCTACCGTCGGAGACTACCTTTCAAGGAAGGATAGCTGGGAGGGCTCGAGTACGACACCAGTAGTGTTCACGCGTCCGGCCAAGATCGCGTCTTAGCGGGATCCAGGCTCCCGAACTCTGCTCCACTTGCGCATGAATTCGAACAAGGGGGCGGATGCGGTCGATAGCCACCTCATACTCTCGGGTATGAGGTGGCTATTGGCGCGTCAGCAGTTGGCGATCGCCCTCGTCGCGGTCGGGTTGGCGCTGTTTTTCACGATCGACTCCCCGTACTTTGCAACCGGGCAAAACGCGGCGACGCTGTCCGGCTTCATCGCACCTATCGCCTTCTTTGCGATGGCGGAGGTCCCGATCCTCATTTTGGGAGAGATCGACCTGTCGGCGGGCGAGATGTATGTCCTTTCGCCCTTCATCGTCGACCACCTCACCGGCGCCCCGCTCGGGGTGGCCCTGGTCGCGTCGTTGCTGATCTGCTGTGCGCTTGGGCTCATCAATGGCCTGGTCACCGTCAAGCTCCACATACCGTCGTTCATCGCGACCCTCGGAATGACCTTCGCCGTACAGGGTGTCATCCTCATCATCTCGAACGCGGCGCCGGCGACTCCCGTCGGTACCGGGACCGTGGTGTCCGTTCTGGGCGGGTGGACCTGGTCCGAGGCGATCTGGGGACTGGGTCTCGTCGCCTTGCTGCACTGGCTGCTGCGCCATACGGCCTTCGGTCTGCACACCGTTGCCGTCGGCGGCAACGAGGAATCGGCCAAGGAATCGGGGATCAATGTCGACGTGGTCAAGATTCGGTGCTTCATGCTGTGCTCGCTGATCGGCGGGCTGATCGGAATCCTTGACGGCTACCACATCGGCAGCATCGACCCCTCCACAGACGGCCTGACCTTCATGTTCTATGGCGTGTCCGCAGCGGTGATCGGCGGAACCGCTCTCACCGGCGGACGTGGCACCATGATCGGTGCCTGCATCGGGGCGACCGTGTTGGGCGTTCTCGAGGATGGGTTCCAGATCATCGGAGTTAACTCGTTTGCGTACGACCTGGTCCTCGGCCTGGCGATTGTGTTCGCCATGATTCTCAACGTCCAGCTCGAGCGGGCCGGCTCTAGGCATCGGTCACGCGGGTCGGTGAGTCGCGCTCTCAGCGTGGTCCTCGCGCGTCGAGAAAAGCCATCGGTGCACTGATGACGCCGACTGCCGGGACCACGGGACCAAGCGCCGTCGAGGACGTCCTTCGGACCGAGGAGATCGCTATGAGCTTCGGTCCCGTAACTGCGCTGCGGGGCGTGAGTCTGCATCTACGGCAACGCGAGGTCCTCGGACTAGTCGGCGACAACGGCGCCGGCAAGTCCACGCTGGTCAAGATCTTGACGGGCTTCCACCAGCCGGACGCCGGCCGGCTCTACCTGGACGGCAAGGAGGTCCGACTGCGCTCAGTTCAGGACGCCCGCCGGCACGGCATCGAGACGGTATTTCAGGACCTGGCGCTGGTCGACGAGCTGAGCGTCTACCACAACCTCTTTCTCAACCGGGAACACACGCGCGGCGGCCGGCTTCTGGTGCTCCGAAATCGGTCGATGCGCGCGGCCGCGCGTCAGTACCTGGACGAGATCGAGGTGGACATTCCTTCGATCGACGTGCCAGCTGCGCAGCTGTCCGGGGGCCAACGTCAGGCCATTGCCATCGCTCGAGCGACCCGGCAGGAGAATGTCAAGATCTTAATCCTCGACGAGCCGCTGGCGGCAATGGGGGCGAAGGAATCATCCGTGATCATCGAGTTCCTCAGGCGTCTTTGCCAGCGGACGGACATCTCGCTCATCGTCATCGACCACAACTACACTCACCTCTTCGAACTCTGCGATCGCGTCAACGTGATCCAGGAGGGTCGAGTGACCCTGGACAAAAGCTTGGGGGAGATCTCAATGCAGGAGCTGGTCGAGCTCATGGTGCAAAGCTATCGGCGCCAAGTCGATGGTTCCCGCCGTCGAAATCTGTGAACGGGTGAGCGTTCTATCCGGTCCTCCTTTCGAGGACCCGCGGTGACCCGGGCGCCCGGGGACGGAACTGGCTGGCCTGCGTAAGCGTTCGGGTCGAGTGGCATGATTCTCAGCATGCTGAGTCGCGACAGCTCGCAGTGGACGGCCGAGGAACAGGCTCGGGAGGCACGGGTCCGCGCGCATCGAGCGCAGGCGGATCGGCGGAAGACCGCCGAACGGCGGTTAGAGGAGACGCTCCGCGTGAGCCGGTTGCTGAGCGAGCTGCAGCAGGGCGCTGCACGAGATGTTCGAGCCGGATGAGCTGCTGCTCGCGCTCGGTGAAGGCGACGTCCGGTTTATCATCATCGGCGGGGTCGCGGTCGGCGTGCACGGCTACGTGCGGGCCACGACGGACCTCGACATCGTCCCGGATCCCGAGACCGGGAACCTGACTCGGCTGGCGGCGGTACTTCGTGCTCTGCGCGCCGAGCACGTCGGACTCGGCGACTTCTCGGCCGACGAGTTTCCCTACGACCCGACCGATCCGCTGCAGTGGGTGGCCGGGATCGATGAGGATCCCGCGTATTCGGCGCTCGCACGTGAGGCGATCACGGTGCGATTCCGCGACGGCGAGGTCCGCGTCTGCGGGCTTGATCATCTCCGGGCGATGAAGCAGGCCGCCGGGCGCGATCAGGATCTCAACGACCTGCGGGAGCTCGCCGGCTGAGGGCACCTCGCCGTCGAAGCCGGCGTACCGCTGGCATCGAGCCGCGTCCTGATCCGCCGCTGCCAGGTGGCCCGCGCAAGCGCCTGGGCTGCTGGGCTATCGGCTGACATCCGGGGGGCGCGGTCGGCGAGTCGCGCACGGGACTGCTCCCACCATATGTCGCATTACCGCTACACTGTGCGACATGGATGTCATCTCGGTCCGAGACCTTCGTAACGACACCGGCGGCGTGCTGCGTCGTGTGGAAGCCGGCGAGACGCTGATCGTCCAAAGCAACCGACGGCCGGTCGCGCAGATCGTGCCGCTCGTGGAACGCCCCACATGGCTGCCGGCCGCACAGTTTTTCTCGAAGGTGCTCGCGCATCCCGCCGATCCTGGGCTGAGCGAAGACCTCGCCGCCCTGCAGCCGGACACCCTCGACGACCTGTGAGTCGCAGGGCGATCGCCGATACCTCGGTGTTCGTCGCGCGCGAGACCGGTCGCCCTCTGCGCCCGTACGAGGAGGATCTCGAGATCGCCGTGTCAATCGTCACGGTCGCCGAGCTCGAGATGGGCGTGCTCGCAGCAGTGGAGACCCGGACCCGGGCCGCACGGTTGCAGACGTTGCGCGACGTCGAACAGCTCGCGGCCCTGCCCGTCGACCGAGCCGTGGCATCGGCATTCGCGACGCTCGTCATGGAGACGCGCGCCGCCGGGCTCGGCAGGCTCGGCGTTCAGGACGCATGGATCGCCGCCACCGCGATCGCCCACGACGCCGAGCTCCTCACCCAGGATGCCGACTTCGACGCGGTCCCAGGCCTTCGCGTCATCAAGCTTTAAGAGTCTGGCACGCCGGTGCCCGTAGCGCGCCGGCTCCTCCCCGGTCTCCTCAGCGCTGGACACGGCCTGAAGTCGGCCGTCAGGGATTGTCTCGCCGCTCCCGACCGGCAGTCCCGAGGTGCCGGCCTGCAGCCCCCGCCTCGGCCCCCTCATGCACAGCGAGCTGCCGACGGAGAATCCTCCAGGCGTTGAACTCATCCTGGTAGAGGGTCATCGGACCGCTCGACGCCGGGCTCCCGCCGATCCGACGGTCTCCAGCGGACCGTCACTCTGGAACGCGGTAGGTGCGTACGCGATAGGGCTTCCGCTCATCCATCGACCGGAAACGCGCGAGCGCCGCGCTCTGTATCGGCAGGCTGCCGACGTGCCATCCCGACCAGGCGGTCGCCAGCAACCCGCGACGACCGCCGCAACCCCAAGCCTCAAACCCCTCCGCCGGGTGCGACCTATGTCCCGACTCATGAGGGACCTCCCACCTGGGACATATGTCGTGATCCCAGACACCTCGTCCGGCATCTCACGCGACCGCCTTCTGCCTGCTCAGGGAGTCATTTGAGCCCCGGCCCGGGGACGGCTCCCCGTCCGACAATTGTGGAGCGAGATTTAGTCGGGTTGCGTCGCTGCCGATAGCAGAAGCGTACGCCCCCCAGGGGTTGGTCGCCGCCCCAAGGGAAATAGATCGTGAAGGCATCGCCGCCCACCAAGTTTCAGACCCTCTCCTCCTCACAGAAGGAGACCGAGCGTATCTGCATGCGCAACCTGCTGGCCAGTTCGGAGGAACGCATTTTCTTCAAGGACCGCGAGAGCCGGTTCCTGTTCGTCAGCGCCGGCTGGCTGTCCGCCTATCACGACGGGCACTCAGTCGACGACGTGATCGGTAAGACGGACTTCGACATCTTCAGCAAGGCGCACGCCTCGGAGGCGTTGGAGGACGAGCGGCGCATCATCCGGACGGGAGAGCCGATGGTCGAAAAGCTCGAACGTGAAACGTTCCGCGACCGTCCAGGTGCCTGGAGCTCGACCACCAAGCAGCCACTGTTCGATGAACGCGGGGAGATCATCGGGACGTTCGGTTTATCGCGTGACATCACCATGCAGATCGACGCCCAGCGCGCGCTGACCTATCAGGCGCTCCACGACTCTGTCACCGGGCTGGCGAACCGGCCCGCGCTGATGCAGCGCGTAGTCCGGGCGTTCGCCGAGCGCGAGGGACGAACCGACCGGTTCGCATTGCTGTTCATCGACTTAGACGACTTCAAGAGCATCAACGACACACTCGGCCACGAGGTTGGCGATCGGGTGCTGCGCGATGTCGGCCGCAACCTGACCCGCGTCTCGCGCCGCGGCGATACGGTCGCCCGACTCGGCGGAGACGAATTCGTGGTGCTGTGCGGCGGGTTGCGCGAAGAGGATGATCTCGAGCTGATCTGCGACCGGGTCATGCGCGCTGTCTGCGCGCCCCAGCAAGACGGCACGCAAGACCTGACCGTAACCTGCAGCCTCGGAGCGGTTGTCACCTCGGAGTGTTCGACTGAGCCTGACGAGCTCCTGCAGCAGGCCGACATCGCGATGTACGCAGCCAAGCGCAGTGGCGGTAACCGCTTCGAGGTCTATCGGACCGAGCTACGGGGCCGTGCCAAATCCAGCCGAAGTTTGGCGGCCGAGCTGCGGCTCGCGATCCGTGACTCGGCGCTGTTTGTGCTCTATCAGCCCGTGTTCGACCTACACAGCGGCTCGATGCTGGGCGCCGAGGCGCTCGTGCGCTGGCGCCACCCCCAGCGCGGCGTGATCGCGCCCGCGGAGTTCATCCCCGTCGCCGAGCGGCGCGGATTGATCACGGCTGTCGGA
>Ga0302235_10000945_pt1 | contig 22191 bp, 16 predicted proteins | sample II_Palsa_N3_3_FD_193577 | JGI IMG/M metagenome (GOLD analysis project Ga0302235, IMG submission 193577) | Peat permafrost microbial communities from Stordalen Mire near Abisko, Sweden - II_Palsa_N3_3 | ecosystem: Environmental > Terrestrial > Soil > Palsa > Peat permafrost | place: Sweden...
GACGTCGCCGAGACGACCAAGATACCTCGCCCGCCCAAGGGCCGCGAGGATGTGCCGACACAATTAGCGCGGCTGCTCGAAGCGCATGAGATCATCCTGCGCCAGGCGCATGAAGGCGCCGACGAAGCCGACGAGTCGGGCGACGACGGCACCAACGATCTGCTCGTCAGCAACGTCATCCGCACCAACGAACCGCAGGTCTGGTTCATCGCCGAGCATCTTGCCGAAACGACGCTACTTCGCCCTGATCGTTGAGCAAGCCGCCGCCGCGTCTTGAGACGCGGCGGTTCATAGAGCAACCGGCCGAGCATTTTCACGGAATGACCCCCTCGCCGAAAGTTAGGGCGAAAACCTGCTAGCGGCGGGAGCGGTGGTCCTCGGGCACATCACTGCTCGGCATTGCGGGATGAGATCGACGGCGCCGCTTCCTCGAGGTCGACAGACGCGAAGTTAGAGTGGCCTTCGGCGAGACCAACTGTACGTCTGCCATCACGGCGATACGGCTTCACAGCATCCGTTCGGTGCGGCAGACATTATGGCGGCTTGCAGGGGATAGCGTCATGGTTCGTTCCGCCCAACCCAATATCCTGATCCTGATGGCGGACCAGATGGCGCCGAGCGCGCTGCCGACCTACGGTCATGATCTCGTCAAGGCGCCCAACATCGCGCGCCTGGCCGAGCATGGCGTCGTGTTCGACAGCGCCTATTGCAACAGCCCGCTGTGCGCACCCTCGCGCTTTTTGATGCTGTCGGGGCTGCTGCCGTCGCGGATCGGCGCCTACGACAATGCCTGCGAGTTCGCGGCCGACCAGCCGACGATCGCGCATATGCTGCGCTTCCGCGGCTACCGCACGATCCTCGCGGGCAAGATGCATTTCGTGGGGCCGGACCAGCTGCACGGGTTCGAAGAGCGGCTGACCACCGACATCTATCCCGCCGACTTCGGCTGGACGCCCGACTGGACCGATTTCGCGCATCGCCCGAGCTGGTATCATTCGATGGATTCGGTGACAGGCGCAGGCCCCTGCATCCGCACCAACCAACTCGACTATGACGAGGAGGTGAGCTTCGTCACGCGGCGCAAGCTGTTCGAGATCGCGCGCGGGAAGGACACGCAGCCGTTCTTCATGGTCATGTCGCTCACCCATCCACACGATCCGTTCGCGATTCCGCGCCGCTATTGGGACATGTACGACGATGCCGACATCGCGCCGCCACGCGTGCGCATCGCCCCGGCCGATCAGGATCCGCATTCGCGCAGGCTGCGTCATGTCATCGGTCTCGATCTGGACGCGCCGACCGACGATCAGGTCCGCGCGGCGCGGCGGGCCTATTACGGTGCGATCAGCTTCGTCGACGAGCAGATCGGATCGGTGCTGGAGGCGCTGGGCGAGAGCGGCATGGCGGACGACACGATCATCCTGCTGATCGGCGATCATGGCGAGATGCTCGGCGAGCGCGACCTCTGGTACAAGATGAACTTCTTCGAGGGCGGCGCGCGGATCCCGATGATCGTCCACGCACCGGGGCGCTTCGCGCCGCACCGCGTCGCGGCCAGCGTTTCGCTGGTTGATCTGCTGCCGACGCTGGCCGATCTGGCGGGCGGCGATATCCCCCAAGGCATGGCGACGGCGGGCGACGGCACCAGCCTGATGCCGCACCTGCTCGGGGAGCCGGGCCATGACGAGGCGATCGGCGAATATCTCGCCGAGGGCGCCATCGCCCCGATCGTGATGATCCGCCGCGATCACTGGAAGTTCATCCACTGCCCGGTCGATCCCGATCAACTGTTCGATCTCGTCGCCGATCCCGACGAACTGGACAATCTCGCAGGCGACCCCGCCCATGTCGTCACGGTCGCGGCTTTCCTGCGCGAGATCAGCGAGCGCTGGGAATTGCCGCGGATCGAGGCCGAGGTGCTCGCAAGCCAGCGCCGCCGGCGCCTGATCGCGGCCGCGTCCGCCAACGGCATGACCAAGGCGTGGGATTATCAGCCGTTCCGCGACGCCGCGCAGGATTATGTCCGCGGGCATATGGATCTGGAGCAACTGGAGGCGTCCGCCCGCTTTCCGAGGGTGCGCGGCGAATAGGCTCAGCCGGAGGGCACGGCGTTGCCCGCAACGAGCGCCTTGAGCACGTCCTGGCCGCCACAGACGCCGACCAGCCGGTCGCCCTCGGTGAGCAGCACGGGATGGCCCGAGACCGAAAGAATGCGGATCAGCGTCTTGACCGAGACGCCGGCGGGGCAGGCGACGACGCCGGCCGGAAATGCGGCATGGCCATCGGGATCGGCGAGATGCGTGACGGCATGCGGCTCGCCCGCGATCGTGAGTTCGCCGATCCCGCGCCCTGCCGCAAGCCGGTATAGCGCCGGCACGTCGAGCAGCATCGCGCCGTCGTCGGTCGCGAGCGTATGCGCGTGGCGCATCACCGTCTCGCCGGTCATGATGTTGAGCGGGTTCATGTGGCGCACGAACTCTGCGACGTAGGGCGTCGCGGGACGCAGCACGATATCTTCGGGCGTGCCGCTCTGGATGATCCGCCCGCCCTCGAGGATGGTGACGCGGTCGCCGAGCTTGAGCGCCTCGTCGAGATCGTGGCTGACGAACAGGATCGTCTTCTGCACCTTCTCCTGCAGGTCGAGCAGTTCGTCCTGCAGCTTGGCGCGGATCAGCGGATCGAGCGCGGAAAATGGCTCGTCCATCAACAGGATGTCGGCGTCGGTCGCGAAGGCGCGCGCTAGCCCGACGCGTTGCTGCATTCCCCCGGAAAGTTCGCCGGCATAGCGATCGGCCCAGGCCTCGAGCCCGACCAGCGCCAGCCGCTCGTCGACGATGCGCGCGATCTCGGCACGCGCCGTGCCGCGCAGTTCGAGCCCGAAGGCGACATTCTCGCGTACCGTGCGCCACGGCAGCAGCCCGAACTGCTGGAACACCATCGCGACGCGCGTGCGGCGGATATGGCGGAGCACGCTTTCGGGGCAATGCGCGACGTCCTTGGACCCGACCCCGTCGCGCACCAGCACATGACCGCGCGTCACTTGGTTGAGCCCGTTGGCGGCACGCAGCAGCGTCGACTTCCCCGAGCCCGACAACCCCATCAGCACCGATATCGTGCCCTGCTCGACGGTGAGGTTGGCGCCCGTCACCCCGAGTACGACGCCGGTCCGGCTGGCGATCTCGGTGCGGGTGGCACCGCCGTCGAGCAGCGCCTGCGCGGCGGCGAGATCGGCGGCGCGGCGGCGGCCACTGCTGTTGCAGAAGAGGATGTCGACATCGCGATATTCGAGCGCGACCGTCATGCCTTGGCTTTCGCGGCGCCGCTGCGCGTCATCCTGTCGAGGATGATGGCGACCAGCACGATCGCGAACCCCGCCTCGAACCCCATGCCGACCTGCACCGTGTTGAGCGCGCGTACCACGGGCACGCCGAGCCCGCCCGCGCCGACCAGCGCGGCGATCACCACCATCGACAGGCTGAGCATGATGCACTGCGTGACGCCCGCGACGATCGAGGGCGCGGCGGCAGGCAGTTCGACCTTGGAGAGCAATTGCCAGCGCGTCGCGCCGAACGCCTGGCCCGCCTCGATCAGCGGCGTCGGCACCGACAGGATGCCGAGTTGCGTCAGCCGGATCGGCGCGGGCAGCGCGAAGATGATCGTCGAGATCAACCCCGGCACGACGCCCAGCCCGAACAGTACCAGCGTCGGGATGAGATATACGAAGGTCGGCAGCGTCTGCATCAGATCGAGCACGGGCTGGATGAACTGGAAGGCGCGGGGCCGATGCCCCGCCCAGATCCCGACCGGCACGCCGATCAGCGTCGACACGAAGGCGGCGAACAGGACGAGCGACAGCGTCTCCATCGTCGCCTGCCAATAGCCCTGGTTGATGATGAACAGCTGCGCCAGCGCGACGAAGATCGCGAGCGGGATCGACCGCCGCAGATAATAGGCGAGTGCCGTCACCAGCGCCACGAACAGCAGCGGGGGGATCGCCGAGAGCAGCCAGGTCAGCGCGGCGATCGACGAGCCCAGCACCAGCGTGATGAAATCGAACAGGCCGTGGTGGGCCTTGATGACGTCGACCAGCTCGCTCATCCAGACGCCGACGGGGATCTTGTTCTCGGTCAGGAAGCCGCTGCCGCCGGCGGGCTTGAGCGAGGCGAGCACCGCGGCCTCGCCGGGCTTGCCGTCGACCGTCTCGACCCCGTCGAGCCAGGCATGCAGCTTGTCGGGATGCGCGCGCAGCCAGGTGCGCGCCGCGATCGCGGGATCACCCGCATCGTGGACGCCCTGCATCAGCGCATTCTCGTCGCCGACCGCGAAGGCGAGATTGTGAAGAAGCCGGCCGATATTGGGGCATTGCCGGAGATAGCCCGCACGGACGTTGGTCGAGACCGTCGCGCTGCCGAAATTGGGCCCGAACACGCTGTCGCCGCCCGTCAGATAGCGCATGGCGAAGCGGTCGTTCATCGGATGAGGCTGCCAGCCGAGGAAGACGATCGGGCTCTTCGTCCGCACCGCGCGTTCGACTTCTGCGAGCATACCCTGCTCGCTGCTCTCGATCAGCTGAAAGTCGCCGAGGCCGAATGTGTTCGCATGGATCATGCCGAGCACCAGCCGGTTGCCGTCGTTACCCGCCTCGATACCGTAGATCTTGTGGCCGAGCGGCCCGGCGAACTTGGCGATCGACCGGAAATCGGTGAGGCCCTGGCCGTAGAGATAGGCGGGTACGGCGAGCGTGTAGCGCGCGTCCGCCAGATTGACGCGGACGACTTCGACCGAATGATCGTCGAGAAAGGGTTTCCGGTCGGCGGTCTGCATCGGCATCCAATTGCCGAGGAAGACGTCGACATCCTTGCCCCGCATCCCGTTGAAGGTGACGGGTACCGACAGGACGGTGATCTTGGGCGTGTACCCCAGCCCGGCGACGAGTTGGCCGGCCAATCCGGTCGTCGCGGTCACGTCCGCCCAGCCGACGTCGGCGAAGCGCACGGTACGGCAGTCGGATGGGTCAGCAGCCGCGGGGGCGAGCGCCGCGGACGCGAACATGAGCGATGCGATCGCGGCGATCCAATCGCACAGCCTTCGTCGCGTCATCGGCGAAGTCCCCCAACCCGAAGCACCGAATTGACGGGAAGTTCGACCAGCGCGCAAGGCATTAGTACATCTAATGCCGGCTTGGCGCGGCGAGGCCGGTATGGGAATCGTCGGTGCTGTTAAGGCTCGGTTCGGGAGATTGGGTGGTGCCGTTAAACGCGTCGATTTCGGCGAACCAATTGTCGCCGATCGATCCGGCGACGGGCGAGGTGCTGGCCTCACTGCCCGTGACGACGCTTGACGAACTTGACACGATGGTTGCGCGTGCGAAGGCGGCGCAGGTCGCATGGGCCGCCCAGATGCCCGTCGAGCGTGGCCGCGTACTGCGCAAGGCGGCCGACATCCTGCGCGCGCGTAACGGCGAGCTGGCAAGACTGGAAACGGAAAATACGGGCAAGCCGATCCAGGAAACCGAGGCGGTCGATGTGCTGTCGGGCGCGGACTGCCTCGAATATTATGCGGGCGTCGCGCCCACCGTCGCGGGCCAGCATCTCGATCTGGGCGCGGGGGCGTTCGGCTATACGCGGCGCGAGCCGCTGGGTGTCGTCGCGGGGATCGGGGCGTGGAATTATCCGCTGCAGATCGCCTGCTGGAAGGCGGCGCCCGCGCTCGCCTGCGGCAATGCGATGATCTTCAAGCCCGCCGAGCAGACGCCGCTGACCGCGGTAGCGCTCGAGGAAGTGTTCCGCGAGGCGGGGCTGCCCGACGGCCTGTTCCAGGTGGCGCTGGGCCATGGCGATCTCGGACGTGCGATGGTCGAGCATCGCGACATCGCCAAGGTGTCGCTGACCGGATCGGTGCCGACCGGTCGCGCGGTGATGGCGTCGGCCGCCAAGGGACTGAAGGCGGTGACGCTCGAGCTCGGCGGCAAGTCGCCGCTGATCGTGTTCGCCGATGCGGATATCGACAATGCGGTATCGGGCGCGATGCTGGCGAACTTCTATTCGTCGGGACAGGTCTGCTCGAACGGCACGCGCGTATTCGTCGAGCGACCGATCCTCGCGCGCTTCCTCGACGCGCTGGTCGCGCGCACCGCCAAGCTCAGGGTGGGCGATCCGCTCGATCCCGACACGCAGATCGGTCCGCTGGTGTCCGAGGCGCAGATGGACTTGGTGCTCGGCCATATCGGGCGTGCGAAGGGCGAGGGCGTACGGCTGGTGGCGGGCGGTCGAAGGCTGACCGAGGGCACATTGGCGAACGGCTATTTCGTCGAACCCACGATCTTCGAGGCGGCCGACGACGGCGCCGCGATCGTGCGCGACGAAGTGTTCGGTCCGGTGATGACCGTGCTGGGCTTCGACGACGAGGCTGAAGTGATCGCGCGCGCCAACGACAGCGAGTTCGGGCTCGCCGCGGGGGTGTTCACGCAGGATCTGACGCGCGCACACCGCGTGATCGCCAGGCTCGATGCGGGCACCTGCTGGATCAACCAGTATAATGTCACGCCCGTCGAGGTGCCGTTCGGCGGCGTCAAGTCGTCGGGGATCGGGCGCGAGAACGGGCTGGCAGCAATCGAACATTATACCCGGATCAAGAGCGTCTATGTCGCGATGACGCCGATCGATTGTCCATATTGACGACACATCCTCCCCTCTCTTTCATGGAGGGGAGAAGCAAGCGGTGAGCATCATGGACGAGTATGACTACATCATCGTCGGCGCAGGCTCCGCCGGTTGCGTGCTTGCCGACCGGTTGAGCGCCGACGGCACGGCGACCGTGCTCGTGCTCGAATATGGCGGATCCGATCGCTCGGTGGTGATCCAGATGCCGAGCGCGCTGTCGATCCCGATGAACCGCGACCGCTACAACTGGCGCTACGAGACCGAGCCCGAGCCGCATCTCGGCGGCCGCCGGATGCACACCCCGCGCGGCAAGGTGCTCGGGGGCTCGTCGTCGATCAACGGCATGGTCTATGTGCGCGGCAATCCGATGGATTTCGAGCGGTGGCGCGACGAGGGCGCGGCGGGCTGGGGCTATGCCGACGTGCTGCCCTATTTCCGGCGTGCCGAGACCCGCGACGAAGGGGGCGACGCCTATCGCGGCGACGACGGAAGGCTCCACACCCGATACGGCCCGCTGCGCAATCCGCTCCACGCCGCCTTCCTCGATGCGGCCGAACAGGCCGGATACCCGATCACCGGCGACATCAATGGCGGCCAGCAGGAGGGGTTCGGGCGGATGGACATGACCGTCCACAAGGGCCGCCGCTGGAGCGCCGCCAACGCCTATCTGCGGCCCGCGATGGCGCGGCCCAATCTCAAGGTAGAGACGCATGCGCTGGCGGGCCGGATCCTGTTCGAGGGGCGGCGCGCGATCGGCGTCGCCTATCGGCAGGGCGGGGCCGAGCATTGCGTCCGTGCGCGGCGCGAGGTCATCCTGTCGGGCGGCCCGATCAATTCGCCGCAATTGCTGAAATTGTCCGGCATCGGGCCCGCGGACGAACTGCGCGCGCTCGATATCCCCGTCGTCCACGATCTGCCGGGGGTGGGCGAGAATCTGCAGGACCATCTCGAATTCTATTTCCAGATGGAATGCACGCAGCCGGTCACGCTCTTCTCGGTGATGAACCCGTGGTCAAAGGCGGCGATCGGCGCGCGCTGGCTGCTTCGCAGGGACGGTCTCGGCGCGACCAATCATTTCGAAAGCTGCGGCTTCATCCGCAGCCGCGCCGGCATCGCCTATCCCGACATCCAGTTCCATTTCCTGCCGCTCGCGGTCGCCTATGACGGCAGCACGATGGCCGAGGGGCATGGCTTCCAGGCGCATGTCGGGCCGATGCGCTCGAAGAGCCGGGGGCATGTCCGGCTGAAGAGCGCGGACCCCGCCGACAAGCCACTGATCCGCTTCAACTATATGAGCCATGCCGACGACTGGACCGAGATGCGCGCCTGCGTCCGCCTGACGCGCGAGATCTTCGGGCAGGCGGCGCTGGCGCCGTTCGCCGGGCGCGAGATCCAGCCGGGCGCCGATGTCGTCACCGACGCGGCGATCGACGCCTTCGTGCGCGACAAGGTCGAGAGCGCCTATCATCCCTCCTGCACCTGCAAGATCGGCGACGACGACGACCGCTATGCGGTGGTCGACGCCGAACTGCGCGTCCGCGGCGTCGCAAATCTGCGCGTCGTCGATTCTTCGGTGATGCCGTCGGTCACCACCGGCAACCTCAACGCGCCGACGATCATGATCGGCGAGAAGGGGACGGATCACATCCTCGGGCGCGGCATGGCGGCGGCGTCGAACGCGCCCTATCACCGCGCGACCGACTGGGAACGCAGCCAGCGCTGAGCCGCCAGCTCCGGCCCGTCAGTGCGCAAGCCTGTCCTGCGCGGCGACCACCCAACCGCTGTCGGCGCCGAGCGGCGGTGTCAGTCCGGCGGACGTCTCGATCGCTGCACGCCGTGCGCGCTCGGCCCGCAGCAACGGGGTCGCCTTGCCCTTGCGATCGACCCAGATGCGCACGCCGCCGGCATAGAACAGCATCGGCCAGTCGCTGGCGCTGTCGCCCGCCGCCAGCACGGGCCGGCGGACGGGATCGATATAGGCGGCGATACCGGCCACCTTGCCCTCGTACCAGGTGAGCGGCGACCACAGCGTCGGCGTCATCACCATCCGCGCGTGGCGCGAGGGCGGGTAGGTCGCGTCGAGGAAATGACCGGCGGCGATCTGTCGGCGTGCCGTGGTGATCCCGCCGTCGACCGGGTCGCGCAGCACCATCGTGACCCCGATCACGTCCTGCGGCGCGACGTCGAGCCCGTAGCGCGGGTCCGACGCGACCATGCGCGCCAGCTCCTCGGATGCCGCGGTCACGACATAAACGCGGACGCCGTGCGCGCGCAGATAGGCGAACAGCTGGCGCTGCGCGGGCATCACCGCAGGCGGCAGGACGATGTCCGATACCGGCTTGCCGTCGCGCAGATAACGCACCGGGATCGGCTTCGCATCGACGATCATCGTATCGACCTCGCGCTTGAGCGTGCCGAGCGGGATGCCGGAGAAGACCTGCGCGATCCAGGGATAGCAGAGCTTGTCGTCGATCCCGCAGAGCCGCCGGTAATAGCCATAGAGGCTCTCGCCGGGCAGCAGCGGCACCGGTTTCAGCGACGGATCGAGCGTGGCGGCGGACAGCATCCCCTCCTTCTCGAGATAGGGGAGCAGCGCTTCCTCTATGTCGTTCTTCCATATCGTATTGTCGCCGTCGAAGGTCGCATAGGAACCCTCAGGAGCGTGCGCGATCGCCGCCTCGATCGGCGCGCGCGCCGCTTCGGGCCAGAGATCGAGCGGGACGGCCGCGGGCGCTGCGGGAGCGATCGCCGCGCCGAGCAGCGCGGCGAGCAGCAGATGCCTCATGCGAGCGTGGACCGCCCGATCGCGGGATCGGACCGGCTCGGCCGTCCCGTCTCGACATGCCCCGCGAACCGCCGGCTCCAGGTCGATCCCGGCCGCTCGATGGCGAAATCATACCAGTGATCGCTCGCCGCGGTCGGATAACGTAGCGTGCGGCTAGCACCGGGCGCGAGCGTCACGCGCTTGCCGCCGCCGACATAGGCGATCGGACGCAGGGCGATCGTGGCGGCCGTCGTCGCGCGATTGGCGAGCCGGATCAGGATGACGTCGCCGCCTGCGGCATAGTCGATCGAGACCGCGATGCCGTCGTCCTTGCCGAAGTCGCCGTCGAAACCACGCAGGAAACCGTTGGGGCCATGGACCGCGACCGCATAGGCGCCGTCGGTCGGGAGCCCCGGCAGCGCATCGGTCAGCGTCCTGCCCGCCGCGACGCTGTAGGTCCACGGCCCGGCGCGACCCGCGGCGTAGGCGGTGAAGACGGCGCCGGCCTCGCCTGCGTTGACAAAGGCTAGCGACAATCCCCCGCCGGCTGCGGCAGGCGTCTCGTGGACATGCAGGCGGTAGGGGAGCGCACGCGCCGGGCGCTGTCCCGGCTCTTGCAGCGGCAGCGCGCCGACCGTGGGCACGACCGGTGGCGGCAGTCTGGACTCGGCGATCACGCGCGCCATCGCGTCCGCCGTGCCGGGCAGCGCGCCAAGCGCCGAACCATCGGGATCGTCGAAATCGAACATCGTGGTGAGATCGCCCGTCACCATGCGGCGCCATGGGCTGATATTGGGCTCCATCACGCCGAACCGCCGCTCGAGGAAGCGGATCACCGAGGTGTGATCGAAGATCTGCGAATTCACCCAGCCGCCGCGCGACCAGGGCGACACGACGATCAGCGGCACGCGCACGCCCAGACCGACCGCCTGGTCCTGATAGGCCTCGCCGTGCAGATCGGCGCTGCTCTGCCCCTGCGCCGCGGTGAGCGCGGGCACCGGCGGGGGCATGTGATCGAAGAAGCCGTCATTCTCGTCATAATTGATGATGAACGCGGTTTTCGCCCATATGTCGGGATGCGCGACGAGCGCCTCGATCAGCCGCGCCGTCAGCGATTCGCCGAGCGCGGGCGGAGCCTCGGGATGTTCCGAATATTTGGTTGGCGCGACGATCCACGAGACCTGCGGAAGCCGACGACCGGCGACATCGGCTGCGAAGGCGGCGACGAGATGGTCAGCCTGGCTCTGCTGCGCATTGGCCGCGGTCGATCCGGGCACGATCGCGCGCCCGCGCCGATAGAGGATGTCGCTGGCCGGCAAGCCGCGGAAGTTCTTGAAGAAGGCGAGCGAGTTGTCGCCGAAATTGTCATATTCCTGGTAAAGCTTCCACGAGACGCCCGACGCCTGCAGCCGCTCGGCATAGGTGGTCCACCCGGCGCCCGGAAAATCGCGCTTGTCGCGCGCGGCGTCGCCCGTCCAGTTCGCATCGTCGGCATTGGAGACCGCCTGCAGGCCGGTATCGCCGACCGACAACCCACTGGTGCCGGTGAACAGGAACATGCGGTTGGGGTTGGTCGGCCCGTGCAGCGAGGCGTGATAGCCGTCGGCGATCGTGAAGGCGTCGGCGAGCGCGTGGTAATAAGGGATGTCCTCGCGGCGGAAATGCCCCATCGTCAGCGGCGTCTTGTGCTTCACCCAGACGTCGTACTGCGCCCACTCGGCCGCATTGCCCTTCCAGCTGTGATCGAGGCTCTTGATCAGCTGACCGCTGGTGGTGGCGCTGTCCATGTGGAAGGGCAGGATCTCGCCGGTGCCGTCGGCACCGGGCTGGTGGAACACGCTCTTGCCGGTTTCGAGCATCACCGGGCGCGGATCGCCATAGCCGCGCACGCCGCGGATCGTTCCGAAATAATGATCGAACGACCGGTTCTCCTGCATCAGGATGACGACATGCTCGACGTCGCGGATCGATCCCGTGCTGCGGTTCGCAGGCAGCGTCAGCGCGCGCGCGACGCTTGCGGGCAACGTCCCCGCCGCCGCCATCGCGGCAATCGCCTTCAGTGCGTCACGACGATCAGACATCGGGCATAGCCTCCTGCACCGCTGCAGCTAGAGATCGCCGGCCGCAAGAACGAGCGCGGCGTGAAGATGACCGATGAACGAGCGCCATGCCTCGATCCGGAACATGGTTTCGTCCGTCCGCCACAGCACCATCTCGACGCCTTCGTACACCGTCCGCGTCGCCTTGCCGACGGGAAATGCAGCGAGCGAGAGATCGAGCGCGCAGCCGCACTGGACCAGCGTCGCCGCTTTCGGGCCGCCGACGATCAGGCCGACGTTGCGATGGCCGATATCGGTCAGCGCATGGAGCGCGTCGATGATCGGCGGTGTCGCGTCGTGGGGCAGGATCAGCAGCCATTCGTCGGGACCCAGGCCAAGCGCGTGGCCGTCCCCGAACGGAGCGCTGGCGAGGATCGGCGGCAGGCCTTGCGGCGTGCGCGTCCGCAGGCTGTAACGCGAGGCCGGCGGCGCCCAGTCGATCGTCACGGGATCAGCCATCGAGCCGTACCCCCTCGCGATCGTAGAAGATCGGATCGGTCACCGTCACGCGGTGCACCTTGTCCGGCATCGGCACGAACAGCGTCTCGCCGATCCGTGCGCGTCCGCCCGCCACCACCGCCAGCGCGATCGATCGGTCCAGCGTCGCGCTGTGATAGGAGGAGGTGACGTGGCCGATCATCGGCACGGGCACCGGCGCCTGCGGATCGGCGACGATCTGCGCGCCTTCCTCGAGCACCAGCGCGGCATCCTCGGTCAGCAGCCCGACCAGCTGCTTGCGGTCGGGCAGCAGCATGTCGGGCCGGGCGAGCGAGCGTCGGCCGACGAAATCGGGCTTCTTCTTGCCCACCGCCCAGCCGATCCCGGCGTCGTCGGGCGTCAGCGTGCCGTCGGTATCCTGCCCGACGATGATATAGCCCTTTTCGGCGCGCAGGACGTGCATCGTCTCGGTGCCGTAGGCGGTGATGCCGTACTTCCGGCCTTCCGCCCACAGCGTCTCCCACACCGCGCGGCCGTGACCCGCAGGCACGTTGACCTCGAAGCCGAGTTCGCCCGTGAAGCTGACGCGGAACAGCCGCATCGGCACGCCGCAGATCGTGCCCGCCGCGAACGCCATGTGCGGCAGCGCCTCCGCCGACAGATCGACGCCCTCGACGAACGGCGCGATCACGTCGCGCGCGCGCGGGCCCTGCAGCGCGATCACGGCATATTGTTCGGTGGTCGACGTCAGCCAGACGTCGAGATCGGGCCATTCGGTCTGGAGATAATCCTCCATCATGCCGAGCACGCGCGCCGCACCCCCGGTGGTGGTGGTGACGTGGAAGCGATCCTCGGCGAGTCGTGCCGCGACGCCGTCATCGCGGATGAACCCGTCCTCGCCGAGCAGCAGACCGTAGCGGCAGCGGCCCGGCGCCAATGCCTTCCACGGGTTGGTGTACATGCGGTTGAGGAATTCGGCCGCATCGGGGCCGACCACCTCGATCTTGCCGAGCGTCGAGGCGTCGAAGATGCCGACCGATGCGCGCACCGCCTTGCACTCGCGCGCCACCGCGGCGTCCATGTCCTCGCCGGCTTGCGGGAAATAGCGCGCGCGACGCCACTGCGCGACATTCTCGAACACCGCGCCCTGGGCGTCCGCCCAGCCGTCGATCACGGTTTTTCGCGTCGGCTGGAACAGCGCGTCCTTGGCGATGCCGGCGAGCGCGCCAAACGTCGTCGGCGTGTAAGGCGGGCGGAAGGTGGTGAGCCCCACCTGCGGCGCGCTATTGCCCAGCACGCCGGCTGCGACCTGCAGCCCGTTGAGGTTGCTGGTCTTGCCCTGGTCGGTCGCCATGCCGTTGGTGGTGTAGCGCTTGATATGCTCGATCGAGCGGAAACCCTCGCGCACCGCGAGGCGGATGTCGCGCGCGGTGACGTCGTTCTGCAGGTCGACGAACGCCTTGAAGCTGGTCGGATCGTGCGGGCTCCACAGCGCTTCGGTGGCAACGCCGTTGCCCGCATCGATCGCGCCGGCACAGGCGCCCGTGCAGGTGACATGGTCCATCGCGCCCTCGGGCACGAACGCGCCGAGCGCCTCGTCCCAGCCGAGCTTGCCCTTGCCGTGGCTCCACAGATGGACCGTCGGCGTCCAGCCGCCCGCCATCAGCAGCGCGTCGCAGCGGATCCAGCGCTGCCGCTTGCTGCCGATCGCGCAGACGCTGATGCCGGTGAGCGCCTTGCCCCCTTGCGTGCCCGAGACGACGTGGCTCGCGAAAAGCTCGATGCCGCGAGCGCGGGCCTCGGCGACGAGCGCGCGGTCGACACGCTCACGGACGTCGACGATCGCGGCGATGTCGACGCCGGCTTCGGCGAGATCGAAGATCGCGCGATAGCCGCTGTCGTGCGCGGCGAGCAGCGCGACCTTCTGCCCCACCGCGACGCCGTAGCGATGCAGATAGGTGCGCGCCGCGCTCGCCAGCATGATGCCGGGGCGGTCGTTGTCCGCGAACACCAGGGGGCGTTCGATCGCGCCCGTCGCGAGGATGATCCGCCCGGCGCGGATGCGGTGGAGCCTTTCGCGGGGGCCTTGCGCCTCGGCAGGCGCGAGATGGTCGGTCAGCCGCTCGACCGCGCCGACGAAGCCGTCATGATAGAGGCCGATCGCGGTGGTGCGCGGCAGGCAGACGACGTCGGCCTCGCGCAGCCGGGCCAGCGCGCCGTCTAGCCAGGGCCAGCGCGCGGGATCGCAGAGCTGCCTGCCGCCGAGCTCGGCCTGCTCGTCGACGAGCATCACGCGCTCGCCGCCCGCGCACGCCGCCAGCGCCGCCTCGATCCCGGCGCGGCCCGCGCCGATGACGAGCAGGTCGACGAAGACGTGCGTCGCGGTGTAGCGATCGGGATCGATCGCGTCGGGCGCCTTGCCGAGCCCGGCCATCCGCCGGATCGCGGGCTCGTAGAGCTTCTCCCACGCGGCGCGCGGCCACATGAAGGTCTTGTTGTAGAAGCCCGCCGGGAAGAGCGGCGACAGCAGGTTGGTCGCGGCCCCCAGATCGAAGCCGAGCGACGGCCAGCGATTCTGCGTCTCGACCTTGAGATCGGGATGCAGCTCGATCGAGGTCGCGCGGACATTGGGGGTGTGGCGCCCCTCGCCGCGATCGACGCCCATCAGCGCGTTGGGCTCCTCGACGCCCGCGCCGAGAATGCCGCGCGGCCGGTGATATTTGAACGAGCGCGCGACGAGGCTCGTGCCGCTGGCGAGCAACGCCGAAGCCAGCGTGTCGCCGGCGAGGCCGTGCATCGGCTGGCCGTCGAAGTGGAAGGCGATGCGCCGGTGCGCGTCGACGCGGCCCAGGCCGGATATGCGATGGCCGCTCACGACATGGTCCCGCTCTGGCCCGTCCACGCATCGGCTTCGCCGGCGCGCGGCTCGCCCGCCTTGTAGGTGCGCTCGAAATGGTCGGTCACCGTGTCGCGCACCGCGTTGAAGAAGCGGCCGCAGCCATGGACATGGCGCCAGCGCTCGAAATGACGGCCGCGCGCGTTGGTGCGGACGAACAGGAAGGTTTCCCACTCGGCATCGTTCAGATCATCGGGTTTTTCGGGGCGTGCGATGTGCGCCTCGCCGGCGTAACCGAACTCGATCTCGGGGCGGCGCTCCTCGCAATAGGGGCAGTGGATCAGCAGCATGGCGCGCCCTTGGTGGAACCTGCGAGGAAACGGAGCGTGTCCCTCACACCGTTCGTGCTGAGCTTGTCGAAGCACCGTTCTTTTTTCATCCGCGCCGAAAGGAAGAACAGCCCTTCGACAGGCTCAGGGCGAACGGAGAAGGGGGAAGGCGAGGGTTTGCGCATCAATGCGCCACCGCCGCTGCCGCGGCTTCGTCGATCAGCCGGCCGCCCCGGAAACGATCGAGGTTGAAGGGGGCGTTGATCGCATGCGGTTCGTCGTGCGCGATCGTGTAGGCGAGCAGGTCGGCGGCGCCCGGCGTGGCCTTGAAGCCGCCCGTGCCCCAGCCGCAATTGACGTACAGCCCCTTGACCGGCGTCTTGCCCAGGATCGGCGAGCGATCGGGCGTGACGTCGACGATCCCGCCCCAGTTGCGCAGCATCCGCATCCGCCGCACCACGGGGAAAATCTCGCAGATCGCCGCGAGCGTATGCTCGACGATGTGCATCGCGCCGCGCTGCGAGTAGCTGACATAGGCGTCGGTGCCCGCGCCGATCACCAGCTCGCCCTTGTCCGATTGACTCATATAGGCGTGGACCGTGTTCGACATGACGACGCACGGGAAGAAGGGTTTGACGGGCTCGGACACCAAAGCTTGCAGCGGAAAGCTCTCGAGCGGGAAGCGAAGCCCCGCCATGTCCATCACCACCGAGGTGTTGCCCGCCGCGGAGACGCCGATCTTCTTGGTCGCGATGAAGCCGCGCTCGGTCTCGACGCCCTCGACCGCGCCGTCGGCGCCGCGGCGGATGCCGGTGACCGCGCAATTCTGGATGATGTCGACGCCCAGCGCCGCGGCCCCGCGCGCGTATCCCCACGCCACGCTGTCATGCCGCGCGGTGCCGCCGCGCCGTTGCAGCGCCGCGCCGAGAACGGGGTGGCGCGCGTTGGGATCGATCGAGAGCGGCGGGCAATAGGCCTGCGCCTCCTCCGCGCTCAGCCATTCATTGTCGACGCCGTTCAAGCGGTTCGAATGGATGTGGCGCTTGAAGCTCTGCACGTCGTGGACGTTGTGCGCGAGCATCAGCACGCCGCGCTTGCTATACATGACGTTGTAGTTGAGCTCCTGGCTCAACCCGTCCCACAGCTTGACCGCATGATCGTAGAGGTGGGCGCTCTCGTCGTAGAGATAGTTGGAGCGGATGATCGTGGTGTTGCGCCCGGTGTTGCCGCCGCCCAGCCAGCCCTTCTCGATCACCGCGACGTTGGTGATGCCGTATTTCTTCGCGAGATAATAGGCCGCGCCGAGCCCATGCCCACCCGCGCCGACGATCACCGCGTCGTACGCGGCCTTGGGCGCGGCGTCGGGCCATTGCACGGGCCAGCTCTTGTGGTGGCCGATCGCCTTGGTGGCGAGCGAGGCGAAGGAGAAGCGCGTCATCGCACGTCGCCATAGACGACGAGCATCGTCGCGCCATCCGTGCTGCCGCCCGCATGCACCGCGCCGGGTGCGCGGACGATGAAGCTACCCGCGGGATGCACCGTGCCGTCGTCGTCGTACAGGCTGCCGTCGAGGATGTAGATCTGCTCGATCCTGTCGTGCGCATGCGGGGGGGAGAGCGTGCCGGGCTCGACGCGCATCAGCTGCGTCGAATGACCGGGCGTCTCGAGCAGCGTGCGCAGGAACCAGCCCGGCGACGTCGGCGACGGCACCCAGTCCTCGGCGGGCGGGGTGGCGTGCGATCCTCGGGTCGGCGGGGCGAGATCGGCCATGCGCGTCATCCTGCCAGCGCGCGGCGCGCGCGGCTGGTGTAGAAGGCCTTGAAGCTTTCCACGAGCTTTTCCTCGGTCGAATAGGGGCCGGGGCGATAGCCGTCGCCGCTGATCCCCTGATGGTTGATCTGCGCCAGCCACGCGTCCTGCACGTTGGTCGCGCGCCATACCGCGGTGAGGTTCTCGACGTCGTAGTCGACGCCCTCGACCGCATCCTCGTGGACGAGCCAGCTGGTGCGCACCAGCGTGCGGTCGGGCGTCATCGGCATCAGCGAGAAGCTGACGATATGGTCGCAGCAGAAATGGTGCCAGCTGTTGGGCTGCGTCCACACCGACAGGCTCGAGTTGTTGGGCTCCGTGAACGGCCCGAGCAGCTTTGCGCACGCGATCTGGCCGTCCATCGTCTGCGAAACCGCGCCGTTGGCGAGCGGCAGTCGCGCGACGCGGTGCCACCAGTCGCCGGGGAACTCGATCAGCTCGTGATAGATGCCGAGCTTCTTCCATTCCTCGCGCTGCTGGCCGACCACCTCGATGAATTGGGTGTCGTCGACCGCGCCGAGTGCGCCCGCGTCAGAGGCCAAATCTTCTGGCAATCCCTTGCCGAAGCCGTTGGTGCCCAGGCACGCGATCAGCTCGGGATGGTTGCTATCGCAATGATAGCATTCGCGATTATTCTCCATCACGAGCTTCCAATTGGCCAGCTCGACCAATTCGTCCTGCACCGCGACCTTGCAACGCTCGAGATCGTAGATCGACACCTGCCCGGCGATGTCGGCCTTCACCTGGTCGATCGGCGGCGGCGTGTCGCCGAGGCAGACGAACAGCAGTCCGCCGATGTTCTCGAGCGCGACGGGGATCAGCCCGTGCTGCGCCTTCTCGAACCCCTCGCCCATGTTGCGCGCGGCGAGCAGCTTGCCGTCGAGCCCGTAGGTCCAGATATGATAGGGGCACATCAGCCGCGACGCGCTGCCGCGCTGCGTCTCGCAGATCCGCGCGCCACGGTGGCGGCAGCTGTTGTGGAAGGCGCGGACCGCGTTGTCGCGGCCGCGGACGATGATGATCGAATTGTGGGCGAGTTCGAAGACGAAGAAGTCGCCCGGCTTCTTCACATGCGCGACGGTGCAGGCGTAGAGCCACACCGATTTGAGCAGCACCTGCGTGTCGAAGTCGAACGCCGCCTGCCCCACATAGAGCTGCTGCGGCAGCGTGTGGCCGGGGCGGTCCTGGTCGAGCAGCGCGGCGATGTTTGCGAAGGCCGACACCGGCTTAGCCCCTGAGCGCCGCATTGTCGGGATCGAACGGCGAATCCGCGATGATCGTCGCGGCGTAGCGCTCGCCCAGGATCATGATCGACAATTCGGTGCCGACGGTGGCGAGATCGGGGCGCACCATCGCCAGCGCCAGGCTTTTTTGTGTGCGCCAGCCATAGCCGCCCGAGGTGGCGCGACCGACCATCTCGTCGCCGAGCAGGATCGGCTCGGCGCCGCGCGCGTCGGCGTCGGTGATGCCATGGACTTCGAGCGTCACCATCGCATTGGGCTCGCCCGCGTCGCGGCGCGCGAGCAGCGCCTCCTTGGCGAAGAAACCCGGCTTTTTCAGGCTGACGAAGCGGCCGAGCCCGCTCTCATAGGCCGAATATTCGACCGACAGCTCGCGCGGGATCAGCTTGTAGCCCTTCTCCAGCCGCATCGAATCCATCGCGCGGATGCCGAACGGCTTGAGATCGTCGCCGCCCGCCGCGAACAGCAGGTCGAAGATGTAGTTCTGCATCTCGATCGGGTGGTGAATTTCCCAGCCGAGCTCGCCGACGAAATTGACGCGCAGCGCCTCACCCTGCGCGATGCCGATGCTGATCTTCTTGCCCGTCAGCCAGGGGAAGGCGGCGGTCGAGAGATCGGCGTCGGTGAGTTTCTCCAATATCTCGCGCGACTTCGGCCCCGCGAGCACCAGCACGCCCATCGCCGTGGTCAGCCGCTCGAAGCGCACCGATCCGTCGGTGGGCATCAGCTGGCGCAGATAATCCTGGTCGTGCTTTTCGTACGCGCCCGCCGAGACGAGATAATAACGCTGCGGCCCGCTCTTGTAGACGGTGAACTCGGCACGCACGCCGCCGCGCGCGGTAAGCAGATAGGACAGGCTGACGCGGCCGACCGTCTTGGGGACGGCGTTGGTCAGCAGCCCGTCGAGCCATTTTTCCGCGCCCGGTCCCGAAATCTCGCACTTGGCGAAGGCGCTCATGTCGAGCAGCCCGGCCTTTTCGGTGACGTGACGGCATTCGGCGCCGACATGCTCGAAATAGTTGGAGCGGCGGAACGACCATTTCTCCAGCACGGGATCGTCGCCATCGGGCGCGGGGTAATTGTGGTGGAGCAGCACGTCGGGGCTGTTCTTCTCGCCCTCGGTGAGTTGATAGCCCTCGGGGGCGAACCAATTGGGGCGCTCCCAGCCGAACACGGTGCCGAACACCGCGCCCTTGGCCTTCATCCGATCGTAGCAGGGCGTGCGGCGCAGCCCGCGCGCGCCTTCGCGCTCCTCGTCGGGATAGTGGACGGTGAACACCTTGGCATAGGCTTCCTCGTTCTTCGCCTTGAGGAAACCGGCGCCCGCATAGTCGCCGAAGCGGCGCGGATCGACGCCGGTCATGTCGATCGTCGGCTCGCCGTCGACGATCCAGTGCGCGAGCTGCCAGCCCGCGCCGCCCGCCGCGGTGATGCCGAAGCTGTGGCCCTCGTTGAGCCAGAAATTCTTGAGGCCCGCCGCCGGCCCGACGATCGGGCTGCCATCGGGCGTATAGGCGATCGCGCCATTGTAGACGCGCTTGATGCCGACCTCGGCGAAGGCGGGGACGCGCGCGATCGCGGCCTCGATGTACGGCATCAGCCGATCGAGATCCTCGGGGAAGAGCTCATATTCCGAATCCGCCGACGGCCCCTTGGGATAGCAGATCGGCGCGCCGATCTCGTACGGCCCGAGCAGCAGGCCGCCAGCCTCCTCGCGCATGTAATAGCTGGCGTCGCTCTCACGCAGCACGCCCATCTCCGGCAGGCCCTGCTTCTTGCGCGCTATGATTGCGGGATGCTGTTCGGTGACGATATACTGGTGCTCGACGGGGATGACGGGGATGTCGAGCCCGACCATCGCGCCCGTCTGCCGCGCGAAGCTGCCCGTCGCCGAGACGACATGCTCGCACAGGATGTCGCCCTGGTCGGTCGAGACCAGCCATTCGCCGCTCGGCTGCTGCGTGATCGCGGTGACGGTGGTGTTGCGATGGATCGCGGCGCCCATCTGCCGCGCGCCGCGCGCGAGCGCCTGCGTCAGATCGGCGGGCTGGATATAGCCGTCGGCGGGGTGGCGGATCGCGCCGAGCACGCCCGTCGTGTCGCACAGCGGCCAGATCGCCTTCAATTCGTCGGGGGTCAGCATCTCGACCTCGACGCCGATCGTGCGTGCGACGCCCATATAGTATCTATACTCGTCGAGCCGGTCCTGCGTGCAGGCGATGCGGATGTTCGAGACGTTGGAGAAGCCGACGTTCAAACCCGTCTCGGCCTCCAGCGACGGATAGAGACCCACCGAATATTGGTGCATCTTGCCGACCGAATAGCTCATGTTGAAAAGCGGCAGCAGGCCCGCGGCGTGCCAGGTCGAGCCCGACGTCAGCTCCTTGCGCTCGATCAGCATGACGTCGGTCCAGCCGAGCTTGGCGAGATGATAGAGCGTCCCCACGCCCACCACGCCGCCACCGATCACCACCACGCGCGCGCTTGATTTCAGGGGCGTTTTCAAGGACCGGTCCACCGTCATTGTCAGACCCGACCATGACTGTCGCGCCACCCGCCTTGTCGAAGCCGGGGCGTCGATTGGCGAGATTAGTCTTGCTTATCATCACCGCGTGGTATTTCGGCTCTGATCGGCGCGGGCTGGACAACCCCCGAGGTTGGGCTAGCATGGCCCATCGCGATCGGATCCGCCAAAGTGCGGGCCGTCGGGACGGGGATGCGCAAGGCACGTTCGAAAGGTCTTTGCCCGACCATGAAGCTGCCGCCCGGTTTCGACCTGAGTTCAATCGAAGTCTTCATGCTGACCGCCGAGCGTGGCGGCATGACGCAGAGCGGGCTGCATCTCGGCATGACGCAGTCGGCGGTATCGCAGACGATCTCCAAGCTCGAGACGGCGCTGGGCACCAAGCTGTTCGATCGCACGATGCGCCCGCTTGCGCTCACCCCCAGCGGCAAATTGTTGCTGCAGGAAGGGACGCGGCTGCTCGCCGCCGCCAAGAGCCTGGCGATCGAGGTGCGCGAGGGCAGCCAGCGGCCGGTCGACTGCATCACGATCGCGATGGCCGAAAGCCTCGCCAATCATCTGACCGCCCCGCTGCTGCTCGGCCTCGGCGACCGCGCGCTGCGCTGGCAGCTGCGATCGGGCATCTCGCTGCTCCAACATCACGAGTTCCTCAGCCGCAAGATCGACATGCTGATCACGGGCAGCAGCCAGCTCGAAAATTCAGACGACGTCGATCACTTCCCGATCATGACCGAAGCGTTCATTCTGATCGCGCCTGCGAACTACACCGGTCCGCTCGATCCGCTCGAATCGCTGGCTGGGCTGCCGTTCATCCGATTCTCGCTGCTCTCCGCGATGGGGCAGCGGATAGATCGGCAGGTGGCACGGATGCGGCTCAACCTGCCCAACACCGTCGAGCTCGACTCGACCGGACAGCAGATGTCGTCGGTCGCCGCCGGTATCGGGTGGAGCATCACCACGCCACTCTGCCTCGCGAGCCACCTCGACCTGCTGCCGAAGCTGCGCGTCGCGCCGATCCTGCGCGCGCAATTCCGCCGCACGATCCAGGTCGTCGCCAGGCGAGGTGAATTCGGCCTGTTGCCGCGCGACATCGCCACCTTCACTGCGCAAAGCCTGCGCCGCAGTCGGCTGACGGACCTGACACGCCTGCTGCCCTGGCTCGATGCCGCGTTGATCTGGCCGACCGACGTGATCGAACAGAACTCTGCGGCGTAACTTTCGACGGCTGCCGTACTGTCGCTGGCTGACAGCGCGCGGGGCCTCGCATAGTAGGCGGCGACATCTAGGAGCTGAGACGATGATGAGAAGACATATCGGGATAGCCGCTACCGCCGTCCTGCTGATCGCCGCCTCCGCGAGCGCGACACCGCCGGTCGAAGCGCAGATTACCGCCGCGCTGGCCGATCCGAGCCGGTCGGATGCCGACCGCGCGCTCGACCAGGCGCGTCACCCCGCCGAGCTGCTCTCCTTCCTGCACATTCGTCGCGGC
>Ga0302235_10000949_pt1 | contig 22098 bp, 19 predicted proteins | sample II_Palsa_N3_3_FD_193577 | JGI IMG/M metagenome (GOLD analysis project Ga0302235, IMG submission 193577) | Peat permafrost microbial communities from Stordalen Mire near Abisko, Sweden - II_Palsa_N3_3 | ecosystem: Environmental > Terrestrial > Soil > Palsa > Peat permafrost | place: Sweden...
GCGGACGTGTATTCGGCCGGGTCCAGCGAGGAGATCACCGGCCGCGCGCTGAAAGACTTCGGCCGGCGTGATGAGATCGTGCTCGCCACCAAGGTAAACGGGCGAATGCGGCCAGGCCCGAACGGACAGGGGCTGTCCCGCAAGGCGATCATGACCGGGATCGACGCCAGCCTGGCCCGGCTCGGAACCGACTACGTCGACCTGTACCAGATCCACCGCTGGGATCCGCAGGTGCCTATCGAGGAGACCCTGGAGGCCCTGCACGACGTCGTCAAGGCGGGTAAGGCACGCTACATCGGGGCCTCGTCGATGTACGCCTGGCAGTTCTCCAAGTCGCTCTACCTCGCCGCCGCCCGCGGCTGGACGCGGTTCGCCACCATGCAGAATCATTACAACCTGCTGTACCGCGAGGAAGAACGGGAGATGCTGCCGCTCTGCGCTGACCAGGGCATTGGCGTCATCCCGTGGAGTCCGCTGGCGCGGGGCCGGCTGGCCAGGAAATGGGACGCTGAGACCGCCCGCAGCGAGAACGACGCCTTCGGCCAGAGCCTCTACGCCGCAGAGGACCGGCTGATCGCCGAGCAGGTGTCCAGGGTCGCGGAGAGCCGCGGGGTCCCGCGTGCCCAGATCGCCCTGGCCTGGCTGGCCAGCCGTCCCGCTGTGACGGCGCCGATCGTCGGCGCGACCAGGCCGCTGCATCTGGCGGACGCCATCGCCGCCCTCGACGTTCAGCTCACGCCTGAGGAGATCGATCAGCTGGAGAAGCCGTACGTGCCGCACCGCATCGCGGGCTTCGCCTGATCCGGCGCCATCGCCTGACCTTCACCACCGCCTGACCTTGACCACCGCCTGACCTTGACCACCGCCTGACCTTGACCACCGCCTGACCTTCACCAGCCCGACCTTCACCAGCCTGATGTTTACCGGCCTGACCTTTACCAGGGGAGTGCGATGAGCCGCGTCGCCCATCCGGCGGGACCCCGCCATGCCGACGTACTGCCGGCCGGCTACCCGCCGCCGGTGCCAGCGGACCTGAACGCGCTCGACCCGGCGATCTGGCCGCGGACGGCGCGGCGCTCCGGCGGCGCCCTGGTCCTGGGCGGCGTCAGCGTGCACGCTCTTGCCGCGCAGTTCGGGACCCCGCTTTTCGCCTGCGACGAGGCGGACTTCCGGAGTCGCTGCCGCGAGTTCCACGAGGCATTCGGCGCCGGTGCCGGGGTGTCGTACGCGGCCAAGGCGTTCTGCTGCCAGGCGGTCCTTCGCTGGGTGACCGAAGAGGGGCTCGGCGTCGACGTCTGCACCGGCGGAGAGCTTGAGGTCGCGCTCAGGGCCGGGGTGGCGGCTGAGATGATCACGCTGCACGGCAGCAACAAGCTGCCGGCTGAGCTTGAGCGCGCGCTGGCGGCCGGGGTCGGGCATATCGTGGCCGATTCGTTCGAGGAGATCGGGCGCCTGGCCAGCCTTGCCGGACCGGCCGGGACCGGCCGCCGGCCGAGAATCCTGGTTCGCGTCACCACGGGCGTGGAGGCCGCCACGCATGAGTACGTAGCCACCGCGCATGATGACCAGAAATTCGGATTCTCGCTCACCTCCGGGGCGGCGGATGAGGCGGTCCGCCGCGTGCTGGCCAGCCCCGGCCTTGACTTCGCGGGACTGCACTCGCATATCGGTTCGCAGATCTACGACACGGCCGGCTTCGAGGTTGCCGCGCACCGGGTCATCGAGCTGGCGGTGCGGATCCGCGACGAGCACGGGATCGGTATCGAGGAGCTGAACCTTGGCGGCGGGTTCGGCATCGCCTACACGGCGGGCGATGATCCAGCGGACGTCCGGGTCATCGCCGCCAGCCTCCGTAACATCGTGGAGTCGGCATGCCGCGGCGCCGGGCTGGCCCGCCCGAGGATGTCCGTTGAGCCAGGCCGGGCTATCGCCGGGCCCGGCACCGTCACCCTCTACGAAGTTGGCACCGTCAAGGACGTTGACGGCCTGCGCACCTACGTGAGCGTGGACGGCGGCATGAGCGACAACATCCGGACGGCGCTGTACGACGCCGACTACACCTGCGTGCTGGCGTCCCGCGAATCCGGGGCGCCGCCCATGCTCAGCCGGATTGTCGGCAGGCACTGCGAAAGCGGCGACATCGTGGTGCGCGACACCTACCTGCCCGCTGACGTTGCCGCCGGGGACCTGATCGCTGTCGCCGCCACCGGCGCCTACTGCCGGTCGATGGCCAGCAACTACAACCACGTGACCCGGCCCCCGGTCGTCGCGGTCCGCGACGGCGCGGCCAGGGTCATGCTGCGCCGTGAGACGACCGACGACCTGCTCCGCCTGGACGCAGGCTAGCGAGGCGAGGCGGCCGGGGCGGCGACGCGGGGCGGCAAGCCCGCGACGTGGGGCGGCCGGGGGCGACATTGACCTGGGCTGGCGACTAGTGTCAGCCTGGCCCTGCCCGCCGGCCTGAAAGGTTCTGCCGTCTTGCTTTCCCTCGTGCTGCCTAAGGGCTCGCTGGAACGAGCCACCCTTGACCTCTTTGATGCGGCCGACCTGACGGTCCGGCGCTCGTCCGACCGTGACTACCACGCGTCGATCGACGATCCGCGGATCGGCCGGGTCCGGTTCCTGCGCCCGCAGGAGATCCCGTCCTACATCGAGCAGGGGCTCTTCGACTTCGGCATCACCGGCCGGGACTGGATCGCCGAGACCGGGGCTGATGTCGTCTCGCTCGGCGAGCTGCAGTACTCCAAGGCGACCGCCAACCCGGTCCGGGTCGTGCTGGCGGTGCCAGCGGCGGCGGGCTGGGAATCGATCGCCGACCTCCCCGAGGGGGTGCGGATCTCGACGGAGTTCCCCGCGCTCACCCGGCGCTTCCTGGACGCCAACGGGATCAAGGCGCTGGTGATCCCGTCCTATGGCGCTACTGAGGCGAAGGTCCCCGACATCGTGGACGCGATCGTGGACCTGACCGAGACCGGCTCGTCCCTGCGCAGGAACGGGCTGAAGATCCTGCACACGCTGCTGACCAGCTATACCGAGCTTGTCGCGAATCCGGCCGCGCACGCCGACGAGGCCAAGCGAGCGGCCATGGAGGACGTGGCGCTGCTGCTGGGCGGGGCGATCAAGGCGCGCGGCAGCGTCCTGCTCAAGCTGAACGTGGCTGCCAGCGAGCTCGCCGCGGTGACGGAGATACTGCCGGCCATGACCTCGCCGACGATCACCTCGCTGGTCCGCGGTGACATGAACGCGGTCGAGGCGGTCGTCCCCAAGCGCGGCGTCAACACCCTCATCCCGGCGCTGCGCGCGGCCGGGGCCAGGGACATCCTGGAGCTCCCGATCTCCAAGATCATCGAATAGCGGCAAGGCCGGGGGCGCCCTGCCGCGTACCGCTCCTGCCCGCCGCTGCGTTCCGCGCCCGCGCCGGTCATCCGCGCCGGTCATCCCCGCCGCCCCGCAAAGGCGGAGGTCGTGGCCATTAGGCTTGGCTGGTGCTCAGAACAATAGATTTGCGCGGCGCCACGGCTGCCGGGCTCAGCAGCGGCCAGCTCGCCGGCGTGCTGCCGCGGGCCGTGCTGGACGTCGAGGCCGCGCTGGACGCGGTCCGGCCCATCTGCGAGGACGTGCGGCGCCGCGGCGCCGCGGCGGTGCGCGAGTACACCGCCCGCTTCGACGGTGTCGACCTGCCCTCCACCCGGGTCCCGCCCGCCGCGCTCGCCGCCGCGCTCGACGCGCTGCCCGCAGCGGTCCGCTCCGCGCTGACCGAGGCCGCGCGCCGGGCCAGGCTCGTGCACCAGGCCCAGCTGCCGCGCGAATCGGTCACCACCGTCGCGCCCGGCTCGTCGGTGACCGAGCGGTACGTGCCGGTCGAACGGGCCGGCGTCTACGTCCCGGGCGGCCTGGTGGCCTATCCGTCGTCGGTGGTGATGAACGTCATCCCCGCCCAGGTGGCTGGCGTCGGCCAGATCGCGGTGGCCTCCCCGCCCGCCGGGCCCGACGGTCTGCCGGCTCCGGCCGTGCTGGCCGCGTGCGCGCTGCTCGGCGTCACCGAGGTGCACGCGGCCGGCGGAGCCCAGGCGATCGCCATGTTCGCCTACGGCACGGCGGACTGCGCGCCCGCTGGCACGGTCACCGGCCCCGGCAACATCTACGTCGCGGCGGCCAAGCGGCTGCTGCTCGGCACCATCGGCACGGATGCCGAGGCGGGCCCGACCGAGATCGCCGTCATCGCCGACCACACTGCTGATCCCGACCTGATCGCGGCGGACCTGGTCGCGCAGGCCGAGCACGACCCGCTGGCCGGCTGCCTGCTCATCACCACCGATCCCGGTCTCGCCGAGTGCGTGGCGCCCGAGCTGGCCCGCCGCGTCGCCGCCGCCCGGCACCGGGAGCGCGTCGAGGCGGCGCTCGCCGGGCAGTCGGCCTGCGTGCTGGTCGATGATCTCGACGCCGCCCTGGCCGTGTCCGACGCCTGGGCGCCGGAGCACCTGGAAATCCAGACCGAGGATGCCGCCAAGCTGGCCCGCCAGGTGCGCAACGCCGGCGCCATCTTCGTCGGTCCCTACGCGCCGGTGTCCCTCGGCGACTACCTGGCCGGATCCAATCACGTGCTGCCGACCGGGGGGACCGCCCGGCACACCGGCGGCCTGTCGGTGCTGTCCTTCCTGCGCGGCATCCACCTGGTCGAATGCGACGCCGGCGGGCTGGCCGCGGCCGCGCCCTACATCGATGCGCTGGGCGGGGCCGAGGACCTGTCCGCGCACGTGGCCGCCGTCCGCGCCCGGATCCCGGCAGACACCGGCGTGCCCCGGTGACCGCGCCGCCACTGCGCGATGACCTGGCCGGCCTGCAGCCCTACGGGGCGCCGCAGCTGGACGTGGCGATCCGGCTGAACACCAACGAGAACCCCTACCCGCCGTCACCCGGGCTGGTGCAGGCGATCGCCGCGGCCGCCGCCTCGGCCGCTGCCGGGCTCAACCGCTACCCGGACCGGGACGCGCTGGCGCTGCGGGACGACCTGGCCCGGTACCTGGGCCACGGCCTGACCGGCCGGCAGCTCTGGGCGGCGAACGGGTCCAACGAGATCATCCAGCAGCTGCTGCAGGCCTTCGGCGGGCCGGGCCGCACGGCGATCGGCTTCGAGCCCTCGTACTCGATGCACCCGCTGATCGCCCGGACGACCAGCACCGGCTGGGTACGCGCGGACCGGGACGCGGACTTTGGCGTCGACCCGGGCCGGGCCGCGGCCCTGGTGCGCGACCTGCAGCCGGACGTGACCTTCCTCACCTCGCCCAACAACCCGACCGGCACGGCGCTGCCGCTGGCCGTCATCGATGCGGTCTGCGACGCGGCGCCCGGCATGGTGGTGGTCGACGAGGCCTACGCGGAGTTCGCCCGGCCCGGGACGCCCAGCGCGCTGGAGCTGCTGCCGCGCTACCCGCGGCTGGCCGTGACCCGCACCATGTCCAAGGCCTTCGCCCTGGCCGGGGCCCGGGTCGGCTACCTGGCCGCGGCGCCCGAGGTGATCGACGCGCTGCTGGTCGTGCGGCTGCCCTACCATCTCTCGTCCCTGACCCAGGCGGCGGCCCGCGCCGCGCTGGCCCGTTCCGGCGAGCTGCTGGCCGCCGTGGCCGCGCTGCGCGGGGAGCGGGACGCGACCGTCAGCTGGCTGCGCGGGATCGGGCTGCGGGCCGCCGACTCGGACGCGAACTTCGTCCTGTTCGGCGAGTTCACCGACCGGCACGCGATCTGGCAGGGCCTGCTGGACCGCGGGGTGCTGATCCGCGAGACCGGGCCGGCCGGCTGGCTGCGGGTCACCATCGGGACCCCGGCCGAGATGGCGGGGTTCCGCGGAGCCCTCGACGCGGTACTCGGCCGGCGGGTGCCGGCATGACCGGAAGCACTACGGCAGGCGGCAGCAGCGGCGGAGCGATGGGCGGCGGGATGAGCAGGATAGCGCGGGTCGAGCGGGTCACCAAGGAGACCAGGGTCCTGGTCGAGCTTGACCTGGACGGCGCCGGCATCACCGAGGCTAAGACCGGCGTGCCGTTCTTCGATCACATGCTCGCCCAGCTCGGCAAGCACGGGTGCCTCGACCTGACCGTGCAGGCACGCGGCGACACCGAGATCGACGCGCACCACACCGTCGAGGACACCGCGATCACGCTCGGCCAGGCGCTGCGCGAGGCGCTGGGGGACAAGGCGGGCATCCGCCGGTTCGGCGATGCGCTGATCCCGCTGGACGAGACTCTCGCCAGGGCCGCGGTGGACCTGTCCGGCCGGCCGTACTGCGTGCACGCGGAGCCCGCCGGGATGGCGCCGCTGATCGGGACCTACGACACCACGCTGACCGGGCACTTCTTCGAGTCGCTCGCGGCCACGGCAGGTATCTGCGTGCACCTGACTGTGCTCTACGGCCGCAATCCGCATCACATTGTCGAGGCGCAGTTCAAGGCGTTCGCGCGGGCGCTGCGCGATGCTGCCGCGCCCGATCCGCGGGCCGGCGGCATCCCCAGCACCAAGGGCCTGCTGTGAATCCCGACGGCATTGCGGGCGCCAGAGTCGGCGGCATCCCCGGCACCAAGGGCGTGCTGTGAGTCCCTCCGGGCGGCCGCAGGTAGTGGTGCTGGACTACGGCTCCGGGAATCTCCGCTCTGCCCAGCGGGCATTGCAGCGGGCCGGCGCGGACGTGACAGTGACCGCCGACGCCGATGCGGCGCTGAATTGCGACGGGCTGGTGGTCCCCGGCGTCGGCGCGTTCGCCGCCTGCATGGCCGGGCTGCGAGCGATTCGCGGCGAGATGATCATCGGCAAGCGGCTGGCCGGATCCCGCCCGGTCCTCGGAATCTGCGTGGGCATGCAGGTGCTCTTCGCCGAAGGGGCCGAGCACGGCGAGCGGACCGCGGGATGCGGCGAGCTGCCCGGCGTGGTGGAGCGACTGGACGCCCCGGTGCTGCCGCACATGGGCTGGAACACGGTCCGCCCGCCGGCCGGCACCCGCCTGCTGGCCGGGACCGGCCCGGATACCCGGTTCTATTTCGTGCACTCCTACGCGGCCCGGTCGCTGCCGCCCCGCGCCTGTGCCGAGGGCGCCGGTGCCGAGGGTGCCGGTGCCGAGGGCGCCCGTGACCAGGGTGCCGGTGACCAGGGTGCCGGGACCCAGCGCGGCCGGACTTCGCAGCCGCTGCTCACCCTCGCCACCCACGGGCAGGACTTCATCGCGGCGGTGGAGGACGGTCCGCTGTGCGCGACCCAGTTCCACCCGGAGAAATCGGCGGACGCCGGCGCGGCCGTGCTGGCGAACTGGCTGGAGCTGATCCGATGACAGGCACGGAATCCGGCGCCGTGCCCCCGGCTCGCCCCGGGATCGGCGCAGCGCAGCCCGCTGGCCCCGGGATCGGCGCCGTGCCCCGGCTGGCCCGGGCAGCGGCGCCGCCGACGTCATCGCGGCGGCGGACGCGGACGCCGCGGACGCGCTGATCCTGCTGCCCGCCGTGGATGTGTCCGGCGGCCAGGCTGTCCGCCTGGTCCAGGGCGCCGCGGGCACCGAGACCGATTACGGCGACCCGCTGGACGCCGCCCTCGCCTGGCAGCGCGCCGGTGCCCGGTGGATTCACCTGGTCGACCTCGACGCAGCCTTCGGCCGCGGCTCGAATGCGCCGCTGCTCGCCGACATGATCGGGAAGCTGGCTGCTACCGCCCAGCCGCCTGGCGCGCCGGGCGATGCGGCAGGCAGGCCAGGTGAGGCGCCGGGCACGCGGGGTATCGGGGTGGAGCTGTCCGGCGGCATCCGTGACGATGCTTCGCTGGTGGCGGCGCTCGCGACCGGATGCCAGCGGGTAATCATCGGCACCGCCGCGCTGGAGCATCCGGACTGGGTCCGCGAGGTGATCGCGCAGCACGGCGAGCGGATCGCGGTCGGCCTGGACGTCCGCGGCACGAGGCTGGCGGCTCGCGGCTGGACCTCCGACGGCGGCGAACTGCTGGACGTGCTGGCCAGGCTGGAGGCTGACGGCTGCCCTCGGTACGTGGTCACCGACGTGACCAAGGACGGCATGCTCAGCGGGCCCAACCTGGACCTGCTCCGCCAGGTCTGCGCCCGCACCGAGCGGCCAGTGATCGCCAGCGGCGGCGTGTCCAGCCTGGCTGACCTGCGGGCGATCGCATCCCTGCGACCGCTCGGCGTGGACGGCGCCATCATCGGCAAGGCCCTGTACGCGGGGGCGTTCACCCTGGAGCAGGCGCTCGCGGCGGTACGCCGGTGATCTTCTCGGCGCCCCCAGCGATCTTGGCGACAGCATCGGCGGTTGCGGCAGTCGCACCCGTGATCTTGGCGACAGCATCGGCGGTTGCGGCAGTCGCACCCGTGATCTTGGCGACAGCATCGGCGGTTGCGGCAGTCGCATCCTTGATCTTGGCGACAGCATCCGCTGTTGCGGTCACATCCGCGATCTTCGCGGCGGAGCCGGGATGACCGTCGCCGTGCGGGTCATTCCCTGCCTCGACGTGGACGACGGCCGCGTGGTCAAGGGCGTGAACTTCCGCGACCTGCGCGACGCCGGCGACCCGGTCGAGCTGGCCGCGGCCTACGACGCCGGCGGCGCGGACGAACTCGTTTTCCTCGATATCACCGCGTCCAGCGATCGCCGGGACACCATGTACGACGTGGTGCGGCGGACCGCCGAGCAGGTCTTCATCCCGCTGACCGTGGGCGGCGGGGTGCGCAGCGCCGCCGACGTGGACCGGCTGCTGCGGGCCGGGGCCGACAAGGTCTCGCTGAACACCGCGGCGATTGCCCGTCCCGAGCTGCTCACCGAGGCGGCGGCCAGGTTCGGCTCGCAGTGCGTCGTGGTGTCCGTGGACGCCCGCCGCGGGCCCTTCCCGAGCGGCTTCGAGGTGACCACGCACGGCGGCCGCCGTGCGGCCGGCCTGGATGCGGTCGAATGGGCGGCACGCGCCGCCGGACTCGGGGCCGGCGAGATCCTGCTGAACTCGATGGACGCGGACGGCATGCGGGACGGCTTTGACCTGCCGCTGATCCGTGCCGTCCGGGCCGTGGTGACGGTGCCGGTGATCGCCAGCGGGGGAGCAGGCGAGCTGGCGCACTTCGCCCCCGCGGTCGAGGCCGGCGCCGACGCCGTGCTGGCCGCCAGCATGTTCCATTTCGGCGGGCTGTCGATCGCCGGCGTGAAGGAATCACTGCGGCTGGCGGGCTACCCCGTGCGCATAACGGCGCGCAAGGAAACCGATCGCGCGGGATAAGCACGCAGCTCATTCAGTCGGTCTCCGGCCTGCCGTTTCACTCGGTCCCGGCCTGCCGTTTCACTCGGTCTCCAGCCTGCCGTGCAGCGGCTGCAGCGGGCAGGCTGCTGGTTGAATGGCTCATGCGCATCATCGGTGCTGGATGGGGCCGGACCGGCACGACGTCGGTAAAGGCGGCGCTCGAACGCCTTGGCGCACGCCCGTGCCTGCACATGACGGAGATGTGGGCACACCCGGAACTAGCCGCAGTGTGGAACCGGCACCGCGATGGTGCTGCGCTGGACTGGCGGGTTGAGCTGGCCGGATGGGAAGCGACTGTCGACTGGCCGGGCGCGGCCGTATGGCCGGAGCTGGCCAGGCTGTGGCCCTCGGCCCCGGTGCTGCTCACCGTACGAGATCCGCAGAGCTGGTATGACAGCGTCCGCGCCACGATCCACCCTGCCACCGAGCCGCATCTGGAGATCGGGCCTCCGGCCGTGCGGACGCTGATGACGGAAACGGTGTGGGACGACTGCTTCGGCGGCTGGCACCGGGCGCTCGACCCGGAGCTGGCCATCGCCGCCTTCGCTGCGCACAACCAGTCGGTACGTTCGGCATGTCCCCCAGCACGGCTCGTTGAATGGCAAACCGGCGACGGCTGGGAGCCGTTGTGCGCGGCACTCGGCGTCGAAGTCCCGGACGAGCCGTTCCCGCACCTGAATGACCGGGCCTCCTGGAGCCGATGACGCGTGCCCGCATACACGACCGGCTCGGTGACATCGCAAGACGGCACGACCATCGGTTATCGCCAGCTCGGCCAGGGTCCAGGCGTCGACACCGCCCTCGGCTCCTCAACAACACGGAGGATCCGGCCGGCTATAGGGTGCATATCCTCCATGTTGATGGGAGGGCGGTCGTACCTGCCATGCCGGAAGGTTCGGTGAGTGCGTCAGAGTTGCTAGTGGGAAATGAGGGCCTGATGAGCAGCAGCGCCGGTGAGCCAGTCAAGTCCGCGCTGGATCCGGCGGTCGCTGCGCGGCTCAAGCGGGATCCGGCCGGGCTGGTCGCGGCCATCGCGCAGCAGTACGACACCGGCGAAGTGCTCATGCTGGGCTGGATGGACGACGAGGCGCTGCACCGGACCCTGACCACCGGCCGGTGCACGTACTGGTCACGCAGCCGCCAGGAGTACTGGGTGAAGGGCGAGACCTCCGGTCACCAGCAGTGGGTCAAGTCGGTGGCGCTCGACTGCGACGGTGACGCGATCCTGGTCAGGGTCGACCAGGTCGGCGCGGCCTGTCACACCGGGGACCGGACCTGCTTCGACGCAGCCATACTCGACGCGGTCACCGGGGACCGGGCAGCAGTGAGCAGCGCCTGAGTCCCGGCGGCGCGCACCGGGACTGGATCGGGACCGGCCGGACTGGATCGGGACCGGGCCGGGACCGGGCCGCGAGCTGATCAGTCCAGGCTGGCCAGCACCTCGGCGGCGGCCCGCTCGCCTGACTGCACGGCGCCATCCATGTAGCCCGACCAGGTAGTCGCCGTCTCGGTGCCCGCCCAGTAGATCGGCCCGACCGGCTCGCGCAGGGCGTGGCCGTAACGGGTCCAGACGTTGGGCCCGAACAGCGTTCCGTAGCAGCCCCCGCTCCACTGCTCCTGCTGCCAGTCAAGTTCCGCGTAACCGGCCGGCGCCGCTGCCCGCGGCCCGAAGTACCGCACGAACGAGTCCAGTACGGCCTGACGGCGTTCAGCCGCAGTGCGCCGGCCCAGGCGGCGGGCCTCGTCGCCTTCGAGGAAGCCGAGCAGCACGCCAGGAGAGCCGTCGGCCGGCGAGTTGTCGAACACGATCCTGGCGCCTTCGCCGTCACCGGTGGCCTGGCCGCTCAGGCCCTCGGCCCGCCAGAACGGCTCGTCGTAGAGTGCCTGGCATTTGATCACCGAGCCCATCGGCGTTCGCTGGGTGAGCTGGTCGCGCCAGTGCGGCAGCGGCGGATCGTAGCTGATCCGCCCTGCCAGCATCGGCGGGGCCGACACGATGATGCGCCGGCCGGTGTACTGGCCCGAGCCGGTTTCGCCTGCGCCGGTTTCGCCTGCACCGGTTTCGGCGGTCACCGCGGCGTCGCTGAACCTGATCCGGCGCACCGGCGAGCCGAGGACCACCGTCCCGTCGGCCGGAGTCGCTCCGGCTGCGGTTGCTCCGGCTGCGGTTGCTCCGGCCGTCCGCCCGCTAAGCCGGTCGGCCAGCCGCTCGGCGATGAGCTGCGATCCGCCGACGAACCGGTCCTGCTGTGCCCCGCCCGTCGTGTCGATTGTCCGCTGGAACGACCCGGCGGACCGGACGTAGAACAGCATGTGCAGCAGCGAGATGTCGCCGGGCTCGCAGGCGAACACGGCCTCGATTCCCAGCGTGAGCAGCGTCCGCGCGGCGTGGCTGGCCGTGTTACGCCGGATCCACGTCTGCGCCGTCTGCCCGTCCTGCGCTTCGGCTCTCGGCGCCGTCCAGGGCGCATCCACCGGTACCCGCCTGGCCAGCGACTCCAGCCGGGCCTGTGCCCGCGCGACGTCCACCAGGGTCAGTGGGCTGATCCGGGGGATGGCGCCGTGATAAGTGCCGCGTTTCCCGCGGAAGTGCAGCACCTTGGCGCCATCGTCATAGGTCGGGAACGTCTGCACGCCCAGCTCACTGGCGAGGGCGAGGATCCGGTCCTGGGTCGGCCCGGCCCACTGGCCGCCCATCTCGATGATCTTGCCGTCGCCGATCGGGTGGCCAACGACCCGCCCGCCCACCCGGTCGCGTGCCTCCAGCACGATCACCGACCGGCCGGCCTGTGATACGGCACGCGCGGCGGTCAGCCCGGCCAGGCCCGCGCCGACCACGAGGACATCGGCCGATGTGATCATCTGCCCGCCTTCCTTTAGTGGGAGAATAGCCACCTGCCCAGGGCTGGGAGGCTTGGCGATGGCCGGTAGCAACGTAAAGGTGAAGACGAAGAAGGCAGGGAAGTCCGCAGCCGCGGATGCCGCGGCGCGGATGCCCAAGAAGCTGTATGAGGCCGAGCTGTTCCGGCTGCAGGCGGAACTGGTCAAGGTGCAGGAATGGGCACGTGCCGAGCGGGCCCGGATCGTGGTGATCTTCGAGGGCCGGGACGCGGCCGGGAAGGGGAGCACGATCAAGCGGGTGTCCCAGTACCTCAACCCCCGCGTCGCCCAGATCGCCGCGCTGCCGGCCCCGACGGAGCGGGAGCAGACCGAGTGGTATTTCCAGCGTTACATCGAGCACCTGCCGTCCGCTGGCCAGATCGTGCTGTTCGACCGCAGCTGGTATAACCGCGCGGGGGTCGAGCGGGTGATGGGGTTCTGCACGAAGGAGGAGTACACGCGGTTCCTGCATCAGTGCCCGATCTTCGAGCGGCTGCTGGTCGAGGACGGCATCCTGCTCAGGAAATACTGGTTCTCGGTAAGCGACGAGGAGCAGCAGCTCCGCTTCCGGTCCCGGCTGCAGGACCCGATGCGGCAGTGGAAGCTCTCCCCGATGGACCTGGAGTCCGTCACCAGGTGGGAGGACTACTCGCGGGCCAAGGACGAGATGTTCGTGCACACCGACATCCCGGAGGCCCCGTGGAATGTGGTGGAAAGCGACGACAAGCGGCGGGCCAGGATCAACATGATCGCTCACCTGCTGTCCACGATTCCCTACCATGCCGTGCAGCGGGCGAAGCTGTCCCTGCCGCCCAGGCCGCCGTCTCAGGGATACCAGCGGGCACCGCGGGACATGCAGACCTACGTGCCCGACCACGCCGCCGCCCTAGAGCGCGGTACGCATTGATCGTCACCGGGGTAGCCCAGCGGGAAGCGTGGCAGGCGCGCCAGTTCCCTCCGGTCGAGCAGGTCGCTACCGGTCTCTGGTCGGTTCCGGTGACGATCCCGGATAGCCCGCTGCGGTACACGCTTGCCTATCTGATTCACTCCGATGGCTGCGTTATCGCTGTTGATCCTGGCTGGGACTCTGACACCGGCTGGCAGAATCTGCTCCGCGGCATGGCGGCCGCGGGCATCGCGGCGGACCGGGTGACCGGCATCGTCGTTACCCATGCGCATCCTGATCACCATGGCCTGAGCGGGCGGCTCAAGGAGGCGTCCGGGGCGTGGATCGCGATGCATGCGGCGGAGGCGGCGACGCTGCCCGCGCGGCTCTGGCAGGCCGGCGGCGGCGAGGCCGGCGACCGCGGCTGGCTGACCCGGTGCGGCGTGCCAGCCGACGTCGTCGGCGAGCTGACCTTCAGCGACGCCCAGGAAGGTCCCATCTGGCGGATGCCGGACCCCGACGTGCTGCTCAGCGATGGCGATGACATCGATCTGCCCGGCCGGCGGCTGCGCGTCGTGTGGACGCCGGGGCACACGCCTGGCCACATCTGCCTGCATGACGCCGACCATGACCTGCTGCTGACCGGCGACCACCTGCTGCCCCGCATCACGCCCAACGTCGGGCTCGCGCCTGGCGGGCAGGGCTCGCCGCTCGGCGGCTACCTCGCCTCCCTGCGCCGGGTGCGCGACTATGACAGCGCCGAGGCGCTGCCCGCGCACGAGTACCGGTTCCGGGACATTGCGGCACGCGCGGACGCCATCGCCGATCACCACAAGGCCCGGGCGGAAGAGATCATCAGCGTTATCGCCTCGTCCGGCCGCCCGACAATGTGGCAGGTCGCCCAGCAGCTGACCTGGTCACGCGGCTGGGCGCAGGTTACCGGCTTCATGCGCCGGGCGGCGCTAGCCGAGACCGCCGCCCACATCGCGTATCTGGAGGAGGCCGGCGGACTTATCACCCGCGCCGCGGACCCGGCGGGCGGAGACCGGTTCCAGATCGCCGCGCCGGAGACCATTGGCATGAACGGATAGTTCCGCGCCAGTCTCCTCTCGCCGCCGGTGCCGTCCGGGGCCTGCCGGGGGCGAGCCGGGCGACCGGTGCGAGCACGGAGAGCCGGCCCAATGGCAGCCAGGAAGGGAGTAAATGTGGGCAGCGTCCCGGCCGGTGATTTCGACTATGACCGGCACGGTCACGGCTACGCCGCACACCGGCAGGCCGATCCGCGGATAGCGGAGTACGTCCATCGCGCGCTCGGGGATGCCCGCACGGTGCTCAATGTCGGCGCGGGCGCCGGCTCGTATGAGCCGGCGGATCGCCGCGTCATCGCGGTGGAGCCATCGCCGGTCATGCGCGCGCAGCGGCCGCCGCATCTGCTGCCTGCCGTGGACGCGACGGCGGAGCGGCTCCCGTTCGATGCCCGGGCCTTCGATGCGGCCATGGCGATGGTGACCGTGCATCAGTGGCCGGACCACGCGACGGGCCTGGCGGAGCTGCGCCGGGTCACCAGCGGGCCGGTCGTCGTGCTCACCTTCGACCCGGAGGCGCTGAGCCGGCTCTGGCTGGCCGAGTACGCGCCCGAGTTCATGGCGGCCGAGCGCCGCAGGATGCCCGCCATCGGCGCCATCTGCGCTGCGCTGGGCGGCCATTGCGACGTGCTGCCGGTCCCGGTGCCCATCGACTGCTCCGACGGGTTCGCCGAGGCGTATTACGCCCGGCCCGAGCGATTCCTCGACCCGGCCGTCCGCCGGGCGCAGTCGGCGTGGGGATTCATCGACTTCGCGGCGGGGCAGCGGGCAGTCGCCAGCCTGCGCGCCGACCTGGAGTCCGGCAGATGGGACGAGAAATACCGGGATCTGCGCACGCAGCCGCAGTTTGACGGGGCATTGCGCCTGGTCGTCGGGCACCCGGCGGACTGAGCACGGGCCGTTTTTCTGCTGTTATCTTTCGATGACAGCATGGACTCATGGCAATGACGAACGTGAATCTCGGGCCCGGCTCACGGCCGGGCGGCGCGGCGCAGTCGCTGGCTATCGAGATTCAGGGCCTGCACAAGAGCTTCGGCTCCGTCGAGGCGGTCAAGGGCATCAACCTGAACGTCGCCCCCGGGGAGGTCGTCGCGTTCCTCGGCCCCAATGGCGCGGGCAAGACAACGACCATTGACGTGATCCTCGGCCTGTCCCAGCCGACGGCGGGCCAGGTGTCGGTGTTCGGGATGCAGCCGCGGCAGGCCATCTCGCGCGGGCTGGTCTCCGCGGTGATGCAGACCGGCGGGCTGCTGAAAGACCTCACCGTCGAGGAAACCGCCCGGTACACCGCGAGCCTGTTCGCGCATACCCGGCCAGTATCGGAGGTCTTGCAGCGGGCGGGCATCAGCGACATCGCGGACCGCCGGGTCGGCAAGTGCTCGGGCGGCGAGCAGCAGCGGCTGCGCTTCGCCATGGCCCTGCTGTCCGATCCCGAACTGCTCATCCTGGACGAGCCGACGACCGGCATGGACGTCGAGGGCCGGCGCAGCTTCTGGGGCGCGATCAGGCACGACACCGCCGAAGGGCGCACCGTCCTGTTCGCCACGCATTACCTGGAAGAGGCCGACGCGTACGCCGACCGGATCATCCTGCTACGCCATGGCCTGATCGTCGCCGACGGCACGTCGTCGGAGGTAAAGGCGATGGCGGCGGGCCGGACGGTGCGTGCCACCCTGGCGGGCGCTGACGAGGCGATGCTGCGGGCGATACCGGGCGCTGACGGCGTCGAGGTGCGCGGCGAGACCGTACTGATTCATTCCAATGACAGTGATGCGGTGGCCAGGTATCTGCTCATGAGCACCCAGGCCAGGGATCTCGAGATTGCCCCCCGCGGCCTTGAGGACGCCTTCATCGCCCTGACCAGCGACGACACTGACGGCGACATGACGAGCACAGGAGCATCACGATGAGCACAGGGTCGCTTGCCGCGCCCGACCTGACCACCCGCCGCGCTCCGGGGCTGGGCGGCTTCAACCTCACCGTGCTGCGGCTGGAGGTTCGCCGGCTGCTGCGTAACCGGCGCACAGTGCTTTTCACGATGGTGCTGCCGGTCGTTTTCTTCCTGGCCTTCGGGCTGAACAGCGCATACGCCAATGAGGCGGACGGCCATGGCAACGTTTCGGCATTTATCATGATCAGCCTGGCGCTGTACGGCGCGGTCCTCGCGACGACCAGCGGCGGCGCGATGGTCTCCATCGAGCGGTCCGCGGGCTGGAGCAGGCAGCTCCGGCTGACTCCGCTGTCGCCAGCGGCCTACATCGCCATCAAGATGCTCACCGCGCTGGTGCTCGGGCTGAGCTCGATGACCGCGGTCTACATCGTCGGAGGCATCACCGGCAAGCCCACGATGCCGGTCTACCTGTGGATCATCACCGCGCTGTGCGTCTGGATAGGGTCACTGATTTTCGCTGCCTACGGGCTGTTCATGGGCTATCTGCTGCCCACCGAGAACGTCATGCAGATCCTGTCCTTCACCCTGGTCCTGTTCGCCTTCGCCTCCGGCCTGTTCGTCCCGCTGAGCCAGTTCCCCAAGCTCTTCCAGCAGATTGCCCAGTACACGCCGCTCTATGGCCTGAACCAGCTTGTGCACGCTCCGTTCCTCGGCGGCGGCGTGCACGTGGCGTGGGTCGCCAATGCCGCTATCTGGCTGGCCATCTTCGCTGGCGGCGCGGCGTGGCGGATGCACAAGGACACCGCGCGGGTGTGATGCCCGGCCGGCCGCGTGCCGCTGGCCGGGCCACGTGAGAGAGCTCTGAGCGGGTCCGCGAGCTGGCCGCCGGGACTGCGCACTTCGGCCGCTTCATCCGCAAGCTGCGTCCACGCGGGCGTAGGGGACCGCGGTCTCGGGTATGGGCGGAAGATGGCGACGCCGCGACGTACCCGTCCCGGTCCGACGCCGGGACGTGCCGGGACCGGTAAGCCTGCTGGCAATGATGGCACCCCGCTGGGTGCCTACCGGGCAAAGCGGGATCCGGCCAGGACCCCGGAACCGATGGGTGCCGCGCCGTTGGGGGAACCGCGCCCGCGCAGACGGCAAGGAGAGGGCAGGCCGTCGTTCGTCGTGCAGGAGCACCATGCGCGGGCGCTGCACTGGGATTTCCGCCTTGAGCATGACGGCGTCCTGGTCTCATGGGCGCTGCCGAAGGGCGTCCCGGAAGACCCGGCAGAAAATCACCTGGCCGTCCACACCGAGGATCACCCGCTGGAGTACGGCAGCTTCGAAGGCGATATCGGCAAAGGCCAGTACGGCGGGGGTCACGTCAGCATCTGGGATCACGGCGAGTACGAGCTCGAGAAGTGGACCGATACCGAGGTAAAGGTCGTGCTGCACGGGTCCAGGGCGCGCGGCCGCTACGTGCTGTTCGCGACAGGCGGAAAGAACTGGATGATCCACCGGATGGATCCCGCCCCGGCAGGCTTCCAGCCGCTGCCCGAACTGGTGCGGCCCATGCTCGCCGTCGCCGGATCCCTGCCGGCCAGCGACGACGGCTGGGCTTACGAGGTCAAGTGGGATGGCGTACGGGCCGTCGTCTACATCAGCGGCGGCCGGGCGCGCGCGCTCAGCAGGAACGACAAGGACATCACCGGCTCATTTCCCGAGCTGCGGGAGGCGGGGGAGAGACTCGGGGCGCGGCCCGCGATCCTCGACGGTGAGCTTGTCGCGCTCGGCCCCGACGGGCGGCCCAGTTTCGGCCGCCTGCAGCAGCGCCTGCACCTGTCGGGCAGGTCCCAGGTAACCCGCCGTGCCCGGGAGGTCCCGGCCACCTACGTCGCGTTCGACGTTCTGCATCTCGACGGGCGCTCGCTGCTCGGCCTTTCCTACGACGAGCGCCGTGAGCAGCTTGAGTCACTGGGCCTGTCCGGCGGGTCGCTCCTGACCGGCGACTCGTTCCGTGACGCAGCCGGCGCCGACGTGCTGGCCGCCGCGAGCCAGCTCGGGCTCGAAGGCATCGTCGCCAAGCGCAGGGATGCTCCGTACCGTCCGGGCCAGCGCAGCGACGCGTGGGTGAAGGTAAAGGAAGTCAGGATGCAGGAGGTGATCATCGGGGGATGGACCGAGGGCAAGGGGGAGCGGTCGGGCAGCCTCGGCGCGCTCCTGCTCGGGATACCGGACGCAGCCGGACTGCGCTATGTCGGCAAGGTGGGCACCGGCTTCGGCCAGCGGGAACGCGGCGAGATTCTGCGCAGCCTGCGGCCGCTTGCCAGGAAGGCGAGTCCTTTCTCGGCTCCGCTCAGCCCAGCCGAGACCGCGCTGGCGCACTTCGTGCGGCCTGTTGTCGTCGGCGAGGTCCGGTACGGCGATTGGACGCAAGATGGCCGGCTCCGCCACCCGTCCTGGCGTGGCCTGCGCTCCGACAAAGAGCCGGCGGAGGTAACTCTTGAGCCCTGACGGAGGTCATCCTTGAGTCCCGGGGGAGGCCAGCCTTGAGCCCTGAGCGCATCGTGGCAGATGTCGATGGGCGGCACCTCTCGCTGTCCAATCTCGGCAAGGTGCTCTATCCCGCGAGCGGATTCACCAAGGGCGCAGTGCTCGACTATTACTCCCGTATTGCCCCGGTGATGCTGCCACATCTGAAGGATCGCCCGGTCACCTTCCGCCGCTTCCCCGACGGTGTCAGCGGCAAGTCTTTCGTCGAGAAGCACGTGCCCTCGCACGCGCCGGACTGGGTCCGCACCATCAAGGTCCCCTCCAGCGGCGGTGGCGGCTGGGGGAGAGAAACATCCCCCGGCGGAGACGTCGAGTACGCGGTCATCGATGACCGGCCATCCCTCATCTGGGCGGCGAACCTGGCCGCCATCGAGTTCCACGTGCCGCTCTGGCACGCCGGGCGCCGTGGTACGCTCCCCGGCCGGCCGGACCATCTGGTTTTCGACCTCGACCCTGGGCCGGGCACTTCCATCGTGGACTGCTGCCGCATCGCAACCTGGATCGCGGAGCGGCTCACGGGCCGCGGCCGTGAGCCGGCCGCGAAGACGAGCGGGTCGAAAGGGCTCCAGGTTTATGTCAGGCTGCCGGAGCGGACCGAATGGGACAACGCGAGGGAACGCGCGCTGCGGGTCGCCCAGTCGATCGAGAAAGATCATCCCGAGCTGGTCGTGACGAACATGAAGAAGGAGCTGCGCCGGCACCGGGTACTGATCGACTGGAGCCAGAATCACCCAGCGAAGACGACGGTCGCCGTCTACTCGCTGCGTGGCGGCACCGACCCTGCTGTCTCAACGCCAGTCACCTGGGATGAGGTCCGTGACTGCGAGCGAAGCGGTGACCCGGACCGCCTGCGGTTCGGCGCTGGCAAGGTTCTTGACCGCGTCGAGCGTCACGGGGACCTCTTCACTTCCCTGGCGTAGGCTGCGCGTTCATCCTGGCGTAGGCGGCGCGGTGAGTTCACGATGCCGCGGCGCTCTCCTGGGTCTGCGCCTGGGTTTCAGCGTGCCAGGAACATGCCTTTGCCAACCGCGAGTGCCTCGGTTGACACGGCAACATGAGATTTCTAGGATTCAAGTTCGATCTCAGGAGCCTGATGGCGCAACTACTGGATGGGACTTCCCCGGAGACGCGCCCGGGCCCGGCCCGGATCCTTGACGTTGCCGAGCTTGCCTCGGTGTCGGTGGCGACAGTGTCCCGGGTGCTGAACGGCGATTCCCGGGTGAATCACGAGTTACGTGAGCGAGTGCTCGCGTCCGCTTCGCAGCTGGGATACCGGCCCAATCGGCTCGCGCGCAATCTGCGTCGCCGACAGATGGACGTGATCGGCATCGTGGTTCCCGATATCGAGAACCCGCATTTCGCGGCGATGGTCCGCGTTGTCGAGGCCATTGCGCTCGGCCTCGGCCACCGGGTCCTCGTCTGCAATACCGACGAGGACGGCGATCGGCAGGCCGCGTGCCTGCAGATGCTGGCAGACGAGCGCGTCAGCGGGATCGTGCTCTCCCCGTCCGGCCCGGACGGCGGAATCGATCATCTTCGGGACCTTGCCATCCCAGTCGTGACCATTGAGCGTGCGCTCAGGAACGGGCCTGCCGACGCCGTCGTGGCCGACAACGTCGCCGCCGTCAGGGCCGCGACGCGGCGCCTGATCGACGCGGGACACACGAACATCGCCTTTGTCGGCGGATACTCCAGGGTTAACGCGATCAGTATGCGGCAGCGGGGCTACCTCACTGCGATTGAGGAGGCTGGTCTCGCCCCGGTACTGATCGGCGGCCAGTTCCTGTGCGACCCCGCAGAGGTGGCTGTCACCGCGCTGCTGCGCGCGAAGCGGCCGGCCAGTGCGCTGGTCGTGGCAAACAATCTGATGGCACTCGGCGCTATCCGCGCGGTCCGCCGTGCTGGTCTGCGGATTCCCGGCGATGTCGCGGTGATCGCCGTCGACGACCCGCCATGGGCAGAGCTTCTCGACCCCCCGCTTACCGTGCTCGCTCAGCCGATCCACGCGATGGCGACCCGCGCTGTGGAGTTCATCGTCCGGCGACTGGGCGGCGATCAGTCCCCGCCTGTCCATGACGTCTTCCCGCTCAAGCTGATCGTCCGGCGCTCGTGCGGCACGGGTCACCTGCCCTGACCGCCGGAGGGTCATTGGCCGGCATCGCGCTTGCTACTGCATCCTGCGCCGAGTGCCTGTGGCACCCAAACTGACCGACTTGTTTGTCAGCCGCTCAGGCGGCGTCGATACTCCGCAGGCTGCCGCTGGGCGGGCCAGCTCGATTTCAGCTGCTCCCTGCCCGCTTTCCCTTGCTGACCGGGCAGCCTGCCCGCTTCCCCCGCGGCCGATTTTTCCCGGGTCGGCTAGACCGCGTGGGTGTCGGGGGTGGTGGTGTGGGTGCGGCCGGAGGGGGTGGTCCAGGTGAAGATGCCGGGGGCGGTCTGGCGGAGGTTCCAGTGGGGGTGGTGCTTGAGCAGGTGGTGGAGGCGGCACAGGCCGCCGAGGTTGCAGCGGCATGTTCTTCCGCCGTCGTCGAAGGGAATGGTGTGATCCAGGTCGCCGCGCCAGGCGGGCTGCCGGCAACGCGGGGACCGGCAGGTCAGGTCCCGGGCGGCGATGTATTCCTGCAGCCGCGGCGGGGGCCGGTAGGCGGGGCTGGCCGCGCCGTGGGCGCAGCCTCCGGCGGCCGCATCGGCCGCCAGTGCGGCGCGGGCACGATCAGCAGCCCTGGTCGCGGCCTGCAGGGCCAGGGTGAGGATCTGGCCTGGCGGTTCCGGGCCTGCTCCTGATCCCGGCCATGGCGGCGGGCGGGTCAGGATGTCTTCGGGGATGGTCAGGGTGACCCGGCCGACCAGCCCGATCCCGGCACCAGGCCTTATCCCGGCACCAGGTCTTATCCCGGTGCCAGGTCTTATCCCGGTGCCAGGTCTTATCCCGGTGCCAGGTCTTATCCCGGTGTCAGGCCCGGTCCCGGCACCGGGCTTTGTCTTGGCGTCAGGTTCTTCCCCGGGATCAGATCCGGGCGGGCCGTCGCGGCGGCGGGGGCGGGGGATGCGGGTGACCGCGAGAGCCTGCCCGGCGGTGGTAGTGATGATGATCCGCCATCCGGCGCCCGGGTCACCGGCGGCGGCTGCCGCGAGGCGGCGGGCCTGGGAGGCGGTGATGGGCCCGATCCGGCCCAGGTAACCGGGCCCGGGACTGATCCCGGCCAGTACCTGCCAGGGCAGCGACACATCCAGCAGCCCGGCGGGTGGCCGGCCGTCCGCGGCCCCCGTACTGCCGGGGCCGGTGAACGCGGGCGGGAGCACCGCGGGCAGCGCCGGCCAGTCCCCCGCCGGGCCGCACCCGGGCCAGTCATCATCGTCATCGAGGTAGCCGCCAGCCGGCTCGTCGTCGGGGCAGGGGTACTGGTCGTCATCGCGAGGGCCGTCCTGGTCACCGGGCGGCGGCACGTCATCTGCCCGGTCCTCCCCCCGGTCCTCCCCCCGATCCTCACCAGGACCGTCACCGGGATCCGCACCCGGACCGGGGCCATCGCCCGGGCCAT
>Ga0302235_10000953_pt1 | contig 22050 bp, 18 predicted proteins | sample II_Palsa_N3_3_FD_193577 | JGI IMG/M metagenome (GOLD analysis project Ga0302235, IMG submission 193577) | Peat permafrost microbial communities from Stordalen Mire near Abisko, Sweden - II_Palsa_N3_3 | ecosystem: Environmental > Terrestrial > Soil > Palsa > Peat permafrost | place: Sweden...
GCAAGGCGCGCCGTTGTCCGACCGAGGTCCTCAGATACAGCTCTGGGATGTGCTTATTGCCCAGCAGGTCAAGCTCTCGCAACCGGCTCATGAAGCCGGTGCGTGACTGGTGCCACGCCGAGCCGGCGTCCCGCTCCGCTATTCCGTACTGCAAAAGCGCCTTGTGCTTGGTCACCGCGTAGCCATCGGCGCCGACAGCGTCGATGATCTGCTGGTCGGCACAGGTGATGCGAGCGCCGTTCGAGTGGCCGTCGCCGAGCCACGCGCCCAGAGTGTACGGCGCCACTGGAAGATCGCGCTCTGGGTAGTCGAGCGGCCCGCAGACTGCGATGGAGTGGTTCGCCCTTCTTGGCGCGCGCAGCGTGGCGGCGATCTCGGCAGTGGTGATCGGCTCGTGACCGGAATGGCGCCGGTGACCGGCGCCGGCTGGGTTACTGACGCGCTCGGCCAGCGCCTTGTAAACCAGGTGCCGTGAGTAGGTGGGGGTCCAGAACGAGACCTCGCGCCCGTTACGCTGGTAACTGGACCGGCGGTTGCGGCCCTCATGCGGGAGCCATTTGACGAGACCGTACAGCACGTTCCGGAACTGCTCGCCGACGTCAGCGAGCACTTCCGCCGTCATAATGAGGCGGTCCGGCTCGCTCAGCACTACCGCGGCCTGCGCGCTCACATGGGCCACAGCTGCGGCCGGCCAGTAGGGCACCCCCCGCGCAGGCCTCCCGCGCTGCCGACGGCCGGCCGCCGTCTGGGTCTGCCACCGGTGCTCCGCGTCGGCCACGATCACGGTGCCGTCGGAGAACTCGACCTCGTAGCATGGGCGGCCGTGCATGACGGGGGTGGCAGCGATCACCGCGCAACGGTGACCGCGCTCATCGAAGACCTCATCGCCCGGCTGGATCTCGCCCATCGTGGTCCAGCCGGCCGGCGTGGGGACGGGCGTGTCGAGCGCCAGCGCCTTCCCGGCGCCGGTCGCGCCGGCGATCAGCATGTGCGGCATCTTGGCGATATTGGCTACCACCGTCCGGCCCTCGACGTCCTTGCCGAGCGCCACCACCATCGGGTGGTGATCGGCCATGGCCACCGGCGAGCGCAGCACGTCGCCCAGGCTGACGATCTCCCGGTCGGTGTTGGGGATCTCCACGCCGATCGCGGACTTGCCCGGGATCGGCGACAGGATCCGCACATCCGCGCTCTTCACCGCGTAGGCGATATTCCTGGACAGCGCCGTGACCCGCTCGACCTTGACGGCGGGGCCGAGCTCGATCTCGTACCTGGTGACCGTCGGGCCCCTGGTGAAGCCGGTCACGTGCGCATCCACCTCGAACTGCTCAAGGACGACCGACAGGGCCTCCACCATCGCGTCGTTGGCGCGAGTCCTGGCCTTAGGAGCCGAGCCAGGCTTGAGCAGTGCGGCCGGTGGCAGCGTATAGCTGGAGTCGCTCGCGCCGGCCAGGGTGAGCTGCTCGGTCTTCTTCGATGCCTGGCCGCTTCCCGGCGAAGCCGGCGCCAGCCCGGCCTGCGCGGCATCGCCGGCCCCCGTCCCTGCGCCAGCCGGGCCATCTTCCTGGCCGGCCCAGGGATCACGCCAGGATGCCTCCGGCGCTCCCGCCCGGCCGGCCCCGGGTCCTGGCTGCCCGGTCGGCGGGGCCGGCGGCGGCCCGAACAGCAGCGCATCGGGCACCGGCTCGTCGTCCCCGGCAGAGTGCGCGGTCACCGCGGAGGGGGCCTGCCTGCCGTCGGCCCGCGGGGGGACGGCGCCACGGGCAAGGGTGCCGCCGAGCAGCGGGGTGTCGTAAGGCCGCTGGTGCTCACCGGCCTCGATCGCCTGGTTGCGCCTGCGCCCGGCTCTCGGCAGCTGCCAGTGCGGCAGGCCAGCCGCGTCGCCGGCCACGTCGCCGTCGCCGGCCTTGCCGCCACGGCGCGCGAAGCCATGCAGCTCAGCGAGCCGGCCTGGCACCCGGTGCAGCGGTGTGCCCGTGATGACCAGCAGCCCGAAGCCGGTGAGGAGAGCGAGCAGCGGCGCTGCGGCCCAGGGCGTGACCGCCGCGACGAGCGGCGCCGACGCGAAGAACCCGATGAGGCCGCCTGCGGCGCGCATCGCCGCCGCCCCGTCCGCTGGCCGGGGCGTGCCGTTGGCGATGTGCACCAGGCCGAGCGCCCCGACGATGAGCGCGGCCCAGCCGATCACCACGCGCGCCGTCTCGGCGTTCCGGTCCGGATGCCGCAGCAGCCGCCAGGCGAGCAGCGCGAGCAGAATCGGCACGGCCCAGGCGCCGACGCCGAACGCGCCCCTGACGACGGCGGCCAGCAGGTGGCCCACCGGGGTGCCAAGGCGCCACCACGCCGCCGCCGCCGAGATGATCGCCGCGCCGAGGACGGCCAGGCCGAGCCCGTCCCTGCGATGGGCCGGGTCGAGATCCCGCGCGCTGCGGCCGAACGCCCTGGTGGCGTAACCGGCGGCATGCGCGACCGCCATCCAGGCGGCCGCGATGACCTTGCCGAGCCAGCTGATCAAGATCACGATCGGGTTGGCGGGCGGCGGCGGGCGGCGGCTGTTCTTGCCTGAATATCCGTTACGGCTGCCACCGCGACGCTGATCCCGGCGCGCGGCAGGCCGGCGGTTGTTCCGGGCCGCGCCGCCCTTAGCGCCCTTGCCGCTGCCCTGCCCGCCCTTGCCAGCGCCCAGCGGGCGCTTTTCGCTGCTCGCCGAGCGGGCACGGCCGGATGTCCCACCTTGCGGGCGGGAGGTACTCCTGGGCGCACGGGTGGCCATGATGACCAAAGTAGCCAGCGTTTTGCCCGGAGGCGGGGATGCTAGCGGCGTGTCGGCCCGGGAATGATACCTAGCGTTTGCCACCTCAGCGAAGAAGCCGACGGCGTGTCGGGCAGCGAATGGTAGCGATCATCTGCCGCACTGCAAGAACGCGGCAGCGGGCTACGATGGGCCGGCCGCGGCATGGCCCCGCGCCATGGCGGGCCGGCCGGCCGCTGCCGACGTCGAGGAGAGGGCGGTGCGATCGTGACCATCGAGCGGATGAACCCGCCGGGCCTGGCCAGGCCATCCGGCTTCTCGCACGCAGTCGTGGCGACCGGCAGCCGGCTGGTGTTCCTGGCCGGCCAGACGGCAACCGACGTCACCGGCACGGTCGTCGGCGACACCGTGACACGCCAGTTCGAGCTGGCGCTCGCCAACCTGCTGGCAGCACTGCGCGCCGCGGGCGGCTCGGCGGAGCACCTGGCCAGCCTGACCATCTACGCGGTGGACCTCGGCGACTACCGGGCACACGGCAAGGAGATCGGCCAGGCCTGGCAGCGGCTGGCCGGCCGGGAGTACCCGGCGATGGCGGCTGTCGGCGTCACCAGGCTCTGGGATCCCGCGGCGCTCGTCGAGATTCAGGGCTACGCAGTCGTCCCTGAGCCCGCCCTGGCCAGCGCAGCCAGGCTTAGACCTCGATCAGCACCGGGATGATCATCGGGCGGCGCCGGTAGTTCTCGTTCACCCAGCGGCCTGCCGTCCTGCGGACCAGCTGGGTCAGCTGGTATACGTCGTTGATCCCGTCGGCGGCTGCCCGGGCCAGCGCCTCCTCCAGCCGCGGCCGGACCTCCTCGAAGGCCGCGTCATCGATACCGGAGCCGCGGGCGTGGATCTCCGGCCCGGCGACCATCTTGCCGGTCGTCGAGTCGATCACGATGACTACGGAGAGGAACCCCTCCTCGCCGAGGATCCGCCGGTCCTTCAGCGACGTCTCGGTCACCTCGCCGACCGACAGCCCGTCCACGTAGACGTAGCCGCAGGGCACGGCGCCCACGACCGAGGCCTGCCCGTCGATCAGGTCGACTACGACGCCGTCCTCGGCGATCACGATGTTCTTCTCCGGGACGCCGGTGCGGGCCGCGAGTTCCGCGTGCGCCTTGAGGTGCCGCCACTCGCCGTGCACAGGGATGAAGTTCCCGGGCCGGACCAGGTTCAGCACGTACAGCAGCTCGCCGGCCGGCGCATGGCCGGAGACGTGCACGAGCGCGTTCCCCTTATGCACCACTCGCGCGCCGAGCCTGGTCAGGTCGTTGATGATCCTGGACACGGCCGTCTCGTTGCCGGGCACCAGCGACGAGGCCAGCACCACGGTGTCGCCCTCGGCGATCCTGATCGGGTGGTCCCGGCCGGCCATCCTGGACAGCGCCGACATCGGCTCGCCCTGTGATCCGGTGGAGATCAGCACGATCTGCTCGGGCGGCAGCTCCTCGGCGTCCTTCATATCCACGATCAGGCCGCCGCGCACCGACGGAATCTTCAGGTAGCCGAGATCGCGCGCCACGCCCATGTTCCGCACCATCGACCGGCCGACCAGCGAGACCTTGCGCCCGTGCGCCGCAGCGGTGTCGAGCACCTGCTGCACGCGGTGCACGTGGCTGGAGAAGCAGGCCACGATGATCCGCTGCTCGGCGGCTCCGAAGACCTCGGCCAGCACCGGCGCGATGTCCCGCTCGCTGGTGACGATGCCAGGGACCTCGGCGTTCGTGGAATCAGCCATCAGCAGATCGACGCCCTCGGCGCCAATCCGCGCGAACCCGCCAAGATCGGTCAGCCTGCCGTCGAGCGGCAGCTGGTCCATCTTGAAGTCGCCGGTGTGCAGGACCACCCCGGCGCTGGTGCGGATACCGACCGCGAGCGCATCGGGGATGGAGTGATTGACCGCGAAAAATTCAAGGTCAAAGGGCCCGAACGAATCCCTGGTGCCTGCTGCCACCTCCTCGGTGACTGGCGTGATGCGGTGCTCAGTGAGCTTGCTACGGACGAAGCCAAGCGTCAGCTTCGAGCCGACCAGCGGGATGTCCTTGCGCTGGCGGAGAAGATAAGGCACCCCGCCGATGTGGTCCTCGTGGGCATGCGTGAGGACGATCGCCTCGATCTTGTCCAGCCGGTCCTCGATCGCGGTGAAGTCCGGCAGGATCAGGTCAACACCGGGCTGATCTGGCTCGGGGAAGAGCACGCCGCAGTCCACGATGAGCAGGCGGCCGGCGTGCTCGAAGACCGTCATGTTGCGGCCGATCTCGCCGAGACCGCCCAGCGCGACGATGCGCAGGCCGTTCGCGTCGAGGGGCGGCGGTGGCCCGAGCTCGGGATGCGGGTGGCTCACCGGAGCTTCACGCCGCCAGCCTCAAGGTCCGTTCGGAGTTGCTGCATCTCGGCCGGCGTCGCGTCCGCCAGCGGAGCGCGGACCGGGCCGCCGGGCAGGCCGAGCATGCTGAGCGCCGCCTTCGTGGTGATGACGTTCTGGGTACGGGTCATGCCCATGTATACCGGCAGCAGGCCCCGGTGGATGTCCAGCGCGCCGGCCACGTCCCCGCTGAGGTAAGCGTCGATCATGTCGTGCAGCCGGTCGCCCACGATGTGCCCGTGCACGCTGACGAAGCCGCACGCGCCGAGCGCGAGCCAGGGCAGGTTGACGATGTCGTCGCCGCAGTAGAAGGCAAGATCGGTGCGGGCCATCACTTCCGAGCCCGCGCCGAAGTCCCCCTTGGCGTCCTTGACGGCCACGATGCGGGGGTGGTCGGCCAGCCTGACCAGGGTCTGCGTGGCGATGGCCGTGCCGGTCCGGCCGGGGATGTCATAGAGCATCACCGGCAGCCCGGACGAGTCGGCGACCTTGGTGAAGTGCGCGTGCAGGCCGCTTTGCGGCGGCTTGCTGTAGTACGGCGTGACGACGAGCAGCGCCGCCGCGCCAGCCCGTTCCGCCTGCCGGGCGAGTTCGCAGGTGTGCGCGGTGTCGTTAGTGCCGACGCCCGCTACCACCGTGGCCCGGTCCCCGACGGCCCCGATCACGGCGCGGAGCAGCTGCTCTTTCTCCGCGTCGGTGGTAGTCGGCGACTCGCCGGTGGTGCCGCTGATCACCAGGCCGTCGTTGCGCATCTCGGTGACCAGGTAGTCGGCGAGGCGCGCGGCTCCGTCGTAGTCGACCGCGCCGTCGACGGTCATCGGGGTGACCATCGCGGTCAGCATCCGGCCGAACGGTGCCGTCGGGGTCAAGGCCATGCTGCCGCCCCCTGCCGCTGTATCGGTAGCTGTCATGGACCAAACGCTACCGGGCGGTGCCCGTCGCGGGTACCGCCGGCACGTCGGCGGGCCGATTGGATCGGCCGGAGAATGCCGAAGAGAAAGACGCGGCGACGTGAGCTCGGGGGTACTCACGTCGCCTGCGTCTGCCTCAGTATCGCGCGCGGCTGCAGGTCACGTTACGCGTTGTGCGCAATTCGCTACAGGCAAGTGCGTTCAGCTCGAGCCCGGCCGTGGGCGGCCCGTGCTCGTGGCCGGCCGTGCTCAGGCGGGCGCCTCGGGGCCGGTGCTCAGCGGATCTTCGGTCTCTGCCCCGCTGCCGCTGCCGCCGGGGCCGCTCTCCCCGATGGCGGCCACCGCGGGCGTGAGCGTCCCGCTGCGCCACGGCCGCGCGTAGCCGAGCCATGCGCCCCCGGCTGCCAGCAGGACTGCGCAGAGCACCCAGCCGAGCGCGGTGGTCGCGAGGCCCACGTACTTAAGTCCCGACGCGAAGATCACGAACGTGATGGCGGGCCGGACGAAACGGTCGGGCGCCCTGGAGGAGAAGAACGAGCCGATCAGTACCGCGGGCACGCTGCCGATGACGATCGACGTGGTCACCGAGAACTCAACGTGGCCGAAGGCCAGCGCGCCGAGCGCTGCCGCCAGCGTCAGCGGCACGGCCTGAGTGAGGTCTGTTCCCACCAACTGGTTGGCCCCGATCATCGGGTAAAGGAACAGCAGCAGGACGATCATCAGCGATCCTGAGCCGACCGACGTCATCCCGACGATGAGCCCGCCGATCATTCCGATGCCGACGGTCAGCAGTGGCCGACGGGTGATGTCGTGCACGACGGCCTCGCGCTTCTGGCCGCTGCGCCGGTCGAGTACGTAGCGCAGCACCATCGCTGCGGCGCCGATCAGCAGCGCGGCGCCAAGTGCCCGCTCGATGTTGGCCTGGGCCGTGCTGCCGTCTCCCAGGAGATGCAGCAGGTACGCGCCGAGGAAGGCCATCGGGACCGAGCCGAGCACCATCCATCCCACCAGCCGGAGGTTCACGGTCCCCTTGCGCAGGTGCACCGCGGCGCCGACCGGCCGCATCAGGACAGCCGCGACGAGGTCGCTAGAGATGGCGGTGGACGGCGTAATGCCGAAGATCAGGATCAGCATCGGCGTCATCAGCGCGCCGCCGCCCGCGCCGGTCAGGCCGACGAGGAACCCGACGACTGCGCTGCCGAGGACAATGTAAGGATTCGCGTGCATGGCCACCTCCGGTCCGCATGGCCTGGCGCTCATCCGGGCCACTGTGGCCGGATGCCCGCGAGCGCGCCAGTGCACACCTGGTAGCAGCGCCCGGCACCCGCATCAGCAGGCTGCAGGCCGGTCAGACTATCCGCAAATGGAGGTTTACCGCGCTGCGGCCCTCTTGATCTGCGCCGTAGGCGCATACTGGAGATCATGAGCCCAGCACGCGCCATGCCCCGGCGCTACCTGCCAGGAAGTCCCTTCAACAACTCCGCGCCGGCCGCGCCCATCGAGCACTACGACGCGGGTGACCAGGTAACACATGACCGCTACGGCCTCGGCAGGGTAATTGGCGTCGAGGAGGACATCGCCGTGATTGTCGACTTCGGCGGGCAGCAGGCGCGGATCACTTCGCCGTTCACGAAGCTGACCAAGCTTTAGCACGCGAGCCGCGGCCGGCTATCGGGCCGGGTCGCTGGCGGCGCGGTTCTCCCGGTTCGCCACACGTCTGCCCCCGGCTTACCGGGCGTCGGGCGAGCGGCATGACCAGACCGAAGGCAGTTAGAAGACCGGGATGATGTCCTCGGGGTTGATGTCGGCGGAGACGTCCACGCCCTCGATGTCGAGTTCGGGGATGGCGGGGAACTCAATCCCCCAGCGCTGCACGATCACCCGGATCTTCGCGATCGCCATCTTCCAGTTCTCGGCCTGCTCCTCGTAGGACAGCACGCCGAGCCCGGCGTCCCTGGCATGGCTCATCAGGATCCGGTGGTTGGGCAGGAAGTACGGCGGAATATCCCAGAATCCCTCCGGCGGCTCCCACAGGATCATCGACAGGAAGATGAAGCCTGCCCTGAGCTGGCGGGTGATCGTGGTCTTGATGTCGTCGGTCAGGCCCGGCCACTCGTTCTCCAGGATCGTCATGCAGATCTGCAGATGCCGCGACTCGTCGCGGCCGATCCGGTGGAACATCTCCGAGAACACCGGGTGCGTCGTATGGGAAGCCATCCCGCGAAAAAGCGTGGACGCCGCCATCTCGCCCATCATGAAGCTGGTGAAGAGAACGGGCAGCGAGTACTTGCCGACCGCCTTGCTGTAGCCGCTCCAGTACCTGCCGCCGTTGTGGTAGAGCCAGGCGATGTTGTTGTGCGCCGCGCGCTCGAGGTCGGTCGACGGCCTCCAGTTGAGCGGGCCGCCCGGCCAGAGCGCAGCGATCGAGCGCTGGCAGCACTCCTCGTGGTTCATCTCGTCCCGGGTGATCGAGAAGAAGCACTTACGGACCGGGTCCTCCTCGTGCTGCTCGAACGCCTGGATCGTGGCACGGGCGAACACGGCAGGCCCGGACGCGTCAAAGTTGGCGAGCACGGAGAACCAGTACATAATTCCTAGCCGCTGCTCGGACGTGAAATCGTCGGCACGCAGGCCGTCCCACGGCAGGTCGGCCGGGTTCCAGACGGCGAGCTTGGACTTCTGGTAGATCGCGGCGAGCTTCTCGGTCTCGACCCGCCACTCCATCGGGTAGATGTTCGGCTGCGGGATCTCCGGCGCCGGCCAGAACCCGCCGTCCGGGATGATCAGCTCACCTTGCTCTGCTGCCCTTTGCTCTGCTGCCCCTTGCTGTGCTGCCCCTTGCTGTGCTGCCGCGCTCTCGGAGTCTGCCACGTCCCGCTCCGTCCCTCATGTTCACAGCGCGCCGATACGCCGCAACAGGTATATGCCCGAGCCCGGGGAGCCCGGACCATCGTATGACACGATACCGCCAGGGCTGCGTTCTACTGTTATATCGGGCTCAGTCGCCAGCGGACAGCCGTCGCCAGCGAGCCGCCGCGAACCGTCAGACGCCAAGCCCGCGGCCGATGATCTCCTTCATGATCTCCGTTGTGCCGCCGAAGATCGTCTGCGCCCTGCCATCCGCGAAGGCACGCGCCACCGGGTACTCGCGCATGTAGCCATAGCCGCCGTGCAGCTGGACGCAGCGATCAACGATCTTGTTGCAGAGCTCGGTGTCCCACCACTTCAGCATCGAGGCGTCCTCGTTTGACAGCCGGCCGGCGATGTGCTTGGTGACCGCGCGGTCGGTGAACGCCCGGGCGACCGCGAGCTCGGTCGCCATCTCGGCGAGCACGAAGCGGTTGTACTGGAAGCTCCCGATCGGCCGGCCGAAGGCCTGGCGCTGCTTGCAGTACTCCAGGGTCTGCTCGAAGACGGCTTCGGCCGCGGCCAGGGCCGTCGTGCCGATCGCGACCCGTTCCCTGGGGAGGTTCTGCATCAGGGCGACGAAACCGCCGCCCTCGTCCCCGAGGAGGTTGCCCGCGGGCACCCGGACATCGCTGAAGAACAGCTCCGAGGTGTCCTGGGCATGCATGCCGACCTTGTCCAGGTTGCGCCCGCGGTCGAAACCCGCCATGCCACGCTCGACCACGAGCAGGCTGAGGCCGCGCGGGCCGGCCGCCGGATCGGTTCGCGCCACGACGATCACCAGGTCGCACAGCTGGCCGTTGGAGATGAAGGTCTTCTGGCCGTTCAGCACGTAGTGGCCGCCGTCCCGCACCGCCGACGCGGCGATGCCCTGCAGGTCACTGCCCGCGCCGGGCTCGCTCATCGCGATCGCGGTGATGAGCTCGCCGGAGCAGTACCCGGGTAGCCAGCGTTCGCACTGCTCGGGGCTGGCTAGGCGAAGCAGATACTGGCCAATGATGTCGTTGTGCACGGAGAAGCCAGGGCCGTTCGCGCCGGCCCTGGCCAGCTCCTCGTTCAGGATCAGGTAGTAGGTGTAGTCGGGGTTCCCGCCGCCGCCGTACTTCTCTTCGACGTCGATCCCGAGCAGGCCAGCGCGCCCGGCTGCGAGCCATACGTCCCGCGAGACGGCCCCGTCGCGTTCCCACTGCTCGTGGTACGGCGTGATCTGCCTGGCGATGAAGGACCTGACCATGTCACGGAACGCGTCGTGCTCGCCAGTGAAGATGTCTCGCTGCATCGCCCGATCCCCTGCCGTCCGTTGCCACCTGCATGGCGAACGTAACATCTGCCCCGGCTCCCGGTATTACTAGTTTGCGAAGTTGCGAAACAGATACTTCGCAACTACTCTTTCACAGCATGACCTTCATAATTTCGAACGGGCCCATCCGGTGACTGCACATCAGGAGCCGGGCCCCTGGCCGGAAGGCCAGCGCCCTGCGTCCGGCGAGCCCGGCAGCGCGGATAACCCGCTCAAGATCACCGATCCGCGGGCCATGCGCGCCCTCGCGCATCCGGCGCGCATCGCGATACTCGCGCACCTGGTGATAGAAGGCCCGGCTACCGCGACCGACTGCGCTGAATTTGCCTTGCTGTCGCCCTCGGCCTGCAGCTACCACCTGCGGGCGCTGGCGCGCTTCGGTTTCGTGGAGGAGGCCCCGGCAAGCGCCGCGGACGGCAGGCACCGGCCGTGGCGGGCACGCGTCACCGCCCTGGAGTTCAGCGACAATCCTGATGACAGCGTTGCGGTCAGGACGGCAGGAAGGATGCTGAAGGAGAGTGTGCAGGCCAGCGTCGACGAAGTCCGGACCCAGTACTATGACCGCCAGGCCGAGTATCCGCCGGCCTGGCGCGCAGCAGCCGGCGAGCGCCTGGACGTTCTGCATGTGACGCCTGCGGAGCTTGCCAATCTCCGCTCGCGGCTGGCGGACCTGATCTCGGGCTACCGCCGACTGGACAAGGCCGAGCGGCCGCCTGACTCCCGGCGCGTCCAGGCCCTCTTCGAGTTCACGCCGTGGTTCCCGCCGGACGAGTTCCGGCCCGCCGGGGTCCGGCCCGACGGGGTCCGGCCCGACGGGATCCCGCCCGACGGGATCCCGCCCGACGGGGTCCCGCCCGACGGCAGCTCGTGAAGCCGGCTGCGCGGCTGTCGGCCGCGATCCAGTCCGGGCCGCTGGCCAGCCGGAACTTCCGGCTGCTCACCGCCGGGCAGTTCACGTCCACGGTCGGCGACTACTGCTACGCCGTCGCGCTCCCTTGGCTGGTGCTGTCGACGCATGGCGGCCCGGTCCTGCTCGGTACCGTGCTCGCCTGCTACGGGGTACCGCGCACCATTGGAATCCCGCTCGGCGGCGTGCTCGCTGACAAGCTGGGGCCGCGCGCGATCATGCTCACGGCCGATGTGGTCCGCTGCGGGCTGCTGGTGGTACTCGCCGTGTTCGCCACAAGGCACCTGGCATCGCTGGCGGCGCTCGGGCCGATCGCGGCATTGCTCGGCGCCGGCGAGGGACTGTTCATCCCGGCCTCGTTTACCATCATGCCGGCCCTACTCGGGCCGGATCGGCTGCAGGCCGGGAACGCTCTCAACTCCGCGGCCGTACAGTTCGGCTCGCTCCTCGGGCCCGCGCTCGGCGGCGTCCTCGTCGCCACGGCCGGCTCGGCGCCGGCCTTCGCGGTCGACGCGGCGACGTTCGCGGTCTCGGCACTGACCCTGGCGCTGATCCTTCCGAGGGCGCGGGCAATCCTCAGCGCTACCGGGAACGGCGCTACCGGGGACGGCGCCGCGGACGGGCCAGAGCCTGACGCGCCAGAGCCGGACGCTCAGGAGGCAGAGCCGGACGCTCAGGAGGCAGAGCCGGGGAAGCCTTCCAGCGTATGGCCGCTGCTCCGCCACTCGCGGCTGCTCCAGGTTCTCCTCGTCGTCACCGTGGTTGCCAACTTCACCACCGGCGGGGCGTTCGAGGTCGCGCTGCCATCCCTGGCACACCTCAGGTTCGGGGCCACCGGCTACGGCGCGCTTGTCGCCTGCTTCGGTGCCGGCGCGGTCATCGGAACGCTTGCCGCCACCAGGGCTGGCGGCCTGCAACGCCCGGCGACGGTTGCCTGCTTCGCATACCTGCTCAGCGCGGCAGGCGTCTGCCTGGTGCCCTTCCTTGGGGGCCTTCCTGGCGCCGCAGCGGCCATCGTTGTCCTCGGAGCCGGCAGCGGCTTCGGCAATATCATCATGATCACGTTGCTGCAGCAGTGGGCACCCGCCGCCTTGCTTGGCCGGATCATGGGCGTCGTGATGCTGGCCAGCATGGGCAGCTTCCCCATCTCGGTAGCGCTGTCCGGCGTGCTGGTGCGAACCTTCGGCCCGACCCCGTTCTTCCCGGTGGCCGGAGCCGTGCTCGCGGTGGCGATTCTCGGCGCACTCAGTCAGCACGACGTCCGCGACTTCGGTACAGACGCGGCCAGGCCAGCGGAACCAGTCAGGCAGGCAGAACCTGCTACGCGGGACGCACCTGCTGCACGGCTGGAACCTGCTGCGCGGGACGAACTTGCTGCCCGGGACGAACTTGCTGCCCGGGACGAACCGACCGCAGAGTCGGCTTGAGCATTCCTGGCGCGAAGTACCACGGGGAGACCGCCGCGGGTCAGGCGGCGCGGGCTGGGGGGCCGTGGCTGTGCAGGGTGCGCTGGCCGTCGGGGCTGGTCGCGGTGATGATGCCGTCGGGGTGCAAGGTGATGGCCCAGCCCCAGCGGTGCACGGCGATGAGGTGATGGAAGGGCACACAGCAGCAGCAGGTTGGTCAGTTTGGTGGTGCCGCCTTTGCTGCGGGGGCGGATGTGATGCACCTGGCAGGCGGCGGGCCGCTGGCGGCAGCCGGGGAAGGCGCAGTGGCGGTCCCGCAGGATCACTGCGCGGCGCAGGTGCGCCGGGATTTCCTCGCTGGACTTGCCGGTGTCCAGTGGCAGGCTGATGTTGGCCGCGGCGCCGTCCAGCAGGCTGGTGCGCAGGAACGCGGCGAGCCCGGCCGGGCCGGACAGCACGTCCGCGGCGTGCCGCAGCAGCAGCCGGCACGCCTCCTCCAGCGCATCATGATCACGCTGGCCCTTGCTCCGGACGTCCTCGGGGCCGGCTTTCTTGCCCAGCGCTTCGAGCACCGCGCGTAACGCGGCGGCGCACTGCGGGGTGAGGTCGCCTTCGACGCGGCCGGCACCGTGCAGGGTCAGGTCCAGCCGCAGCCACCGGTCCGCGAACCCGTCCCCGCCATCGGCGTCGGTGTCCGGCCCGGTGCAGCGGCGCTGGATCTCCTCCGCCAGCCCGGCCAGGTCCGCCAGTTCCGCGCCGCCGACCGCGGCGGCCAGCAGGATCGCATCCGCGTCCGCCTGCTTGTCCGCGGGGAGCCTGGCGGTCCAGCCGCAGATCTCCCGCGCCCACGACGCGGAGATTTCCCCGGCCGCGAGCGCGTCGCCGACGGCGAGGTGCGCGGTCAGGCGCCGGGCCCAGCCGACCGCGCCCGCGGCGGCGCCGTTAGTGACGCGGGTCTGCCACCGCAGCCACGCCCGGGCTGAGCCCTGCCCGTCGTCCTGGCAGCCGCCGCCGGTCATGAACGCAGCCAGCACCGTAGCCCGCGCCGCCGTGTGCAGCGACTCGATCCGCTCCAGAGCGCGCAGGCAATCCGCCTGCGCCGCCGCCGGCATCGACGCCGCATCAGCGTGCGCGAGGAACGCCAGCCCGGCCTGCGCCATCGCCGCCGCGTCCGCCGCCGTCACCGGCACAGCCGTCACCGGATCCGCTGGCGGCTGACCGGGCAGGCACATGATGGCATCTCCTTATTCGAATCTATGTTCCCAACCTACAGAGAGGCTCTGACAAAACCAGGCGCAGCCTGACGTGGCGGGTGCAGACACTCACCGCCGGGGCGACGACCTGGCGGAAGTGATCGCCGCCGCGGCGCAGGTACTCGGCCTCCACCAGACCGGCGAGCTCGTCCTTGCCGCCGAAGGTGGCCGCGTAAGCCGTCTCCAAACTGAGTGACAAGATCACTCAGGCTGCAGATGTCGCTCTCGTCGGAGGTGTGCTCTGGCAGGACTGGGGCATCTGGCGGCTCGAGCGTCATGCCTGGGAATTTAAGCATGATGGGAACCGAACAGGCCGGTTGCTGCGACAGGGAGTGCATGAGAGTAGCTGAACGGCTCCGGGTATGAGGCCGGAAGCTGGGGAGCGCGATGACGCGGCATTGCTGCGCGCGGTGGCGCGCGGCGATGAGGATGCGCTTACGGCCTTGTATGACCGGCACGCTGGCTGGCTGACCGTCCGGCTGACGCGGCGGTGCGCCATGCCGGATGTGGTCGATCACGCCGTCCAGGACACGTTCCTTGCCGTGTGGCGGGAGGCGGGTGCCTACCGTGGCGGTGGGGATGTGGCCGCGTTCATCTGGGGCATTGGCGTCCGCCGTCTGATCGACGCGATCCGGCGGGACAACGGCTCCAGGTGGCGGCTGCCATGGCGGGCGGCAGAGTCCGAGGCGGTCGTCTCGGCCGAGGACCAGGTGCTGGTCGGCATCGAGCACGGCCGCCTGGGTCAGGCGCTGGCCGAACTGTCGCCGGAGTTGCGCGGCGCGATCGAGGCGACGGTGCTGGACGGCCTGACCTGCGCGGAGGCGGCGGTGCTGCTGGGCGTCGCGGAAGGGACCGTCAAGTCCCGGTGTCACCGGGCCCGGGTGGCGCTGCGCGCCGCGCTCGCCGAACAGCAAGCAGGACCCGACACGAAGGCACACCGCCGGGAAGCGTGGGGAACATCATGACGAATTCATCTCCCGGCGCGGCTGGGCCGGTGGCCGGAGCGGACGGGCACCCTGGCGAGGATCTGCTGGCCAGTTACGCCGCCGGGGCGATCGATGAAGTCGCTGCCTGGTCGGTGGAGGCCCATCTCACAGCGTGCGGGCGGTGCCGCTCGGCCCTGTCGGCGCATGTGGACGCGGAGCGGCTGGCGCACAACCGGTCCGTGCTGCTGGTGCGCGCGGCGATCGGTGACGGGGGGCGGCTGCGGCGCGTGCTGCGCCGGGGCGGGCTGCCCGACCATGTGCTTGGCCTGGTCGCGGCGACCCCGTCGTTGCGCAGGTCCTGGCTGCTGTCCGTCATGGGGGTGCTGGCGGTGGTGGCAGGCGAAGCCGCGGCGGTCAGGTACGGCTGGATCACGGCCGGCAGCCCCGGGCGCATCCCCGGGTATCCAGGCCAGAACCTGGCGCCGTTCCTGCTGGTGGGCCCCTTGCTTGTGCTGGCGGGGGTGGCGGCGGCGTTCCTGCCCATGTTCGACCCTGCCTGCCGGCTGGCGGCCGCGGCCCCGTTCTCGGGATTCGTCTTGCTGCTGGCCCGTTCGGTGTCCGCGCTGGCTGCCGCCCTGGTCCCGGTGGCCGCTGCCGCGTTCCTGCTGCCGGGGCCCGGGTGGCTGCCCGTCGCGCTGATGCTGCCCTCGCTGACGTTGTGCGCGTTCGCGCTCGCGGCCGCGACCGTGCTGCCGCCTCGCGCCGCTGCCGTCATGGCGGCGATCTTGTGGGCGGTGCCGGCGCTGCTGCTGGCCGTGGATGACGTTCCGCTGCTGATCGTGCAGCGCAACGCCCAGTTCGGCTGCGCCGCCGTGCTATGCGCCTGTGCCGTGGTGCTACTGGCGCGTCGTGACCGCTTCGAGTGGGGATGGATCAGATGACCCTGAACGTGCGCACCGCAGTCGTCCGCGTCGACGGCCTGTCCCGGCGGTACGGCGCCACCCGGGCACTGGACCAGGTTGATCTCACGCTGGAGCGGGGGATCACCGGCCTGCTCGGCCCGAACGGCGCGGGGAAGACGACGCTGCTGTCGATCCTGGCCACCGTCAGCGAGCCGGACGCGGGGCGGGTGTCGGCGTTCGGCCTGGATCCCCGGGATGCGGCGGAACGGGTGGAGATCCGCCGGCGGCTCGGCTACCTGCCCCAGGAGCTGGGGTATCACCGGCACTTCACGGTCGCCGCGTTCCTGGACTACGTGGCGATCCTGAAGGAGATCACCGACCGCCGCCGCCGCGCCGAGGAGGTGGCCCGGGTGCTGGCCGCCGTCGGCCTGGAGGACCGCGCCCGCTCCCGGATACGCGCCCTGTCCGGCGGGATGCGGCAGCGGCTGGGGATCGCCCAGGCCCTGCTCGGCAGCCCTGACCTGCTGATCCTCGACGAGCCGACGGCCGGACTCGACCCGGAGCAGCGGCTGCGGTTCCGGGAGCTGCTGTCCGGCCTGCCCGGCGACCCGGTGACCGTGCTGTCCACCCACCAGGCCGACGACATCGCCGCGATCTGCCCCCAGGTCGTCGTGCTGCTGCAGGGACAGGTGCACTTCGCCGGCACCCCGTCCGAGCTGGCCGCCACCGCCGCCGGGCGGGCGTGGGCGGCCGGCGAGCGCGACGACCGCGCCCACCTGTCCTGGCGCGGCGGCGACAACCGGTGGCGGCACATCGGCGACCACCCGCCGGCCGGCGCCGAGCTGGTCTCGCCGACGGTCGAAGACGGTTACCTGATGCTGTCCCACGCGGCAGGCGGCCGGTGACCGCCACCGGGGGCGGACCCGCGCTTCCCGCCGCGGGAACTGCCGCCCTTGCCGACGGCCACGCCCCGGCAAGTCTCATCGCACGCTCCAGGGATGTGCGGCTGCGGACGGTGCTGGGCCTGGCCAGAGTGGAGGCGCCGCTGCTGGCCCGCAGCCTGCTGGCGCTGGCCGGCCTGATTGCCGGCGGTGCCGTTGTCTGGGTGCTGATCGCGACGATGCAACCGCTGTGGTGGAGCGCCGGCTGGCGGATCGGCGCCGGGCAGCTCATCCTCGGCATGACTGTCCTGGCCGCCGCGCAGCTCGCTGCCGGGCGGGCGCGGCGGGACTCCATGACCGACCTGTACGCCAGCTTCCCGGCCACGGCCGGCACCCGCACCCTCGGCTACCTGGTCGGCCTGGCGGGTGCGGTGCCCGCCAGCCTGGTGCTGCTCGGCGCCGGTGCCGTGGTGGTGCAGGCCCGTGGCGCCATCGGCTCCCCGAGTGTCACGGTGCTGGCGGCCGGGGTGGTGCTGGTGATCGCCGCCGGAGCGGTCGGGATCGCGATCGGGACGCGATTCGTGCATCCGCTGGCCGGGGTAATTGGTGCCCTGTTGATGTTCCTTCCCGAGGCGACGTCGCACCTATCCTCGGGAGCAGGCTTGTGGCTGGTCCCGTGGGACATCTTGCAGAACCAGCTTGGGAACCTGCCCGGCCCGCTGGCCGGGTATCCACCCGCCGGCGGTCACCTGCTGGAACTGGCCGGCGTCGCGCTGCTCGCGGGGGTCGTGGCGCTGGCGATGACCGTCCGCGGTGCCTGGGCCCGGGGCGGGCTGGCAGTGGCCGGCGTCGTGGCTGTGCCGGTGATCGCCTTCGCGGCGGTGGCGCAACTGTCACCCGTCCCCACCACCGAGCTGAACCACCTGGTAACCGAGATCGCCGACCCGGCCTCGGTGCAGCACTGCACCACTGCCAACGACGTCCGGTACTGCCTCTACCCCGGCTTCGGCCGGGACCTGCTATCGCTGGAGGCTCCGGTCGACGGGGTGCTCGCGCGGGTGCCCGCCCGGCCCGGCCAGGCGCTCACGGTCGGGCAGATCGTGGCGCCGCAAGATATCACCAACGAGTACCTCTTCTATGGCCATTCGCAGCAGCAGGTCACCCGGTGGAATGCGCAGATAATGCGGGAGCCAGCCAGCGTTCCCTCGGCGTCGGCGTTCTACCTTTCTGTCGGGCGGTGGCCTGCAGGCGGCGGACGGCTGGCTGACGCGCATTTCAACGTGGCCCTGACCGCCGCCGAATGGGCGGTCCGGCTGCTATCTCCCGACACCCTCCCCACGGAACAGCCGTGCGTGCCAGTCGATCAGGCGCGGGAACCGATCGCGATCTGGCTGGCCATCCTGGCCACCCACCCGCCGGCGAGCGGACTCCAGAACGACGGGGGTATGACAGCGGTGGAGGTCCACAACACCCTGGTCCCGACCTGGACCAATGCCGGTGGGCCGGTAGGCCAGATCAACGGATCCGCGCCGCAGCTCACCGATGCTGGGTACCTGCTGGCCAAGGCCATGACGAGTCTGCCCGAGCAGAAAGTCAGCCAGGTGCTGCGGGGCACATGGGCCACCTGGCTGAACGAGCACACCACCGACGCCCGGCTCGCCGCCGCGCTGGGCATCCGGATGCCCAGCGTCCCGAAGCCGTCATTGGCCGGGCCGGGTCCCGGGCAGCCGGGCCTGAAGACCGTGGGTCAGCCGGGACCGCAAAGCCCCGTGTGCACAAGCTGAGCGCGGCCCGCAATCAACCACCGACGACACAAACCCTTTTCGGAGGTGCCGACCGTGCGGTCCGCCAACATCCCGCATACCGAGGGCGTGCCGCCCGCACCCAGCCTGCCCATCCAGCGCACACGGCAGCCGCGCATGTCCTGGCTGCGCACGCTGCCCCTCCTCGCCCGGCACATCGCCCGGTCGATGCCGTGGGTCACGCTGGTCAGCGGCTGCCTGGTCGGCACCGCCGTCCTCGCCCTCATGGCCCAGAACGCCCGGAACTCGCAGGTGCCACTCGACCACAGCGCGGTGCACATCGCCTTCCTGCCCGCCGTCGCGGTGCTGGCGTTCCTGCTGAACGCCCCGTTCCGCCCGCTCACCCAGGCGACCCCCGTCCCGGCCTGGGTGACCCCGGCCGGCTACCTGCTGCTGGCGACCCCCGTCCTGGCCGCGACCTGCTGGGTGCAACTGCGCCTCGTGGACTACAGCCTCCCGGCGGGCTCCGTCGCCCATGCGCCCGCCGTCTGCCCGCTGATAGCCCTGCTCACCGGGTGGTGCGCGGTCACCGTGGCGATCGCCGCCTGTGCCCAGCGCTCCCGCTACGCCAACCTCGGCGGGGCCATCGCCGCCCCCATCAGCTTCGCGGCCATCACGCTCTCCTGGTTTCTGCCCGCCACCGGAAAGTGGCTGAACGAACCGCCCGAATCGCCCGCCACCATGCACGGCGTGACCATCACCTGGTACGCCATTGCCGCGGCCGCATTGGTCGTGACCTGTGTGGCGATGCGGGATCAGTGGTATCGCTATGCACGCGTACTACGCCGGTCACATTCCGAGTAATCCCGAAAATATTTCTGTGCATCAGACCTACTACTGGTCCTACTAAAAGTTGCAGGGCAGTCCACGGGCGCGTGGCAAGGGCCGGCCGTCAGGCCGCGGTTGTCTTGGCCAGGTACGCGGCCCACTGCGGGTCGCCGTCGCGCGCGGCGCCGATCAGCCGCCAGTGCGCGCCATGCGGCACGGCCGGCACGCAGGGCAGGCTCCAGCCGAGTTCCTCGATCAGCCGGTCGGCCTTGCCGTGGTTGCACTTCGTGCAGGACGCGACGCAGTTCTCCCAGGCGTGCGTGCCGCCCCGGCTGCGGGGCACCACGTGATCGATGGTTTCCGCCCTGGTGCCGCAGTAGACGCACTGGTAGTTGTCCCGGCGCATCAGCGCGGCTCTCGTCAGCGGCACGCGGCTGCGGTACGGCACCCGCACGTAACGGCGCAGCTTGATCACCGAAGGGGCGGCCAGCCTGACCCGCGCGGAATGCAGCACGCTCCCAGCCGTGTCCTCGTGGACGACCTCGGCCTTCTCGCCGAGCACGAGGCACACGGCCCGATGCAGGCCGACCGTGGTCAGCGGCTCATACGTGATGTTGAGCAGCAATACCCGACGCACGCGCACCTCCCGCCGGATGCGCCGCTCCCGGAGCCCAGAGCATCCGTGACCAGTGTGATCGCCTGACAGCCCGTCCGACAACTCTTATAGCCTAGCGGCGCGTCCCGCCGGTGGCACGTACCTGCCGCCCGCCCGGCCGCTGCGGCCGGTAGCCCTAGAGTCAAACCACGACTGCTGCGTATCCTTCTGCGCTTCGATTTGATCTTCAAGAGAGCACGAACGGATTCATCGTGGCTGATCCATGCCGCTGCCTTGAAGATCCGGGCAGCGACGAGACTCGCGCCTGGCTGACCGGGCCGGATGCGCTTTACGCCGGCCTTCCGCACCGGGCCGTGCGGGCGATGGCGGCTGTGCGGGCGTTAGGGACGCGTCACGGCATAAGCCGCTGCGCAGCGCGTCTGAGTAGTCGCCTAGCGCCGGCAGGCCTGGGTGCCGCGCCGCGACCAATTCCCCCAGCCCGCGGGCGGCGTGTGCCACGATCTCGGTGCGCTGCTGGCGAGGCAGGCCGAGCAGGGTGTCCTGGCCAACCCGCAGCGCGTGCTCCGGCTCGTCGGCCTCGGCCAGGCACCGTGCCGCCCCGAACATGACAAGGGCACGGTCGAGGAACTCGGCGCGTGAATACATCCGCGACGCCTGCGCGAACGCTCGCGTCGCGCCCTGGTAGTCGCCCAGGGTTACCAGGGTGTCTCCCTGGTGAAAGAACAGCTGCCGCTCGGTGTAGCCGAACGCCGTGTCGTCACGGTCCGACGTGGGCAGTTCGCCGAGCGCGTCGTGGGCGCGATCGAGCGCGCTCCTGGCCCGGTCCGTCGCCTCCCGCCTGCCACGTCCGGCGATCCGGGCCAGCGCCCGCGCCTCGATGACCGGCGCCATGACCCCGGCTGCGCACGGCTGGCGGCCAGCCAGGTCAGTGCCCGTCCGGGCCAGTGCCGCGGCCTGCCGCGGATCACCGTAGTAGAGCGGCACCAGCGCCTCGCGGACGGCCACCCAGGCGCGGAGCCGCCGGTCGCCGGTCTCGTCCGCCGCCGTCCGCGCGGTCCGGAAGAAGGACCGGGCCAGCCGCCGGTCGCCCAGGTTGATCATGGCCATGCCGGTCAGGCCGGCCAGCTGGGCAGCTAGCCTGCAGAGCCGTTCCGCGCACTCAATCGGCTGGCGCTGCGCACACATGCGGCGGATGTCGCCGAAGTCAAGGAGCACATCGCAGAGCAACCGCAGCGGCGGCACCGTCATGTACTGCGCGCCGTATCCGGCCGTGCTCTCCTCCCACTGGTCGAGCATCGTCACCGAGACCGTGCGGCCAAGCAGCGCGTCGTCCATCTGGCGCCGAAGACAGTCCGCGGCGCCAAAGAACCGGCTGTCGACGGCTGCCCCGGCATCAGTGATCAGCGCTAGCAGCATCCCGCGGAGCGCGTCTGAGTTGTCGCGGAGCGCGTCGTCGCGGCCGGCGTCATCACCCGGCGTCCCGTCACCCGGTGTCCCGCCACCCGCCATCTCGCTTCCCCCAGCGCCGCCACGGCCTGCGCCACTCCGCTGGCGCGGTACCAGCGCCGCCCCGGCAGAAGCGAGCGATGCCGCCGGGACCGCGGCCAGCGGCTTTACCGCAGCTGCCGGCCGGACGCGCAGCCCAGCCCGTTCGTCCGGAAGTGCCTGGGCAGCCACCACGGGGGCACCGAGCGTCGCGGCAACCCCTGCCTGCGGAGCATGCATCCGGCCGCAGAAGCACCGGCCCTCGTAGCCCAGCTCGGGTGGATCTGCGCGGTAGACCGCGCACAGATAGTGCAGGTACTCCGGGCCCGGGCGCTTCTGCCCGCTCTCGTATGCGGAGAGCAACGTCTCACTGAACCGCGGCGCGTTCCGCCCTTCTGCCTCGTAGTAGGCCCTGACCTGCGCGACGACGTCGGCCAGCGCTATCCCCAGAGCCAGCCGGTAGGCACGGATCCAGGTCGTGCCGTAAGCCGGCTCGCACTCCCGGCGGATGATGGCGGCGATCGCAGCCGGGCTCTTCCCGGCGACCATCTCGCGCGCCCTGATCACGCGGGCGAGTGCTGGCTCCTTGCGCGGATCGCCGGCCCGCGGGACCGCGCCCGGCCCTGCCACGGAGATGATGCTCCGCAGGCCCGCCAGCCGCGTTCCATGGCTGGCGGAAGGCGCAGAAATTAACTGACGGCCATCTTCAGGCATTCCGGCTTTTACCTCTTCAGGCATCCCGGCCCCTTCCCGTTCAGGAAAATGGCCCATTCCTCATGCGGCCAACGTTTACTCACTCATTGTAATCTACTGGTCGCTCTCTGCTA
>Ga0302235_10000957_pt1 | contig 21960 bp, 26 predicted proteins | sample II_Palsa_N3_3_FD_193577 | JGI IMG/M metagenome (GOLD analysis project Ga0302235, IMG submission 193577) | Peat permafrost microbial communities from Stordalen Mire near Abisko, Sweden - II_Palsa_N3_3 | ecosystem: Environmental > Terrestrial > Soil > Palsa > Peat permafrost | place: Sweden...
CGTTCGGGGGCATCGGCGAGGCGCTCTCGCGCGGTGCCAAGGCGAGCGACGGTCCGCCGGACGGGCGTCCGCCCGCCGTGCGCCCGCCGGCGCCTCCAGCCGGCAAGGACAGCTGACCGCGAGCGCTGACGCGCGAGCGCCGGGCGCGGCGGCTGCGAGAATCACTCCTCAATGTTCGACTCGCTCGCCGAGAAGCTGCAGGGCACGCTCTCCGATGTACGCAACCGCGGCGTCCTGACCGAGCAGGACATTGACGCCGCGATGCGCGAGATCCGCCTCGCGCTGCTCGAGGCGGACGTCAACTTCAAGGTCGTCAGGCAGTTCACGGCACAGCTGAAGGAGCGCTGCCTCGGCGCCGAGCTGATCGGCAAGCTCAACCCCGGCCAGCAGGTCGTGAAGATCGTGGCCGACGAGCTCACGGAGCTGATGGGCGGGGCCTCGGCCGGCCTCAGCTTCTCTCCGCGACCACCGACCGTGATTCTGATGGCGGGACTGCAGGGCTCGGGTAAGACCACCGCCACGGCCAAGCTCGCCGCCTACCTGCGCGAGGAGCACTCCTCCACGGTCGCGCTGGCGGCGTGTGACGTCTACCGGCCGGCGGCGGTCGAGCAGCTGATGAAGGTGGGCGCCCAGGCAGGCGCTGTGGTCTACGAGCAGGGCACCGAGCGCGACCCCGTGGACATCGCCAAGTGGGCGCTCGAGCGCGCCAAAGAAGAGGGCAAGGACGTTCTCATCGTCGACACCAGCGGTCGCCTGCACGTGGATGAGGAGCTGATGGCCGAGCTGGTGGCGATCCGCGATGCGGTGAAACCCCACGATGTTCTGCTCGTGGTGGACGCCATGACCGGGCAGGACGCCGTCAACGTCGCTGAGCGGTTCGCCGAGGCCGTGCAGTTCGACGGGGTGGTGATGTCAAAGCTCGACGGAGACGCCCGCGGCGGCGCGGCGCTGTCGGTCAAGGCGGTCACCGGAAAGCCGATCCTGTTCGCCTCGACCGGCGAGAAGCTCGACCAGTTCGAGCGCTTCCACCCGGACCGCATGGCCCAGCGGATCCTCGGCATGGGCGACGTGATGAGCCTGATCGAGAAGGCCGAGCGCCAGTTCGATGAGAGCGACGCGATCGAGATGGAGCGCAAGCTGCGGCGCAACGAGTTCGGCCTCGACGACTTCCTCGATCAGCTCAGGACGATCCGCCGAATGGGCCCGCTGACAAGCCTGCTCGGGATGATCCCCGGCGTCGCCGGCGCGCAGCTGCAGAACATGAAGGTCGACGAGCGTGAGCTCGACCGCATACAGGCGATCATCCTCTCGATGACGATGCAGGAGCGCCGCCGGCCGGAGCTGATCAAGGGGTCGCGCAGGCTCCGCATCGCGCGCGGTTCGGGCACCAGCGTCCAGCAGGTGAACCGTCTGGTCAAGCAGTTCGAGCAGATGCGCAAGGTCATGCGACGCGTCGGTCGCGGCGGCAAGATGGCCGATATCGGAGCGATGATGCGCAACGCGCAATGAGCCGCAGCCACCGGGCCCGGCCCGGGGGGCCGGGCTTCTCGGGCGCGCACCGTCTAAGCTCTCTGTTCGCAGAAGTAGCTATCCAGCCGAGAGGAAATCGTGGCAGTAAGGCTCAGGCTCACGCGAGTGGGCGGTAAGAAGGAACCGATGTGGCGCGTCGTCGTCGCCGATCAGCGCTCGCCCCGCGATGGCCGCGTGATCGAGACGATCGGCCACTACAACGCCCAGACGGACCCGTCGACGATCGTGATCGACGAGGAGCGCGCGCGCAGCTGGCTGGCGCGTGGGGCCCAGCCCTCGGACACCGTGCGCAAGCTGCTGCACATCCAGGGCATCCAGACGCGGTCCGGCTAGGGGCCGCTCAGCCGCGCGATGGCCAGCGAGATCCCGAGGCGATTGCTCGAGTACCTGGCTGAGGGCCTGGTCGATGAGCCCGACGAGGTCTCGGTCGAGCAGTTCGAGGGCGACGACGGCACGATCGTGCTTGAGCTGTCGGTCGCCGCGGATGACTTCGGCAGGGTGATCGGGCGCGGCGGACGCACGGCGCATGCCCTGCGGTCGGTCGTCAAAGCGGCAGCGACCGGCGCCGGATGCCACGTGCTGGTGGACATCGTCGACTGACGCGCCCGTCGCGCTCTCGGATAGGCGGGCGATCGTGAGCGACAGCGCTGCGGAGATCCAGGCAGGTCGCGTCGGCCGCCCTCACGGGCTCGACGGAAGCTTCTACGTCACCGGAGCGCGCCCGCGCCTGCTCAGCCTCGGCACGAGCGTGACGGTGGCCGGTGAGGCGCTCCAGATCACGCGTCGCGCCGGCACCGCGCAGCGTCCGATCGTGCGCCTGCATGGGGTCGAGGACCGCCCCGCGGCCGAGGCCCTCAGAGGCCAGTCGCTGATCGTCCGCTCCCAGCAGGCGCCCGCGCTGGCCGACGGCGAGTGGTGGGCGCATGAGCTCGAGGGCTGTGAGGTGATCGACGGCGACCGGCTGATCGGAACCGTCAGCCGGCTGATCGAGCTGCCCTCCTGCGAGGCGCTCGAGGTCAGGAGCGAGCAGGGCGGCGAGCCGCTGCTGGTGCCGATGGTCAAAGACGCGATTCGCCGCGTCGAGGTTGCGGCGGGGCGGATCGAGGTCAACCTTGACTTCCTGGCGCTGGGCGACGAGTCGTGAAGATCGACATATTCACGCTGTTTCCCGAGTGGTTTGAGTGGTTCAGCTCCCAGCGCCACGTGAGCAACGCGCTCGCCGCCGGGTCTGAGCTCGAGTTCGTGAACTTCCGCGACCACACCCCGCTGAGCGGCGGCCAGGTCGATGACACGCCGTTCGGCGGCGGCGCGGGCATGGTGTTGCGCGTCGATGTGCTCGACAGCGCCCTGCGCGCGCACTACGGAGTCGACCCTGTCGAGCTGCGAGCGCGACGGCGCGTGATCGCGCTGGCGCCGGGCGGGCGGATGCTCGACGACGGCCTCGCCGATGAGCTGGCGGCCGAGCCCGCGCTGACGCTCCTGTGCGGGCGCTACGAGGGCTTCGACGAGCGCATAATCGAGCACTTCACAAGCGACGTGATCTCGATCGGGCGCTACGTCCTCGCGGGCGGCGAGCTGGCCGCGATGGTCGTGTCCGACACCGTCCTTCGCAAGCTTCCCGGTGCGCTGGGGCACGAGCACTCCGCGGTCGAGGAGTCATTCAGCGTCGAGCTCGCCGGCAACCCCGAGTATCCGCACTACACCCGCCCGGCCGAGTTCCGCGGCTGGCGCGTGCCCGAGATCCTGCTCTCAGGGCATCATCAGCGGATCGGCGACTGGCGTCGCGAGCGCAGCCGTGAACGGGGCGCGCCCGTGCATCGCGCCGGCGAGTCCTGAGGCGGCGAGGCTCTTCACCGGCGGGCTGGTGACGCGGACGGCGACTGCCGTCCGCTACCATGGCTCTCCGCGCCCGGCTGTGGACCCGCATCGCGATTCCCCTCCTTGTCAAGGCGCACCCTCCTTCACCATCATGAGCAGCGTCATCGAAACCATCGAGCGTGCGCAGCTGCGCCGCGTCCCCAACTTCGCCCCGGGCGACCGCGTGAAGGTTCACTTCCAGGTGATCGAGGGATCCAGGCGCCGCATCCAGGTCTTCGAGGGCGTGGTCATCAAGCGCCAGGGGCACGGAGCGCGCGAGACCTTCACCGTACGCAAGCAGTCCTTCGGCGTCGGCGTCGAGCGAATGTTCCCGGTCCACTCGCCGAAGATCGAGCGCATCGAGCTGTCCGCGCGCGGCGATGTGCGCCGCGCGAAGCTCTACTACCTGCGTGACCGGGTCGGCAAGCGCGCACGCGTGCGCGAGCGCCGTTACACCGGTCCGGAGGAGGCGGTGCAGCCCGGCCTGCTGCACGAGCCCGGCGGACCGACCGACGCGGATGGCCTGACCGCCGAGGACACGGTTGGCGAGGGCGTGGCCGCCGAGGGCGCGCCCATCACCGAGCCTGAGGCGCAGGACACGGCGGCGTCGGCGGCCGCGGAGAGCGCCGAGTCAACCGCCGCTGAGACCGCTGAGGCGACGGCCGATGAGACCGCCGCCGCCTCGGCAGATGACAGCTCGCCTTCGGACACGGACGACGACGCCTCCCCCTCCGACGCCGGTGGCGCCGAGGGAGCCGTTCCTGCCGGCGACGACGCGGCGTGAAAACTGGCGCAAAGCGTTCGAAGTCGGCGACCAGCTCGATCGTCGAGCTGGCCGTGATCATCGTCATCGCGCTCGGTCTGGCGTTCGGGATCCAGGCCTTCATCATCAAGCCCTATCGCATTCCCAGTGGCTCGATGGAACCGACCCTGACGGTCGGACAGCGCGTGCTGGTCAACCGCCTCTCCGCGCGCTTCAGCAAACCGCACATCGGCGAGATAACGGTCTTCCATCCTCCGGCTGACGCCACGCAGCAGCTGTGCGGGACGGTGCCGCACGTCGTCAAGCTGGGCGGCGCCGCGTGCGATGAACCCGAGCTGAAGAAATCGAGCGTCAACTTCATCAAGCGCATCGTCGCGGGGCCGGGTGACGTGATCTCGATCGTCGAAGGGCACGTGATTCGAAACGGCGTGCGCGAGAAGGACTCCTACATTCGCGAATGCGGCTCGAACCCGGAGTGCAACTTCCCGACCCCGATCAAGATTCCCGCCGGTCACTGGTTCATGATGGGTGACAACCGTGGCGAATCCGACGACAGCAGGTTCTGGGGACCCGTGCCCGAATCATGGATCATCGGAGGCGCTTTCGCCACCTATTGGCCTCCCGACCGGATCGGCACCCTCTAGGCCTGCAGAGCAGGGTGGCGCTGCGAGCGCGAAGGCGGCAGCTCCGCGGTCGGCCGGCTCGTCCGCGCGCGCCAGGCGTCGCGCACGTCGCGCCGGCAGCGGCCGGCGGCTGTTCGCCTTCGATCGCCGGCTCGGCGTTCCTCTGATCGCGGGCGCCGATGAGGCGGGGCGGGGCTGTCTTGCCGGGCCGCTGGTGGCGGCGGGCGTGCTGTTCGACTACGACGCGCTCACCACGCGCGAGCTGCAAGCACTCGGCAAGCTGAACGACTCCAAGCAGCACACGGCAGAGGCCCGCGAGGAGCTCTACCCGCTGGTGCTCCGCAGCGCCGCCCGCGTCGTGGTCGTTTCGCGCTGCGTGCGCGGGATCGACGCCCGCGGTCTTCACAAGACGAACCTGGCCGCCCTCCGCGACGCGATGCGAGCCGTCACCAAGGGCGTCGAGGGAGATGTCCTGTGCCTCGTCGACGGCTTCTCGGTGGCGGAATTCGAGCGGCCCCAGCGGGCGATCGTCGACGGCGACGCCACCAGCGCCGCGATCGCGGCGGCATCGATCGTCGCAAAGGTCACCCGGGACAAATACATGCGCCACGCCGACGTCCAGCACCCGGGATGGAGCTTTGCCGAGCACGTCGGCTATTCGACGCCGGTTCACCGCGAGGCAATCATGCGCCAGGGGGTCTCGCCGCTTCACAGGATGTCCTTCCAGTCGCTGGCCTACCAGCAGCTGGCGCTCTGAACCAGCCCTCCGGGCAGCGACGGGGCGCGACCTGCGCGCCACTCACCACGCGCCCTCGATGTGCTCGAGCCGCACGAGTCGATCGGCGGCGTCGACGGTCACGCCGATCGCATCGAAGCGGATCGTCCTGGCGCTCGGCCGCACGCGCGTCTCATCGCTCAGCCACGCGACCGCCAGCCGGCGCAGCCGAAACCGCTGGCGCTGGCGAAGCCCTTGCAGAGGCTGCCGATCCGACCCGGCGCGCGTCGTGGGAGCCATCGCGCGCAGGGTCTTGACCTCGGCGAACACGAGCGTGTGACCGTCGAAGGCGATCAGATCGATCTCACCGCCACGGGAGCGCACATTGCGCTCGAGTGTGGAGAAGCCGAGTCGAGTGAGGTGCGCCTCGGCCAGCTGCTCGCCGTGGCGACCGAGCGCGCGGCGTCGGTCGACGCGCGCGACCTCTGCGCCCGCAGGCCGGCATGGGTCCGTGGGGCGATGGGGGAGACCGTGAACGCCGATCCGCTCAACGCTAGATCGAGAAATGTGACTCAGGACGCGCATGTGTGCCGATTCAGTCTCAGCACCGTCACAACTCACTGACGAGCGCCTGCGCGAGCGCCGGCGCGTGTGCTCGCGTAGCCTGCGCGGTGTGAACGATGACGACAGGTCCGCGACGCCGCGTGAACCGGCACACTCCTCCGAGCCCGCGCACGGCGACTCGCGCGACTCCGACCGGCAGGCCACGTCGGGCCCGAGGTCGCTCGACGGGGTCACCGGCTTCATGGGCATGCGCTGGCAGGACGCCGAGACGGTGTCGCTTCAGATCCGCCCGGAGCTGATCAACCGCGGCGGGCTGCTCTCCGGCGTGGTGACCTACGCGCTGGTCGACTACTGCATGGGCTCGACGCTGTGGGCGCAGACCACCAGCGAGGAGCGCATCGCGACGATCAACATCTCGATCAACTACATCCAGAGCGCGGTGGAGGGGGAGATCGTCTGCCGCAGCACGCTCGACCGCCGCAACCGCAACGCCGCGGTCATGCGCAGCGAGGTTCGACACGAGGACGGACGCCTGCTCGTGACGGCGATCGGGAGCTACACGATCTTCCCGCCACGTGACCGGACGCACGGCGCGCGGCGACCGGCCCAGCCGCGCTGAGCGATGGCCGCAGCCGAGCAGCAGCTCGCCGGCACGCGCGCCGTGCTGAGCATCGCGGGCTCGGACTCCGGCGGCGGCGCCGGCGTGCAGGCCGACCTGAAGGCGTTCGCGCGCTGTGGCGTGCACGGCATGACCGCGATCACCGCGATCACCGCGCAGAACACCGTTGGCGTCACTGCGATCTACCCGCTGCCCGCAGACATCGTCATCGCGCAGGTGCGCACGGTCGTCGAGGACATCGGCGTCGACGCCGTCAAGGTGGGGATGCTCGGCACGGCCGCTGTGACGCTCGCCGTCGCGCACGCTCTCGGAGAGCTGCCCGAGGGCACACCCGTGGTCGTCGACCCCGTGATGGTCGCCGAGTCGGGCGCGCGGCTGCTCGATCCCGACGCGGAGCGTGCGCTCGTGCGCGAGATCCTGCCTCGAGCCAGCGTCCTCACGCCGAATCTGCCCGAGGCGCGCGTGTTGGCCGGGCGAGCCCCTGAGGCCGGGGAGAGCGAGGAGCGCGAAGCGGACGCGCTCGCTCGTGCGCTGCTTGCGCTGGGGCCGCGCGCGGTGGTCCTGACCGGCGGTCACCGTACGCGGCTCGTCGACCTGTTTCTCGAGCGCGGCGACGACGGTCCGGGGGTCGAGCTGTCAGGCGAGCGTCACCCGGACGGCGCCGCACATGGCTCGGGGTGCACGCACTCCGCTCTGCTCGCTGCGCAACTCGCGCTGGGCCATACGCCCCTGCAGGCGGCGCGCACAGCTCGAACGCTGGCGAGCGAGGCGGTGGGCAACGGGCTGCGCGACATCGGTAGGGGTGCGGGACCGGTCGACGTGATCGGCCTTCGCCGCATGCGCCGCCCCTGACCGGGCGCCCGGCTGTATGACGTCGCCGCTCACGTTCTCGGGACGGGCCCGCACGCGTTTGCCATAATCCCAAGCACATGAAGCTCCTGCGTCTCAAGCCGGGTCATGGTGAGATCGTGCTCGCCGAGGGCGACGTGGAGATACGCGAGCAGGAAGAGGAGCTGATCAGGGCCTTCCGCCGAGAGCTCGACGCCGGCATGTGGGCCGCGGTTCCAACCGAGACGCGCGGCGGTCGCCGGGAGGCTGAGCTCGTGCGGAGCTTCGCCGAGGTGCCCCGCGACGCCGAGCGCGTGATCTTCTTCCCGCGCGCCGCCGGCGGGGATCACCGGGCGGCGCGCTAGCGCTCGTGGCGCTCGCGCTTCCCACCGGCGCGCTCGTCCTGCTGGCGCTGCTCTGGGAGCTCGCACGGCCCAGGCTCCGCGCCACGCTGGCCGCGCGCAAGGTCCGTTCGGCCGACCGTGAGCGCTCGACGGAGCTCGGCTATGACCGTGGCCGCGAGCTGCGCGCCGAGCAGCGCGCCCGCGCGCTGCTGGCGTCGTGCATAGACGACGAGGACTGGGCGATGTACCGCGATCTCGGTTTCCTGCGCGTGTGGGGCAGCGCCAGGCATGCCACCGACGGGCCCGCCGCGGGCGCACCATACGCCTACCTGATCTACCCGCATCGGCCGATCGTCGCCTACCTGCCGCAGACCGGTGCGCTGCTGAACGAGTACTGCGTTGCATTTCCCGATCTCTCAAAGCCATATGGAAGCGCACGCCTGCCCGACTCCGACGATGTGCTCGCCAAGTGGATGGCGCTCACCGCCGACGAGCGGCGCCTGATCTCTGACGCCAACATGCATCTCCCCGGACGGCAGATCGATCCGGACACCGTCCGGCGCGACCTGCTTCGCCTCGCTCGCTGGGAGCGAGAGCGACTCGCCCATGGGGCCGACAGCGTGCGCGCCGCGTGAGCGCCTCGCCGGCCTTCGACGTAAAGCACCGCAGCCGCGCCCTCACCGAGGGGCCCGAGCGGGCGGCGGCGCGCGCCTACCTTCATGGGATCGGCTACTCCGCGGAGGATCTCGCCAAGCCGATCGTCGGCGTCGCGCACTCGTGGATCGAGACGATGCCGTGCAACTTCAACAACCGCGTGCTCGCCGCCAAGGTGAAGGAGGGCATTCGCGCCGCGGGCGGCACGCCGATGGAGCTCAACACGATCGCGATCTCCGACGGCATCACCATGGGTACCGCCGGCATGCGCGCGTCGCTCGTCTCCCGCGAGATCATCGCCGACTCGATCGAGCTCGTCGCATCGGCCCACCACTTCGACGCGCTCGTCGTGATCTCGGGCTGCGACAAGACGATCCCGGGGACGGTGATGGCGCTCGCGCGCTTGAACATCCCCGGACTGATGCTGTACGGAGGGTCGATCCGGCCCGGTCACTACAAGGGCGCCGAGGTGACGATCCAGCACGTCTTCGAGGCGGTCGGCCAGTTCGCCGCGGGGAAAATCTCAGAAGAGGAACTGCACGAGCTCGAGGAGGTCGCCTCGCCGGGCGCGGGCGCCTGTGCCGGGCAGTTCACGGCCAACACCATGGCGATGGCCTTCGAGGCGCTCGGCATTTCTCCGGCCGGCACCTCGATGGTGCCCGCGGAGGACGGAAGCAAGCTGGCGGTCGCTGTGAAATGCGGGGAACTGGTCATGGACGTGCTGGCCAGGGGCCAGCGCCCGAGCGACGTCATCACCAAGCACTCGCTGCAGAACGCGATCGCCGCGGTCGCGACCAGCGGAGGCTCGACCAACGGAGTGCTGCATCTGCTCGCCGTCGCCAGGGAAATGGACGTGCCGCTGCAGATCGACGAGTTCGACGCGATCTCCGAGCGCACGCCGCTGCTCTGCGATCTGCAGCCGGGGGGGCAGTACGTCGCAACGGAGCTGTATGAGGCGGGCGGCGTGCCGCTGGTGCTCAAGCGCCTGAACGAAGCCGGGCTCCTGCACGGGGAGGCACAGACCGTTACCGGCAGGACCATCGGAGAGGAGGCGGCCGAGGCCGCGGAGACCCCCGGCCAGCAGGTCGTGCGCCCACTGGAGGACCCGCTGAAACCCACCGGGGGCTTCGCCATCCTCCACGGCAACCTCGCCCCCGACGGCTGCGTGGTCAAGCTCGCAGGCCACGAGCGCCGCACGCACACCGGCCCGGCGCGGGTCTTCGATGGCGAGGAGGCCGCGATGGCGGCCGTGCTCGCGGGCGAGATCGTTGCCGACGATGTGGTCGTGATCCGCAACGAGGGTCCCGTCGGGGGCCCCGGCATGCGCGAGATGCTCTCCGTAACCGCCGCGATCGTGGGTGAGGGCCTGGGGGAGAGCGTGGTGCTGATCACCGACGGGCGGTTCTCGGGTGCCACGCACGGGTTCATGGCAGCCCATATCGCGCCGGAGGCGGTCAGAGGCGGGCCGATCGCCGCGATCGCCGACGGCGATGAGATCAGCATCGATGTGGATGCGCGCAACATCGACGTGGCGCTTTCTGAGGAGCAGATCGCCGAGCGGCTAGGCACCTACGAGCCCGCGCCGCGAGCCGATCAGCACGTCGACGTGGCGATTCAGAAGTACGCGAAGCTCGTCGGCAGCGCCGCCGAGGGCGCTGTCGCGCGCTGAGGGCCATAACGCTGAGCTCCTGCAGGCAGGGCACAGGGGCCGGGGCGGCGAACTAGCACCCCATGGATACAGGCTGGAAGGGCGCGCTTGAGCTGCTGGACGCCGATCTGGGTCGCCGCGACGCGGCTCCGCGGACCAGGCGCGCATATGCGGTCGACCTGCTGCAGTTCGCCGGCTGGGTGAGCGCTCAGGGCCTGCGCGCAGAGGACGTTGGCCCGAAGGCCATACGCCGCTACATCGCTCATCTCTCAGAGCAGGGCGCCGCTCCGACGACGACCGCCCGTAAGCTCGCGGCGCTGAGGGCGCTGTTCAGAAGCCAGCGCGAGCACGGACGGATCGCGCAGAACCCGGCCGACCTGGTGTCCACACCGCGGCGTCCTTCCCATCTGCCGCGCGTGCTGAGCGCGCGCGAGATGGCGCGCCTGCTGGACGGCATTCCGGCCTCCGGCCCGTTGGAGCTGCGCGATCGTGCGCTGTTCGAGCTGGCCTATTCGAGCGGGCTGCGAGCCGAGGAGCTGGTGTCGCTTCAGACCGCCGATGTGGATCACGACGCAGAGCAGGTGCGAGTGGAGGGCAAGGGGCGAAAGACGCGGCTGCTACCGGTCGGCGAGCCGGCCCTCGAGGCGCTCAGGGCCTATTTGGAGCGTGCTCGCCCGGCGCTGACAGCGCCGTCCGCCGGTGGGGGCGACGCGCTCTTCCTGAGCAAGACGGGCCGGCGCTTGGGTACGAGCGACGTGAGACGTAGGCTGAGGACCTGGACCGAGCGCGTGGCTGCAAACGATCCGGCCGCTGGAGGAGCCGGCGGACCGCAGGCCTCGCCGCACGCGCTCAGACACAGTTTCGCGACGCATCTTCTCGACGGTGGGGCGGACCTGAGGAGCATCCAGGAACTCCTGGGGCACGCAAGCGTGTCCAGCACTCAGATTTACACTCGGGTAGAGTCCGCCAGGCTCAAAAGCGCCTATGCGCGCAGTCACCCTCGGGCCTGAACAGGGGGAGGATTACCCTGGAGACCAATGTCAAACCGATCGAGCTGCGCGAACTCTGGCGGCGATACAAGTCCGACGGCGACAGCCGCGTTCGTGAGCGGCTGGTCGTGGCGTACTCGCCGCTGGTCAAGTATGTAGCCGGGCGCACTGCCGCCGGGTTGCCTCCGCACGTCGAGGAGGCCGATCTGATCTCCTACGGCCTGGTCGGCCTGATCTCGGCGATCGAGCGCTTCGACCTGACGCGCGAGATCAAGTTCGAGACCTACGCGATCATGCGCATCAAGGGCGCGATCATCGACGAGCTGCGATCGATGGACTGGGTGCCGCGCAGCGTGCGCTCGCGGGCCCGCGAAGTGGAGCGCGCGAATGCCAAGCTCGAGAACACGCTGCAGCGGGCGCCGACCGACGCGGAGATCGCGAAGGAGATGGGCATAACGGTCGACGAGCTGAACGAGTCGCTGCTGGCGATCTCGCACTCATCGATGGTCGCCCTGGACGAGCTGTGGAGCGTCTCGGACCTCAGCGGCGATCAGGTTTCGCTGATGGACACGATCGAGGATCCCGGTGCGCCCGACCCCGCGAAGTCCCTTGACGTGGGTGATCTGAAGGATCGGATCGCCGAGTCGATCGCCAAGCTGCCCGAGCGCGAGAAGCTGGTGATCGCCCTCTACTACTACGAGAACCTGACTCTCAGGGAGATCGGCGAGGTCCTCGGAGTGACCGAGTCGCGGGTCTCACAGATGCACACCAAGGCCGTCTTGCGCTTGCGCTCGCGCATGCAGGAGGAGTCCTTCGAGGACTGATCGAATACGCTTGCGGGTGATGGCCACCCGAACGATCGTCACGTCTCAGCCGGATGTGGCCTGTGATGTGTGCCAGCGGCGGTTGTTGCGAGGCGAGCAAACCGACATTTTTCTCGGCGCCGGCCAGCGATACACCGTGTGCGAGCTGTGCGCTCCCCGCGCCACCCATGAGGGTTGGCTTCGCGAGACCGACGGGCAATCCGTGAGCGTGGCACCGCTGCGACCGAGGCGCGGGCGAAATCTGTTTGACCGTCTGCGCCAGGTCGGCAAGCCGGCCGGCAGCGACGCCGAGGTAGCCGCTGCGGGCAGCTCGCTGCAGGCCGAGCCGGCGCCATATGACTTCCTCGACGGCGAGCGCGGATCCGCGGGCTCGACGACAGAGGTGCCGCCGGCGCACCCGGAGGCGGCCGCGGCGCTCGAGCACGTCCCGGTGGTGGGCGCCGGCCGCGCCGAACGCGCGATCGCGGTGTTCAACGCCGGCGGGCATCCCCGCCGCGTGGCGGGCGTCGCACGCTCGCTGGGCGCGCCCGAGGTGAGCGTCAATCCCGACAGGGACCTCGCAAGCCTCGTCTCGATCGTGGTCGCCTGGGAGCTGTGCTGGTACCGCTACCAGATCGATATCGATGACGAGGGCGCTGAGGCCACGGTTCTGGCGCAGGGCACTGAGCTCGACGAACTTCCGCGCGAGGATCGGCGTGGGAACGCCGTCGCCGGTGAGCTCGGCACCCTTTCGCTGTCGGGCGCGTAGAACGCCTCGCCCGCTTGCTTCTCGGCCGCGGGCGAGTAGGATAGAAGGACGATGATCTATTCCGTGGTCCCAAAGCCGCTGGCCGACGAGCTGTACCCGAAGCTGGCCGAGTACTACGAGGGCGAGGCGAACGTCTCGGTGATCGTGGATCGTCGCGAGTTCGATCGGCGCGCGCGCAGCAGGAACGCGGCCGCACCAGCGGACGCCGAGCAGCGTGTCGTGCGCGAGCGCCGCAGAGCTCGCATGCCCGGGGATCTTCCCCCGCTGGCCAATCCCTCCTAGCCGTCCGCGGGATGAGCGCAGGGCGATGAAGGTGCTCGTGCACGTCGATGGCGGTGCCCGCGGCAACCCGGGCCCGGCGGCCGCTGCCTGCGTGGTCAGCTCCTCCGGCGGCGAGACGCTCGGCGAGCACACCCGCCTGCTCGGGACTGCCACGAATAACGTCGCCGAGTATGAGGCGCTGCTGCTCGGGTTGCAGTGCGCGCTCGAGCTTGGCGCGAGCGAGGTCGCTGTGGTGGGCGACTCCGAGCTGATCGCCAAGCAGGTCCAGGGTCTCTACAAGGTCAAGCATGAGGCGATGCGACCACTGCATCAGCGGGCGATGGCCCAGCTCGCGCGTTTCGATGACTGGTCGATCCAGACGGTGCCCCGCGCCGAGAACGCGCGCGCGGATGCGCTCGTCAACGCCGCCCTGGACGAGGCGCGCGCGGCGCACTCATCTCGATAACCCCACAGCGATCGCCGCGCAGGCGATCGGCTCGCAGCCCGCTCAGTGCAACGGCTGCGCCGAGCCGGCGATGGCGAGCATCTGCGCGTTCGTGAGTTCCTCGAGCAGTGTGTTGGTGAGCCAGTAGAGGACGTGACCGGAGCGCCAGCCGACGACGTGGATGTGCGCCCCGTCGTCGACGATGCGGTAGCTGCGGCCGTTGACCACCTCGGTGCGCGCATGGGCGAACAGCGGCGGGTTCAGCCAGTCGGTGCCCTCGAAGTCGTAGTAGCCGCCCTGTGTGCTCTGCTGGTACACGACGACGTAGGCGTGATGGAGATTGCCCTGCTGATCTTTGAGCGTGTAGGCGCGAACGTCCTGCTGTTCGGCCTCGCCGGTCTCCACGGTCGGATACAGCGCCGGGAAGGGGACGCCGAGGGCGCCCTTCACGGCTTCGCTGTCGTCGTCTGAGCGGTTCGGGAACAGGTTCAGTGCGCTCAGGGAGGCGGCTGCGCTGGCGTGATGGCCGTGGTGTGAGGACCGCGAGGGCGGCTTGGGTATGGCCAGCTTCAGCTGTTCGTGGCCGTTCAGGAACTTATCGAGCGTCTCCTGCGTCAGCGCGGGGGTCGTCGTGACATAGGACCCGCCGTTGAACAGGAAGTCGTCGCTCGAGGTCTCAAACTTCACCTGACGCAGCGGCTTGGTCTGTGAGAACGCGATCAGCTTCGCCAGTTCGATCAGCTCGGTCGCGGATGAATGGAACGTTGAGCTGATCGCGTGCCCGACCGCTTTGGCGACCGTGTCGATCTGGCCGAGCTCGTTGCCCGGCGAGATCTGCTCGCGCAGGTCGCGTAGGAAGTCCTGCTGGCGTGCCACACGTACGAAGTCCGAGTCCGTGTGGCGGTAGCGGACGTAGTCGAGCGCGTTTTCGTAGCAGAGCTTCTGGTAGCCGGGCTGCAGATTGATGCTCGTGTAATCGGTTTCCGTCGAGCCGACGTTCTCGTTGTAGTAGCGGTGATCGACGTTCACGTAGGCGCAGCCGAGCGTGTCGACGACTTTGATGAAGCCCGCGAAGTTCACGTCGACGATGCCGTTCAGCTTCAGGCCTGGGAACACTTCCCGCTCGATCGTTTCCGCGGCGAGCACCATCCCGCCCTTGGTGCCGCCGAGCTTGTTGCCGATCGTGTAGGCGGCGTTGATCTTTTCCTTCGGATAGCTCTCGCCGTTCCTGGTCATGATGTTGACCATCAGGTCGCGCGGGATCGACAGCACTGAGGTCTGACCCTGGTTGGGATCGAAGCGCACGAGCAGGATCGTGTCGCTGTGCGGTGGGTCTTCACGGTCGTAGGAGTCCTTCGAGCCTTCTCGGCGGTCGGAGCCGAGGATCAGAAACGTCTGCGGACCGCCGCTGTATTCGGCCGTGACGACACCCTTCGGAGCGTCGATCTGATTCCCCTTGGGGAACACCTCTTCGGCGATGTTCGTGATCTTGTGCTGGACCAGCGTGTACGCGGCGCCGCCGCTGAGCAGCACGATCAGCACGGCCGCGAGCAGGAAGCGTTTGAGCATGCTCCAGCCCAGCGAGGGCGGACGCTCGGCGTCGTCGGGTGTCACGGGGTAGCCGCTCATATCGCAGGAGAACTCGGGCAGCGCCGTCGCTTCGGGGACGCTCGTGCAGGCCCAAGCCTAGCGGTAGGCCCGGAGCCCCCGCGCCGTTAGGCGAGGTACGCTCGCGGGCATGCTGAGCCCCCGAAACCGCGAGTTGCTGGGCCTGATTCCAGCAGCGCTGCTGGTCACGGCCGGTTTCACCGCGATCTTCATCCAGCAGCAGGCCAACGCCCCCGGGGCCTCCACCAACGTGACTCTCAACCACGCGTCGAGCGTCTCGTTCACCTACGGTCTGCTGTTCCTGGCGCTGTGCCTGGCGGGCCACCTGGTGATCCGTTTCGCGCTGCCATACGCCGACCCCTATCTGTTCCCACTTGCAGCTGTGCTCGCGAGCGTGGGTATCGTGATGGTGTACCGGATCGATCCCGTGCTCGCGCGTCAGCAGGCGCAGTGGATGGCGCTGGGCCTCGTCCTGTTCGCCGCGACGATCCTGGCCCTGCGCCGCAGGGGAGTGGGGGTGCTCGAGCATTACCGCTACACGATCGCGGCGGTCGGTATCGCCCTGACAGTGCTGCCGCGCTTCCCGGTGATCGGCGAGCAGGTCAATGGCGCCTATCTGGATATTCGCGTGGGCGGCGTCTCCTTCCAGCCTGCCGAGCTCGCGAAGATCGCGATCGTGATCTTCCTCGCAAGCTACCTGCACGACAACCGTCAGATACTCGTCACGGCAGGCCGGCGCGTGCTCGGGTTGACGCTACCGCCGATGAAGCAGTTCGGCCCGATGCTGATCGTGTGGGGAGCAGCGATGGCGACGTTGCTGCTCACGCGCGAGCTGGGGACCTCGCTGATGTTCTACGGCGCCTTTCTGGCGCTGCTCTACGTTGCCACCGGGCGCTTCTCGTTTCCGCTCATCGGCCTCGTGCTGTTCGCCGTCGGCGCATGGTTCGTCGCCGGGCACGTCAGCCACGTCCACGCCCGCGTGCTCGCCTGGGAACACCCGTTTGACCCCGCTCTCTACAACCGCCAGGTCGGCGGCAGCTACCAGCTTGCGCAGTCGCTGTTCGCGCAGGCGGACGGAGGGCTGCTCGGAACGGGCTTCGACCAGTCGCTCCTGCGCCTGCCGGGCACCGGCCAGGCGATTCTGCCCGTGCCCGAAAGCGACACGATCTACGCGGTGATCGTCAACGAGCTGGGCCTCGTGGGCGCGGCGGGACTGCTGCTCACCTACCTGCTGTTCGTCGCCCGCGGGCTGAAGACGGCCGTGCTCGCGCGGGACTCCTTCTCAAAGCTGCTGGCCACGGGCCTGTCGTTCATCGTGGCGATACAGGTGTTCGTGATCGTGGGGGGTGTCACGCGCGTGATCCCCTTGACCGGCGTGACGTTGCCGTTCGTGGCGTATGGGGGATCCTCGGTGGTCATGAACTTCGTGCTGCTGGCGCTGCTGCTCGTGATCTCCGACCGTGCAAGGCGGCCCTACCGGCGCTCTGAACGCAGCTGAAGCGCCAAATGGGTCGTGCGGGCGTCCTAAACGCCCGGCAGCGGTTCTGTCACCCCCCACATGACCTTAGGCAGACATTCTGCGCAGGGGACTGTGCGGACCCGTCGAAGACCGTCGCCTAGATGCTCACCTCGACGATCGCCTGCGCGACGCCGCGAGTGCTCCTGCGGGCTGCGGAGGTTCCGGTGCACAATCGCTACCTCGGACTTTCAGCCACCCGCACGCGGGGTGAGGAGTCCTCCTCGCCGGCCGGGCTGCACCGGCGGCCGTGGCTCGAGCGTCTGCGCCGAGCCGTCACGGAGGATCTGTTCGAGCTGCACTATCAGCCGATCGTTCCGCTGCGAGATCGGAGCCGGAACGGGCCGGCCTCGCATTACGAGGCACTCGTGCGCCTCGCCGACGAACCCGACGGGCGGCTGGTGGCCCCCGGGCGATTCCTGCCCGCCGCCGAGCGCTACGGGCTGATACGCCACATTGACCGGATCGTCCTGGGCAAGGTGCTGGCCCTGCTCGCGAGCGGAAACGCACTGCCGGGGGTGTGCATCGCGGTGAATCTGTCGGCCCTGTCGATCACCGATGAGAACATGCTCGCCGACATCGAGAACGGCCTCGCGCTGTCCGGCGTGGATCCGGGCAGGCTCATCATCGAGGTCACCGAGACCGCCTCGATCTCTGACATGGAGCGGGCCAGGCGCTTCTGCGCCGGCGTGCAGACGCTGGGCTGCTCGGTGGCGCTGGACGACTTCGGGGCGGGCTTCGGCTCCTTCCAGTACCTCAAGAACCTGCCCTTCCGCTACCTGAAGATCGACGGCGACTTCATCCGTGCGCTGCCGCAGTCGCCGAACGACCAGCTCGTCGTCAAGGCGCTGGTGGGAGTCGTCAAGGGCATGGGCGCCATGACGATCGCGGAGTTCGTGGGCGACGAGGAGACGATGGCGCTGCTGCGAGGTTATGGCGTGGACTACGCGCAGGGCTACGCCGTGGGACGCCCGCAGCCGGTGTTGGCGCTCGCTGCCGCAGCCTGAGCGCGCTTGGCGGGTGAGGGCGCCAGACGCGCGCAGCGGCGTGGGCCTGACTACTTCGGCTGAGGGTACTGCCGGCGCAGCATCGCATCCCACATGCGGTCCGGGAGCAGGCTGTGCAGCGCGATCATGATCTTGGCCGAGGGGGTGATCGTGATGCGCGCCGGGGGCCGCCTGCGCCCGAGCGCCCGTTCGATCACCTTCGCCACACGCTCGGGTCCGCCTCCGAGCGCCCGCAACGGGCCCTCGTAGGCCCCCTGCGTGACGGCGCCGACGGTGGTGTTGAACAGCGCGTAGGGATCCTCGCCGCTGCCCTTGCTCTGGACGTCCGCCATGCTCGCAACGGCGGCCTCGCCGAATTCCGTCTTGATCAGGCCCGGCTCGAGCAGGATCACGTCGATACCGAAGCCCTGCAGCTCGAAGCGCATCGCGTCTGAGATCGCCTCGAGCGCGTGCTTGGTCGCGTGGTAGTGCGCCGCTCCGGGGAAGGACACCCGGCCGCCCATCGAGCCGACGTTCACGATCTTGCCCCAGTGCTGTGCGCGCATCTTCGGGAGCACGAGCTGGGTGAGACGCACGAGGCCGAAGATGTTCGTCTCAAACTGACGCCGAACGGCATCGAGTGGAACCGTCTCGATCGCCCCGCTCTGGCTGTATCCGGCGTTGTTGATCAGCACGCCCACCGCGCCGTGGTCCTGCTCGATCCGCTCGACGGCCGCGAGCATCGAGTGCTCGTCGGTGACGTCCAGCTCGAGGGTCTCGCAGCCGTCCTCCTGCAGGGCGGCGATCGAATCCAGGCGGCGTGCCGTCGCGTAGACCGTCCAGCCGGAACCGGCGAGGCGAGACGCGGTCGCTCGCCCGATGCCCGAGGAGCAGCCGGTTATGAGCACCGCCTTTGAGGCCTCTGCCATCACCGCAGCATATGGCTTCGCCGGGGCTCGATGGAGCCCCCGGAGCGGGCCGGGGAGAGCCGCCGCTCCTCGCGGTCGTCTATGGTGAGCGCCCGATGCGCGCCGTCACATTCCAGGCTCCGGGCGAGGTGCTCGTGCAGGACGTCCCCGACCCGGAGCTCGCAGACCCGCAGGACGCGCTCGTGCGCGTCGAGGCCAGTGGCATCTGCGGCTCTGATCTGCACATCTACCACGGCCGGGTGCCCGTCGAGCAGGGCTTCACGATCGGCCACGAGTTTGTCGGAACGGTGGTCGCCGTGGGCTCGGACGTCGACCGGGCCGCCGTCGGCGACCGCGTGCTGGGCTGCTTCCACAGCGCCTGCGGAACGTGTGTTGCCTGCGTCAGGGGCGACTATCACCGCTGCCTGCGCGGGCGTACGTTCGGGCACGGTACGAACCTGGGCAACCTACCGGGCGCGCAGGCTGAGCTCGTGCTCGTGCCAAATGCCAACCTGACGTTGCGACGCGTGCCCGAGGGCATGTCCGCGGACACCGCGCTGTTCGCGGGTGACGTGATGGGAACCGGCTACCACGCGATCTCCCACGCCGGAACGCAGGCGGGCGACACCGTCGCCGTGCTGGGGCTGGGCCCGGTGGGCCTGTGCGCCGTGCAGGCCGCGAGGGCCACGGGCGCGGCCAAGGTGTTCGCGATCGACACCGTCGCACCGCGCCTTGAGATGGCCGGGGACTTCGGGGCCACCGCCGTTCATCTCACCGAGGAGGATCCGAAGGGCATCATCCGAGCCGCCACCGAAGGCCGTGGCGTGGACGTGGTGGTCGATGCCGTCGGCGACCCGGCGCCACTGCAGCTGGCCATCAGCCTGGCCCGCGACGCCGGTACGATCTCAGGGATCGGCGCCTATGCCGGGCGCGGGGAGCTGTCGCTCGGACTCGCCTGGATCAAGGGCCTCACGATCCGTCTCGGCCTCGCAAACGTGATCGCCCATGTGGACCGGGTGCTGGCGATGATGTCGGCCGGCCTGCTCGACCCGACGCCGCTGGTCAGCAGGCACATGAGCCTCGAGGAAGCCGGCGAGGCCTATGCGGCATATGACCGGCGCGAGGCGCTGAAGATCGTCCTGACACCCAGTAGTTGAGGTAGGCTCCCCTGATGCGTTGTGAGCCCCGCGGCTTCATGGCTTCCGCGGCGTGAGCGTCGCCGCTCCGGGCGAGCTCAGTCTTTCTCGCACGCGTTCTGAGCAGTGGGTGCCGGTACTGGCGACGCTGTTCGCGCTGGTGCTCGTCGCCGCCACCGCGGAGATAGTCCTCGACGGCGCTCTCGGCCACTCGGCGCTGATCCCCAAATCACCAGATATCTCAGGGTGGCTACGGGGCATCGGCGAGCGCCTGGGCTACCGGGTGTTCCTGATCGCGATCCTCGCCTTCTCGGCCGCTTATGGCGGGCTGCTGTCGCTGATGAGGAGATCGCCCGCGCGCACGATCTCCAAACGCTGGGCGATCGTTCTCGTCGGCGCCCTGCAGCTGATGGTTTTTGCCGGGCCGATTCTGATCTCCACCGACGTGTTCAGCTACATCGCCTACGCGCGCATGGGCGTCGAGCACGGGATCAATCCCTATTTGCACGGTCCGATCGCGATCGTCAACGACCCCGTCTACCACTACGTGGGAATGGACTGGAAGCACGTGGCCACCGCGTATGGCCCGCTGTACACGCTGATCTCCTACCCGCTCGCCCCGCTCGGGGTTGTGGGTGCGATCTGGGGAATGAAGCTCGAGGCGCTGTTGGCGAGCGCCGGGACGCTGGCGCTCGTCTGGCGCTGCGCGCGCGAACGCGAGCTCGACCCGGTGGCGGCGCTGCTGATCGTCGGCGCCAACCCGCTGTATGTCATCTATGGGCTGGGCGGCGCGCACAACGACCTGATCATGATGCTGCTGATGATGGCCGCGGTGGCCTTCACGTTCGCCGGGAGGGATGCCTCGGCGGCCGTCTCGGTCGTCGCGGGCGCGCTGGTCAAGGCGACGGTGGGGGTGCTGCTCCCGTTCATGATCCTCGCGAGGCGCAGCGTCGCGACGCTGATCGGGGCGGCGGGCGCCCTGGCTGTGGGCGCCCTGCTCGGCTATGCGGTGTTCGGCGTGCACGGCATCGACCTGATCGCGGCGCTCAACCGCGATGCCGCCTTCGTCTCCACCGACAGCTTTGCCAACGAGATCGCCCACCTGTTCGGCAAGCCGGGAGTCTTCCCGGTCGATCACGACCTGCTCAAGGTCGCGCTCGTGGTGATCGTCCTGCACCTGATGTGGCGCACCTGGCGAGGTTATGACTGGGTGGCGGCGTCCGGCTGGACGCTGCTTGCGATCTCGGTCACGAGCACCTGGCTGCTCGCCTGGTACATCCTCTGGCCGCTGCCGCTCGCGGTCGTCGCGCGCGACAGGCGCCTGCTCGTCGCCACGCTTGCCGTGCAGGCCCTGTTCATCATCCATCAGATCTCGCCGCTGTTCGCCCCGGTGTCATGAGCGAGGCATCGCCACCGGTGGAGCGATCGGCCTTCAGGCGACTGCCCGGGTGGCTGCGCCCGCGTGCGATCGAGCTGCCCGGATCGGGGCGCACGCGGCTCGTGGAGACGACTCTTCTGGTGCTCGCGGGCCTGCTTCTGGCGATCGCGACGGTGAACGACGTGGTGCGTCAAACCCACGTCAACCAGCGCCTGATCGCCGATCTGCGCACGTGGCGCTCCTACACAGGTCACGATTACCACAACCTCTCCGTAGATCAGCAGCTGCTCGGAGAAGCCAGCCGGCGCGAGGTGATCTGCGGCAACACCAGCCCCGGGGCGCCGAAAGAACGGACCCAGCTGTGTCTGGCGATCTGGGGTGAAACGGTCAACGGACGGCGCACGGTGCACGGTGGTTGGTACCTGCCCGCGAACGTGGAAGACGTTCGCGCTGACCGCTATGGCTGCTTCGGGCCCGCGTCGAGCGGCGAGTGTCCACGATGAGCGTCGCCGCGACACCGCGGGTGCCCGTCGCCGCAGAGAGGGCTGAAAGCCGGCTCGCGCCGTGGTGGCCGCTGATCGCCATCACCGTGCTGGCCGCCGCGCTGCGGCTCTCAACGCTCAATCTCCAGAGCCTCTGGTATGACGAGGCGTTCACGCCCGTGCACGTGCTGCGCGCGAGCCTCGGCCAAACGCTGCACGCTGTCGTGCACAGCGAGAACACGCCGCCGCTGTGGTACATCGCCGAGTGGGCGATCACGCGCGTGCTCGGCACCGGCGCCGTCGCGCTGCGGCTGCTCTCGGCGCTCGCCGGGGTGGCCACCGTGCCGCTCGCATGGGCGATAGGGCGCGAGCTCTCGGGCCGTCGCGCCGGGCTGGTCTGCGCTCTGTTGATCGCCGTCAACCCGCTGCTCGTGTGGTACTCCCAGGAGGCTCGCGCGTACGCGCTGTTCGTTCTGTTCGCGGCGCTGGCGATGTGGTGCTTCCTGCGTGCGCTGCGCGAGCCCACGCCCCGCG
>Ga0302235_10000964_pt1 | contig 21920 bp, 18 predicted proteins | sample II_Palsa_N3_3_FD_193577 | JGI IMG/M metagenome (GOLD analysis project Ga0302235, IMG submission 193577) | Peat permafrost microbial communities from Stordalen Mire near Abisko, Sweden - II_Palsa_N3_3 | ecosystem: Environmental > Terrestrial > Soil > Palsa > Peat permafrost | place: Sweden...
TCGGACTGCACCACGTTCGCCACCAGATTGCGGTGCAGCAGCGTCGCGCCCTTCGACACGCCTGTGGTGCCACCGGTGTATTGCAGGACCGCCACTTCGTCGGAGGATATTTGCACCGGTGTGAAAGCCGAATCCGCGCCACGGGCAATTGCGTCGCTCAGACTGATGCGAGAGTGGGAGTGCAAGCGCGTCGCGTCATCATCGGCAACTGGTTCGCCGGCGACAGACATCGGTGCCCCCATCATCTCGGCAACCGAGGTCACCACTACGTGCCGTACCGCGGTGTCCCCCTGCACGGCCTGCAACGTAGTGGCAAACGTGTCGAGAATCACAATCGCCTCTGCGCCACTATCGTTCAACTGATATTTGAGCTCACGCGCCGTATAAAGCGGATTCACGTTAACAACGACACAGCCGGCACGCAAAATCGCCGCCATCGCCACGGGGTACTGCAGCAGGTTCGGCAGCATCACGGCGATTCGTGTGCCGCGCGCAAGCCCCTGCGCCTGAAACCAGGCGGCAAGGTGGCGCGATTGCCGGTCCAGCTCCGTATAGGTCAGCTTGCGTCCCATGCAGACAAACGCGCAGGCATCCGCATACTCGCGGAAGCTGCGTTCGAGCAGATCCGCCACGGAACCGTATTGTGTCGCGTCTATCTCCGCCGGCACGCCGGGTGGATATGACTTCAGCCAGATCTTTTCCATCTCCCAAGTTCCTCCTTGTGCGCGTTTCGCCGAGCCTGGCGACTAGCGGCTGGCGAGCGCCGGCATGCGCCGCGCCGGCTGGTCGAAGCTATTGAAGAATGCGCTCAATTGCTCGCGCGTGCCATGTTCGAGCGCAACCGTTCCGCTTTCCAGTCCAGCCGGCAACTGTGTCGCGATATCGCGCAGCAGGTCATACAAAGTCGCTGTCTTGAGCGCGAGCTGCAACTCAACCGCTGCGGGCGGGTGCTCATGCACCTGCAAGATGCCGCGCCGCAGTTCCAGCGCGTAGCTCTCCTTGCGATCGGTCATGCGGAATACAAGCGTGACCTGCAGGTCAGCACAGCGCGCCGGATCGATGCACACGCTGAAGCGTTGGAATACATTGCGCAGCGGTTGCGCCCGCAACACGTCACTCGAGGCGAGGCTCGCGCTGCCGGCAAACGGCAATGCCTCATAGGCACGCTCGAGTTCACGCGCCGCGCTCAGATACCAGTTGCGCCAGTTGGTGTTCTCCGTGAGGTAGCCCAGTTCACGCAACGCCGTAGCCTTGATGCTGCGGGCGTCGGCGTCTTCCACATCGAGCCGGACCAGCAGTGTCGCCAGTTCCGCGGCCCAGCGCCAGTCCCTGTCGCCGAGCGCGATTCGCGCGGCGGCGCGCACCTGCTCTGCGCCGCCCATCATGGCGACCATGCGGCGCGTGCGTTCGCTGCGCGGCAAGGGGTCGAGCGAAGCCGGATCGCCGTCGAACCAGCCCAGTTGCCCCGAATAAACCTGGCGCACCGAATGTTTGACCGTGCCGTAGTACTCGCCGAGCCACGCATGCTGCGCAAGATGCGGTGGCAAGGAAGGGATCGCCTCGGCAAGCTCGTCCGGCGTCATGCCGAAGTTCATGTGGCGAATGGTCTGATCGTGGATGAACTGGATTGCGTCGCGATACACGGTCAATACATCGGCGACGGCTGCGGCCCCCGAGACCGGACGGCCATGCGCCGGCACCATGTGCGCGGCGCCGAATCCGCGCATCATGTCGATGGTCTGATACCAGCGCACGGGGTCGCGGTAGCGTGTTCCGCGCAGCGTATGCACGTTCGCCAGACACTCCCCCTGGATCACCTCCGCCGAGAGCAGCACGCCGAGGTCGGGCAGCCACATCACGATTTCATCGTCCGCTTCCGACGGCGCATAACGGAACTCGAAACGCACGCCGGCCAGCACGATGTCGAGCCGCTCGTCGAAGACGCGCGTCGGCGCGAAGAAGCTTGCCGGCTCGGCGATCAGCACGGGGCCGATCCCCGCGTTGACCTTGCCGGTCGCGCCAGCGGGCAGCAGCGTGCCGAAGCTGTAAGCAGAACGCGTGGCGAGAATCGGCGCCACCAGATTCGCGTTGTTGATCACCGTGTCCATCAGCGTGCGGTGCGCAATGATTTCCACACGCCCCGCTTCGAGTGCCGCTTCGTCGACAAACGCGCGCACGCCACCGGTATGGTCCGTATGGTTGTGCGTATAGACCACCGCCTTCACTGGCAGCGTGGCGTGCCGCGGATCGATCGCGCAAAAGTCTTCGTAGATGCGCTTCGCCGCCGAAACCGCTTCGGTCGCATCGACCACCACAATCCCATCGTCGCCTACGACAAAAATGATATTGGCAATCGCGTAACCGACCGCGCAGTACACCCGCTCGGCCACCCGATAAATGCGCTGAGCCATGCGGCGCGAGTGTTCCGTGAGGCGTGGCGGTACGGTGGGCGCCGCGATTGCGAAGGCCAGGTTGACGCCGGCATCGAAAGCAACATCGAGCGGATCGCCGACATGCGGCGCATCAAAGGCAGGATTGCGAACCATCTCAGGGCAACATTGGGTCATGCGGTGTCTCCTTGGATAAAACTGGCCGCATAAGGCGATTGCCAGTTTTCGTCAATCAGAACCGGAATTCTTATTCCGTTTTTAGGGCAAAAAAATCAGCCGTCTAGCAGCTTGAGACAGCGGCGAAACGCCCTCTGCAGATAGGGGCGCAGCCGCCGGCTCGCGAGCGAGAGCGGCCCTGGGTCGTTCAGGATGCTGTTGACCAGCAGACCATTGATCATCTGCAGCGCCGCGCGCACTTCGAAATCAAGCTCGGCCGCATCGGCCACCGGCGCGCCTCGTGCCTCGACCAGCGCATCGACGAGGTGCGGCACGAGCAATGCCAGCACTTCGCGATTGGCCTCCTTGGCGGCATCCCAACTGGGCTTGAGCTGCGAGGAGCGCAACAGCGAAGCGTGGTACAGGCCACGGTTGCGCCGGAACACCATGACGTAAAACGCGACCGTCGCGTCGGCGAGTGCACCGGCGTCATTCGAGCGCCATACAGGCTCGCGCTCAAGCATGTCTCGCACGTAGGCGAGACCTTCGGCCATCACCTGGCCCTGCACGACCTCGAAGAATGCATCCTTGTTGTCGAAGCGGCGATAGAACGCGCCGATAGACGTACCTGCGCGATCGACAATATCGTTGATGGACAGATTGTCAAGGTTACCGCTTGCCTCGATCAATTCGCGCCCGGCTTGCAGCATTTTCACGAGGCCGAGCTGGCTGCGGGTCTGGCGCGGCGCTGCGATGCTGGAGGAGGATTCGCGCTTGCGCGCAGGCGTGCTTGTCATGCGGCTTTCAACTTCGTATTGAGACGTAGGACGCGAGATGCCCGGCCAGCGGCGTCAGGAAGACGCCGGCAAAACCAGCCGGCTCAACAAACCGGAATCAGGATTCCGAATCGTGGTGGATGAGCCAGGCTTTGTCAACCAGCCTCAGGGTAAATCCTGAGCCACGGAGTGCGCGGGGTGCAGCAGCTCATGCGAGGCACGATTGGCCTCGACCATGATCTGTTCGGTCAGCACCAGCGCGGAACTGGCGGCAGGCGATGGCGTGCGTTCCGCCAAAGAAACGAGTGCGAACTCGAGACTCAGGCGCGGCGGATTAGTCAGCGCGATGCGCACGAGCCGCCCCGCTTCGAGATCGCGCCGCACCGCCGCCCCGGTGGCAAACAACACCGCATCCGTCTGCGCGACGACGTCCTTGAGTACAGCAACATCGTTGCATTCCACCTGCAAGGGGATATCCTCATGCGCCCGATACTTCAGCAGCCGGTGCAACGCGTCCTTCATAAACGCGGGCACGGTCACCGACACCAGCGGAAACTCGCGCAACGCAACCATCGGCACGGGCCCGCTTTGCAGCAACGGATGCCCCGGCCGCACGAACCAGCCACCTTCGTGACGCGGCAGGCGGTGGAGCGCGATGTCCGGCGTCGCGGGCAGCACCCGGCGATCCATGACGAGAAAGTCGACCTGCTCCGCGCGCAGTTTGGCGAGCAGCGCTTCGCCGTCACCGTCGCCCAGTTCAATCGAAACCTTGATCTTCGGAAAGCGCCGCGAGAATTCGACCAGCAGATCGGGCAGCAGCACGACGGCCGCATAGGGCCCGAGTCCGATATGCACTTCGCCCAGTTCATGAGCCTTCAGCAGCTCGACGTCGCGGAAAAGACACCGCGTCTCGAACAGCACGCGGCGCGCGCGCTCGACGAGCAACCGGCCGGCCGCCGTCATCGCGACACCGCGCGCGGCCCGGTCGAACAGCTTCATGCCCAGCTCATCTTCCAGCGCCTGAATACTGCGGCTCAGGGCTGGCTGGCTCAGATGCACGCGCTCCGCCGCGCGCGCGAAACTGCCTTCTTCCGCGAGCGCAATCAGGTGGGTCAGCCGGCGGGAGTTGATCTCATGCATGTTTTGCAAGGTTCCGATAACCAGATTGCACTTGAATAATTCTCTTATACCACCTCAAATGGGCAAAATTCCGCGGCCGCCAGCAGACTGGTCGGCCGGACAGCAACAGGACCGTTCAGGTCACACGCGTCGCATAGAACATCATTGGAGACAGGGTTTGTTCGTCTTGCCGCCCCGCATTGTCCAGCGGCGGTGTGCAGCCGACGGCACACCCTCAGGAGTATTGAATGCTTGAGGCACATCGTTCCACCCTCGCGGGCGCGCCTGCGGCCGCCGCATCTGTTGACCGTGCAAAGGGGCGCCGCTGGGTCATCGTCGGCTCGCTGTTCCTCTTCATGCTCATCAACTTCGCCGACAAGGCCGTGCTCGGTCTGGTGGCGATCCCGATGATGCAGGACATGGGGCTGTCGCACGAGCAGTTCGGCCTCGTCGGCAGCGCGTTCTTTTTGCTGTTTTCTCTCTCCGGCATCGTGGTGGGTTTCATCGCGGATCGTGTCAGCATGAAATGGCTGCTGGCTGCGCTCGCACTGACGTGGGCCTGCGCGCAGTTGCCGCTTGCCTGGCCAAGTAGTTTCGCAGTCCTGCTGCTGTGCCGGGTTCTGCTGGGCGCGGGTGAGGGGCCCGCATCGCCACTCGCGCTGCACGTCGTCTATACGTGGTTCGACGATCGCGAGCGCAGCCTGCCCACCACGATTGTTCAACAAGGTGCAACGGCTGGCGTGATTGTTGCGGGACCGCTTCTCACCTATATCTCGCAACGCTGGCACTGGCACGCCACTTTCCTGACGCTCGGGGTAGTAGGTGCCGCGTGGACCGTGCTGTGGCTATGCGTCGGCAAGACGGGCAATCAACATTCGCGCAGCGTGCAAGCCGTCGTCACAGCGAAGAATGTGCAGGCGCGCGTCCCTTGGCGGACGCTGCTTTCAGACCGCACGGTGATTGGCGTGATGCTGCAGTGCTTCGTTGCTTACGCGGTGGTCGCGATCGGCTTCACGTGGGTGCCGGCGTATCTGCGGCTCGGGTTGGGCTTTCCGGCCACCCAGGCGGGATGGCTGTTCGCAGCGCAGGTGGCCGTGCAGATTCCGGTCGGGATCGCGCTGGCGGTCTACTCACATCGCCTGCTCAAGCGCGGCGTGCCGTCGCGGCGCGCGCGTGGCACGCTGATCAGCATGGCCTGCGTGATGAGCGGTATCGCGTACGGCGTGCTCTTTCTGGGCGTGCCGCCGTTCGTCAAGGTCGCGGTGATGGGGATTGCCAGTGCGCTCGCTATCCAGAATTTCACGTTCGGACCGATGCTAATCGCCGAGGTCGCCCCAAGCGGTCAGCGTGGCGGATTGCTTGCCATCACCACTTCGATCACCACCACGGCCGGGCTGATCGGCCCAGTCGCAATGGGCCGGCTGCTCGGCGCCGCGGGCGACGCACACGGCTATGAAATCGGCTTCATGATCAATGGCGCGCTGCTGCTGGCCGTTGGCGCCGCCGGATTCACGCTGCTCGATCCGCAACGTTCGCGCCGCCGTCTGCAGGCGCAGTCCTGATAGCGTAGGGCCGGTCACGCTCCCGCCGGCCCGCCACTCCACCTTCGAGCTACATCGTTCGCCGCACTCGCACATTGCGTCGCAGCGGCGCGTTGACTATTCTGTGACACACAACGTGCGGAATCCTATCGAAAGCTCGGCGCCCAAAGAGGCGATCAAGCGACGAAGCAATCCCCATGGGCATCGACGCTGTCCGCCCTGGGAGGAGGATCTATGCGTCGAGCGTATCCGCCGTTTGTGCCAAGCCGGACCTTTGAGGCAATCTCGTCCGCGCTGGGGGTGTTGGTCCTGCTAAGGCTGCAGCCGGCGCTCGCGGCCTGCGACAACTCCACGCCGACCACCGGGCAAACCGTCACATGCAGCAGCGCGACGTCGCCCAATCCCACCACCACGCCGGTTGTGGCGACAAGCGGTAGCACGAACGTAACGGTGAACGTCGAAACCGGCGCTGAACTCGACGTGAACGGGGACAACGGCGTCCTCGTGTACGACCGCAGCACGGTCACCAACTTGGGGACCATCCGCGTAACAGGCGATACCTTCGACGGCATCTCGGCACACGGCACGGGCGTCGGTCTGGATGTGCTGACCAACCGCGGCTTGATCGTGACAACCGGCACCGAGTCCGAAGGCATGTTCAACAGCGTGGCCGCCGTCACGATGCTCAATGACACGAGTGGCGTCATCCAGACGAGCGGCAGCAATGCCGACGCGATGCACGACTTCGCCAGCCCCGGTGGCGGCACCCTGACCAACAACGGCCAGCTTTCGACTAGTGGGAGCGCCTCGGCTGGCATGGCTGCGGAAACGAACAACGACACGCTCGTCAACAACGGCACGATCACGACAACAGGAGATGGCGCGCCTGGCATGTACGCAAACGGCAACACGGTCGGCGGGGCGGGCAACAACATCATCACGAACGCGGGCACGATCGGCACCTCGGGCGTGAGCTCGGACGGTATCGTCTCGAACGACAGTTCGCCGGGTGTCATCACCAACAAAGGTTCGATAACCGTAAGTGGTTCAGGCAGCCTCGGCGCTTACATCTCAGGCACCGTCACGTTCAACAATGAAGCCGGCGCAAGCATCATCAGCAAGCAAGGCAACGGCATCGATGCGAATGGCGGCGGCACATTCAACAACGCCGGCACTGTCTCCGCGCAGCTTGTCACGCTCTCGTTTGCCGGCGCAGGCGCGACCATCAACAATACGGGGACGCTCGAGTCCGCCACTACCGAGGTCATTGCCGCAACCGGCGCGATCGACATCACGATCAACAACACAGGCAATATCGCGGGCGGCAACGGCCGCGCGATCTATACCGACACCGGCAACGACACGCTCGACTGGAGCGCCGGCACGATCAGCGGCTTTATCCGGCTCGGCACGGGGCACGATACGGCTACGCTCACCGGCCTGACCGACACCAATCTCAACGGTGTGCCGCTGCTTGCAGGTGGCAACGTCTCAAGTGTTCTCAACTTCAACGACACTCAGGCGAGCGGATTGAGCCGCTTCACGAACTGGTCGACCGTCAACGCAACGAACGGCAGCCAGCTCACGCTCGACAACAACGGTCTGACGCTTGGCAACAGCGGCACGCAGACAGGCACGCTCGTGATCGATTCGACCAGTACCCTGTTCGCGGGCGGCCTGGGCGACCCTGCGATCACGCCTGCGGTGAGCGGACAACTCGTCACCGTCAACAACGCGGGGACGATCGATCTCACCAACGGCGGCACTAGCACGAGCGACGCGCTGGTGGTGAACGGCAACTACGTGGGACTTAACGGCAAGCTCCTGTTGCAGAGCGTGCTCAACGGCGACGGCTCGCCAAGCGACAAGCTGGTGATCGTGCAAGGGACCGGTTCGGGCAAGACGACGCTGGGGATTACGAACGTCGGCGGTGTCGGCGCGGCGACGCTCACGAACGGCATCCTTGTCGTGCAGGCGACCGGCGGCGCGACGACCACCGCAGGCGCTTTCACGTTGCCCAAGCCGCTGCTCGCTGGTGCCTACACCTACTACCTGTTCAAAGGCGGCGTAAGCGCCGGGACCGCCGATAACTGGTATTTGCGCTCAAGTCTGGCGGCGGTTCCGGCTCCTACGCCTACGCCTACGCCCACACCTACACCGACACCCACCTCCACACCGACACCGACACCCACCCCACCGCAGACCCTGCAGCCCCCCCAGGCAGCCGCCGGCACCCCTTCCCTGCCCGCTCCTCCGCCAGCGGGCTCGGCAGCCACACCGCTCTACCGGATGGAGGTGCCGGTCTACGCAGAAGTCCCCGAGCTTGCGCGCGAACTCGGCATCGATCAGATCGGCACGTTCCACGACCGCGAGGGCGCACAATCGCTGCTGACCGAGACCGGCGCGGTGCCCGCCTCATGGACGCGTGTCTGGGGCGAACATGCCACGCTCAGCAACGGCGGCGCGGTCAATCCGGAATTCAGCGGCACGATAGGAGGCATCCAACTCGGCCAGGATCTCTACGCCAGCGCGACACCCGGTGGCCAACGCGACCACTACGGCTTGATCCTAGGCTTTGCACGCGCAGAAGGCGACGTGAGCGGCCTCGCCCTCGGCTTTCCGAACCTGGCCGCGGGACGCCTGTCGATCGACGCCTACAGCGCAGGCGGCTACTGGACCCACATCGGCCCCAGCGGCTGGTACACCGACGCGATCCTGATGGGCAGTTCGCTGACCATCAGCCCCATGTCCTACGACAATATCGGCGCCTCCACGCATGGCTATGCCGAGGCCGCGTCGTTCGAGGCGGGACTGCCGATTCCGCTGCCGGCCCATCTGAGCATCGAACCCCAAGCCCAACTGATCTGGCAGCATACGTCGATCGACGATCTCAACGACGGCATCTCAAGCGTGTCGTTTCATTCCGCAAACGGTCTGATCGGCCGTCTGGGGTTGCGCCTCGAAGGCAAGTTCGAAGGCGGCGGCGCGATCTGGGAGCCATATCTGCGCGCCAATCTGTGGCGCTACTTCAACGGCACCGACGAGGTGAACTTCGCGGGCAGCACCGTGATTCCGACCAGCGTGCCGGCGACCGCCGCCGAGTTCGGCCTGGGGATCGCCGCACATCTCAGCGCGCGTGGCAGCGTGTATGCCGCGGCCGGCTATACGACCAACGTGAACGGTGCGCATCGGAGCATCGTGGAGGGCAATGTCGGCGTGCGCTGGAGCTGGTGAAGCTGATAAAGCTGATGAAACCCGTCAGCGCGACGCTGCCACGATCTGCGCAACCCGCACATACTCGGCAACCGACACGTCCTCCGCACGCCGCTGCAGATCGAAGCCAAGCGCCTCGAAATCCACCGTGTCGCGATACGCGCCCAGAGTGTTTCGCAGCATCTTGCGACGCTGCGAAAACGCCGCGGTCACGACCTCGCCGAGCACCCGCTCGTTGACCTCGGGCAATTCGTGCGCCTCGAACGGAATCATCCGCACGATCGCCGAATCGACCTTGGGCGGCGGCTGGAAGGCCTCGGGCGGCACATCGAGCTGCTTGTCGATCACGTAGCGATACTGCAGCATCACCGAGAGCCGGCTGAATGCCTTGTTGCCAGGCTCCGCCACCATCCGCTCGACCACCTCATTCTGCAACATGAAGTGCTGATCGATCACGCAATGCGCGAACGAAGTCAGGTGGAACAGCAGCGGGCTCGAAATGTTGTACGGCAGGTTGCCCACAATGCGCAGCGTCGGCTTGCCCTCGGGCACGCCAGGCCCCACGGGCAACGCCAGAGAACCGAAGTCGAAGTCGAGCGCATCGCCCGAGTGCAACTCGAGTAGATCGCCAAACTTCTTCTTTAGCCGCACGATCAGATCGCGATCGAGCTCGACCGCATGCAGCGGCGCTTCAGGCGTGGCGAGGTGTTCGATCAGCGGCTCGGTGAGCGCGCCGAGACCCGGTCCGATTTCGACCATGCGTTCGCCGCGTTGCGGCCGGATCACGTTGACGATCGAATCGATTACGCCCGCGTCGACCAGAAAATTCTGTCCGAAACGCTTGCGCGCGAAATGGCCCTGGTGCTGTCTGCTGGTGGACATCGAATGACGCTACAAAAAGGTACGGGAAAAAATCAGGCGGCGCGACGGTGGCGCGCCATCGAGACTGCGGTGTCGATGGCGGCAATCAGGCTGCCCGCATCTGCGCGGCCGGTGCCTGCGAGGTCGAGCGCCGTGCCGTGATCGACGGAGGTGCGGATGATCGGCAGCCCAAGCGTGACATTGATGCCTTCGCCGAAGGTCGCGTACTTCAGAACCGGCAGGCCTTGATCGTGGAACATCGCGAGGACGCAGTCGGCTTCGGTCAGGTAACGTGGCTGAAAGAGCGTGTCGGCCGGATAGGGGCCGCGGGCGTCGATGCCTTCGCCGTTCGCCAGCTTCAAGGCCGGCGCAATCACGTCGATTTCCTCGTGCCCCAGATAACCGTTCTCACCCGCATGCGGGTTCAGGCCGGTCACGAGAATGCGCGGCGCCGGCAAGCCGAAATGGTGGCGCAGATCGTGGTCGATGATACGCAGCGTGCCGAGGATACTGTCAACCGTCAGCGCTGCCGAGACGTCCTTCAGCGGCAGATGGGTCGTAGCCAGCGCGACGCGCAGCGGCCGCTGGCCGGTGCCGGCCAGCATCATCACCACATGCGGCGTATGCGTGCGCTCGGCCAGATATTCGGTGTGCCCGGTGAACGGGACGCCGGCATCGTTGATGGTGCTTTTTTGCAGCGGTGCGGTGACGATCGCGTGGAACTGACCGCTCACCGCGCCGTCGATCGCGCTATCCAGCAGGTTCAGCACGTAACGGCCGTTGGCAGCGTTGAGCTTGCCCGCCTGCGACGGCACGCCGAGCGGCTGATGCTGCACGCGGACCCTGTGTTGCCCGGCGTCACCGGCGCCGCGACCCGGGCCCAATAACGCCACCCAATCCACGCCGACTGCCTTGGCGCGCGCCGCGAGCAGATCTGCATCGCCCAGCACGGTGAACTGCGCATCGGGCCAGTGAGCGGCCGCCCCCGCCAGCGCCTGCGCAGTCAGCTCGGGACCGACGCCGGCGGGTTCGCCGGTTGTGATCGCGATCTGCAGCGGGACGTGAGACGGTTGGGCAGCGCTCGTCATGATGCTTACTGCAGGTTCGGCTTGCCGATCTTCACATCGACATACGCCGTATCGCGCAATTCACGCAGCCAGTCCGCGTAAGCCTGCTCCGCCTTGCGCTGGCCGATGGCCTGGCGCGCCAGATCCATCTGCTGCGCGACCGAGCCTTCGGCGTCGCGGCGGCCCATCACCTGGATCAGGTGATAGCCGTACTCGCTGCGCACCGGATCGCTGACCTGGCCGTCCTGCAAACTGTTCATGGCACGCTCGAATTCCGGCACGGTTTCGCCCGGGCTGATCCAGCCGAGGTCGCCGCCTTGCGCTGCCGAACCGTCCTGCGAATAAGTGCGGGCAAACTTGGCGAAGTCGCCGCCTTCCGAGATCTCACGCTTGATTTCGAGCAGCTTCTGACGCGCCTGCGGCTCCGACATGCCGTCGCCGACGCGCAGCAGAATGTGGCGCACATGCGTCTGCGTGAGGTGGGTCGAATCGGCGCTCGCTGCACCCTGACTTGCACGGCGCTCGACGAGACGCATCACCTCGAAGCCATCCGAGGTGCGGATCAGGTCGGGGTTCACCTGGCCCGGACGCAGCGTCGCCGCCGCCTTTACGAACTCAGGCGGCAGTTGCGAGGTGGACTGGAAGCCCATGTCGCCGCCCTTCGATGCATCCGCTGCCTGCGAATCCGACTTGGCGAGCCTTTCGAACTTCGAGTCGCCGCTGGTCGCCTGCTGCAGGATCCCCTGGGCCTTCTGCTCGGCGGCGACGATGTCGGCCTCCGACGCATTGGCCGGCACCTTGATCAGAATATGTTCCAGGTGCAGATCGCTCGTCAGCCCAACGTTCGGTCCACGCTGGCTGGCAATGTAGTTCGCCACTTCAGCATCCGACACCGTCACCTTGCTGTCCACTTCCTTTTCACGCAGACGCGACAGGGTCAGTTCCGTGCGGGCGTCGTTCGTGAACGTGGCCCAGGGCACGCCTTGCGCCTCGATCTTCGAGCGGTACACGTCGAGCGGCAGATTGTTGGCCGCGGCGAGCCGTTCGAGCGTCTTCTGCACTGCTGCGTCGTCGACGGTGATGCCGTCTTCCTTGGCGCGCTGCAACTGGATGCGCTCTAGCACCATCTGGTTCAACACCTGCTGACGCAACTGGTCGGTCGGTGGAACCGGCGCGTTTTGCTGCTGCAAACGCCGTGCGATCAGGCCGAGGCGCTCGTCGAGCTCGCGCTGCGTGATGACGCCGTCATTGACCACTGCGGCGATCGTATCGACCGTTTGGCCATTGCTGGGGGCAGCCTGTGTCTGCTGCCCGCCGGCGTTGGGTAGATCCTGCGCCTGTGCTGGCGCAACCGACAGGAAAGAGGCCACAAGGGCCAGACTGGCCGCAAGCGATGCCAAGCGAAGCTTTTTCATGATTCCCACAGATACTCCAATGATGTCGGGCGCGCCCCGCCCGTCTTTGCGCATTTTATAGACGATCAAACGACCATCAGTCGTAGTTGGTAAAACGCGCCTCCGGCGCCGGAGGCGGCGGCAGCGGTGTATAGCCCGGCACGGCCCCGCGGAACGCGGCAATCAAGCCGTTGTCCACACTCGACAGACCCTTGAACGTGATTTGCGCAAGGAAACGCGTTCCTTGCTCCGGCAGCCCAAGGGTGTTGACCCCGTCTGCGTAACGCTGTATCCCGACGCCCAGCACCCAGCAGTCCGCATCGTACTGCAGGCCAACCAGGCTATCGACGATCGCCCGTCCCTGCAGATCGTAGTTCAGGCGCGCCACACTATACACGTGGTGCGTGAGCGGCCACTGCGCCGAAATGGTGATCTGGCTGACCGGCGTGAAATCCAGCGTCGTATCGGCACGCGTGTAACGATAGGCGACGTTGATCACCTTGCCCGATTCCGGACTGAAACCAAAGCCGACACTGGCCTGAGTTAGCTGGTTATTGTCGGCATTATATTGGACCGCGGTTTCCGACGCGAAACCGCCCCCTACCTTCAATGACATGCCGGCAATCAGGTCCGAATGGGTTGCCTCAGCCGGTGTCTGCGTTGGCAGCAGCGTGACGCGCTGGTCCTGGAAATAATACTGTTGTGCGAGCACGAAGCGCGCACGCTCGTCACCCGTCGCCGCATCGATGAAACGCGTGGTGAGGGCCGCGGTCAGCCGGTTCGCGTCGGCGATCCGGTCGTCGCCGACGAACGTATTCGGCGTGAAGATTTCTGCGAGCCCGAAATCCGCGTCGGCCGTGTCGAACAGCGGCGCGAAGGTCTGATTGTGATACGGCGTGTACACGTAGTACAGGCGCGGCTCGAGGGTCTGGATATAGTCCTGGCCGAACAGCCGCACTGAACGCTCGAAAATCAGCCCGGTGTCGAACGAGAAGGTCGGAACCGATTCGGTGAAATCCTTCGGTTGTCCGACCGGCGATCCCGTCCCGATGTTGCTCAGGTTGTACGACGCGAAGTGGTACTGCACCTTCGGCGTAACGAAGTAGCCCGGGCCCACCACCGAGTACGACATGTACGGATCGAAGGTGATCCGGTCGCCTTCGGTCGAATCCGCGGTGGTGATGCGAAACCGCGAGAAGTCGCCGGTCGCGCCGTAATCGAAACCACCGACGTTGTACTGGTTGTACTTGACGTTCAGTTCCGGCTCACGTCCGTATGGCGCCACCGAAGGTGTGATCGTCTGCCAGTTCTGCTCGCGCGCCAGCACCGACCACGGGCCGTTGTTGTACGTCAGCCCCGCTTCCTGCTGGTACAGCAGCTGCGTGCCGTTGAGAATATTGCTGGAGGTCGAGCCAAGGTCTTCCGGAAAGGAATTGTCCGAAACCTTGTTGTAATAAATGTAGCCGCCGAAGCCGTTACCGAAGTTCTGGTTGTGCTGGAGGAACAGCGCCCAACGGTTCGTCCTCGTGATGTTGTCGTCGGGCAGGTACGTGCCGGTGATCGAGCCGGAGTAATCCGGCGAAAGATAGCGGAACGACGCATTCTGTTCCAGACCGCGCTTCGAGATGTAATTCGGCGAAATCAGCAAATCGCGGTTCGGCGCGATATTGAAGTAATACGGTACGGTCAGCTCGAAGCCGTTACTCGAACTGAGCGAGAAGGTGGGCGGCAACAAGCCGCTGCGCCGGTCGCCCGAGAGCGGGAACGAGAGCCACGGCGAGCCGAAGATCGGTATGCCCTGGAAGAACAGCACGCCGTTGTGTGCCACACCTTCGTCGGCGCCGGTGTCGAAGTCGAACTCGCTGCCGCGGATGTACCACGCCGGATTGCTCTCGCACTGACACGCCGTGTAGGTGCCCTGCGTGAACACCGAGCGCTCGTTGTCGAGCATGTCGACACGCGCCGCGCTGCCCGAGCCGCCCGTCATGTTGAAGTGATACTTCGGCGAGGGCATGTAGCCCTCGCTCGAATCGACCTGCATATGTGCTTCCGGCCCCACGAAGGTGGCGCCGTTGTTGATCACGACCACCTTGCCATAGCCGTCGGCCATGTCGGTGTCCTGATCGTAGTGCAGCGCGTCGCCCTTGATCGTGAAGGTGGGACGGCGCACTTCGGCGGAACCCTTGGCCGCCAGGTCCTGATCGGTCGTGCCGCTCGTGTAGTCGCCGAGCACGAAGGTCGCCGCCTTCTGGTCCGGCTTCAACGGGTGCTCTTCGAGCTGTGGAGAAAGCCGCATGCCCCATGGCGCGTCGATAGGCTGCGGCTGCGCCGCGTCGCCCGACAACTGGGCGTACGAGAGCGCGGGCATCAGGCCCGGCACGGCAATCAACGCCGCGACGAGCCGCCTTCTGCGGGGCACGCCGCCACGAGAGGGGGTCGTTTGGGAAAGCTGTCTTGGCGGCATGTATCGTTTGGCGAATTGGCCCGACCGCCAGCTCCTGCAACCACGATCCTCCGCCTGAGCAGCCTGACCGTGATGGTCGGCGACCCATCAATCAAAATTTACAACCGGTCGAACGATGAGGCGGGCGGTAAAGCGGGTGAGCGAAAACTGGCGTGCGTCGTGTCAAAAAAGTCGTGGGGTATTATATGGCAAGACGTTGCCCCCCTGAATTTGCCTTCCGGTTTTCATGACGCTGCCCTCTGCTTCCACCTCCCCCGACGCCCGCCTGCAACTGCTCACCGCCTGGCTGGAGAGTCACGCGAACCGTTATGCGCTCGACCTTGCAACGCTGGCACCCGCTTCCAGCGACGCCAGTTTCCGCCGCTATTTCCGCCTGATGGGTAAGAATTTGAAAGACGCGGCAAGCACCACGCTGATTGCCGTCGACGCCCCGCCGCCAGAAAAGTGCCGCGAATTTGTGCAAGTGGCGCAACTGCTGAGCGCCGCCGGCGTGAATGTGCCTCGGGTGCTGGAGGTCGATTTCGAAGCCGGCTTCATGCTCGTCACCGATCTGGGCACCACCTCCTACCTCAGCGCGCTGACGCCGGACAACGCAAAGGGGCTGATGCGCGATGCGCTCGACGCGCTGATCCGCTGGCAACTGGCATCGAAGCCGGACGTGCTGCCGCCGTTCGACGAAGCGTTCCTGCACCGCGAGATGGAATTGCTGCCGGAGTGGTTCATCGGCCGGCATCTCGGTCGTGAGGTCGACGAGAAGACCCGCGGGCTTCTCGACCGCACGTTTGCGCTGCTGATCGCGAGTGCCCAGGCGCAACCGCAGGTTTTCATGCTGCGCGATTACATGCCGCGCAACCTGATGGTGATGCCGGAGCCGAATCCGGCGAACCCCGGCGTGCTCGACTTCCAGGACGCGGTCTATGGTCCCATCACCTATGACGTCGCCTCGCTGCTGCGCGATGCCTTCCTCAGTTGGGATGAGGAGTTCGAACTCGATTGCTTCGTGTACTACTGGGAGCGCGCGAAAAAAGCTGGCCTCCCGGTCGACGCCGATTTCGGCGAGTTCTACCGCCAACTCGAATGGATGGGCCTGCAGCGGCACATCAAGGTGCTGGGCCTGTTCTGCCGGATCAACTACCGGGACCACAAACCGCATTACATGAAGGACCTGCCGCGCTTTATCGGTTATGGGCGCAAGGTCGCCGGGCGCTATCGCCCGCTTGGGCCTTTTGCGAAGTTGCTCGACGAGCTGGAAGGCCGTGCCGCCGAAGTCGGCTATACCTTCTGAGCGTTCCGAACGATGACGACGTCTCTCACCAAAGCGATGATCTTCGCCGCCGGGCGCGGCGAACGGATGCGCCCGTTGACGGACCACACCCCGAAGCCGCTGCTCGAAGCGGGCGGCAAACCGTTGATCGTCTGGCAGATCGAGCGGCTCGCGCAAGCCGGGTTGCGCACCATTGTGATCAATCATGCGTGGCTCGGCGAGCGTATTGAAACCGCGCTTGGCGACGGTTCGCGCTGGGGAGTGGAGCTACGCTATTCGTCCGAGCAGGAAGCGCTGGAGACGGCGGGCGGGATTGCGCAGGCTTTGCCGCTGCTGGAAGACGCTCCGGCAGCCCAGGGCGCGGCCGGCGAGATATTTATCGGCGTGGCCGGCGATGTATATGCCGATTTCGATTACGCGTCGCTGCGTGCGCCCGCCGCGCGGCTCGCCGCGCAGGCGGAGCCGGGCATGCATCTGGTGATGGTGCCGAACCCGCCGTTTCACCCGGCTGGCGATTTCGGCCTGGCCGATGGTGTGGTGTTGCCCGACGGGGAACCGCGACTCACATTCGGAAGCATCGCGCTGTACGACACGCGCATGTTCCGTGCGTTGCCGCGCGGCACGCGGCGTGCGCTGACGCCGTACTACTACGAAACGATTGCGCGCGGTCTCGCGAGCGGTGAGGTGTACGAGGGGCTGTGGGATAACGTCGGGACGGTCGGGCAGTTGCAGGCGCTTGATGAACGGCTAAGGCACGCTGCGGCGCAATCGTAACGGCCCGCCTGACCATGGCCACGCACCAATAACGCTGACCACGCCTGGCTAGCGCCCGCCCTCACTGGCGACGACCACTTCGGGCGCATCCTCCACTTGCGCAGCACGTTGCTGCTGCAGCGCCCACATCTGCGCAAACAACCCGCCGGCTCGCAGCAACTCCGCATGCGTGCCGCGCTCGACGATACGCCCCTTGTCCATCACGATGATCTGCTGCGCATGCACGACGGTCGATAACCGGTGCGCAATGATCAGCGTGGTCCGCTCGCGAGCGATCAGATCGAGCTCATGCTGAATGGCGCGCTCGGAGCGTGAATCGAGCGCGGAGGTCGCCTCGTCGAACAGCAGGATCGGCGGGTTCTTCAGGATCGTGCGGGCAATCGCTACGCGTTGCTTCTCGCCGCCGGATAGCTTCAGTCCGCGCTCGCCGACCGGCGTCTCGTAACCGTTCGGCAACCCTTCGATGAAGTCGTGAATGTGTGCGGCGCGTGCCGCTGCAATCACTTCGTCACGCGTCGCCGACGGGCGGCCATAGGCGATGTTGTAATAGATCGAATCGTTGAACAGCACCGTATCCTGCGGCACGATGCCGATCGAGGCCCGCAGCGAGTCCTGCGTCACATCGCGGATGTCCTGGCCGTCGATCGTAATCGCGCCGCCCGTCCCGCGCTCCAGATCGTAAAAGCGGAACATCAGGCGTGCGAGCGTCGATTTGCCGGAGCCGCTGTGGCCGACCACCGCGGTCGTGGTGCCGGCGGGAATCGTGAAGCTCACGTCGTGCAGGATCTGCCGCGCCGGTTCATAAGAAAAGTTGACGTGTTCGAAACGCACTTGCGCACCGCTCACGATGAGGTCTTGCGCGTCCGGCGTATCCGGCACTTCCTGCGGAGCACTGAGCAGCGTGAACATGCGATCCATGTCGGTGAGGCTCTGCTTCAGTTCGCGATACACCACGCCGAGAAAATTCAGCGGAATGTAGAGCTGCAACATGAACGTGTTGATCAGCACCAGGTCGCCGAGCGTGAGCTTGCCCGCCATCACGCCCTCGGTTGCGCGCCACAGAATGAAGACAAGCCCCGTGCCGATAATCGCCTGCTGGCCAAAATTAAGCACCGACAGCGAGTTCTGCGACTTGATCGCCGCGCTGCGATAGCGCTGCAGGTTTTCGTCATAGCGGTGCGCTTCCCACTCTTCATTGCCGAAATACTTGACGGTCTCATAGTTGAGCAGCGAGTCGATCGCCCGCGAGTTGGCGCGCGAGTCGAGATCGTTCATCGTGCGGCGAAAGTGCGTGCGCCACTCGGTCATCTTCACCGTGAACGTGATGTACACCGCCAGCGCCACGAACGTGACGATCGCGTAATACGCCTCGTACTTGATAACGAAGAAGCCGAGCACGAGGCCCACTTCGACCAGCGTCGGCAGGATGCTGTAGAGCGAATACGAAATCAGCTGCGTGATGCCGCGTGTGCCGCGTTCGATGTCGCGCGACATGCCGCCCGTCTGACGTTCGAGATGGAAGCGCAGCGACAGCCCATGCAGATGACGGAACACTTTAAGTGCGAGCTGACGCACCGCGCTTTGCGTCACCTTCGAGAAGAGGATTTCGCGCAGCTCGGTGAAAAGCGACGTGGACAACCGCACCACGGCATAGGCGACCACCAGCAGACCGACACCGCCCAGCAGCACGATGGCCGGCGCATGATCCGCCCGCCCGAGCGCCGTCAGATGCCGCACCGACGCGAGACCGTCGACGATCCGCTTCATCACGATCGGCACGCCGAGATTGGCGACCTTCGCGCCGATCAGGCAAGTGAGCGCAAGCACGACCCGCCCCTTGTACGTCGCGAGGTAGGGCAGCAGCGAGATGATCGTCTGCCAGTCGTTGCGCGGCTGGGTCGAGATCGGCGAGAGTTCGGAGGAGGCGGAGGAGCGGCGCATGGGGATCAACTGGAGGTGGGGGCGGAATTGACAGAGGCAACAGCGGCGCACGCCGTCATCGGCTGCCGGCCGCTTGGGGCAATCCCGGCGGCAGGCAACCCGGCGCGCGACCCGGCTGGGCGCTTTCCCGTACAATTCCTGATCTTTCTATTGTCGCAGAAGCCGGCTGGCGCCGCTTTCCACGGGCCGGCCGGTTGCCGGTTGTCATGTTGCCGCGAAGAATCCGCCTGCTGGCCGAGCCAATCCGTTTCTCATGGGTGCCCCGATGACCGATCAACTTCAACTTCCGCAGAAATCCTGCGCGCTGCGCGTCGTGCCGCAACCGTCCGACGCCAACGTGCACGGCGACGTGTTCGGCGGCTGGATCATGGCGCAGGTCGATATCGCCGGGTCGATCCCCGCCAGCCGGCGCGCCAACGGGCGCGTGGCGACCATCGCGGTCAATTCCTTCGTGTTCAAGCAGCCAGTGTTCGTCGGCGATCTGCTGAGCTTCTATGCGGATATCGTCAAGACCGGCAATACCTCGGTCACGATTGAAGTCACGGTGTACGCACAGCGGATGAGCCTCGCGGAAGAAGTCGTGAAGGTCACCGAAGCCACTCTGACGTACGTCGCCACCGATAGCGACCGCCGTCCGCGCGCCCTGCCCTCAATCGACTAGGCGAGACGGCGAGGCGGGCAGTTGCTAGCCTCGTCAGGCCGGCTTGCTCAGGCTTTCGTCCAGTCCTTGCGCAGCAGGCTGAACTGCAGCAGGTCGTGACGCTCGCCCTGCCAATAACCAGCCTCGCGCGCCCTCCCCTCCTGCACGAAGCCAAGTCCGTGCGCCAGCTTGAGCGACGCAGCATTGTCCGGATGGACCTGCGCTTCGATGCGGTTCAGTTTCATCTGCTCAAAACCCCACGCGAGCGCGGCGGACAACGCTTCCGACATCAGCCCCGCGCCACGCGCCGAGCGAGCCAGTTCATAGCCGAGCGTGCAGGTCTGCCAGCCACGATTCCATTTGAACAGGCCGCACGAGCCGATCAGCAAGGCGTCGGACTTGCGTTCAATCCCCCAGCGCACACCTGGATTGGGCATCGTGCGCCAACCGGCAAAAATCTCGATCAGTTTTTGCGCTTGCCGAACGTCGACCATCGGGTCGACGCCGTACCAGCGCATGCTGGGCGCGTCGCCGTGAATCGCAAACAGCGCCGGGGCGTCGCTGGCGATGAGTTCGCGCAGCAGCAGCCGTTGCGTTTCGAGCGCGGGGAAGTCGCTCATCGAACACCTGGGGAATGAGGAAATGCGAGGGGCAATTCTACATGGCCGCCCATGCATGCCGACCCGATATTGGCTGAGATAGAGTGGCGCCACGAGGAGCTGCACGGCGCGAATCGCGGGATTGCGCGAGAATCGTCGCCGTCGCGTCGGGCAGCGATGTTGCGCGACGGGTTCATGCGATCAATCTGTACATCCGGAATGGGAGTGTGGCGTTGGACCAAAAATCTTCTTCAGTGAACGCCGACGGCGTGTTCGAACCGTTTCACGTGAGCGAAGTGCCGCTCGAGAAGTTCGAGCACGGCGAGCGCTTCGGTATCGGCTTCCAGCATCTCAGTTCGTTTGGTGGTGGCACGCAGCTGAGCGTGTCGATGGAAGTCCTGCAGCCCGGCAAGCAGGCTAACCAGTTCCACTATCACATGCTCGAAGAAGAGCACGTGTTCATCATCGAAGGCAGTCTTACGCTGCGCCTCGGCGCAAAATCGCACGTCATGTCCGCGGGACAGTATGTCTGCTTTCCCGCTGGGCAGACGGTGGGGCATGCGTTGTTCAACCACACGTCCGAGCCGTGCCGCTACCTGGTGTTCGGCAACCCGCAACCGCATGACGTGGTGGTGTTTCCCGACTCCGGCCGCGTGAACGTCAGGGTGTTGAACGAGAGCTATCGGAAGTCGGCGCGGATGGAGTACTGGGATAACGTGGATACGACGGGGCCGACCTGATACATCGCTGCGGCTGCGGCTGCGGGGCGCATGTTCAGCGGGTCACAGGCTTCGGTCGAGAATCGCCAGAAACTTTGCGCGCTCACTTTGTTCGGAGACGCGAAAACGCTCCCATTCAGTGCTCGCCCGCAGATCCGCAAACAGGCCCGCCGCGTCTTCGTGGAAATGCAGAAATGCTTTCCCCTTGCGATAGAAAACACCGGGGCGCGGCTCCTTCAGTTCTCCTCGCTCGCGTATCGAGCCGATTAGAACGGCGAGCGTGTCGAGTGCGGCCGGACCTGCATGCTTCATCGATCACGCTCCCTCATAGATGCCGGTAATAAACCGTCGTCGCGCAAAACTCGCCGTCGGGCATCAGCGCGTATTTCGGCACGACGCCCACACGCTGCCACCCGGCCTTTTCGTATAAGCCTTCGGCAGCGCCGCCGGTGACGGTATCGAGCACCAGCACGCTCTTGCCCTCGTCACGCGCGACGTCTTCGACGGCCGCCATCAGGCGCTGCCCGATACCTTGCCGCCGGGCCTTGCGGCACACCAGCATTTTGCCGACGTCCGCACGATGCTGTTGATTGTCGGGCTGTGCGACGATTAACTGCACTGTACCGAGTATCTCGCCCGCGCGGTTCTCGGCAATCAGCAGAGCCCGCTCGTTGCGAGCCACGCCTTCGGCGACGCCACGCCAGAACCCCTGTGCTTTCTCGCGCGACAGCGGCAGCATATAGCCCACCGACGCCCCGCCCTCCACGCAATCGATCAGCACGTCAGCCAGCGCATCCACGCAGGCAATAGCTTCGTTGGCGCCGACCCGGCGCACGCTTACGTCTTCGCTCATCCGTTTCTCCTTGCCAGCATAGGCGGTGTAAACGGCGTAAAGGGCACGCTGGTCAGCGCCACCAGATAACGAGCCGGCTCGCGCGTGGGATTACAAAACGCCGTAGGGCAGTCGAGCCGCATCGAGAGACAGTCGCCCTTTTCCAGACG
>Ga0302235_10000968_pt1 | contig 21859 bp, 17 predicted proteins | sample II_Palsa_N3_3_FD_193577 | JGI IMG/M metagenome (GOLD analysis project Ga0302235, IMG submission 193577) | Peat permafrost microbial communities from Stordalen Mire near Abisko, Sweden - II_Palsa_N3_3 | ecosystem: Environmental > Terrestrial > Soil > Palsa > Peat permafrost | place: Sweden...
TCAGACAGTAAAGCACAAAGCGGGCAAGTCCTGTGCGGCGCCTGAGAAAAACCACGAGGCGAGTTATCGCAGCTTGCCGACAGTTCATCGCCTGACTGTTAACATCACTCCCATTACTCTGAGTAGTCACTCGAGACACATCCAGTTACAACGTTCGGCGTGGCCTTCGCTCCGGCGCGACGCGCGCGTAAAAACCAGCCATCGAAAGGATCGTCATGCCTAGTCACGATGCCACGCGCGCGCCGGACCCGGTGCCCGCGGATCGCCGCCTGTCCCGGCGTTCCCTGCTGCGGGGGAGCGCGGTCGCTGGCGCCACCGGGCTCGCCGTCACGGCCATGGGCGCGGTGGCAGGCCCGGCCCTGGCCGATTCCCGTCGGCCGTCGGCCACGGAGCCGTCGGCCACGGATCTGGCGTCCGGCCGCGGCGAGGCCGCCCTGCCGAACGAGCCGATCGTGGTGCACGTCCGCGATGCGAAATCCGGCGACATCGAGGTGTTCTCCGGCACCAGCCAGACCCGCCTGCGCGACCAGGACCTAGCCGCCCGGATCGCCCGGGCGATCGCGTGACCCCGCCAGCTGCCCATTCGAGCCGAAGAGGTAAGTAAATGTCTTCACACCGCGAGGCGCCGGAGATCTCCAAGGACCCGGTCGCCGACAGCACCGACGTGTACGCGTTCGTCAGCCCGGATGCACCCGGCACGGTTACCTTGATCGCCAACTACGTGCCGCTGCAGCTGCCCTCGGGCGGCCCGAACTTCTACGAGTTCGGCGACGACGTCCTGTACGAGATCCACATCGACAACAACGGGGATGGCCGAGCGGACATCTCCTACCAGTTCCGCTTCCGCACCACCGTGCGTAACCCCGGCACCTTCCTGTACAACACCGGCGCTATCACCTCGCTGACCGACCCGCACTGGAACCGCGTCCAGACCTACGACGTCGCGGTGGTATCCGGCGGCTCGCAGAGCACGCTGGGTACCGGCCTGCCCTGCCCGCCGTGCAACATCGGGCCGCTGTCCACGCCCGATTACGCCAGCCTGGCCGCCGCTGCGGTCAACCACCTGAATGGGATCAGCGTCTTCGCCGGGCAGCGGGCCGAGGCCTTCTACGTCGACCTGGGCGCGATCTTCGACCTGGGCGACCTGCGGCCGTTCGAGCATCTGCACGCGCCGGTCGGCATGCTCGGCGCCATGTCCGGGGTGAACGCCACCAACCACCTGAACGTGTCCTCGATCGCGATCCAGGTGCCGATCTCGACGGTGACGATCAGCGGTCACCCGACCATCGGCGTGTGGACCACGGCCAGCCGTCGGCGGGTCACGGTGTGGGACGCGGACCGCGGCGAGACCGTGCTCTCGGGGCCGTGGCGGCAGGTCTCGCGGCTGGGCAACCCGCTGGTCAACGAGGTGCTCATCCCGATGGGCGAGAAGGACCTGTGGAACTCGCTGCCGCCCGCCGACGACAAGAAGTTCGCCGGCTACATCACCCACCCCGGCCTCGCGGGGCTGCTGAACACGCTGTACCCGGGCGTGTTCCCCCACCTGGCCGCGCTGGTCGCGGCCAAGAAGCCGCGTGCCGACCTGGAGGCGATCCTGCTGACCGGCATCCCCGCTGGCATCATTACGGGCTTCACGAACTTCACCGGCCCGGTGCTGGCGGACATGCTGCGGCTGAACACCTCGATCGCGCCGGCGACGAAGCCCAACATCCTCGGGCTGGTCGGCGGTGACGCGGCCGGCTTCCCGAACGGCCGGCGGGTCGCCGACGACGTCGTGACGATCGAGCTGCGCGCGATCGCCGGAGTCACTTACCCGCTGATCGACTCGCACTTCAAGCCGGACGGGGCCGCGGGCGCGATCACCGATTTCGCGAGTGACCCGCCCGCCATCGGCTCTCGGCCGATCCACACCTTCCCGTACCTCGGGGTTCCGTACAGCGGTTACAACCATCCGTCCTGAGCCAGCTCCAGGTACGACACGCCCGGCATGGGCAGGTCGAAGACGAATTCCAGCACGCCGTCGCCGCCCGCGGCCGCCCGCTGCGCCGGGCCCAGCTCGTCGAGTGTGTTCAGCTCGCCCAGCTCCGCCCACTGGCCGTCGGACGGCCACGGCGCGCCGCGCCGCATCCGCTCCCAGGCCGGGACGATGTTGGAGTGCTCGCCGTCGATCCGGAAGTGCCGGACGGTATACGCCGTCCCGGGCGGCACGAACACGCGGATCGCGAGCCGGCGCTCAAGCAGCGGGTCCCCGCCGATCTTGGTCTGGTCCAGCGTGCCGTTCCAGGCCAAGATCCCGATCCGCCCGTCGTCGTGCCGCGCGGCCAGCGCCTCCACCAACCCGCCGGCCCCGTCGCCGCGTACCGATACCGGCAGCCGGGACCGCCCCAGCCGGGCCAGCAGCGCCATCGCCCAGTACCGGGGTTTGCGCAGGTTGCCCACCGACAGCAGCCCGAACCCGCCGTGGAACAGCTGCGGCGGCCGGCCCAGTTCCTCGAAGTGGTCCGACGCCACCCAGTGCGACAGCGCGTCGATCCGCCCGAGCGCCGAAGCCATGCCGCGCAGCAGGAACGCCGCGGCGAAAACCGTATCCCCGACCTGGTTGAAGTGGGTCGGCGTGGTACCCCACTCGGTCCACCAGATCGACGTTCCTGCCCGGCCGTGCGACGCCAGCGCCGGACGCAGGTCCAGGGGCACGTTGCCGTAGACGTGCGTGGACAAGAAGTCCAGCGGCACGTCCGAACCGTCCAGGTGACCCAGTAGCTCGCCGATCCAGCCCGTCGCCGCCGAGGACGGCCCGCCGACCCGCAGGTCCGGATGCACCGACTTGATCGCGCCCGCGGAGACGTCGTAGAGCCGGAAGTACTCCTCGGGCGTGCCGGACCAGAACACCTCCAGGTTGGGCTCGTTCCACACCTCGAACGCCCACCGCGATACCACCTCGTCCCGCCCGTACCGTTCGGTCAGGTGCGAGGCCAGGTCGCGGACCAGGTCGGCCCAGCGGTCCCAGTCCTTGGGCGGGGAGACGACCGCCCCGTAGCTGAACACGCTCTGGCCCGGGTCTGCGGCCAGGTCGCGGGGCATGAAGGACAGCTCGACGACCGGTCGCAGGCCGATCTCCATGAGCTGGTCGTACACCCGGTCGACGCCGCCGAAGTCGTGCACCGGGCGGCCGCCCGCCTCGGTGTACACCCCGAGGTCGTCGCCGAGAATGGCATGCGCCCGGACGGCCCGCACGCCCAGCTCGTCATGCGCGATCCGTAGCGCCTCCCGCAGCTCCGGGCCGATCACCCGCCCTCCGGTCAGGTCCTGGCTCAGCATGTAGCTCAGGTGCTCCGACCCGATCATGGGTTCCCACGGCCGCTCCAGCAGGCCCGAGCCCATGGCCGGCGTGCTCCCCGGCTCGCTGAGCCCCGCCTCGCCTGGCCCCGCCGCGCCGACCACAATCGTCACCGTGGCCGGGCCGTCGGTCGCGGGCGCCGCGGCGATCGAGTCCGACAACGGCCCGGCCGACGCCCCGTCGGCCACGGCCGCCACCGCATAGTGCCGGATCCGGCCGGGCTCGCCCGAGGTATCGGCGTAGGGCCCGGCCGGGACCGCGAGCACGTCCCCGCCGCCGTGATCGAGCGGCTCGTAGATCTCGCCCGCCGCCCGGTAGACCAGGTAGCCGGCCGCTCCGGGCACCGGATCCCAGTCCAGCGTGACGTGCCCCCGGCCGGAGGTCGCCCGCAGCCCGGACGGCCGCGCCAGCCCGGCCGCCGCGCCCCGGTGTCCCTCCTGGCCCGGCACCCCGCGCCGCCCGATGCGCTCCTCCCAATCGGCGCGCGCATCATCGGGCTGGCCGGGAACCCCCATAGCTTCTCTCCTTTTTTTATGCCGAACGACCCCTGGTGCGTGCCACCAGGCCCCACCATCATCACCCGGGATCGTCGAATGGCATTCAGAGGAGCAGCCGCGCTACGCTTTGGCTCCGTTGTGCTGCTGGGGAGGCGCCGGTGATCACAGGACCGGAGGAGGGGGCCGCGGCGGGCCGCGGCCATCTCAGGGCCGCTCACGCCGACCGCGACCACGTGATCGACCTGCTCAAAGTCGCGTTCGTGCAGGGCCGGCTGACCAAAGACGAGCTTGACGCGCGGGCGGGCCAGGCGCTCACCGCGCGGACCTACGCCGAGCTGGCCACGCTCACCGCCGACATCCCCGCCGGGCTGTCCGCCCGGCCGTCGCGTCAGCCTGCCCATCCGCGGAACCGGGCCGCCCAGAACCCGACCGGTCCGACCCACCCGGTACGGAACGCGGCCATCGGGTCGGCCAGTTGCCTGATCCTCGCCTTCCTCGCTTTCGCGTACGGGGCCCACCTCGACGATTCCAATACCCCCGCGTTCCTCATGCTGACCTTCGTCGCCGTAATGGCAGCGGTGGGCTTCGTCGGGTGCGGGGTCGGTAACTCATGGCAGCAAAGGCACTCCCGTGCGCAGCTGCCGCCGCCCACAGAGCAGGGCGCGGCCTGAGCCGCCGAACAGGACACCGGGTCGTATAAAGCGCACACGACTACCCGTGTACCAACCTGTTCAGACTCATTGACACAAGCAAGCCCATGGCGGGAGGCTTGGCCATGCTCTAGGCGCGTGAGGCACGACCGAGGCCGCTGCTGCGGGGTTTCCGGTTCTGCTCAACGTGTCCCTTCTGGCGCGGAACAGCGTGGAACAGCGTGGGGAATCGATGGGAGACCTCGGCATGGTGCGCAGACATCGTTTCACGGCGCTGCTGGCTGGCGCGACCCTGGTGGTGACCGGCCTGCTGGTCGCCGGCCCGGCGCAGGCGGGGACCACGGCCGCCGCGCAGGCCAACGCCGTCGCGCAGGCCGGCCCGGCGCCCGGCGCTCCCGGCGCCGCCTCGTACTTCGACCTGGCCAGGAAGGACTGCGTCGGCACCGCGGCCGACCGCGGGTCCAAAGTGTGGTACACCGTCGCCGACGGGGTGCTCTCCGACGTCTACGAGCCGACCATCGACAACACCGACGTGAGCACCCTGCAGTACGTCGTGACCGACGGCGCCACGTTCACCGACCTGCAGACCCGCGACATGACCTACACCGTGGCCGCCGACCGGTCCGGCATGGCCTGCACGGTGACCTCGACCGACGCCGCGCACGGTTTCCGGCTGGTCACCACGTACATCACCGACCCGGCCCGCGACACCGTACTCATGCACACCACGCTGCAGCGCCTGCCCGGCTCGAGCACCAACCTGTCCGGCCTGCACCTGTACGCGCGCCTCGACGCCCACGTCAACGGCAACGGGGGAGGCGGGACCGAGAACGCCGGCGCGAACTCCGGCGTGGTGGACACCAGCACCGGTTCACCCATCCCGGTGATCTTCAGCACCAACACCGTGACCGACGCGGTCAACCGCGACTACGCGGTGCCCACCTACATGGCCCTGGCCGCGAGCGCGCCGATAACCACGGCGAGCGTCGGCTACGAGGGCACGACGAGTGACGGTCTCACCCAGCTCGACGCCTCCCATGCCCTCACCGCGTACGACCAGGCGCCGGACGGCCACATCGTGGCCACCGAAGAGGTGACCCCGGATCACAGCGGGCAGGTCACCCTGGCCCTCGGCTTCGGCCGCAACCAGGCCCAGGCGATCTCGACCGCCGACAGCTCCCTGAACCGCCCGTTCGGCCAGGTTGAGCAGCAGTACCAGGGCGGCTGGGCCGTCTACGACGCGGGCCTGCGACCGCCTCCCGGGCGTATCCAGGGGCTCTCCGCCGACCAGGTCCGCGACCATTACTACCTGTCCGCGAACGTGCTGAAGGCCAGCGAGGACAAGACCTACCCAGGCGCGATCGTCGCGTCCCTGGCCAGCCCGTGGGGCCAGTCGGTTCCGGCCGGGGTGACCGACAACGGCGAGCCCTCGTACTTCGGCTCGTACCGCGAGGTGTTCGCCCGGGACCTGTACGAGGCGTTCACCGGGCTGCTGGCTGACGGCGACATACAAACGGCCCAGGCGGCCACGTTGTTCTTGTTTGACCGCCAGCAACTCGCGAACGGCTCGATGCCGCGCAACTCGCTGCTCAACGGCGAGGCCGCTCCCGATACCGGCGGCCTCCAGCTGGACGAGACCTCCTACCCGATCTTGATGGCGCTGCTGTCCGGCCTGGGCGGCGACACCTCGCTCTACGAGAACCACATCCGCCCGGCCGCCGACTTCCTGGTCGCGAACGGGCCGTCAGACGGGGTGGAGCGCTGGGAAGAGCAGACCGGCTACTCGCCCTCGACCATCGCCGCCGAGATCGCCGGGCTGACCGCGGCCTCCGCCATCGCGGCGCAGCACGGCGACACCGCCCGGGCGCACCTGTACCAGGCCACCGCCGACGACTTCCAGCGGATGATCAAGAGCTGGACCGTGACCACCACCGGCCCGGACGGTTCGCGCTACTTCATCAGGGTCTCCAAGACCGGCGACCCGAACGCCGCGATCAGCTACAGCCTCGGCAACGGCGGACCCACCGTGGACCAGCGCTCGGTCATCGACGGCGGCTTCCAGGAACTGACGCGACTGGGTGAGCTGCCCATCAGCGACCCCGACATCCAGGCCTCCCTGGGCGTGCTGGACAAGCAGATCTCCGTCGTCACCCCCAGCGGGACCGGCTACTACCGCTACGGAACCTCCGCGGCGGACGGCAGCGCCGACGGGTACGGCGACTGCTACCAGCCGAGCCAGACCTCGTGCACCACCCCCGGCGCCCCGTGGCCGCCCACCGACACTGGCACCGGGCACCTATGGCCGGTTCTATCCGGCGAACGCGCCGAGTCGGACCTGGCCGACGGCCAGAGCGCGAACGCAAGCTCCCTGCTCCAGGCCATGTTCAACTTCTCCTCCGGCGTCGGGCTAGTGCCCGAGCAGGCGTGGGAGGACCCGGACCTGGCCGCCTCGCCCTACGGCAGCGACCCGACCACCGCCTCGATCGGGTTCACCGACGGCAAGGCGGCCGGGTCGGCCTCGCCACTGTCCTGGGCCCAGGCGCAGGAGCTACGGCTGATCGTGTCCCTGGGCTCCGGCCGTAACGTAGACACCCCCGCCGTCACCACGGCCCGTTATGTCACGAACGGCCCGCCTGCCGCGCTCCCGGTCACCATCACCTCGCCCACGTCGACCAGCACCCTGGCCGCCTCGTCCACCACCGTGACCGGCACCACCACACCCGGCGCCCAGGTGAGCGTGGCCTCCGATGACACCACCACCGGCGCGCCGGCCTCGGTGACCAGCACTACCGCGGCGGCCGACGGGTCCTTCTCGGCCACCGTGCCGGTCAGCTTCGGCAGCAACGTGCTCACTGTGTCGGCTACCGCGGCCGGCGGCCGGAGCACCGGGTACGCCCAGGTCACCGCGACCAACGAAGGTGCCGGGACCACCATCTTGGACGTTCCGGACGCGGCCGGCGACGGCGTCGGCAACGACACCGGGCCCGGCACCTACCAGTACCCGACCAACTCGGCCTTCGTAGCCGGATCCTTCGACATCACCCGGTTCCAGGTGCTGAGCGACGGCACCTACGCCTACCTGCGGGTCACGCTGCGCACCCTGGTCCCCACCTTCGGCGCGCTAGACGGCGCGCAGCTGCTGGACGTCTACGTGCACGTGCCCGGGGCCGCGGCTACCTCAACGCAGGCGGCCTTCACCACCCGCAACTACACGATCGCGCCGTCCGGGGCCTGGAGCCAGCGGGTCGAGGTCCAGGGCTTCGCCTCGCCCGTCTGGGTGAACGCCGCGGGCGCCTCGGTCGGCACCGCCTCGGCGCTGGCCGTCCAGTCCGACCAAACCATCACCGTGGCCCTGCCCGAGGCGCAGTTCGGCACGCCCGGCTCCGGCTGGGGCTTCAGCGTCGTGCTGACCGGCCAGGACGGCTTCAGCCCGGATCTGGCGCGCGCCTTCACCGCCACCCCCGGGGCGTACACGTTCGGGGTGTGCGCGCCGGGCGGGACCGCGCCCATCTGCTCGGTCGACCCGACGACGGTGCCCAAGGCCATGGACGTCATCACGCCGCCGGGCGTATCGCAGGCCACCGAGCTCAACCCCATCCCCGGCCCGGTCGTCATCCAGCCCGTGACTGTTCCATAGCTGCTGGTTATCGCGGTAGATATTGGACACCAGGCGCACCGGTCATCGACGATCGAAGTCATGACCGAGCACGCTGACATCATCGAGTTCGTGGACTCCATCTTCGACACCGTTGACGCGAAGGACTGGGCCGCCGCGGAGAGGCTGTTCGACCCCACGGTGAACGTCGACTTCACCAGCCTGAGCGGGGGCGAGCCCGCCACGATCACCAACGTCCAGCTGGTGGACGGCTGGCGGCAGGGACTGCATCCCAGGAAGAAGAGCTTCCATCTCGTCGGTCACCACCGAGTCCGTGTCGACCGCGACACCGCCACCGTGGCCGTCAAGGGCTACGCCTACAACGTGCTCGACGCCGACCTCGGCGGCGGCATGTGGGAGGTCTGGGGCGCATACGACATCCCCCTGCGCCGCGACGGGGCTGGCTGGAAGGCGACCGGGATAACGTTTAACGCCTGGCACCGCCGCGGCGACGACGCCGTCCGCACCCACCTGCTCTCGTCCTGACCGTCGGCCGCCAGCTTCCTGCGTCGGTGGCGATCGCTTCGCGGATCGACTGGCTGGCCGTTCGGGCTATGATGCCCGGCGCGAGGTCGCTCGGCCAGGATGAGCGCCAATGCCACCTCCAAGACTCGCGACATGAACCCAGCCGCATGCTTTTGCGTATCATGCTTTGTATCTTGCGAGATATGCAAAAAAGGCGCGCCAGGTGAACGGCCCGTTATACCAGTATGAGAGCGTGCAACTGTGCCACCCGGCCGCTGACAGCGGTCGCTCCGCCCGCCCGGCGTCAAGATCCGGGAGGGTTTGGGCTTGCGGGAGCGGTTTGCACCATAGACCCCCCGGGCATCCCATAAGCCCGAATCCTCCCGGCTAAACGGTCCCGGGGCGAGACGGCTGAGTCAGCAGGGGCTAACTGGTACCACGGTGGTCGCGTGGAGGCTCACCTGGCGCGGCGGACCCGGATTCCGCGGCGTATCCGGTGCCCCCCAGCAGCGAAATCACCACGGAAGGCCGATGCTCCGCGTCGATGGGGCGCCTGGGGCTGGCGAGGAGGGATGGCCGGGGTGCAGGGGCAGCCGGACGGGAGCGAGGGGACGGCGGGCCTCGGGACGGCAGTTACCCGCAGCACGAACTGGCACACCCGACTCGCAGGCCCGGCCAGTCACGTTACGGGCTCAAGAGCAGGTAGAACGGCCCCATCAACCAGCATCGGGCGCACGGCCGCGGGCGGACTCTTGTGCGAAAGATGTGATTAACGTGATGCCTGCGGCTGATGATGGGCCGCCCGGGCCCGGGAAGCTCGCCTTGACAGCCCGGCGAGGGGGTGCGGGCTTGCTTGAGGTCCAGGGCTTGCGGGCGACCAGCCGGGAGCGGGCATTGCGGTTAGGCGTCGCGGCGGAGCAGGGTCACCGCGGTCACCGCGATGAGGGCGGCGGCCAGGACCAGGAAGATGCCGCTCTCGATGCCCTGGAACGTCCAGTAGCGGTCAGCGGGCTGGTAGGTAAGGAACGCCTGGAAGTGGGACAGCGCCCCCGTGCACGATGGCGGGGGAGTGAAGGCACCCCTGGACACCTGAGTGCAGGAGGCCGGGAGGTAGCTGGCGGAAACGCCGTCGACGTAGTTGGTGCTGTTCGGCTGCGCGAGCTGCTGGCCGTTCGGACCGAGGACACCCTGGGCGATCTGCCAGTAGGAGCCGGGCGGGGTGAAACCGGCAGTCACCTTGTAGAACACCGTGACCGCGCTCAGGTAGTGCGGCCGCAGCCAGACAGCGACCGACGCGCGTACCGCGATGAACCCGGCCAGCGTGACGGCTATGGCCGGCAGCACCCGGCGCAGCAGCGCGCCGGCCGCGATGCCGAGCGCCACCGCGAACAGCGAGTAGGCCACCGGGACGACGCCCATGATGTCGAACCGGCCGGGGTCGAACGCATCCAGCTGCACGGCGTTGTTCGGCCCTTCCCACCAGGTCACCAGGGCCGAGATGACGCCACCCCAGATCGCCGCGGCCAGCAGCATCCAGCCGATCTTGACCGTCAGCCAGCGCTTGCGGGTGACGCTCTGCATCCAGGCGAACTGCGTGGTGCCCGCCTCGGCCTCGGCGGCCACCATCGGGGCGCCGACGAACAGCCCGACCAGGGCCGGCGCGCCCAGCGTCGAGATGATCAGGAAGCCGACCGCGTGGCTGCCGAGGAACAGCCCGCCTAGTTGTCGGCAGCCGTGGCCCGCGGCGCAGGCCGCCTGGGCCGCGTGGTACTGATTCCCCACCTGCATGCCGGTGATCACGATCAAAATGGCGAACGCGGCCAGCAGGGCGGCGCCCAGGTAGACCTGAACGCGATGCTGGCGCCAGACAAGCCACGTCATTTCTCTTCTCCAACCGTGCTCAGGTGCGTGAGGGCCGGCAGGGCGTCTTGCCCCATGCTCTGTTGGCCCATGTAGGCAAGGACGAGTTCTTCCAGGCTGACGTCGCTGGCCTGGAACGCCGGGTCGGCCACCGGGCCGTTCAACCGGACCAGCAAGGTGGTCTGCCGTGGCGTGCGGGTGACCTGCACCACGCGCTGGCTCCGCTCGATAGCCGTGGTGTCCTTGCTCGGGCCGATCAGGAGCTGGTGCTCGGCCAGCAGGTCCTCGATGTCACCGCACAACTGGACCCGGGACGAGGCCAGCATTATCAGATGGTCACAGACCCGTTCCAGGTCGGCGACCAGGTGCGAGGACAGCACCACGGTCAGCCCGCCCGCGGCGACCCCGTCGGCCAGCAGGCCGAGGAAGTTCCGCCGGGCCAGCGGGTCGAGCGCCGCGACCGGCTCGTCCAGCAGCAGCAGCCGGGGCCGCTTGGCCAGGATCAGGGCCAGCGCGACCTGGGCCCGCTGACCTCCGGACAGCTTGCCCACCGCCCGGTCCAGCGGGATCTTCAGCGCCGTCAGCCGCTCCCGTACCGATTCCGCGTCCCAGCGCGGGTTCAGGTGCGCACCCGCGCGGACGTGATCCTCGGCCGACAGCCGCCGGTACAACGGGATCTCCTGAGCCAGGTAGCCGATGTCGGCCAGGAAGGCCGGATCCTGACGTGGGGTGGTGCCGTTCACCGTGACCTGACCGGCGGTCGGCCGGGACAGGCCGGCCAGCAGCCGCAGCAGTGTGGTCTTGCCCGCGCCGTTCGGGCCGATCAGCGCACAGATCCGGCCCTCCGGGACGCTGACTGTGCAGTTGCTCAAGGCGGTGACCTTGCCGTAGCGCTTGGTCAGCTCGGTGGTCTCGATCGCTGCTGGCCCGGGGACCGCATTGCCCGGAACCTCGTGCATCGGGATCATGCGATCTCCTCCTCGGCCGCTGCCCGTAGCGTGACGCGCAGCAGCGATTCGATTGATTCGTCGTCCAGCCCGGCATCCCGGGCCTCGCGCACCCACTGGGCCAGGCCGCGGCCCAGCCGCGCATGGGTGCCGGGCGGCGGCCCGGGCGGCAGACGGCGCACGAACGTGCCGTGCCCCGCCCGGGCCTCGATCAGCCCTTCGCGCTCCAGGTCGCGATAGGCCTTCAGCACGGTGTTGGGATTGATCGCCGTCGCCGAGACCACCTCCCGCACGGTGGGCAACTGGTCGCCCACGTCGAGAACGCCCATCCGCAACGCCTGCCTGACCTGCTGGACGATCTGCAGGTATGGCGGCACCACCGAATGCCCGTCGATCCGGAAGCTGATCATCGCCCGCCTTCAAAGTACTAGTTAACTAAGACACTAGATCGCGACCGCACGCCTGTCAATCCGACCTGATGGACCACGCCCCGTTCGTTCAAGTTCCTTTATTCCGAACGGCCGTGGTGCGCGCCCCCGTCCGGTGCTCCCGGCCCGGCCGAGCCGTAACGGTCCCGTATCGCTGGCCTCGTAGGCTGACCCCGCGCGTATCCGGAACACGCCGGACAGGGAGAGCGTCATGCCGCACCAGCCGCCGGGCCCTCGGCGCAGGCTGGCCTGGGTGCTGCTCAGCCTCACCCTCGTGCTGCTGGCCTCGGGCCTGGCGCTCGGCCTTACCGGCGGGGAAAGGTGGACCGCGGTCCTCGGCGCCATACCGGTCGAGGCCGCGTTCGCCGTGGTTGGCGCGCTGGTCGCCGCGCGGACCGGGAACCGCCTCGGGTGGCTCTTCCTGGCCGCGGGGATGGTAGGCGCGGTCACCGTGGCGACGAACGCCTATGCGGCGCGGGCCGCGACCGCCGAACTGCCCGCGGCGACCTGGGTGGGCTGGATCTTCACCGTGATCCTGGGGATCACCGCTCCGTTGTTCTTCCTGACTCCGCTGCTGTTCCCGGACGGCCGGCTGCCCTCGCCGCGGTGGCGGCCAGTGGTAGGGATAGCGGTCATCAGCGGGCTCATCCAGATGGTGTGCCCGGCGCTGTCCGACGTCAACTTCTCCTCGAACTTCCCCAGGCTGCGAGATCCGGTGGTGGCCGTCGCACCGCTCGGGACGATCTACAACGCGGCCGAGGCGGTCGGCACGCTGGTGCTCCTGCCCGGTGCGGTCGCCATCATCATCCGTTTCCGGCGAACCGGTGACGAAGAAAGGCTCCAGCTCAAGTGGTTCATGTACGCGGCCGCCGTCGCGACGGTGGTCACCCTGGCCGTCACCCAGGTGAGCAATGACCCGCTGCCCGCGTTCGAAGTCGTCTTCCCGCTGATCCCGGCCGCCGTGGGCGTCGCGATCCTGAAGTACCGGCTGTACGACATCGACCGGCTGATCAGCCGCACCCTGGCCTACGCGATCGTGACCGGGCTGCTGGTCGGGCTGTACGCAGGGCTGGTCTTGCTGGCGACCCAGGTGCTGTCGATCACGTCGCCGGTCGCGGTCGCCGCGTCCACGCTCGTCGCGGCGGCGCTGTTCGCTCCGCTGCGCCGGCGGGTGCAGCAGGTGGTGGACCGCCGGTTCAACCGGGTCCGCTACGACGCCGACCAGACCGTCGCCGCCTTCGCTGCCCGGCTGCAGCAGGGCGCTGTCCTCGACGTGGTTCGGTCCGACTTGCTGGCCGTGGTGAACGCCACCGTCGAGCCCGCCCACATCTCGATCTGGACCGCCCCGCCCGCTCAGACCGCCCCGGCCGCTAAACGGACATAGCGGCCTGTTCCCACTCCGGCGTCGTCGTCATAGCCGCGCACTTCACCCATCCACGATGACACCACCGAATCGACAGCTAAGGGTCCATGGCGGCTGCGGCTGTTCGTCGTCTTGATGAGCTGGCCCGAGCGGGCCAGGCTAGCCTGAGACTCCAGATAAGGAAGGCCATGACTTACCTGCTACTGATCTGCGTCGCCGAGAACGTCCAGCTCAGCCCGGAGCAGAGCGACGCGGTGGGCCCCGCCACCGACTCCTGGGTCGCCGAGATGGACGGCCGGGGTGTCCGGCGGGAGGGCGGGCCGCTGCGGCCGGTGCGCGAGGCCGCCGTCGTACGGGTGCGCGACGACCAGGTCCTGATCAGCGACGGGCCGTTCGCCGAGACCAAAGAGCAGATCGCCGGGTACGACGTGATCGAGTGCTCGAGCCCGGCCGAGGCGATCGAGGTGGCGGCCAAGCATCCGGTCGCCCGGTTCGGCTCAATCGAGGTCCGGCCGTTCAACCCCGGCGGCTGGTGGCGGTCGGCGGTTCGCCGCGGGTCGGGCGACGGCCCCGAGTACCTGATGGTCCACCGTGTGGACGAAACCGCCACGTTGGACCCGGCCGACGATTGCGACGTGCTGGGTTCTGCGGCGGCGCGGGCCCAGCAGGCCTGGGACGACGAGACCTACGCTCGCGGCGTGAAGCTGGCCGGCGGCCGGCTGCAGTCGGCCAGTACAGCCCGAACGGTCCGCGTGCGCGACGGGGAGATGCTGGTCACCGACGGCCCGTTCGCCGAGACCAAGGAGCAGGTAGCCGGCCTCAACATCCTCACCTGCCCCAGCCTGGCCGAGGCCGTCAAGATCGCGTCCCAGCATCCGACCGCCCGGTTCGGGACTCTCGAGCTCCGCCCGTTCGCTCAGGACTGAAGGCCGCAGGGCACGGATAGGCCCCCTCCCAACCCCCTGCGCCCATCGAGCCGCCCAAGACCGCGGCGGCCCCGGCGGTAACCGCCTGAACAGGCGCACAACCAGCCGCCAGCCCAGCAGGAACAACCCCAGGAACGCCAGCGCCACGCCCACGAAGGCCGGCGCCGTCCCCTGACCGGCCGCCACCCGCAGCACCATGCCGAGCCCGGCCGCCCCCAGCCACACGCCTAGCCCAGCAGGCGACAACGCCAACGGCCGCCGCCAGGCCCGGGTGGCCAGCCATCCGGCGCACAGCCCGGCCAGGAACGGCCATGCCGTCGACACCACGCCGCTCAGCCCGAGGCCGTCCGCGTGACTGGTCCGCCCGATGATCACGAACGCCAGTACGCAGCAGCAGTCCACGATCCCCGCCAGCCACGCCGCACGCACAGATCACAGGCTAGCGCTGCGGCTCGATGAGCACCTTGAGCCCGGTGCGACGGGCCGCGTCGCCGAACGCCTCGGCCACCGAGCCCAGCCCCGCCCGCCCGCTCACCAGGGCGCCGAGGTCCACCACGCCGCGTGCGGCCAGGCTGATCGCCCGCGGGTACACGTGGTTCATCCGCCGTACCATCGCGATGGTCAGCCCCTTGCGCCGCGCCACCGAGGCCTGGAGCGTGATCGCGTCGTCGCCGGGGATGCCGGCCAGCACCACCCGCCCGCCGGGCCGCACCGACTCCACCGCCAGCCCGACCCCCTCGTCATTCCCCGCCACCTCGAACGCCACGTCCACTCCGGCACCAACGAGCTCACGGAGGTCCAACGTGCCCGGCTCCGCCACCAGGTCCGCCCCGTACCGCGCGGCCGCCTCGCGCCGGTGGGCCAGCGGCTCGACGGCCAGCACCGAGCTCGCGCCGGCCGCCTTCAGCACGCTGATCAGCAGCAGCCCGATCGGCCCGCATCCGATCACCGACGTGGTGCCGGCGAACGGAAGGTGTCCGAGGTCCACGCTGTGTACCGCCACTCCGAGCGGCTCGAGCAGCGCGCCGTCCGCGTCGGTCACCGTATCCGGCAGCGGGTGCAGCAGGTCCGTCGGCCAGGCCATGAGCTCGCGCATCATGCCGTCGGTCTCGCCGTGCCCGGCGAACTGGATCCGGTAGCACAGGTTCGCGTAGCCGTCCCGGCACGCCCGGCAGGTCCCGCAGGTGATGGCCGGGTCGATGGCGACCCGCTCACCGCGCCGCGGTCCCTCGGCGATCACCCCCGCCCCCTCGTGGCCGAGCACCAGCGGGTGCGCGAGGGTGGCGTCGCCGATCGCGCCTTCGTCCCACCAGTGCAGGTCAGAGCCGCAGATCCCGACCGCGGTGACCCGCACCAGACTCATCCCCGCGCCCGCCGCGGGCTCCGGCTCCTCGCCCACCCGCAGGTCGCCCGGCCCCCGGAGTCTCGCCGCTCGCACCAGATCTCCTCCTCACGGTCCTTGCCCTTTTATACGGAACGAAGCGTGGTGCGTGCCCGGCCACCCGGAAAACCAGCGATCCCCGTCGCAGGGAGACGGGGATCGCTGGTCCGAGGTCGTGCGGGCGTCAGGCGGCCGGGCCGGTCGCCAGGGTCATGGTCGCGGTCTGCGACTGGCCGGACTGGTTCACCCAGGTGACCGAGATCGAGTTGCCGGGGTGGTACTTGACCAGGTCATGCGCGACATCTTCGGCTGAGGTGACCGACTGGCCGGCGATCGCGGTGATCGTGTCCCCTTCGGTCAGGCCGGCGTTGGCGGCGGGGGAGCCGGAGACGGTCCCGGCGACGCTCACGCCGCTCGTGGTGCCCTGGCTGTTCTGGCCGCCGAATCCGCCGAATCCGCCGAATCCCCCGGACCCGTTGCCCGTGCTGCTCGAGGAGCCGATCTCCACCCCGAGGAAGGCGGTGGCGCCGATGTGCACGTCAGCCGAGGTAGTGCCCGACTCGATCTGCTTGGCGATGGACTGCGCCTCGTTGATCGGGATGGAGTAGGCCTGGGTGGCGGTCGAGGACTGGCCCTGGAGCTCGTAGCTGGAGGACGCGGCGGTGTCCATCCCGATCACCTGGCCGTAGGAGTTGACCAGCGGACCGCCCGAGTCGCCGGGCTGGATGGGCGCGTTGGTCTCGATCAGCCCGGTCAGCTGCTCGTTGACGTTGGACAGCTCGTCCGAGGCGGTGATCGACTGGTTCAGCGCGGTCACCGAGCCGGTCGCTACCGACGGGGTCCCGCCCTTGCCCTCGGCGTTACCCAGGGCGGTTACGCTGGCCCCGGTCTGCACCGAGGAGGAGTTGCCCAGGCTCGCGATGGTCAGCCCGGAGGCGTTCTGCAGCTGGATCACCGCCACGTCCTGGGTGGCGTCGTAGCCCACCACGGTGGCCGTGTAGGTGTTGCCGTTGCCGATGTCGGTGACCTTGATCGAGGTGGCGCCCTCGATCACGTGGTTGTTGGTGAGCACCTCGCCGGTGGAGGTCAGCACGATGCCGGTACCCTCCGAGGTGGCTCCCTGGTAGCCGTCGGTGGACACCACGTCCACCAACGCCGGGTCCACCCGGGAGGCGATCTGGCTGGCGGACAGCGTGGTGTTGGACGTGGCCGTGGCGGTGCCCGCCACGCCATGGTTCATGCTCCCGATCAATCCGCCCAACGCGGCCCCGGCGGCCAGTGCCACCGCGCCGGTCACGATCAGCCCGCGCTTGTGGTTCCTCCGCGGCGGCATCGGCGGCACGTTGCCGTAACCAGAGCCGCCCCCGTAACGAGGGCCGCCGGGGTAACCAGGGCCGCCCGGGTGGCCGGGGACAGCCGGATAGCTCTGCTGGGCCGGGTAGCCATAGGGGTAACCCTGTCCGTGCGCCGGGGAGCCTGGCTCGCTCTGCGCGCTGCTCGCCCGCTCTGGCTGCTCTGGGTCAAACGTCTGGCTCATGGTTTCCGTCCCTCATTCGCGAGCCGCGGCCTAAGCGGCTTCGTTCCCTTCCTTACCCTTGATATTCGGCCACGGACCTTGAGGCCAGCCAAGGACAGCCCTCCGCAATGCTGAAAGTTTCCTGAAGGTCGTCTGACTTCGTTCAGGTTCCGGAGTGCTCGGAAACCGGCACCAGTTCCCGCTCGGTCTCCTCGTCCTCGGCGGTCAGCCACTCGCGCACGGCCAGGGCCAGCAGCGCCGGGACCAGGTCCCGGGACCGCCGCGCCAGCCACATGGTGCCCTTGGTGGCCATCCACCGGACCTCCGCCATCCGCGACGGCGGCGGCGTGGACGGCTCTGGGTCGGGCCCGGCACCGACCGGGTAGCCCGCGCTGGCCAGCAGGTCGTGGAACTGGCAGGCGATGAAGCGGTGCCCGCGCTCGTTCGGGTGCAACCGGTCCACGCTCCAGAAGCGCCGCTCGTAGATGGCCGGGTCACGGGCCGCGTCCAGATGCAGCGTGCCGTAGCGGGCCGCCACCTCGTCCACCGCCTGGTTCACCGCGCGCACTCGCCGGGCCAGCGGCTTGGCCAGCGACTTGGGCAGACCGAACATCTGGCCTGGGTCCGGCAGCCGCATGGTGAGCACCTGGGCCCCCGCGAGCCGCAGGCCCGCCACGGTGCGGGCCACGGCCGCGCCGGTGCGCTGCGGGTCGAAGTTGCCGCGCAGGGTGTCGTTGATGCCGATCACCACGCTGGCCACGTCGGGCTTCAGCGCCGTGGCGGTCGGCAATTGGATTCGCTCCACGTCGGCCGCCAGCGCGCCGAGCGTGGCGAGGTTGTGCATGACGGGCTGGTGCAGGCTGGCGGCCAGCAGCGCGGCCCAGCCGCGCCATCCGCCCTCGGGGGCCGGGTCGCCCATCCCCACGGTGATCGAATCGCCGAGCGCGACGAAGGTCGTCATGCCGTCCTCCGCTCGGCGGCCACCGTAGCTCTCGCGCCGGTCCCTGCCTCCGCCCCGCCCTCGACCAGGCCTCCCCTCCCCGCCCCGGCCGCCACAACGGCCTCATGGATGCCTAGGAAGGCCTGTACGGCCGCGGGCCAGCCGAAGCGTTCGGCGCGGGCCCGCGCCGCGGCCCGGCGGGCCGCCTCCGGCCAGGACAGCACGGTGATCACCCCGGCGGCCAGGTCCTCGCCCGCCACGCTGGCCCCGGCCTCGCCCACCACCTCGGGCAGCGCGGACTCGGCGCTCACCACCACCGGTGTCCCGCAGGCCAGCGCCTCCAGCCCGGCCAGCCCGAACGTCTCCGCCGGGCCCGGGGCGATGGCTACGTCGGCGCTGGCCAGAAGAGCGGCCAGGTCGTTGCGGTCGGGCAGGAAGCCAGCGAACGTAACGGGCAGGCGGTCGCGCGCCGCGCGGCGTTCCAGGCGGCGGCGCAGCGGGCCGTCGCCGGCCACCACCAGCCGGGCGGACAGGCCGTTCGCCCGCAGGGTGGCCAGCGTGCTCAGCGACCGCTGCGGTTTCTTCTCCGGGGACAGCCGGCCGCAGTGCACCAGCAGCGTCTCGCCCGGCGCCGCGTAGGCGTCCCGGACCCGCGTGCCCTGCTGGCCGGGGCGGGGCGGGGCGAAGGTGGTCAGGTCGACGCCAAGCGGCGCCCGCACCAGGTTGGCGACGCCGACCCGCTCGAATTCGGCGGCCGCCCAGGCCGTGGTGCAGATCACCCGCTGGTACGCCCGGGCCGTGCGCCGGTTGACCGCGTCGACCAGGGCCAGCGCCGGACCGAACCGGGACAGCGCGGGCAGGTCCAGCCCGGGCACGGCCAGCCTCAGCAGCGCGGTAAGGCTCTCGTGCGAGATCATCACGGCCGGGACGCCGTGCTCGCGCGCCCACCGTCCGGTCCAGCGCAGGGTGGTCCGGTCCGATACCTCGAGCGTGTCCGGCCGCAGCTCGCTGAGCAGTTCGGACACCCGCCGCTTGCGCAGTATGGCCCGGTAACCACCGGTGAACGGAAGCCGCGGCCCGCTCAGCGTGATCACCCGCCCCTGCGGGGTCTGCTCGTCGCTGTCCGCCTCGCCGGGGATGATCAGCACCGGATCGTGGCCCGCGGCCAGGTAGCCGGCGCCGAGCTCGCGCAACGACGTGCGCAGCCCCCCGGAGTGCGGAGCGACGTAGTTCGCCAGTCGCACGATCCTCATATCGCGACCTTCGCCGCGCGCTTGCGGCCCAGGACCGCGGCGTAGTGGCCGATCAGCTCCTCGGTCAGGGCAGGCCAGCTTCGGCTCAGCACCTTGCGTCGTCCGGCCGCGCCGAACGCCGCGCGGGTCGCCGGGTCCGCGGCCAGCCGCGCCACCGCGGCCGCGAAGGCGTCCGAGTCGCCGGGCGGCACCAGGTACCCGGTCACGCCGTCCTCAACCAGGTCCAGCGGTCCCCCCGCGGCCGGTGCCACCACCGGCAGACCGCTCGCGGCGGCCTCCTGCAGCGTCTGCCCGAACGTCTCGTACGGCCCGCTGTGCACGAACACGTCGAAGCTGGCGTAGATCGCCGCCAGCTCGTCGCCGCGGCGCTCACCCAGGAACACCGCATCGGGCATCTGCTGCCGCAGCGAGGCCTCGGTTGGCCCGGCGCCGACAATGACCAGCCGCACCCCCGGCAGGGCGGTGATCCCGGCCAGCAGCTCGACGTGCTTTTCCGGGGCCAGGCGGCCCACGTAGCCGGCGATCAGTTCACCGCCCGGCGCCAGGCCGGCCCGGATCTGGGCGCTGCGCCGGGCCGGGTCGAAGCGGACCGTATCCACCCCGCGGCCCCACAGCCACACGTTGGCGATCCCGCGGCCGAGCAGGCCGGTCGCGGTGACCGTGGACGGGGCCAGCGTCCGTGCCGCGCGGTTGTGGATGCCGCGCAGCCAGCGCCACGCGACCGCCTCGCCGGCCCGGCCGAGCCGGTAAGCATAGGCGTAGGACGGCAAGTCGGTCTGGAAGACGGCGACCGTGGGCAGGCCCAGCCGTTTGGCCACGGCGGCGCCGTGCGCGCCGAGCACGACCGGGCTGGCCAGGTGAACGACCTCGGTCCGGTGCTTGATCAACGCGTTGCGCATCCGCCGGCTCGGCAGTCCGAGGCGGAAGCTCGGATAGCCGGGCAGCGGTACGGCGCGGACGCGCACCACGGGGTAGGGGAACGGTCCGGGCTCGGTGTCCTCGTGCCGTGACCGCTTGGTCCGCGGTGGCGTCGGCGCGATGACAAGTGGCTCGTGGCCGCCGGCGGCGAGGAGTTCCGCCACCCGCACCACGCAGTGCGCGACGCCGTTGACGTCGGGCGGGAACGACTCGGTGATGATCGCAACCCTCATGCTCACAAGGTGAGCTACTTCATGATCGAAGCGCCGAACCCCGCCATGACTATCAAACGAAGAGTCCATGACTTCTTAGGTGCGCTGTGTTTCCTCGGGGGGACGATCCCCCCAGACCCCCCTGCTCCTGGGGGGAAACCTTTCCCCCCCAGACCCCCTCGGCCCCCCGGACCCCCTCGGGGCCAGAATGACCGGTATGGATCACGACGGCGGCAGCCCGACCTGGATTGTGCGACTGGACGGCGCCGGACCCGAATCGGCCGTGCGGCTCGCGGTCAAGGATTGCATCGACGTCGCGGGCGTGCCGACCACCGTCGGCTGTCCGGTGATCGCCGAGCGCGCCCGGCCGGCCGCCCAGGACGCGGCCGTGGTGGCCGCGGCCCGCCGGTCCGGGGCCCGGATCGTCGGCAAGACCAACCTGGCCGAACTGTGCTGGTCCGCGGTGGGCACGAACGCCTGGTCCGGGACGCCGGTCAACCCGGCCGACCCGCGGCGCGTGCCCGGCGGTTCGTCCAGCGGCTCGGCGGTCGCGGTGGCGACCGGCGAGGCGGACGTGGGACTGGGCACCGACACCGGCGGTTCGGTCCGGATCCCCGCCGCCTGCTGTGGCGTCGTGGGCCTGAAGACGACCTGGGGCCGGGTGCCGGTGCAGGGTGTGTACCCGCTGGCGAGGTCTCTGGATACGGTCGGCCCGCTCGGCGCCGACGTGGCCGCGGTCGAACGGGGCATGGCCCTGATCGAACCGGGCTTCGCGGCCGGATCCGGCGACGTGCGGGTGGCCCGGGTGCGGCCAGAAACCGACCCGGAGGTCGACCCGGCCATCGAGGCCGCGATCGACGCCGCGCTGGCCGCCGCGGGCATCGTGACCACCGAGGTCGCGGGCCTGGACTTCGCCGCCGCCAACGCCGCGGCCGGCGTGCTCATCGACGTCGAGGCCTACCAGGTGAACGAGTACCTGATGCCCGACCTGGCCCGGCTCAGCTCGTACAACCAGCGGAACCTGCCCGCGGCCGCCGCGGTGACCGCCGGCCACGAGGCCGCCGCCAACCAGGTCCGGGCCTCGGTCCGCCAGTGGTTCGCCGACCTGCAGACCCGCCATCCGTTCCTGGCCCTGCCCACCCTGGTGGGCGCTCCGCCACTGATCGGCGAGCGCGGACGGGGACGCATACCGCTCACCCTGCTGACCATGCCCGTCAACCTGGCCGGCCTGCCCGCGCTGGCCCTGCCCGTGCCCGGCGGGCCGGCCGGCCTTCCCGCGTCCTTGCAGCTGGTCGGCCCGCCTGGCAGCGAGGAGCAGCTGCTGGCCCTCGGCCGCATCATCGAGACCGCGGTCGCGGCCCGACGAAGGTGACCGCGCAGGCCGTGGTGAAAAGCTCGCGCGCCACCGAACGACCAGGGACGAGCAGCCAGGTCGGGACGCCCAGCAGCCGCAGCCGCCGGATGGACCTGGCGAAGATATGGTCCTGCGCGACGAGGATCACCAGATCGGC
>Ga0302235_10000979_pt1 | contig 21743 bp, 11 predicted proteins | sample II_Palsa_N3_3_FD_193577 | JGI IMG/M metagenome (GOLD analysis project Ga0302235, IMG submission 193577) | Peat permafrost microbial communities from Stordalen Mire near Abisko, Sweden - II_Palsa_N3_3 | ecosystem: Environmental > Terrestrial > Soil > Palsa > Peat permafrost | place: Sweden...
GGGGGCTGCTAAGCTCGTACGCGACCGCAAGGGGCTATGGCGCAGTTGGTAGCGCGCCTCCATGGCATGGAGGAGGTCTGGGGTTCGAATCCCCATAGCTCCACACTTCAGTTAGTCTTTTCGAATATAACTTCTCAGGCCAAGTGCCATTTCAGGTGACTAAGTGCCAATTTTCGGTGCTGGCATGACCCATGGCCGGACCATAAGCGGCGCACTAAGTATCTGCTGACCTGCGCATATGGCTCGCACATGCCTAGCGTCAGACGATGGTCGCTTCCGTGACACGGAAGAGGTGCGGGTTCGAATCGAGACTGCGGCCTAGACATCCCACGGCTGTAAGTGTCAAGCGGCTTGCCTCTACGCCTGCATCACGCGCGCGCTCGCCTTCGCGCCCTACGCCGATCTACTGTGGCTGGAGACCCCGGCGCCGAATCTGGCCGAGGCCCGCGCCTTCGCCGACATCATCTATTCGCAGTATCCCGGCAAGCCGCTCGCCTACAGTTGCTCGCCGGCCTTCGACTAAGCCGACCTGGACAATCCGTCGATCGCGCAGTTCCAGGAGTCGCTCGCCGCGCTGGGCTACCGCTTTTAGCTCACTACGACTTCTGTTCGGCGGCAGGAGCCGATCAACCCGGACGCCACGACAGCCGCGTCGGCTGGATCGACGGAGCAAGCCCAGTTCGCGGTGTCGGCGGTCTGACCGACGGCATGAGCGACCGCGCCTGGCGCGTGGTCGCCGAGCAGATTCGAGCAGATTAAGGCATTCGCCGCCGGCCAGCAGCCCTCCAACCTGATGTCTACGTGAGCTTTCCTGGGTGGCGGTCGGCCGTTTTGGCTGGTTGAGCTGTCCCGCTCCTTTGTTTGCCTTTTGTTGACTTGCTGAGTGTGCGACCTGGTAACTATCGGATTTAAGATCACCTGAGGAAACAAAACAGGCGTTTCGGCTTAATGCGGTGAGGCCGGGCGATGGCAGCCACCCCGGCCGGGTCGGGGGACACGGATGCGGGATCTGCGCGCGTTTCGTGCGGCCGTGTGGCAGCACCGGCGGGCGGTCGGGCGGACCCAGCAGCAGCTGCCGCGGTCAATCGGGCTTCATCCCGATGTCCTCAGTCACAAGATCAACGGCAGCGACAACGCGGTGCTGACCATGTCCGATGCCATCGGCATCGCCACCACGCTGGTCAGCTGGGGTGCGGTGACCACCCGGGCCGACCTGAAGGCGCTGCTTGATTTGGTGGAGGTACCGCCGCAGGCCATCCCGGCGGCCAGGTGGTCCGTGCCGCCGTTAGCAGCCCTGCGTGACGCCGAGGATGGCGCCGCCCGCCGTCCGGTGCGGTCGGCCGCGGCTCCAGCACCGGCTTCTGGCCGACCCGCCCCGCTGACGGCTCCGCTGAACCAGCCTTCAGAGCCGTCAGAGCCGTCAGAGCCGCCAGAGCCGTCCGGGCCGCTGGAGCCGGAGGAGAGGTGGCCCCGGTTGACTCCGTCGCCGCTGCCGGCCCCGGCCACCGCGCTGATCGGCCGGGAGCGCGAGCGGGCGGTGGTGGCCGCGGCGGTCGCGGCCTCCCGGCTGGTCACCCTCACTGGGGTGGGCGGGACCGGCAAGACCCGGCTGGCTCTGCAGGCGGCCCGTGACCTGGCCAGTGACTTCGCCGACGGCGTCGCGTTCATCGACCTGGCCCCGGTTCGTGATGCCCGGCTGATCGCCCCGACGCTGGCCCGCGCGGTCGGGCTGGCGCCGGCGTCCCCTGAGACCGCCGAGGCTTACCTGACTGATGCCCTGCGGGACCGCGAGCTGCTGCTCGTGGTCGACAACGTCGAGCATCTGCTGGACGAGACCCAGGTTCTGGCCCGGCTGCTGGCGGCCGATCCGGCGATCCGGTTGCTGGCCACCAGCCGGATCGCTCTCCGCCTGTACGGAGAGCGCACCGTGCGGGTGCCGCCGCTGCACGTGGCTGCCGCCGGTGGCAACGGCGCGGAAAAGAGCGAAGCGGTCCAGTTGTTCCTGGCCCGGGCCCGGGCCGCCCGACCGAACCTGGCGCCGGACAGCGGCGAACTCGCCGCCATCGCCGAGATCTGCGCGGCCCTGGACGGCCTGCCGCTCGCCATCGAGCTGGCCGCGGCCCGGACCCGGCTCTACCCACCGCGGGATCTGCTGCCTCTGCTGCGGTCCCGCATCGCGCTGCTCACCGGCGGACCACGGGACGCCCCGTACCGACAGCAGACGCTGCGGGCCACGCTGGGCTGGAGCCACGAACTGCTGTCCCCGTCGGCCCGGCGCTTGTTCACCCACCTGGGGGTGTTCGCCGGGCCGTTCGACGCCGCGGCGGCGGCCGCGGTCAGCGGGACCGAGGAGCCGCTCATGACGCTGGAAATCCTGGCCGACCTGGCCGATCAAAGCCTGTGGAGGTCGTTGCCGGGGCGACGCCCAGTTTCCGGATGCTGCAGATCGTGCGGGAGTACGCGTACGAACGCCTCGCTGAGACCGGGGAGCTGGACCTGGTCCAGCGCCGGCATCTGGCCTATTTCCTGGCCTTGGCGCTCGCCGCCCGCCCGGGGCTGAACGGGCCCCGGCAGGCGGAACTGCTGGATGAGCTGGAGCAGGCTTATCCAAACCTCCGCGCCGCCCTGGATTTCGCCTATCGCCAGGCCGGGCCGGACGGGCCGGACAACAGGCCGGATCATCAGAGCCTGGCCGACGGACTTAGGCTGGCGGCCGCGCTCCGCCCGCTCTGGCAGCAGCGCGGTTCCCTCGCCGAGGGCGTCCTGCAGCTCGATCGGCTGCTGGCTGCCGACGACGTTCAGCGTCGCCCGAGTGATGCCGCCATCCGGGCTGCCGCCGTCCTGGCGGCCTGCGCGCTGGCCTGCTTCCGGGGCAATTACCCACGAACCACGGAGCTGGCCCGCCATGGTATAGAGCTCTGTAGCGCGCGGGGCGACCACCATGGCCTGGCGGTAGCCCATCGTTTCCTCGGTGAAGCGACGGTCGCCGTGGGCGCCGACGACGAGGCTGAGCATCACTTCGAGCACCAACTCGCCGAGGCTGCGCAGGCTGGAAACCTGCTCGGCCAGGCTGAGGCCTACAACATGCTCGGCGAGGTTGCCCGGCACCGCGGTGACTTCCGCCGGGCCCGGCTGCTGCTCTGGTCGGCGCTGAAGGTAATGCGCCAGGCCGGTGACCCTGGTGGCGTGGGCGTGATTCTGAGCAGCCTCGGGGAGGTCGCGCGCGACGCCGGCCAGCCCCGCCGGGCCTGGCGGTTGTTTGGCGCGGCATTGCGGCGCCACGCGGCCCTCGGCGACAAGCGCCACATGGCGTACGAGCTGGAGGGGCTCGCGAGTGCGGCCGGACTGGAACAGGAGGGCCGTCAGGCGCTGCTGTACCTCGGGGCCGCCCAGGTGCTCCGGGAGGAAACCGGCGGCCCGCTGCCGCCGTTCGAGCAGGCCATCGTGGACCGGATCCTCGCGCCAGCGGTGGCCCCACTGTCAGCCCGGGACCGCCAGGACGCACTCGACCAGGGACGGAACCAGCCACTGTCGGCCACGATCACCCAGGCCCTCACGGCGGTCGGCCGCTGAGCCGACGGGTGTCGTCAGGCGATACCCAGGACGGGTAGGCACTCCTTGACCCCGGTCAGCTCGATGTCGTCGGCGGACCCGCTCCCTGATTTCCCGGGTGAGCCGCCACCGCTGGATCTGGGTGGGCTGGCCGCGGCGGGTGTCCCCGTCCGTGTCGTTCGGTTCGTACCCGAGGCCACGGGAGACGCCATTAGAGGCATCATTGTCGACAAAAGCGGGGTGCGGATTCGACGTTCAGCGGGGGATAGGTATGGGACAGCCGGTACGGTAGCCAGCCAAGCCGGCCACCGCACCCGATTTTTCCTGGACCGCCAGCTCACTGGCGGGCCGCGCCCTGGTCACCGAGGGCCTGGGCGATCACCAGGTCCACGGGCCGGTTACGGCCATCAGCCAGCGCCCGTTCGCGCTCGCGCGGCGTGAGGGAAGCCAGGCCGGTATCAAGGAACCGGTCCAGGATGGCCTGCTCGGCCGGCAGGAGGGCGCTGCCCGACTCCTCGCGCAGGACCTGGGCCGCGCCGAGGTAGATCAGGGCATCCCGGCCGCCGCCGGTCAGGGCCGACATGCTGGCCAATCCCTCGAAATCGGCGGCCAGACCGCGCTTGCTGCCCGCCTGCTGGTGGTCTGCCAGCGCCTGGCGGAACAGTTCCCGCGCCTGGCTGAGCTCCCCGCTGTCCCGGGCCACTTCGCCGAGGCTGTTGAGGAGGGTGGCGGCGCCATCCTGGTCGGCCACGGCCTGGAAGACCCCCAGCGCCCGGCGCAGATGGGCAGTGGCGTCGTCGTACCGGCCCTGATACCTGAACACCTGCGCCAGCATGTTACGGGCCGACGCCTCGCCGACTGGATCGCGGGCCTGCTGCGCCAGGGCCAGCTGGTCGTTGAAATGGGACTCGGCGGCAGTCAGGTCGCCGACGGCGAGAGCGGCCTCACCGATATACCGATGGGCCCAGGCCAGCCCCGGCCGGTCGCCGATCTGCTGGCAGAGTTTAAGTCCCTGACCGGCCAGGTCAACGGCGGCCGGATAATCACCGCGCAGGCAGGCCAGGGCGCAAGCCTCCAGCAGGGCCCAGGCCCGGGTGGCGGACGTCGCTGTGCCCTGACCGGCGTCAAGCGCCAGCAGGTGCTCCAGGTACAAGGCGCCCTCGGCCATAGAGCCCCGGCGGCGCCAGACCAGGCCGACCGCGGTGGCAAGCCGGAGACCGTCTTCCAGGGAACTGCCGCCGGCCTCGGCCCGAGCGCGGGCCCAGTCCATGGCGGACCGGATGTTGGCGAACTCGGCTTCCAGCAGGTCCAGCTGTTCGCCCTGGGCCGGCCCGGTCATCTGGGGCCGCGTCCGGGTGGCCAACTCCAGATAGTGACGCAGGTGGCGGTCACGGGCCCGGTCGGCCCAGCCGGTTTCGGCCAGCCGGGCCAGCGCGTACTCACGGACCGTCGCCAGCATGGTAAATCGCGGCACCGAGCCGGGCGTCACCTCAAGCAGGCTGTGCTCAGCCAGCTCGGCCAGCCGTTCGTTCACCTCAGCCGTACCCTGGCTGGCCCCGCTGACCTCCGCCGCCGCCCCAGCATCGAACGGCCCGCCGAACACCCCCAGATGGACGAACAGCTCGTGGGCCGGCTGGGTCAGGAGTGAATCGCTCCACTCCAGGGTGGCGCGCAGGGTCTGCTGGCGTCGCGGCCGGTCCCGCGGGCCGTTGGTCAACAGGGACAACCGCTCGTTCAGCATTGGCGGCAGTGCTTTCGGCGGGTACAGCCGCACCCAGGCGGCGGCCAGCTCGATCGCCAGCGGCAGCCCGTCCACGGCTGCGCAGACCGCGGCCGCCGCCGCCAACGTGTCGTCACTCATCTCAGATCCGGGGCTGGCCGCGTCCGCGCGCTGGAGGAACAGCTGCACTGCATCACTGCCGGCTGTGTCGCCGCCGGGTCCGCTCAGGCCGAGCGGTGGCACCCGCAGCTGGTGTTCCCCGTACAGGCCCAGCGAGATCCGGCTGGTGACCAGCAGGTGCAGCTCCGGGGCCGCGGCCAGCAGCCGGGCCAGCAACGGAGCCTCCTCGATCAGGTGCTCCATGTTGTCGATGACCAGCAGCACCCGGCGCGGGCGCAGCGCTGCGGCGAGTTGTTCTGCGGCCGCGGCCGCAGAGACGGAAGCGAGGCCCAGCGCCCGCAGCAACGTCACGGCGACCAGACCCGGGTCGCTGACCGAGGCCAGATCGGCGAAGGCCACACCGCCCGGGAACTGGTCGGCCAGCTCGGCCGTGGCCTGGATCGCCACCCGGGTCTTGCCGATCCCGCCGGTCCCGGTGAGCGTGACCAGCCGGCTCGTGGCGACAGCCGCCACCACCGAGGTGACCTCGGCGGCCCGGCCCACCAGCTCGGTCACCGGTACCGGGACCGGTGTCGGGGTCAGGTGGCCGACGTCGTGTTCGCCGCTCGGCCTGGGGTCAGGCACTGTCATGCGGGCCGTCGGCTCGGCTGCAGCCTGTCCGGGCGGGAGGTTGCTCAGCGGCCCAGCCGTCCACGGCTGCGCGGGGAGGGCCCGTTCCGGCACGGCCATCAACGCAACCGTCCGGGCCTCGGCGGCCGAGCCGATCACCTTCCAGTCGGCCAGGGCGGCCACGATGGCGACGACCTCGGCTGGCGTCAGCACGGCCCCGCGCTGATGCAGCTTGTGACTCAGCACGTCCGGATGCAGGCCGATGGCCCGGGCCAGTTGCTGTTGAGTACGGCCGGCCGTCCGGCGGCGCACACGCACCGCGTCTCGGAACGCGTCCAGGTCGTTCAACCGCAGGTCCTCCCACCACCGACCCGAGCTACCTGGTCATCATGCCGGCGCATGTCTGCAGCATCTTTTCCGCAACTAACTGCTGGTATCCGCGCCTTTTGTCAGCCTAACCTGCACTCACCTCCTCGAGAAGCTACCTGCGCTGCGGATAAGCCGTCATGAAGGTAGGCCGTCATCGACCACGAAGTGCTGCTGGCGCTGTCGCTGGCTGCGGTTTTCCACCGCCTGGCCATGCCGCTGCGGCTGGCTGACTGGCTGCCCGATGTGGTTGCGGTGAAGTGTGACGCTGACTGGCCCGGCGGCATCGGCGCCGCGTTCGGCTTGCGATTGCGCCAGGACGGGCAGGAAGTGTCCGGTACCGGCGAGGTGATCGCCTACGAGCCGCCCTGCTCGCTGGCGTACCGGCTGGTGGCCGGCCCGCGCACGCATGTATTGCGTTTGACCTGCGTCAACATCGACGGCGCTACCCGGGTGTCGGTTCGCCAGGCCGGTACCGTGGTGCCGTTGTGCGTCGATCTGGGCCCGCTGACCGGAGCGGTCTGACCCCATCGTCGCGTCACCGCATCATTTTCGCAGCCAACAAAGGCGCGCACTTTCACCGCATCTTTGCAGCATGTTCGCCGCAAAAAAGACGTAGTGCCCCACGATGGGCCGAATTTAGTCTGGCCGCCGTCCGGGCCTGTCATAGGCCGGGATGTACGCCCCTGTTTCCCACGTGACGGAGCCGTCGGCATGCCGAACATCCAGTGCGACAAGACTGGTACCGGAGAACACCCCCACCGGTCGAGGAGCTGGTCCAGTACGGGCCGCCGATGGCTGGCAGCGGTGACGGTCCTGCTGGCCGCACTGGGCCTGCTGATCACGGGCACCTCGGCGGCGCTGGCTACGACCAGCGCCGGGTCCAGCGCGTGCACCCGGACTGTGACTGGCGTACACCACGGTGCGCTGCGGGCCAGTTCAGGCCGGTTGTGCCTAAACAAGGCGACCCAGGACGGGGCGGTGCAGGTCAGCGGCTCGGCCAGCCTGCAGATCAGTGCGTCCACGATCAAGGGGGCGTTGTCTGTGTCGGGGAAGGGCCCGGTGCTGGTGTGCGCGTCCACGCTGACCGGTGCGGTCAGCGCCAGCCGCGTGGCCGGGGCCGTCACCTTTGGTGGTGGCTCCTGTGGTGACAACAGCGGTGACACGGGCGCCGGCCCGCTGACCATCTCGGGCTCGGCCGGCCCGGTGCTGATCACCGGGCTGCGCCAGAAGGGTGCGGTCAAGCTGACCGGCAACACCGGCGGGGTCACCGTGACTGCTGCCTCGATCACCGGGGCAACCACCGTCAGCAGCAACAAGGGCAGCAAGCCGGTGGTGATTACCGGCAGCGCGATCACCGGGTCGCTGGCGTGCTCAGCCAACAAGCCCGCGCCGACCGATTCGGGTAAGTCCAACACCGTGTCCGGCAAGGCCACCGGCCAGTGCGCCGATCTGTCCACCGGCAGCGGCGGCAGCGGGGGCGAGCTCGGTGGGCCGCCGCCACTTAAGCAGGAACCCCCGATCAGCCAGGACCAGTCGAGCACGCTGCCCAACCTGAACTACGGCGAGGCCGTCGGTGACTTCACCGGCGCTGGCCACGACGAGCGGGCCTACGCCCAGGATGGCGACCTGAAGATCGCCAATGCCGACAAGTTCGGCGGCAACGTGGTCCAGTCCGTCGCCACGGATCTGATGGCCACGCCCAACGACGGCCTCGAAGGACTCAACGGTGGCGGACTTAGTACCGAGTCGGTGTGGCAGCGCTCCGAGGAGACGTACGCGGGTGCCACCTACGGGCTGACCAGCGTGAAGGTGGCCGCGGACAGCTCGAGCATCTACATGGCCGGGGCCACCTGGGGTGGCGGCGATAACCTCGCCACCTACAAACTGCACCTGTACGAGCTGCCGCACAACGGTTCCTGCGCATCCGCCTCCTGCGCCGACCGGACGGTCGACCTGCCCAGCAAGTTCAGCTATGACGGCGGGGTCTTCGGTCAAAGCAGGGGCAACCTCATTGTGGTGACGTCGCTGGCGGTGGGCGTGGTCGGCGGCCAGACGTTCATTGCGGTGGGTCTGTCGGATGAGGGCATTTTCATCTTCAACCACGCGCTGCAGCAGGTCGCTCATATCGGCGACATGGCCGTGCCGAACCCCGGCAACAATTCTCCGCAGACTCCGGTGACCTCGCTGGCGTTCGGGCCGGCCACCGGCTTCGGTCAGGGCGGCGTCCTGCTCGCCGGCGTCATGTCCCCGTGGGAGGACATGTTCATGTACCGGCTCAACGCTGACGGCACCGAGCAGAGCATGACCCACGCCGGCGGGAGCTGGTACACGTTTGCCTCGGCGGTGGCCCAGATCAACGGCCAGCAGTACGCCGTCTTCGGGACCTATCCTTCCGAAAACACCAACGTCATCTTCGTCATGAATATAGACACCGGAGTCGAGTTCACCCGTTACACCTACGGCGGGGGGATTCTGGTCAGCGGGCTGACGCCGCTGACGCCTTGGGACGGCAATTCGGGGAACCAGCAGCTGGTGGTGGGAACGTTCGGCGGGATCCAGGACATGGTTCTGCGATACCTGGACGGCACGCTGACCGCCATCCCGCTCGGGGCGGGCGGCGCCCATACCGGTAATGCCGATCAGATCTACCAGTGGTTCCCCGGCTACGGGGCGGGCCGGCTGCGGGTGGCTGACGACACTGGCAGCGCGGTGGCGGTGTCGATGGCCTGGCGGCCGGATGCCGGGTACGGCTGCTGGCTGAACACGTCGGTGACCGATGGGGCGGTGCCCGAGTTCCCGGCCAACCCGACGTCGGTCGCAGCCGGCCAAGTGTCGCCGCAGTACTTCATCGGCGCGCTAACCGCCGGGCCGGACGGAGGCTGCGCGTCAGCGACCGGTACGGGCCAGTGGGCGTCGTATGTGGTGATCACCCCAGCCGGTGACCCGGCTGACCAGCATGAGGTGAAGCTGCAGGTCAACCCGACGGCTGGGCTGGCCAGCATCGTGGGGATCACCGATCAGGCTGGCGGGGACCTGACCGCGACCCTGACCCAGGACGGGTCCGGGTCGGGCGGGTCCTGGTGGGGTGGCTGGCAGTTGCATGTGACCGGCCCGGGTCAGCCGGCCGCGGCGAAGGCGCCGGCGGTGGCCGGCTACCAGCTGACTTCGATGCCGTCGTCGGATTACCAGGCACCGACCAGCCCGGTGGCTGATGATCCGTGCCGGCCGGTGTACCGGTTCGATGTCACCGGTGCTCAGTGGACCGTGCCCGGGGTCGGCTCCGGTTCGGGTCAGACCAGCGCCCGGGTGGCCGCGCAGATCCCGGCGATGACCGCGCAGGGCAGCACCGATGGCGGGAAGACCTGGACCGATCTGGGCCAGTTGATGCCGGCCACCACCCCGACGCTGGCCGGGGACACGGTCACGCTCGGGCCGTCCAGCTTCTACTGGCAGGACCCCGTGACTGCCGCGACGGCCCCCGCGGTGGCAGCCGCGCCCGGCGGCAGCCAGTGCCCAACCAGCGGCGACGCGCCGCTGACCGACGTGCGGGTCGTCTCTGGCGGTCTGCCCTCCAGCGCGGTGACCGTGGCCAGCCTGAACGCCGCGGCTCCGGCGGTCGGTGGCGGCCCGGGCGCTCAGCCGATCAATTCGAACGCCGGGTTGGCGGTGACCCCGGACAATCCGTCCGGTACCGCCATGCCGCGTGCCGACGGAGTGGACCAGGCCGGGCTGACCATCCAGCTCAAGCCGTCCAACGGCGGCGGGATCATTCCGGCGTCGGACCCGCAGTACAAGCTCGTCTACTACCGGGTCAACAACACCAACACTTTGGTCACCGGGCTGTACACGGCCGGGGACTACGGCGACTACGTGGCCGTCGGGCCGTACCTGGCCGACGGCAGCAGGGTGAACACCCAGAACTACCTGGTCACCACGAGCCCGGCCGGCCAGAGCCTGCTGGGAGTTATCAACGACAGCGGCCAGCTCAGCCCCTTCACCAGTGGCTCAATACCAGTGGCCGCCCCCGACAGCCCGCTGATCCCAACCGGCGCCGCAGCGACCGGGATCGAGATCACCGGGTGCGCCGGCTCCAGCACCTGCCCGCTGACCGCGCCGACCGCGGCCACGCCGGCCCTGTACCAGGCCGGCGGCCTGGCCACCGGCCCGGTGTCAGGGCTACAGTTCGCCGCCGAAGCGGTGACCGGCGTTGCCTCCCTGCCGCTGCAGATCAGCACGAGCAACGCGCACACGCTGGCGTCCGCTCCGCTGAGCGTGCAACCCGGCCAGGCGGTGCTGCGTGACACCTCACCGTTCTGGCCCAGGGACACCATCGATACCGCCCTTGTCACCCGCGGCAGCCTGGTCCAGGCCGTGTCCATCCCCGTCGGCGGCAACTGACCCTATCCGCCATCCGCGTCCTGGCCCGCCCCGCGGGCCCGGCGGAAAGGCACAAAGATGAGCACCACGATCATCGCTACTCTGCCTGATCGGGCGCGCCGATGGCACCCGTGGGTCACCGTCCGCCGGTGGCTGGGCGCGGGGCTGACCCTGGCTCTGGTCATGCTGGGAGTGCAGGCGGTGGCATCCGGCCCGGCCCTGGCGGCCAGCGCAGCCTCCGGGACGGCGCCGGTGTCCAATGCGTTTGCGATGGGTGGCGGCATCGGGGGGGCGATCGACCAGCGCACCGGCGCGTTCCAGGCCCAGTTGCCGCTGGTCAACATCGCCGGCCGGGCCGGGGCCGGCCTGTCGCTGACGCTCAGCTATGACCAGTCGCTGGCCGTGCAGGGGCCGGCCGGGGACCGGTTCGGGCTGGGCGCCGGGTGGACGCTCGGAGTGCCGTGGGTGAACACCGCCGGCGGGGTGCAGGTGTATCCGGCCTCGGGCGGCTCCTACGCCTACGACACCGGCTCCCCGACCGGACTGGCCCAGTACCCGCTGCGGGACCTGGCCTTTGTCCGTGAATCCGGCAAGCTGCCGGGTGGCCGGTCGTATGCGTACAAGCTGACCTACCTAGGCGGCCAGACCGTCAGCTACTTCGACACCAACGGCAACCTCATCGCCCAGATCGACCGGTTCGGCAACACAATCAGCCTGACCTGGCAGCAGTCCGGCTCGTCCTGGCATCCGCTCACGGTGACCGACAACTACGGCCAGGTGACCCGGTTCGACTACGGCACCCCGGGTCAGGTAAAGGTGGTCGCGCCGGTGAACGCGGAGGGCATCACCGCAACGACCACGCTGACGTTTTACGGCGGATATCTGCAGACGGTCACCGACCCGATGAAGCAGAAGACCACCTTCGGCTACACCCAGCTCGGCGGGCTTTCCGCGCAACTGCTCAGTTCGGTGGCCGCCCCGACCGGGGAGGACACCGCGGTCACCTACACCCAGCCGCCGTACGAAAAGGCCGTGGTCGTAGCCAGCGACGTTAAGGTCACTGACGCCAACAGTCGGCAGGTGCTGACCGAGCGGCATTTCAGCCTGGACGGGCCCGATGACAAGAGCCAGCACAACTACACCGGCTACCCGCAGTACAACGCCAAGGGCCCGAACGCGCTGTTCGCCTCCAATGACGCCGGCTACCAGTACACCACCGAATTGTCGGACAGCAGTTCGGCGGTGGAGTTTACCTACAACAGCCTGCACCTGCTGATCTCGCAGCAGGTGCTGACGGCCTCCGGTCCCGGTGGTCTGAAAACCAGCCAGACCCAGGTCTACTGCTACCCGGTGTACTGCCCCCCGAAGGTGCCCTCCTGGACCAGCTTGCCGGCCAACTACGCCAAGCCGACCTCGGTTGCGGTCACCTACGGCGACCCCAGCCACAAGCCCAACCGGACCGTCACCACCAGTTCGGCCTACAACGACGAGGGCCTGCAGACCTCCGCCACCAACGCGGCCGGCACGACCACCACCACTACCTACAACTCCTACGGGCTGCCGGTGACCCAGACGGTGACCGGCACGGACGGGTCGACCAGCATCACCACCGACACCTTCACCGATGACGGCAAGTCGGTGCAGACGGTCAGCACCGCGACCGGCCCGTCCGCGAGCGCGGCCACCGCCCGCACCGTGGCCACCTATTCCTACAACGACTTTGGCCAGGTGACGGGGGAGTCGCTGGCCTGGGCGCCGGGAGCGAAGCCGAAAGGCGACAGCGACGGTCCCGACCAGGTGGACACCAGCCAGCAGATCAGCTTCGACACCGCCGCCCACACCCAGACCGATGTGCTCACCACCGCGGCGGGCACCCCGGACGCGGCCGCGACGAAGACCGTCACCGACCTGGTCACCGGCAATGTGCTGTCCCGGACCACCCCAGGCAACGCCATCGGCACCGACCTGACCACCAGCTATACCTATGACGCACTCGGCCGGCAGCTGACCGCGACCGCACCGGGCGGGCAGGTCACCACGACTTTCTACGACTCCCCGACGGTTACCACGGTGACCGCGCCCAGCGGGCTGAAAACTCAGACCACCACCGACGCGCTGGGCCGCACGGTCAAGGTGACCGACAACGTGTCCGGACAGAAGCTGGTCGCCAGCCCGACCGCGCGGACGGTGCAGACCGACCACTACGCCTCGGACGGGTCAGAGAAGTCCACCACCACCCCGGCCGGAACCGCCACCACCACGTTCGATCCGCTCGGGCGGCCCGCTCAGGTGGTCCAGCCGAGCGGAATCACCGAAACCGAGAGCTACAACGACGTGGCCAACACCACCCAGGTGTCGGTGGTGCCGTCTGGTGCTGCCCTCACCGCTCCAGTCTCGGTGACCACCAGCGGCTTCAACGACCTCGACCAGCCGCTGACGTCCTCGGTCAGCTATACCGACCACACCCCGGCCGCACCGGCCGGGGAAACCTACGACCAGCTGGGCCGGGTCAGCTCCTATTCAGGCGATGATGTGACCGCCACCCCGGACTACGGCGGAGCGGGCGGTCTGCAGGACGGCACCAAGCTGACCCCCGGTGACACCACCGACTACCCCGGCCAGACCGCTCAGGCTGCCACCGACAACACGCTGACCGGGGCACTGTCCACCAAAACCCTCACCGGCCAGGCCAAGGCCGCGGGCACCACCTACAGCTACGACACGGCCGGCCGGGTGAAGACGGCCACCACGGCCGACGGCGCGGCCACCAGCTACACCTACAGCCCGGCCGGGCAGATCGCCTCCGTCACCCAGCCATCCGGCACCACGACTACGTACACCTACGACGGTAAGACCGGCCAGCTCACCGAGGTGGACGTGAAGGGCGCCGACGGGACCACCCAGCAGACCGGGTATCACTATGACCCGGCCACCGGTCAGGTCACCTCGGTGTACAACCCGGCCGACCCGGCCGACGCGATCGGCTACAAGTACGACGCCGACGGGCACGTCATCGAGGTGGACTACCCGGACGGTACCAGCACCAAGGCCAGCTACGCCGACAACGGCCAGCTGGCCACGACCACCGACACCACCGGCGCGGTCACCACCTACGCCTACAACACCGACGGCACGTGCGGGCCGGCCCACACTGACCTGTGCCAGGCGGTGCAGGTCCGGGGCAGCACCACGCTGGCGACGGTCAGCTACACCTACGACTCGATGGACCGGGTGCACACCATCACCCGCGGCAACAAGGTCACCACGACCCTGGACTACACCGACGCCAGCCAGGTCAAGACCGAGACCACCACAGCCGCCGATGGCAGCGCCCTGCGCACCGACGGTTACACCTACGACAGCCACAGCAACGTGGCCACCCACACCATCACCACCGTGCTGCCCGCCCCCGCTGCCCCGGCTCCCACCAGCTCGGCCACAACCCAGTCCACCAAGCCCTCGCCGAAGCCCAAGCCCACCAAGCCGACGCCGACCAAGCCGACGCCGACCAAGCCCACGCCGAAGCCGACCAAGTCGCAGCCCCTGGGGGCACCGGCGAGCAGCACGATCACCGCCTACGGCTACGACGCCTACAACCGGCTGATCTCCTCGAAGGTCTATTCGGGTACCGCCGCCACCGGCACCCCCACGTCCAGCACGGCCTACACCGTGGACGCGGCCGGTAACGTCACCGCCCAGGACACCACCACCAGCGCGGGTACCACCCACACGGCCAGCACGATCACCCCGGGCGGGGAACTGACCGGGCGGACCGGCGCCGCCGCCACCCAGAAGTTCGACGCCGACGGCAACGTCACCACCGACCTGGCCGGGAACACCTACACCTGGGACCCGGACGGCGAGCAGGCTTCGGTCACCACCCACGCCGGGGTGACCACCAGCTACACCTACTGGCCCGACCACACTCGTCGCACCGCCACCACCACTACGGGCGGGGTGGGCCACACCATCACCTACCACTACGCCACCGACGGCAAGATCGCCGACGAGACCTACGCCGGCGGCGGCTCAGCCGTCACCGCCACCTACCTGATGGGCGTCAACCGCGAAGCCCGCACCCTGGACACCGCCGCCGGCGCCGCCCAGGACACCGGGGTGGGTACCGGCTACTACCTGACCGACGCGCACGGCTCGGTGACCACGATGATCGACGCCAGCGGCGCCGTCACCGCCAGCTACGCCTACGGCGACTACGGCCAGCCGGACGGCGCCAGCCCGGCGCTGCTGGCCACCCCGGCCGCTGACCCGGCCGGCAACGCCGCGGTGAACCCGTTCACCTACGACGGCGCCTACACCAACCCCACCACCGGCACCCAGTACCTGCCCGCCCGCACCTACGACCCGGACCAGGGCCGGTTCCTGACCGCCGACGCCGCCGACCAGTTCAACCGCTACCAGGCCTTCGACACCAACCCCATTGTCGACACCGACCCCACCGGCCAGTGGGCGCTCCCGCAGATCGTCACCGACCTCTTCGCGGCGTTGGTGTTCGTCGCCACCGCGATCGCCAGCGCCGGCGCCGCCATCCCGGTGTATGCCGCCGTCGCCGCCGGCGAAGCGATCACGGATGCTGCCATCACCGCCACGGTTCTCAACACCGTGGCCGTCGCTACCAACGTCGGCGCTGCGGCCACCTCCGCCACCCTGACCGCCAACGACGCCGCCGAACTGACCGGACATGGTTTCCTGAGCAGCGACCAGGTCGATGAGCTCAACGCTGCCACCTTCACGCTCGGCACCATCGGCGGCTTCACCAGCGCCATCCCCGGCTTCCCCGGCTTCAGCGGAGAAGCTGCCGACTCAGCGTCCGTGGTCGCCGACTCAGCGTCAGAAGCCTTCAACAGCGTGGGAGATCCGCGCCAGGACATCAGCGCCGACGCCTTCGACGCCCTCTTCGGAGCGGGCGATAACCAGTCCGCAGACATCTTCGCGGCCAGCGACGGGGAAGACGACTTGTTCAGTGCATCCTCGTCAGCCTCCGAGCAGGGCCCGTCCCTCGACGACCTGTTCAACTCCGATGACGAGGTACCTGACGCCACCGACCCGTCCGGGCAGTTGAGCACGTCCAAGGTCACGCCACCGACCCCTGATCAGGCCACAACCGTATTCGGGGACCAGCAGGGGCAGGTCGGCCTGAATCAGAACCAGCAACCAGATCAGACCGGGGCGTTCAGCCTGGCCCAGCAGGTGCCCGGCGGCCCTGAGGCCACCAGCACCAACATCGTGCCGGTCACCACTGACCCGGCTGGCACCGCCAACGCCGCCTCTGGCCCCAGCCCGCTGGGCGACGTCGCTGCCACCGGCGTCAAGGGCACGAACGACGACAATGCTCCCCTGGTCACGCCCAAGAACCCGTCCAACCCGTTGGACGAGAATGTGCCCACTTCCGCCATCGGAAATTCGCAGCAGCAACTGCTGTACTTTGAGGGAGACAGTCCGATCTATGGCTATATCGATCCCTATGGGTTCTAGCGGAATGACGTGACGGTTGGCCCAGGCCGCCGGGTCCCCGGCGGCTCGGGCGCCGCCACCACGCCGAGCTGCATCATCAGCCCATGGCGTCCATCAGGATCCGGCTCTCACGGTGACCTGCTTCCCGGTCGCCGGTACCCCGAGAAAGGGCCCTGGTGGGTGCCCCGCCACACCGACTGGGCCCAGACCTGGCCGCCGTCAGCAATCTGTTCCTTGCAGGAGATCATTGATGACTCCAGGGGACGCGGCGGTGTCTGGCCGCAGGCATGCCGTAGCGATTGGCGCCAGCATCGCCGGCCTGCTGGCCGCCCGCGCTGAGCGACGTCTTTTCACTGGTCACGGTGTTCGAAAGCTCCGACGGTCAGCTCACCACCTCAGTTTCCAGCCCCGAAAAAGACTCCAATCCAGCGGTCAGTCAGGTAGGCAAACTGGGGCGGGGCAGGACGCCATCTCGTCCCTGACGCCGATTCCTCCAGCATGTCTGGTTCAGCGCCCGGCAGTCATCGCCAACTAGCCCCGCGACCGTAACGGAAGCCTGAGCGCCGACCGACGACGAAAGCCTTTCCGAGGCAAGCAACCCGCTCGCCAGCGCCACCAGGGCCCGATCGGCCCGTGTCCCACTCCATGAGCCAGGTTAGCTCCGACGGTGGCCGCGATCCCGGCTCCCAGGCTCCAGGCTGCGAGCCGTGGTACTGGCTGGCCCCGTCGGCTCGCGTCCAGTACCACCATGGACGCCGCCCAGATCAGCCCGTCCACCGTGAACGGCACCAGCCGCGCCGTCACCCCCGACTCCCCGTGCGAACGCACCAGTTCGAACGCGTGCTGGCCCAGCTCCGCGCGCCAGCCGACGACGAACAGATCATCGTCGCCGTACCCAGCGGCGAGCCGCTCCGCGAGCATCATCGCCGTAATCGCCTGGTCCGCGTGAACAAACGGCGGGGGAGACCCGACACGATCCACGCTCCCTGGCCGTCAACCACCGCGTCCAGGCTGTACCGCGCGGTCGCGATCACGCGCCCGCCGTGCTCGGCGGTCATGAGCTGGTCTTCGGTTCGAGCTGCCATGCCGGACCTCACCTTCGATGGTGAGGTCCGGAAAATCAGTGACAATCCAGGTGACAACGCCCCCGGATTACGCCGGACTCAGTCAGTACGAGTCAGACACCGCTACCGCCCTGAGCTGCGCTGACGCGACCCAGCGGGACCCCGTCAGACGGGACAGGCGTCCATGGCATGGAGGAGGTCTGGGGTTCGAATCCCCATAGCTCCACCCAGCTCAACGCGTTATTTCGAACAATGCTGCCCAAGATCAAGCGCCAATTTCTCAAAGATTAAGTGCCAACTGCTGTGTGACGGGACTGCGCGGCGGGACACAAGTGATCCTCTGGCCTGCGAATATGATCTGGATCGGCCGCTGCTCTCTTCCGTGACACGGAAGAGGTCTGGGTTCGAATTCGCTTAGGTGCACCGGCTCACCGCGCTATTTCGAACGCCCGGTTTCAAGGTCAAGGGGCCTTGCGGGGTGCCGGAAGTCTGCCTAGCCTGTGAGCTGCAGCGATGACCAGCGTCAGCAGTAGGGCATCATGATCATTCGTGTCCCTCCGCCTGCTCTACCTCATCTTTGTCCAGCTCTGCGGCTGGCTGGTCCTGCTTGGCCGCTCGTCGGCTTCCAAGAACGCTGAGTTGCTCGTGCTACGGCACGAGGTCGCCGTGCTGCACCGCACCAATCCCCGGCCCCGGCTGGACTGGGCCGACCGCGTAATCATCGCCGCGCTGATCCGGCGTCTGTCGGGAGGGCTGCAGGCGCACCGTCTGATCACCCCCGGCACCGTCCTGCGCTGGCGCCGCCGTCTGATCACCCGCAAATGGACCTACCCGAACCCGACAGGACGACCGCCGGTCAGCGCCGAGATCGCCCTGCTGATCGAGCGGCTCGCCACCGAGAACCGCAGCTGGGGGATACCAGCGGATTCAAGGCGAGCTGCTCAAGCTCGGCCACCGGATCGGCGCCTCGACGATCCGCCGGGTCCTCAAGGCCCTGAAGATTCCCCCGGCATCGAAACGGTAGACCGACACAACCTGGCGGCATTTCCTGCACGCCCAGGCATCGACCATGCTGGCCACCGACTTCTTCCACGTGGACTGCGCGGTCACTCTCCAGCGCCTGTACTGCCTATTCGTCATGGAGGTCGGCACCCGCTACGTGCACATCCTGCAACGGACGGCGGCCTCACCGCAGCCGCCATCTCCGCCCGCCCCGGCCCGACCACCCTGTCGCTGATCTCTCCCAGGAGCGGATCAGGCGCCGGCCCGTCCCCGGCGGCCTCATCAACGAATACGAGCGGACCGCATCGAGACCCAGGTCAGGGTCGGTGGCCGACTCCTGGAACCCCGTAGGGTGTTGCGTCGAACGGGCCACTGCAGTCGGCACCGTGCGGCCAAGATTCTTAGCACCAGCGACAAACTGCCACGGTTGTTCGCACTGGCATTGCGTCCGGTGCCGGTCGGGGCTGGCGCGGTGGCAGATACTCCGCCTCCAATCCCCGACTCAACTGTCAATACTCCGTGGCTTGTGGCGTAGCGACTCTGAGACCTTCCGCCGCGGGGAGCGAGCGGTGATGTCGCCTCCGCGAGACTGCCCTGTCAGGTGCACACGCAGGATAACCGGGGCCCCGGGGTCGGATGCGGGGCGGATCTTGATGTCGCCTCTGCTGCGCGTCAGGCCGTCCGTGTCGACGAGGATCCCCGGCCTGGTCACCAGGGTCAGGTTTCCTCCGATTCGCAGGTCGACATCGATGTCCAGGGTGTTGTGGGTAACGAGAGCGTCGGTGAAGTCGAGCTTCGCTTCGCAGAACATCAGCAGGATCTCCATGCGGCGCGGAACCAGCCAGCGGCCGGTGCGTGTGACATGGCCGAAACGCTGGTCGATCCGGATAAGGTCCCTGGCTTGCGGAGGCATTCCCTCCAAGGGGAGGTCGGCGGTCAGCCCCTTCAGCTCCCCGATGGTACGGGCAGACAACGCAGCGTCCAAGCGCTCATCCAGCTCGGTCAGGGAGAGTCGACCGTCGCCCGCGGCAACCTGCAGGATCTCCACGACCTGATCTCGGTCCCGATCAGACGCCCGCAGCTCGGACCTTGTGCCGCGCCCGGAAGCAGTACCCTCTGGCCCCGATTCAGCCGTCATGTCTGCAGTCTCGTGGGTAGCCCGGGTCCTCGCAAGATGAGTGTGACCGCCAGCTTTATATGGCGAACGATGACCGCGACCTTGGCATTCGCCTGAATCACCAGCTGCAGATGGCGGAATCTCCCAGCTCTACTTGGCGGCTTGGTACCGAATCGGTGATCTGACCTGCATGTTCCGATGCAGCCGCCAAGTGCACTTGGGGGACCGCCATCTATAGCTGGGTGTCACAACGAGCTCGGGGCCGCGAGTGGCTCGGAGTCGGCAATCTTGGCCAGGTGCCAACTAACGTGGCCCGGCACAAGACCGCGAGCGGTCCGAGCCAGCGGACACACCAGGTAAATCCGGGAAACGCCACACAACGCTGGAAGTTACATCGGCAGCCTGCCGCCGCAGACCTGAATGCTAACGCCCAATGCTGTAAGCGGAAAGGATCGCCGGGCATTGCTGTACCGCTCCAAAACTCGTCGAGTGTTGTCTGACCTGCAGGTTGGTGGAGTTGTTCATGCGGCCCTGTAGTACTCGCTGATCACACCGCCGAGCACTTTCCGTCGCTGCACGGGTGTTTCGAGGGGCATGACGACTGGCATGTCGTGGTTGGGTGGTCGTTGCTGGCGAGACTGGTGCGGGCGGTGAGCGTTGTAATGGCCGGCGTATGTTGCGAGCACCGTCCGCAGGTGCGGTTCGCCGTAGATCAGCATCCGGTCGGTGCACTCAGACCGCACGGTGCGCACCCACCGCTCGGCATAGCAATTGGCTCCCGGCGTCCGCGGAGGGATCTTGACTGCTTTCACGTCTTAAGAACCGGAACAGCCACCCCCAGATAGTGTGGCCACACCGCGCTTAACCTGTGGGCCGGACCGAAACAAGCCCGCATCCGCGCAGGTCAGCCCTAAACGTGAACACCTCACCTGTTCACCGGCCGGTTCCCCCTAGGGACCGGCCGTTCCTGATTCTGGCTACTCGTCGAGGCTGCCGAGGATGCCTACTACCGTCAGGATGCCGCCCTCCCGGGGCGGTTCATACCGCTGTTCCTGTCGCAGCAGGGCGTATCCAGGTAGTTTTTTGCGTTTCCTTACTGACTGTGGCTATCCGGTGGCTTCCGAATCTAAACTGAGCACGAGGAAGCGAACCGGACGCTTTGCGGCTCGATGTGGTGAAGCCGGGCGGTGGTGGCCACCCTGCCTGGACGGCGGCGGCAAGGGCTGGGAGACGCGGGTGCGGGATCTGCGCGCGTTCCGTGCGGCGGTGCGGCAGCACAGGCGGGCGGTGGGGCGTACGCAGCAGCAGCTGGCCCGGTCGATCGGGCTTCATCCCGACGTCCTTAGCCACAAGATCAACGGCACCGACAATGCGGTGCTGACCACGTCGGACGTCGTCGGCATCGTCACCATGCTGGCCAGCTGGGGCGCGGTGGCCACCAGGGCGGACATGCTGGCGCTGCTCGACCCGATGGAAGTCCCGCCGGATGCCATCCCGGCTACATCGTGGTCCGTGCCGTCGCTAGCTGCCTTGCGCGAGACCGGAAATGACGTCGCCGCAAGCGGCCCGGTAGTGCCCCCGGCGGCTCGAGCCCAGAGGTCCGGGAAACCCAGCGGGGCGGCTGTATCACTGGACCAGCCCCCGGCGCCGCCGCAACCGGTGGCGCAGCGGCCCAGGCTAACTCCCGCGCCGCTGCCCGCCCCGGCCACTGCGTTGATCGGCCGGGAGCGCGAGCGGACTGAGGTGGCGACGGCGGTGGCGGCCTCCCGGCTGGTCACCCTCACCGGGGCTGGCGGCACCGGCAAGACGCGGCTGGCGCTGCAGGCGGCCCGTGACCTGGCCGGTAACTTTGCCGATGGCGTGGCGTTCATCGACTTGGCCCCGGTCCGTGATTCATCGTTGATGGCCACGACGCTGGCCCGCGAACTGGGTCTGGCGTCGGCGTCGGCAGAAACCGCCGAGGCTGACCTGAAGGTGGCGCTGCGGGACCGCGAGCTGTTGCTCGTGGTGGACAACGTGGAGCACTTGCTGGACGAGACCGAAGTGCTGGCCAGGATGCTGGCTGCCGACCCGGCGATCCGGTTGCTGGTAACCAGCCGGATCGCCCTCCGCCTGTACGGAGAGCGTACGTTGCGGGTTCCCCCGCTGCATCTGCCCGGGGCGGCGGATGGCACTGGCGCGGAGGACAGCGAGGCCGTCCAGTTGTTCATCGTACGGGCCCGGGCGGCCCGGCCGGACTTCGCTCCGGACGGCGGCGAGCTGGCCGCCATTGCCGAGATCTGCGCTGCCCTGGATGGCCTGCCGCTGGCCATCGAGCTGGCCGCAGCCAGGACCCGGCTGT
>Ga0302235_10000981_pt1 | contig 21710 bp, 19 predicted proteins | sample II_Palsa_N3_3_FD_193577 | JGI IMG/M metagenome (GOLD analysis project Ga0302235, IMG submission 193577) | Peat permafrost microbial communities from Stordalen Mire near Abisko, Sweden - II_Palsa_N3_3 | ecosystem: Environmental > Terrestrial > Soil > Palsa > Peat permafrost | place: Sweden...
GAGACGCGCGGCGCCTATGCCGGCGGCGTCGGCTATTTCTCGCCCGACGGATCGATGGACAGCTGCATCGTGCTGCGCACCGCGGTGGTGAAGGACGGCACGATGCACGTCCAGGCCGGCGCCGGCATCGTCGCCGACAGCGATCCGGCATCGGAGCAGCGCGAGTGCGAGGCCAAGGCCGGCGCGCTATTTGCCGCCGCGCGTGAGGCCGAAACGCGCGCCGCCGATGCGAGCTTGGGGTCGTAGTCCGCGCGTTGCCAAAAACCGCCTGGCGGTTAACCCGACTTTAGTCGATCGCACCGCACAACGCCTGATCTTGTCAGAGGCGTAGCCGCATGAATCTCGCGAACACCGTGCGGAAAGCCGCCAAGCTTTCGGGCGACCTGGGCATCCGCACGCTCGATCTCCAGGCCAATATCGCTGCACTCGCCGAGCGCGTCACCGAACAGGCAGCCACTGTCGAACGCATCGGCGTCGATGCCGACCAGCTCGAGCGCGACCAGCAGGCGGTCTCGATCGCCGCACGTGAAGCCAAGGAGAAAGCCTCCACCGCGCATACCGTCATCGACGATTCGACGCGCCGGCTCTCGATCGCCAACGCCGACGTCGTCGAGCTGATCGCGCAGGTCAGCGACATCCACGCCGGCCTCGGCAGCTTCAACACCGCGCTGGAGAGCGTGGCGCAGGTCGCCGAATCGATCAGCCGGATCACCGGTCAGGTCAATCTGCTCGCCCTGAACGCGACGATCGAGGCGGCGCGCGCAGGCGATGCCGGTCGCGGCTTCGCGGTGGTGGCGCAGGAGGTGAAGAAGCTCGCGCTCGAAACCGCGACCGCGACGCAGAAGATCGACCAGTCGGTGCGCGCGCTGACCAAGGAGGCGGGCGCGATGCTCGGCCGCGTCGAGAGCGGCGTCGACAAGGCGCGCGCGGCGCAGAACGGCACGCGCCAGATCGAGACGATGGTCGACGAGTTGCGCGAGTTGCTGATGGGCCTCTCCAACGACAGCGACGCGGTGGCGAGCGCGATGGAATCGATCGTCGGCGCGGTCTCGGGCGTGCGCAACGGCATGGGTGCGCTCGGCACGACGTCGGGCGACAATGCGAGCGATCTCAACCAGCTCAGCCATCTGCTGCTCAGCGTCAGCGACGACACCAACGTGCTGCTGCAATATATCGCCGAGAGCGAGGTCGACATCCCCGACACGCCCTACATCCGCTTTGCGACAGCGGCGGCCGTCGAGGTTGCAGATCGAATCGGCGCGGACATCGCGGCCGGGCGGATCGACCATGCGACGCTCTATGGCAATGTCTATACGCCCGTGCCGGGCAGCGACCCGCCCTGCTTCCGCCATCCGGCGACCGCCCTGCTCGTCGCCGCCGCGCGACCGCTGCAGGAGCAGGCGCGGAAATTGCCGGGTTTCTTCGGAATGACCTTCACCGATCGCAACGCGTTCGGCGCAGTGCAGATGCCCGAGCGATCGCAGCCGCGACGCGCCGATCCGGTATGGAATGCCGAATATAGCCGCGAAGGCATGATCTTCGACGACGAGGTCCAGCGCGTTCAGAATGCGACGACGCAGACCTTCCTGATTAAGGCCTACAGGCGTAACATCTCAGGCGGCGGCGTGCTGCTGCTCAAGCAGGTAATCGCCTCGATCCACATCGACGGCGACCGCTGGGGCATCCTCCAGCTCGCCTATGAGGATCAGGGCTGAGCCCCGCCCCCCCGTCGCGACCCTTGCGATAATCGCAACCCGCGCTAAGTCGCGGGAATGATCCTCGTCATCGACAATTACGACAGCTTCACCTGGAACCTGGTGCATTATTTCCAGGAACTGGGTTCGGCCGTCGAGGTCGTGCGCAACGACGCGATGGGCGTCGGGCAGGCGATGACCAGCGGCGCCGATGCCTTCCTGATCTCGCCCGGCCCCTGCACGCCCAACGAGGCCGGCGTCAGCCTCGATCTGGTGACCGCCTGCGTCGAGAGCGGGCGGCCGCTACTCGGCGTGTGCCTGGGCCACCAGGCGATCGGGCAGGCAATGGGCGGCACGGTGGTGCGCGCGAAAACGCTGATGCACGGCAAGACCAGCTCGATCAGCCACGACGGCACCGGGCTGTTCGAGGGCCTGCCCTCGCCCTTCACCGCGACGCGCTACCATTCGCTGATCGTGCGCGAGGAGGATCTGGCCGCCGGCCTGATCGTCAACGCACGCAGCGAGGACGGCACGATCATGGGGCTGCGCCACGAGAGCCTGCCGATCCACGGCGTGCAATTCCATCCCGAGAGCATCGCCACCGAGCATGGCCACGCGATGCTCGCCAACTTCCTGCGCATCGCCGGGCTTCCCGTGCGCGATCGGCTGGCGGCATGAGCACGCTGGCGCTGCTTCCCGATCCCGCGAGCCCGCTGGAGTTCGAGACCGCCGAGGCCGCGTTCGCCGACATCCTCGACGGGCGCGTGCCAGACGAGAGCGTCGCCGCCTTCATCACCGCGCTGACGCTGCGCGAGGAGACCGCGACCGAGATCGCCGCCGCCGCCCGCGCGCTGCGTGAGCGGATGATCGAGGTACGCGCACCCGCGGGCGCGATCGACGTCTGCGGCACCGGCGGCGACGGCGCACACAGCCTCAACATCTCGACCGCGGTCTCGATCGTGGTCGCCGCCGCGGGCGTGCCCGTCGCCAAGCACGGCAACCGCGCCGCCTCGTCGAAGGCGGGCGCCGCCGATACGCTCGAAGCGCTCGGCCTCGACCTCGATCGCGCGTCGGCGACGGCCGAAGAGACGCTCGGCGAGCTCGGCATCGCCTTCCTGTTCGCGCAGACGCATCATCCCGCGCTCGGCCGGCTCGCCCCGGTGCGCAAGGCGATCGGGCGGCGCACGATCTTCAACATCGTCGGCCCTCTGTGCAATCCGGCCCGGGTGACGCGTCAGTTGGTCGGCGTCGCGCGGACCGACTATATCGGCACAGTGGCCGAGGCGATGCGGCTGCTCGGCACGCAGAGCGCGATGGTGGTGGCGGGCGACGAGGGGCTCGACGAGCTCTCGATCGCGGGCGGCAGCAGCGTGGTGCGGATCGGCTCCTGCGGGGGCCCGTCGCTTTGGCGCGAGGAGCAGGTCTCGCCTGCCGACATCGGTCTCGACCTCCACCCGCTGACCGCGATCCGCGGCGGCGACGCGGCGTTCAACGCGGCGGCCCTGGCGCGACTGCTGGCGGGCGAGCGCGGCCCCTATCGCGACGCGGTGCTGCTCAACGCCGCCGCCGCGCTGATCGTCGCGGATAAGGCCGACGGCTGGGACGACGGCGCGACGATCGCGAGCGAGGCGATCGACAGCGGCGGCGCCAAGACGCTGCTCGATCGCTGGATCGCATTCTGATGGTCGTCAAGCGCAATTGCATCCCCGCGAAAGCGGGGGCCCAGGCCCCACTTCTGCCGGAGCCGCAGCGTTTGCAGATCATATGGGCCGGGGCGTCCGCGTCCGCGGGGGAACGGCAATGATGACGACCGTGCTCGATAAGATCCTCGCCGCCACCCGCGAGGAAGTCGCTCGTCGCAAGTCGGCCGCCCCGCTCTCATCACTCGACGCCGCGATCACCCGGCAGACGCCGCCCCGCGGCTTCGCCGCGGCGCTGACCGCCAAGGCGGCGACCGGCCATGCGCTGATCGCCGAGATCAAGAAAGCGAGCCCGTCCAAAGGGCTTATCCGCGCCGATTTCGATCCCCCTGCGCACGCGCGTACTTATCAAGAAGGCGGCGCAGCCTGCCTATCGGTGCTGACCGACAAACCCTGGTTCCAGGGCGACGAGGCGTATCTGATCGCGGCGCGCGAAGCCTGCGATCTTCCCGCACTGCGCAAGGACTTCATGGTCGATCCCTGGCAGGTCGCCGAGGCGCGCGCGATCGGAGCGGATGCGATCCTGATCATCGTCGCCGCGCTCGACGATGTTCAGATGGCGGAGATCGAGGCCGCTGCGATCGATCACGGGATGGATGTGCTCGTCGAGGTGCACGACGAGGCCGAACTGGAGCGCGCGCTGTGGCTCAAGTCACGACTTGTCGGCGTCAACAACCGCGACCTGCGCGATTTCTCGGTCGACCTGGGCCGCACCGAGGCGTTGGCCAAGCGAATGCCCGCCGACGCGCAGATCGTCGCCGAGAGCGGGCTGTCGACCAAGGCCGATCTCGACCGGCTGGCGGCGGCGGGCATCCACCGCTTCCTCGTCGGCGAGACGCTGATGCGGCAGGCGGACGTGGCGGCCGCGACGCGCCTTTTGCTCACTGGCGAATGAACCCCGCCCCCGCCCCGTTCGTCCTGAGCGCAGTCGATGGGTGGGCCGGATATGCCGCGCCCGGTACGAACGGATGGAGGTAGAGCGGATGGGCGGCCCAAATCTCACCCACCTCGATGCCACCGGCGCCGCGCGCATGGTCGACGTCTCGGCCAAGCCCGCCACCGCGCGCGCGGCGACCGCCACCGGCCGGATCGCCATGTCGCCCGACGCCGCCACCGCGATCCGCGACGGCACCGCCAAGAAGGGCGACGTGATCGCGGTCGCACGCGTCGCGGGGATCATGGCGGCCAAGCGCACCGCCGATCTCATCCCGCTCTGCCATCCGCTGCCGATCTCCGGCGTGACGCTCGATCTCACCGTCGAGGTGGACGGCGTCGTCGCCACCGCGACGGTGCGCACCACGCATGGCACCGGCGTCGAGATGGAGGCGATGACCGCGGTCTCGGTCGCGCTGCTGACGGTGTACGACATGGCCAAGGCCGTCGATCGCGGCATGGTGATCGGCGCGATCCGCCTGCTCGCCAAGTCGGGCGGCCGCTCTGGCGACTGGCGCGCGCCCACCGGCGCCGAGGCATGAGCCTGCTGCCCGTCGCCGACGCGCAGACCCGCCTGCTCGCGCTCGCTACCCCGTTGGCGGTCGAGCAGGTGCCGCTGGTCGATGCCGTGGGGCGCTGGGCGGCCGAGCATGTCGTCGCGCGGCGCGACCAGCCTGCGCTCGATCTCTCCGCGATGGACGGCTATGCGATCCGCTACGCCGAGCGCCCCGGCCCGTGGACCGTCGTCGGCGAAAGCGCTGCGGGAAGCGGCCTCGGTCGGCCGCTCGGCCCTTACGAGGCCGCGCGCATCTTCACCGGCGCGCCCGTCCCCGACGGCGCCGACAGCGTGCTGATCCAGGAGGAGGTCGGGCGCGACGGCGCGCGGCTGACGATGACCGGCGAAGGCCCGCTGCGCATCGGCGGCAATGTTCGGCCACGGGCGACCGACTTCGCGATCGGTGCGCATCTCGTCGCCGCGGGCAGGATGGTCACCGCGCGGCACGTCGCGCTTGCGGGCATCGGCGGCCACGGCACGATCCCGGTCCGCGCCCGCCCGCGGGTCGCGCTGATCTCGACCGGCGACGAACTCGTGCCGCTCGGCGCGCCGACACCGGGCGCGCGGCTGCCCGCGTCCAACGCGGCGATGCTGGCAGCGTTGCTCACCGGCCATCCCGCGATCGTCGTCGATCACGGCATCATCCGCGACGATCTCGACGCCATCGCCGACGCCTTCCGAAGCGCGGCGCAGACCGCCGACATCATCGTCACCACCGGCGGCGTCTCGGTCGGCGACCATGATCTCGTCCGCCCCGCGCTCGAAAAGGCGGGCGCGACGCTCGATTTCTGGCGCGTCGCGATGCGGCCGGGCAAGCCGCTGCTCGCCGGCCGGCTGGGCGATGCGATCGTGCTCGGCCTGCCTGGCAATCCGGTATCGAGCTACGTCACCGCCTGCCTGTTCCTGCTGCCACTGATCGCGAAGTTGGGCGGCGCCGCCGATCCCTACCCAAAAACGCGCACGGTGACGCTGGGTGCGCCGCTCCCGCGCAACGGCGCCCGCCAGGATTATTTGCGCGCGCGGATCGAGGGTGGTCGTGCCTTTGCGCCCGATGGGCAGGATTCGGCTGCGCTGGTCGCATTGGCGAGTTCTGACGGACTGATCGTCCGCCCGCCCCACGCCCCTGCCGCCGCTGCTGGCGACTCGGCGGAAATGCTCGCTCTCGCCTGATCGCCGCCACGCAAAGGCCGTTGACACGTTCTTCTAGGTTTCCTACACGTTCGCCATCCGTTCTTCCGGAAGGACCGGCGATGCTGACGCGCAAGCAACATGAACTGCTCTGCTACATCCACGACAAGCTCAACGAGACGGGTGTGTCGCCCTCGTTCGAGGAGATGAAGGACGCACTCGATCTCAAGTCGAAGTCAGGTGTCCACCGCCTGATCCGCGCGCTGGAGGAGCGCAGCTTCATCCGCCGCCTGCCCAACCGCGCACGTGCGCTGGAAGTGGTGCGGATGCCCGAGCGCGTCATCCCGCTCAAACAGCCCGCGACGCTGGCCGCACCGCCACCGCCCATCCTTCCGATCGCCGCCAACGACAGCGTGATCGAGCTGCCGCTGCACGGCCGCATCGCCGCCGGCATGCCGATCGAGGCGATGGAGGGGCAGTCCAGCCTTGCCGTTCCCGCAGCGCTGCTCGGGCCGGGCGAACATTATGCGCTGGAAGTGTCGGGCGATTCGATGATCGAGGCGGGCATCCTCGACGGCGACTATGCGCTGATCCGACGCGCCGAGACCGCGCGCGACGGCGAGATCGTCGTGGCACTGATCGACGATGCCGAAGCGACGCTCAAATATTTCCGGCGCGAGGGCCAGATGATCCGGCTCGATCCCGCCAACCACGCCTATTCGCCGCAGCGCTATCAGGCGCGGCAGGTGCAGGTGCAGGGCAAGCTCGCAGGGCTGCTGCGGCGCTATTGAAGCATATACGTCGGATTGGGGGCAGACGCGCTGCAGAGAAGTGCGATCTGTCTCGGATGGCGCATCGCATCGATCATGGCTCCCGGCGGCGTTTGTCGCGTTGATCCGCTTCCGGAAGGATCGCCGACGATCGGAGCCATGCGAGCAAGCATCCAAGACAGGCTGATAAGCGCATTGGGAACCGCGGTGATCGTCGCGTTGCTCGGCTATCTGCTGTTCGTCGGAATGACGGTCGACATCGGGCGGCAGGCGGATCGCGCGATCGCATTGCTTGATCTGCGGATACCGCCACCGCCGCCAAGGCCCAGATCCAAGCCTGTTGAGCAGCCCAAGGCCGGGCACGCGCCAAGCCGTCCGTCACCCCGCAACCTCCGGAACAAGGCGACGCTGATCGTGGCTCCGCCCCCGCTGGTGATATTGCCGAGACCGTCCCCGGTGATCGTCGCGCTCGATCCAGGCCCAGGAATCGCGGCATCCAACGGCGCATCGAACCATACCGGCCCGGGCGAAGGCGCCGGCGGCCAGGGGAACGGTCGTGGCAGCGGCGGCGATGGCAATGGCGGCGGCGACATTCCGCCGCAGCAGATCAAGGGACGTCTCAAGGATTCCGATCTGCCTGCCGATCTTCTCGCGGTCGGAAAGCCTTACACGGTGTCAGTCCGCTACACAGTGGAGATAACCGGGAAAGTCGGCGACTGCGTCGTTGCGCACTCGAGTGGAAGCGTCGGTCTCGACGCATTGACGTGCCGGCTGATCCAGCAACGCTTCCGTTTCGATCCCTCGCGCGATGCCGGTGGTCATCCCGTCGAGTCGACGATCGAAGAGGATCAAAGCTGGGAGATCGATCCCTCACCCCAGCAGACGGGCGGGTAGCGCCCATCGCCCGGCCGGGGCGAACCCCAGGCCGGGCGGCAGGACCAATCGATCAGCAGCCGCGACGGTGACGCGTGTGCTGCTTGTCGAAATGACGGCCGAGCAGCGCGCCGCCGACGCCGCCGCCGATCGTGCCGAGCGTTCCGCCGCCGAGCGCGCTACCCAGCACTGCGCCGCCGACGCCGCCTGCAACCGTGCCGACTGCGCCGTTTCCGCCGCCGCACCGATGGCGATAGTGGCCGCCGCGGCCGTGATAGGAATGGTGATAGCGATCATAGGCGAGCGCCGGCGTCGGCATGATCGCCGGGCCGGCAACCAGAGCGGCCAGAGCGGCGATCGCGAATTTGTTCCTCATTACATTCTCCCTTGTGACGCCACCGTAACGCTTATTCGCGGGACTGGTTGCTCTGTCGCAAGATTTATCCGTTCAGTCGCGAATCGCGGTCCAATGCTGCCACACCGGAGCGGGCGCTGGCCGAATATGCCACGGATGCCCCGCCTCCATCGCCGCGACACTCTCCGCCGACGCGCTTGCACCAAACCGGATCGCCAGCCCGCCCGTCGTCGCGAGCAACGTGCGGTCCGCCTTGAGCCAGCGCGGGCGGCACCAATCGGGCAGGCGGCGATCGCTGACGACGATGTCGGCAGCCGCGCAGGCTTGCGCCATCGCGGGGCGGTCCACGGAATAGGGGCTCCGCGTCGCGAGCAGATGCCACGGGCGATCGCCGCGGATCAGCGTGGCGGCACAGGTGTCGGGGCCGCACAGCGCACCGGGCAGATCGTCGAGCACGATCGTGTCGTCGGCATCGCGGCCCGAGATTTCGGACAGCGCGCCGCGCATATAGTCGCCGGTGCGCTCGCGCAGCAGCGCGACCTCGCCATCGGCGCCGCGCACCGCAAGATGGCGGCCGTCACCGGTGACGAACAGGTCGGCGGGGTGCGCTGCCAGCGTCATCGCGGTGCCCACGACGATCCCGACGAGCCCGATCAACCGCACGCGCGTCCGCCACAATGCCAGCCACAATCCACCCGCCATGATCAGCGCGAAGGCGGTGCGCGACATCGTCGGTACGAAGGTGACCGCACCGGGCAGCGATCCGGTGCTATGCGCGATCCACAGCAGCAGCGCGATCGCGCGGCCCGTTACCCACCATAGCGGCGCACCGAGCCCGATCGTGTCGGCGCGCAGCGCCAGCGCCTCGGCGGGCATGATGACGAAGGTGGTCAGCGGAATCGCGACGATGTTCGCCGCCGCGCCGTAGAGCCCGGCGCGATGAAAATGGAAGATCGCGATCGGCGCGAGCGCAGCCTCGACGACCAGCCCGGTCAGCAGCAGCGCGACAAGCTCGCGGCAGAATTTGCGCAACCGCCCCTCTTCGCGCTTCTCGAAGGCGCGGCGGGTCCAGGGCAATTCGTGAAAGGCGACGATCGAGAGGATCGCGGCAAAACTCAGCTGGAAGCTCGGGCCCGCCACCGAATAGGGCCAGAACAGCACGCAGATCATCGCGCCCGCCGCGACCAGCCGCAGCGTCATCGCCTCGCGGCCGAGCGCGATCCCCGCGAGCACGACGAGCGCGGCGATCAGCGATCGCACCGTCGGCACCTCGGCGCCGGTCAACAGCGTATAGGCGATGCCGCACACCGCGCCGATCCCCGCCGCGATCAGCAGCAGCGGCGCGCGGAGCGCCAGCCACGGCCATAGCGCCAGCAGCCGCAGCGCGATGAACATCGTCGCGCCCACCGCGGCGGTAAGATGCAGACCGCTTACCGAGAGCAGGTGCGCGAGGCCCGATCGGCGGAAGGCGTCGTTGTCGTCGAACGTCACCGCACCCATGTCGCCCGTCACAAGCGCGGCGGCGACACCGCCTTTGCCGCCGGGTAGTTCGGCGAGGATGTGGCGGGTCAGCGCGATCCGCGCGTCGGCAAGCCAGACCGACGGGCCGCCACGTGCTGCCGGGACCGCGACCTTGACCGGATCGAGCGCCCGCCCCGTCGCGCCGATGCCCTGGAACCAGGCGACGGCGGCATAGTCATAGGCGCCCGGCACCGCGGCGGACGGCGGCGGGACGAGGCGCGCGCGAAGCCGCACGATCGCGCCCGGCATCAGCCCCGGCCGCACATCGTCCTGCGCGACGGTGAGGCGGACCAGCGGGGGCAGCCCCGCGACGCCGGCGGGGCGGAGCAACAGCCGCGTCGCATCGCGGGCGGGCAACGGCTCGACCTGGACGATCGTCGCGGCGAAGCGCGCCACCTGGGGCCGGGCAAGCATCGCGCCGCCGGCCCGTTCGGCGCGCACCCAGATCAATCCGCAGCCGAGCAGGCAGGCGAATGCGAATAGCGCGACCGACCGCCCCGCGCGCCCGCCACGCCCGAACGCCAGCCCCAGCATCGCCACGGCCGCCGTCGCACAGAGAAAACCGCACCATGCCGGCGGCGACGGCAGCCAGAACCATGCGCCGACGCCCGCGACCAGCCCGACAGGCAGCCACAGCGGCAATTGCCCGCGCTCCGCTTCCAACCAATCCTCGAGTCGCGCGGACAGACGGCGGCGGGCGGCCGCACCGGCGCCCGAGAGGCCGGTTTGTCGCCTACCAAACGCTATGCTAGGGCCCCGCGCGACGTCCCCCATCGGGCAATCATGGAGAAAGTGCGCGTGGGCGCAAGCATCGACGACATTTCGGCTTCTCTGCGCGGCTCGGGCGGTGCGTCCGCACCGGTCGTCACGCGGTTCGCGCCATCGCCCACCGGCTTCCTCCACATCGGCGGCGCACGCACGGCGCTGTTCAACTGGCTATGGGCCAAGCATATGGGCGGCACGTTCCTGCTGCGCATCGAGGACACCGATCGGGCGCGTTCGACGCAGCCGGCGATCGCGGCGATCCTCGACGGGATGACGTGGCTCGGCCTCGATTGGGACGGCGACGAGGTCTACCAGTTCGCGCGCGCCAGCCGCCATGCCGAGGTTGCGCACCAGCTGCTCGATCAGGGCCACGCCTATAAATGCTTCGCGACCGCCGAGGAGCTTGAGGCCATGCGCGCGCAGCAGCGCGCGGAAAAACTGCCGATGCGCTACGATGGCCGCTGGCGGAACCGCGATCCCAAGGACGCGCCGGAAGGCGCGCCGTTCGTGATCCGGCTCAAGGCCGAGACCGAGGGCGAGACCACCATCCACGATCTCGTCCAGGGCGACGTCACGGTGCGCAACGCCGAGCTCGACGACATGGTGCTGCTGCGCTCGGACGGGACGCCGACCTACATGCTCGCGGTCGTGGTCGACGATCACGACATGGGCGTCACCCACGTCATCCGCGGCGACGATCATCTCAACAACGCCTTCCGCCAGCTCGGCATCCTGCGCTCGATGAATTGGCCGGTGCCGATCTACGCGCACATCCCGCTGATCCACGGCCCCGACGGCGCGAAGCTCTCCAAGCGCCACGGTGCGCTCGGCGTCGAGGCTTACCGCGACGAGATGGGCATCCTTCCCGAGGCGCTGTCCAACTATCTGCTACGACTCGGATGGGGGCATGGCGACGAGGAGATGATCTCGCGCGATCGAGCCGTCGAGATTTTCGATCTCGCCGGCATCGGCCGCTCGCCCGCGCGCACCGACCAGAAGAAGCTCGAGAACATCAACGGCCACTATATCCGCGAGGCGGACGATGCGCGACTGACCGAACTCGTCGCGCCGTTCGTGGCCGCCAAGACAGGCTCCAAACTGACAGCGGAAGACAATGATCTTTTGCAGCGCAGCATGCCCGTATTGAAACCAAGGGCCAAGGATTTGCTCGAATTGGCGGAGGGCGCGACTTTCCTTTTTCGCACTCGCCCCCTAGATATCGACGATCGCGCAGCTGCCCTTTTGTCGGGCGACGGCGCGGTCCTGCTTGCCGCTGCGGCAACCGCGCTCTCGTCCGTGGAATGGACGACCGAAGCGCTCGACGCAGCGGTGCGCGGCGTGGCCGAGACGGCCGGCGTCGGGCTCGGCAAGGTGGCGCAACCGCTCAGGGCGGCGCTCACCGGACGGACCACCTCGCCGGGCATTTTCGACGTATTGCTGCTGCTGGGTCGGGACGAGAGCCTCGCGCGTCTCGCCGACCAGGCGGTTGCGGTAAATTGATCTCATAGGCGCCGTGCGGCCCGGTCCTCGGGCTCGATCCGGCGCCCCGAATGGAGGACGAAGATATGGCTGAAGGCACCGCCACGCTCGCGCTCGGCGACAAGAGCTTCGACTACAAGCTCATGTCGGGCACGGTGGGTCCGGACGTGATCGACATCCGCAAACTCTATGCGGACACCGATGCGTTCACCTACGATCCCGGCTTCACCTCGACCGCGAGCTGCCAGTCCGGCCTCACCTATATCGACGGCGATCAGGGCATCCTGCTCCACCGCGGCTATCCGATCGACCAGCTCGCCGACAAGTCGAGCTTCATGGAGGTCGCCTATCTGCTGCTCAACGGCGAGCTGCCCTCGTCCGATGAGCTTTCCAGCTTCGAAGGCACGATCACGCGCCACACGATGGTGCACGAGCAGCTCGCGCAATTCTTCCGTGGTTTCCGCCGCGACGCGCATCCGATGGCGATCATGTGCGGCGTCGTCGGCGCCCTGTCGGCCTTCTATCACGACTCGACCGACATCAACGATCCTAAGCAGCGCGAGATCGCCTCGCACCGGCTGATCGCCAAGATGCCGACGCTGGCGGCGATGGCCTACAAATATTCGCTCGGCCAGCCGTTCGTCTATCCCGACAACACGTTGAGCTACACCGGCAATTTCCTCAAGATGACCTATTCGGTCCCCGCCGAGGAATATGAGGTCGATCCGCTGATCGAAGCGGCATTGGACAAGATTTTCATCCTCCACGCCGATCACGAGCAGAACGCTTCGACCTCGACGGTGCGGCTCGCCGGCTCGTCGGGTGCCAATCCGTTCGCGTGTATGGCGGCCGGCATCGCCTGCCTGTGGGGCCCCGCGCACGGCGGCGCCAACGAGGCCGCGCTCAACATGCTGCGCGAGATCGGCACCCCCGATCGTATCCCCGAGTTCATCGCGCGCGCGAAGAACAAGGACGATCCGTTCCGCCTGATGGGCTTCGGCCACCGCGTCTATAAAAACTACGATCCGCGCGCGACCGCGATGCAGAAGACCGCCAACGAGCTGCTCGACCATCTCGGCGTCACCGATCCGGTGTTCGACGTCGCGCGCGAGCTCGAGCAGATCGCGCTCAAGGATCAGTATTTCATCGACAAGAAGCTGTTCCCCAACGTCGATTTCTACTCGGGCGTGGTGCTCTCCGCGATCGGCTTCCCGACGACGATGTTCACCGTGCTGTTCGCGCTCGCGCGCACCGTCGGCTGGGTCGCGCAGTGGAACGAGATGATCACCGATCCCGCACAGAAGATCGGCCGCCCGCGCCAGCTCTACACCGGCCCGGTGCAGCGCGACTATGTGGACGCAGGCAAGCGCTGAGCTAAGGCCGGCACCCTCTCCCGCAAGCGGGAGAGGGTGTCAGGCGTCCGGCAGCGTGAACACGAACCGCGCACCTTCGCCGGCGGCGCTTTCGATGACGATATCGCCGCGCATCGCACGCGCCAGTCGCCGCGAGATGTAGAGGCCCAGACCGGAGCCCGTCTCGTGCGCGCCCAGTCGTTCGAACTTCTCGAAGACACGCTCGGCATCGGCCGGCGCGACGCCCCGGCCGTGATCGGCGACGACCACCGCCGCGACGCCGCCGTTCCGCCGCTCGACCGACACGCGGACGGTCGAGCCCTCCGGCCCATAATGCACCGCGTTGCCGATCAGATTGACCAGCACCTGAAGCGCGCGCCGGAAATCGCCGCACGCCGGCATGCCTTCGGCGAAGTCGGGCTGCTCGATCCGCATATCCTTGTCGTGCGCGCGCACCGCCAGCAGCCCGGAGGCGCGACGTGCGAGATCGGCGAGATCCAGCGCCTCGGCCTCGACGGCGAGATTCTCGCGCTCGACCGCCTCGAGATCGACGAGGTCGTCGATCAGCCCGAGCAGATGGCGACCGGCGTTGGCGATATCGCCCGCATAGCCGTTATAGTCGTTGCGCAGCGGACCTTCGTCCTGTTCGCGGATCTGTTCGGCCGTGGCGACGATGCGGTTCAGCGGGGTGCGCAGCGCGCTGTCGAGCCGCTGCGTAAAAGCGGTCTTGGCGTCGGCGTTGCTCAAATCGTCATTCTGCGCCGGCGGCAAGGCGGCCGCCCGGGCCGGAAAATCGACCACGAACCCACCGCCGCGAAACCCCATCATCCGCCCCAGCGGATCGAGCAGCGGAACGCCGGCGAGGCGAAAGCGTCGCTCGGCGCCGCGCACCGTGACGATCTGTTCGTCGAATCCGGCGTGTCGCGCGAGTGCGTCGAGCAATGGCGGCCCGCCATCCTCGCCTTCCTCGAGCACGAAGAGACGCGTCAGTGCCTCGCCCAGCGGCGGGCGGGCGCCATCGGGCGCGATCGCGCGGATGCCATCGGCCGACAACGCGATCAGCCGCAGCGTCGCATCGGCTTCCCATGTCCAATCGGCATCCGCCCGAATGAAATCATAGTCGCGCGACGCACTCGCCGTTTCGATCGGCGGCGCGGCGAGCCGGTGCTTCCAGCCGGCGATGGCCAGCGCCACTTCGTCGCCCTCGGGCCGCGCGCGCACCCAGAGATCGAGATCCTCCTCGCCGTCGGCAGCGATCACCGCGCGCGACACCGGGATCGCAAGCCGTCGCGCAAGCCGCGCCAGCGTCGCGAGTTGCGGCACCGCAAGCGGCCCGCCGCGTTCGCCTCCGGCGCGCGCGTGCAGATCGGCGAGCGCGGGATCGGCCATGACCAGCCGGCCATCGGCATCGACACGACCGTGGACGGGACTGTCGTCGGCTGTCAGCATGCGCGGCCGGCCAACAGGGCAAGCGCGTCGCGGTAATTCCGATCGAGCCGCGCGCGCCGCACGTCGGCCCGTGCGCGATCGACCGCGAGGACGTCATAGCCCTCGACGAGCGTTGCGGCGGTATCGACGGGGTCGGGGCCGAAGCCGCGATCGAGCGCGAGCGCGAGCGCCAAGATCATCGCCGCGGCAATCGCATGATCGACGTCGCAGGCGCGCAGCAGCACCGCGAAACGCGCGGGATCGGTGAGCATCGCGCGGGCGTCGTCGAACGGCACGCCGACACGGACCGCAAGCATCGCCGCAAGGCTTTCGACACGACCGTCCGCCAGCGTTCCGGCCAGCAGCCGATCGTCGAGCTGGTGCGCGGCATCGAGCCGGTGCGCGAGCCGCATCGCGGCAGGCGCGACGCCTTCGGCATCGTCGATCACGGCCAATGCGCGTGCGACCGCGGCGGCGGCGGCGCGATGCACCATCTCTTCAGGCACGCCGCCGACGACCGCATGGTCGGCGAGGCAGGCGGCGACCTGCCAGAACAGCGTGTGCCGGTCTTCGGCGGCAAGATCGTGCAGCGGTAGCAACGGATCGCCCGTGCGCTCGGTCCGCGCCGCCACGGCCGCGCGGACCGCGAAGCTCTCGGCCGCGAACTCGCCCCCGATCGGATCGAGCCGCTGCGCGTCCGGCCCCTCGACCTCGCCCGCGACGCGAACGAGCGCGGCGGAAAGCCGGTGCTCTTCGGCGCGGAGCAGCGCCGCAGGGGCGAGCCCCGAATAAGCGAGCAGCCCGGCCTGGATGAACCGGTCGCCGATCTCGCCCGGCAGGCCGACGTCCAGCAGGGTTTCGGCGGCGCGCAACGCGGTCTCGGCCGAGGCGATCGCGGCGGCGATCAGCAATCCCGCGCGTGCGCGCGTCTCGTCGTCGATCGCGAAGGACGGCGGCCTCGCCAGCGCGATCCCCGCGCTCTCGACACGATCATCGAACATTGTCGTCGCGTCCCGCGCGGCGACAAGCAGCGCATCGGCGGATGCCGGGCGGTCGAACGATCCAGGGGGAGGCGCGGACATGGGCCGGGGATAGCGGAGCGTCGTTAACAGCCGCCTAATCATGCCGCTCGGCGCGGATCGCTCACGGTTTGGCTCACGACCGGATGCGCGCGATGCGGAGCAGGCGGTGCTGGACGGCGCCGAACGACGCCGCCGCATAGAGGCCGAGCGCGGCGAGGCCGGCCAGCGTCTGCTGGGCCAGCGCGAACGGCGCGAACAGCAGCACCAGCGCGTCGACGTCGGCGACCCATCCCGGCGGTCGCGCACCCGCGCCGAGCAGCCGCAACGCCAACCGCTCGCGCGCCTCGGCGAACATCACCGCGACGGTCGCGACGCCGAGCACCAGCGGCGTCGGATCGCCCAGCATCCGGTGCCAGGCGAAGGCGAAGAGCCCGGCCGCCATCAGGCCGGCGCGCGCGATCGCCAGTCGATCCTCGACCGATGCAGGCGACAGCCGCAGCGCCGCCATCAGCCGCCCCGTCGCATCGAGCAAGGCGCCGGCGATCAGCAGCAGCAGCGCGGCGGCGAGCCACCCCTTGGCGAGCATCGGCACCGCGACCGCCGCCGCGCCGATCGCCGCCCAGCGCAGCCAACGCGACTCCAGCGGCCGATCGAGGATCAGGCCACACAGCAGCCGCGCGAGCGGGCCGTAGATCAGCCGCGCCGGCCAGCCCTCGCCCTCGCGATCGACCGCGAACGCCGCCTCGGTCGCGGCACGTGCACCGCCGCGCGACCGCACCAGCATCGCGGCATAGGGTTCGCCGAGACCGGCGCCGTCGGCGACGTCGATACGCCGCGCCGATCCACCGACCGCGCGGCGCAGCAATGTCGAATGCAGATCCCAGTCGCCAAGCATCGCCACCGTCTTGCGCAGCATGTCGCCCGAGACGATCGCGAGTCCCGCCCAGCGCGCGCCCGCATCGATCCGCTCGAACGCGCCGGGCGGTGCCGCCTCGCCCAGGGTCAGCAGGGCAGGCGTCTGTCCGCCGACCAGCCGGCCGATCGCCTCCGCGCCCGCCATCGCGCCATCGGCAAACACCAGCACGCGTTCGTCGGGGTGAAAGCGGTCGGCGGCATCGCCCGCGCTGCGCGCCACGTCGATCGCGATCCCGTCGCGGCGGAGGCGATCGATCGCGCCGGTCAACCCCGCGGGCAAACGCTCGACGAGCAGCACGACGCGTTCGGCACCCACCTGCGCCGCCAGCCGCGCCTGCCGTTCGATCAGCGTTCGCCCCGCGACGGGTAGCGTGCCGACCAGTCCGCTTCCGTCCTCCGCGTCGCGGATCGCCGAAATCAGCGCCGCGAGCGCCATGATGCTGTCTTCCCCGTGCGCATGATCCCTGGCGATAGCCCGGCGCGGTAGCGGACGCCACCCCGGCCGCGCGCCGCCGCCTTCGCCACGCCGTGCCTGCGCCGCGCCGGTGCGACTATTCCCCTCGCATCGCTTGGGTGTAAGACAGTGGCATGACCAGGGGGGCCTATTGGGCGGGATCACCGCTACCGACCGACGAGGATGCGCCGGTTTCGGCCATCGACTCGAACCGTAACGATCCGACACCGGAACGGGAGCCCGATCCGGCTTTTGCCGGGGCCGACGATTTCGACGACGAACCGCTCGCCGCGCCGCCGGCGTCGACCGGCGAGCGCATCGTGCTAGGGCTGCTCGCGCTCGCCGCCTTTGCGTGGATCGCGGTGATGGTCGCACTTGCGATCAGCGGATTCGGGCGTGGGCTGTCGCCGATCGACGCGATTCGCGGCGTCAGCGTCGCCTGCGGGCCGCTCGGGCTCGTCGTCGCGCTGCTGATCCTCTGGCAACGCAACAACGGCCGCGAGGCGCAGCGTTTCGCCGATGTCGCGCGCGCGGTGCGGATGGAGTCGCTGGCGCTCGACGCCGTGCTCGGGCTCGCCTCGCGCCGACTGGCCGAGGACCGCGTCGCGGTCTCCGAACAGGCCGACCGGTTACTGCTGCTCGCCGACCAGACCTCCGCCAAGCTGCGCGAGGCGACCAGCGACATCGCGCAGGAGATCGCCGAACTCGGCCGCCAGTCAAAGGCGCTCGACACCGCCGCGGGCACCGCACGCGTCGACATGGGCGTCGTGCTCGCCGACCTGCCGCGCGCCGAACAGCAGACCAACGCGCTCGCCGAGCAGATCCGCTCCGCCGGGATCGGCGCGCACGAGCAGGCCGCAGCGCTAGACGCCGCGCTCGCCGGGCTCGTCGCCCGCGCACGCGATGCCGAAGACGGCGCCTCGGGCGCGGCCAACCGGCTGTCCGCGCAACTCTCGCACATCACCGGTGCCAGCGACATCGCGGCACGCGGTATCGAGGACGCCTCGGCACGGATGACGACCTCGGTCGACGGCGTGCTCGAACGCGCCACGGTGGCAGTCGAGCGGACGCGGCAGGGCATCATTGCGCAGGGCGAGGCGATCAGCGCGATGATCGACCGCGCGCAGACCGCCGCAGAGGGTGCCGCCACGCAGGCCGCCGACGCGCTCGCCAAGCAGGACGGGCTCGGCGCCGCGATGATCGAACGTATCCAGCGCGGGCTGGCAAACGTCGAGGCGCGCTTCGCGGAACTCGACGAGACCGGCCGAGCCCGTACCGAGCGGCTGGGCGACGCGCTCGGCCATCTCGGCGGGCATGTCGAGCGCGTGATGGCGTCGCTCAACGACGGCGGCACCGCGGCGACGACCTTCATCAACCGCGCCGAGACGCTGCGTAACGCGATCGGGGCCTGCCTGATCGATCTGCGACAGACGCTGCCCGCGGCGCTGTCCGAGCTCGAGAGCCATGCGCATCGCAGCCGGGAGCTGATCGACGCCACCGGCCCCGAAGCCGAACGCCTCAACGTCGCTGCGCGCGCTGCGTCCGAAGCGCTGGACGCCGCACGCGTCGCGCTGGCCGAGCGCCGCGTCGCGATCGACGGGCTCGCCGACGCGATCGATACGCGGCTAGCGGCAGCACGCGACGGCACCGTGTCGCTGGGCGACGCGATCACGCAGGTCGACGGCCAGGCGGCGCAACTCGCCGACAGCACTTCGCCCAAGCTCGTCGAGGCGCTGATCCGCGTCCGCGAGACTGCGACGCAGGCCGCCGAACGCGCGCGCGAGGCACTCGGCGCGATCATCCCGCGATCAGCCGAGGCGCTGGGCAATGCCGGGCGCGACGCGCTCGAAAAGGCGGTGGCCGACCAGGTCGAGGGCTCGATCGCGCGCGTCGCCGCGGTATCCGAGGCGGCGGTCGAATCGGCGCGCTCGGCGGGCGATCGGCTCGAGGAGCTGCTCGGGCGGATCGCCGACACCAGCGCCTCGGTCGATACCGAGATCGCCGACGGCAAGGCCGAGGTCGAGCAGTTCGATCGCGACAATTTCTCGCGCCGTGTCGCGCTGCTGATCGATTCGCTCAACTCGACCTCGATCGACGTCACCAAGCTGCTCTCCAACGAGGCGAGCGACAGCGCTTGGTCCGCCTATCTGCGCGGCGACCGTGGCGTGTTCACGCGGCGCGCGGTGCGGCTGATCGAAGGCGGAGAGGCGCGCGAGATCACGCGGCACTACGAGGAAGAGACCGAGTTCCGCGAGCAGGTGAACCGCTACATCCACGATTTTGAGGCGCTGCTCCGCCCGATCCTCTCGACCCGCGACGGATCGACTCTGGCGGTGATCCTGCTGTCGTCGGACATGGGCAAGCTGTACGTCGCACTGGCACAGGCGATTGAGCGGCTGCGGGCGTAAGGGGCGCCGTGCTCCCGCGTATGCGGGAGTCCAGGTGAAGTCAGCGCAGCGCGTGCAACCCCTGGGCTCCTGCCTTCGCAGGAGCACGTCGCGTTTAGGTCAAGCGGAGCGCTGTAATGTCCGTCGACCCTACGGTATCCGGTTCACCGCATCGCCCGGGATGTTGATGTCGATATAGCCGGTGCGGTAGATCGCATAGAACGCTACCATCAGGATCGTCGCGACCGCCGTCGTGCGCCACACCACGAGCCAGGGCCGGAACGCATAGGGCGCGCTCTCCGTATGCCCGGGCATCGGCTTCTCGCCCGCTTCCTCCGCGGTCCGTGCGCTGAACGGCAGCACGACGAACAACGACAGGAACCAGAACAGGAAATAGATCGCGATGATCGAGAACCAGCGCATGACGGATATGCCCTAGAGTAAATCGCTACGCCGCCGTGCTCCTGCGAAAGCAGGAGCCCAGAGCCGCAAGCGTCGCGCCTGCTTCATCTCGACTCTCGCCTACGCGGGAGCACGACCTCAATTAAACCCGGATCAGCATCACGTCGACGACGGGCTTCTTGCCCGTCCAGTCCGACGCCTTGCGACGCACCACGAGGCGGATCGCCTCCGTGAGCTTCTTCTGGTCCTTCGAACCGCCTTCGAGCGCATCAAGCGCGGCTTCCGCTGCTTCCTCGATGAAGTCCTCGCGGTCTTCCTCCACGGGAAGCCCCTGGATACCGATCTGCGGACGGCCCTTGGCATGGCCTCCCTTGTCGACCGCGATGGCGACCGTGACGATGCCGTTCGCCGCCAGCTTGCGGCGATCGTTGATCGTTGGGCCGTTGGCGGAGAGGATCACGTCGCCGTCCAGCACCAGTCGCCCGGCGCGCTCACGCCCGACCACCTTGGGGCCGTCGGGTGCGAGCCGGATCACGTCGCCGTTCGACTGGACGATCGCGCGCGGCACGCCGGTCGAGATCGCGAAGCGCGCATGCTCGGCCAGATGGCGGCGCTCGCCATGCACCGGAACGACGATCTCGGGCTTGAGCCAGCCGTACAGCGTCTCGATCTCGGGGCGACCCGGATGACCCGAGACGTGGATGTTGGCCTGCCGCTCGGTGACCATGCGGATGTTGCGGCCGGCGAGCGCGTTCTGGACGACGCCGATCTGCTCCTCGTTGCCGGGGATCTGCTTGGACGAGAACATCACCGTGTCGCCCTCGGAAAGCTTGAGCTTGTGGCTGTCGTGCGCGATCCGTGCGAGCGCGGCGCGTGCCTCGCCCTGGCCGCCGGTCGCGATGATCATCAGCTCCTTGGGCGGCACGCGCATCGCGGCGTCGAAGTCGATCGTCGGCGGGAAATCGAGCAGATAGCCCGCCGCCTTGGCGATCTTGGTGATCCGATCGAGCGAGCGCCCCGCGACGCAGACCTGCCGCCCCGTCGCCACCGCGACCTGCCCCAGCGTCTGCAGCCGCGCGGCGTTGGACGCGAAGGTGGTGACCAGCACCCGCTTGTCGGCTGCCGCCACGAATTTTTCCAGATCGGCGCGCACGCTCGACTCGGAACCGGACGCTTCGTTATTGAAGATGTTGGTGCTGTCGCCCATCAGCGCGAGCACGCCCTTCTTGCCGATCGCCTTGAGCTGCTCGGCCGATGCGGGCTGGCCGATCACCGGATCATTGTCGAGCTTCCAGTCGCCGGTGTGGAAGACATTGCCATAGGGCGATCCGATCAGCAGCGAGTTCATCTCGGGGATCGAGTGCGACATCGGCACCCATTCGACCGAGAACGGCCCGAGCTTGATCGGCTCGCCAATCTTGACGATCTTGAGCGGGACGCGGTTGCCGAGCCCTTCCTCTTCGAGCTTCTCGCGGATCAGCCCGGCGGTGAACACGGTGGCGTAGATCGGCACGCCGAGCTCAAGCGCCAGATAGGGGATCGCGCCGATATGATCCTCGTGCCCGTGCGTGATGATAATGCCGAGCAGATCCTTGCGCCGCTTCTCGATGAACGAGAGATCGGGCAGCACGATGTCGATGCCGGGATAGGCAGGGTCGGCGAAGCTGAGGCCGAGATCGGCCATCAGCCACTTGCCCTGGCAGCCGTAGAGATTGACGTTCATGCCGATCTCGCCCGAGCCACCTAGGGCGAGGAATAGGAGTTCGTCTCCGGGTGTGGTCAAATTACTGTCCTTGGGGTTAGGCCAGGCGGCGATGCATCAGCGCCAGGCCCGTGATGGTGAGATCGGGTTCGATCGCGTCGAAAACCGAACTATGCTCGTCGAATAATGTTGCCAGACCCCCGGTGCTGATCACCTTGACCGGCCGGCCGATTTCCGCGCGCATCCGCGAAACCAGCCCTTCGATCATGGCGAT
>Ga0302235_10000988_pt1 | contig 21620 bp, 14 predicted proteins | sample II_Palsa_N3_3_FD_193577 | JGI IMG/M metagenome (GOLD analysis project Ga0302235, IMG submission 193577) | Peat permafrost microbial communities from Stordalen Mire near Abisko, Sweden - II_Palsa_N3_3 | ecosystem: Environmental > Terrestrial > Soil > Palsa > Peat permafrost | place: Sweden...
TGACAGCAGCGGACCGCCCGAGTTACCCGACTTGACCACGGCCCGGATCTCGTAGATCTGCCGGGTGACGGTGCTGGTCTCGTAGATGTTGGGTCCCTGGGCGTTCTGCACGCCGCCGATCCGGGCCGGCACCAGGTGCAGGTCGGTGGCGTCCAGCGGGTAGCCCGCGACCACCGCGTTGTCGCCGGGGTTGGCTGACCCGGCGAACTGCAGCGGGGTCAGGTTGAGCCGGGGCACGTACAAGATGGCCACGTCCACCTGCGGGTCGTAGTAGACGACGATGGCCTGCAGGGTGTTGGCGCCGTTGCCGACGGTGACGGTTTGCCGGCTGGTCACCCCCGCGACCACGTGGGCGTTGGTGAGCACGTGGTGCGGCGAAATGACGAAGCCAGAGCCCTCGATCGAGCGCTGGCAACTGGGCGCGATGCCCTGGACCCGCACCACGCTGTTGCTGGCGGACTGGACGCCGCCGGCGTTCACCACGGCGGGATCGGGCGCGGGGATGGTCAAGATGCGCTCGGCGCCGATGCCGCTGAACACCTCGGCGTAGGCGTTGTTGCTGGCCAGCAGCCTGCGGAAGTCGGAGAACATGGTCTTGGCGGGCGAGGGCATGAACCGGTCCAGCGTCTGCAGCACCAGCGAGTTGTTGACCTGGGCGTCTACCACCGGGAACGGGGACTCGATCAGCACCGAGCCGACCACCCAGGCGATCAGCAGCACGGACACCACGCTGACCAGGGAGCCGCCCACCGAGTCCAGCAGGGTCGCGGAGTGCCAGGTCACCGTCGAGCGCATGGCCGCGCCGATCGACGAGGCGATGAACTGACCGATCACGGCGAAGCTGACCAGCAGCACGACCGCGATGATGTCCTGCTGGGTCTGGCCGCCGACCAGGGCCCGGGAGATGCTCGGACCGAACTCAGCGCCCAGCAGGGCGCCGCCGACGAACCCGAAGAAACTCAGGATGCCGACGATGAAACCCTGCCGGTAACCGGACACGGCGAACGCGGCGACCACCACGAGCAGGATCAGGTCGAGCACATCTCCGCGCACGACCCCAACGGTACTGCGTTTTGCGCCCTGCCAGGCCCACCGTCAAGGGTCACAAGTCGATGACCTTCGCGGTATCCCAGGGGCGTTCCCAGCCGGCCAGCGCGAGCAGCCGGTCCACGAGCACCGCGGTGAAACCCCAGATGAGCATGCCCTTGACCCGGAACGCGGGCGACAGGTAGCCGCCGGGCCCGCGCACCATCACCCGGGTGGCCGGATCGGCCAGCTCGCTGACGCTGACCCGCTCCACCGCGGCGACTTCGGCCGGGTCGACCGGCGCGACCGCACACGGCTCCCGCCACCAGGCCAGCACCGGGACCACCCGGAATCCGGTCCGCGGGATGAACAGCTCGGGCAAGGTGCCGACCACGTCTACGCCGTCGGGGTCGACGCCGACTTCCTCGGCGGCCTCGCGCAGGGCCGCGGCAACCGGACCGTCGTCGGCGGCGTCGATGGCGCCGCCGGGGAAGGCCGGCTGGCCGGCGTGCAGCCGGAGGTCGGCGCTGCGCTGGATGAACAGCAGGTCAAAGCGGTTAGCGGCGGTGGCGGCCGGGCCGGCTCCGGGGGCCGGGCTGGCTTGCTCGGCGAACAGGACCAGGACGGCGGAGGCGCGGCCGCCCTGGGCGGGGGGCTGGGCCAGCGGGTTGATCTCCATCTTGCTGGCGGCGGCCGCGAGGTCGCGCAACCAGCCTGGTACCGGCGGCCCGCCTGGAGCCGGCTGCGCGGTGTCTTGGTCGTTACGGCTCACGAGAACGGGCCGGACTTGACGAGCTTGGCGGCGATCACCGGATCGGTGGGGCCCTCGCCGTACGACGGGCACAGGCGGGCCAGCCCGCACGCGCCGCAGGCGGGCCGGCGGGCGTGGCAGACCCGGCGACCGTGCCAGATCATCCGCTGCGAGAGGTCCGTCCAGCCCTTGCGCGGGATGAGCGTGGCCACCTCGGCCTCGACCTTGACCGGGTCGGTGCTGGTCGTCCAGCCGAAGCGGCGGGCCAGCCGCCCGAAGTGGGTGTCCACGGTGATGCCGGGCGTGCCGAAGGCGTTGCCGAGCACCACGTTGGCCGTCTTGCGCCCCACGCCGGGCAGCGTGACCAGGTCGTTCAGCCGCGACGGCACCTCGCCGCCGAACCGGTCGCACAGCGCCTGCCCGAGCCCGATCAGGCTGTTCGTCTTGGCGCGATAGAACCCGGTCGACTGGATGATCTTCTCCATCTCGTCGCGACTGGCGGCTGCGTACTCCGCCGCGGTCGGGTACCGCGCGAACAGGGTCGGCGTGACCAGGTTGACCCGCTTGTCGGTGGTCTGCGCGGACAGGATCGTCGCGACGAGCAGCTCGAGCGGCGTGGTGAAGTTCAGCTCGGTATGCACGTCCGGATACAGCACGGCCAGCTCACGCTCGATCCGGCGGGCCCGGCGGACCAGGGCGGTATGCGAAGGGGGCGCAGAGGTCACCGTTCCAGCTTAGTGAGCCTGGGAGGGGGCTGTTGCGTGCCGCGTGGCTCGGTTAGGAGCGTGCCGCGTGGCTCGGTTAGGAGGAAGACGGCGACGGCGACTGGGACGGCGGAGGAGACGGGGACGGGGACGGACGGGGATGGGGACGGGGACGGCGTGCTGGAGGCGACGTCGACGGTGACGGTGACGGCGCGGGCGAGCTGGACCGGCTGGGCGTCCAGGTGACCTCGACGGATTGGCTGGCTGCGGTGGCGGCACCGGTTACCGGGGACGAGTCGACGAAGACGGTCGCGTCGCCGCTGCCCGGGGACACGCTGACCACCAGCGTGACGGACTGACCGGCTTGCAGCGTGCCCCGCTGGCTGCTCAACGTCACCAGTGCCGACGACGTGTCCGCCGACCAGCTGACCGGGCCGCCCATGGCGGTAAGGGTGAGCTGGCCGGTCGTGCTGGGGCCCAGATCCAGCCGGCCCGGCGTCACGCCCAGGCTCCCGTTCGCGCTGGGCGTGCCGCTCGAGGCCGGCGTCCGCGGGCCCGCCGGCGGGCTGGGCAGCGACGGGAACAAGGTCCCGGCGGCCACTGGCAGCAACTCGGTCTTGGTGGCGACAGACGGCTGGAAGGGTCCGGTCCGCGGGCGTGATGACCGGTCGACCTTGACCGGCAGGGCGGCGCCCGCCCTGTCGCCGGGCTGACCGGTCGCGGAGGCCAGCCCCTCGGTCGCCGCGGACGGCGCGCTGGCCGTGGTCGCAGAGGGGGTCACCGAGGGGGTCACTGAGGAGTCGACGAGGACGAGCACAGCGGTAACCGCCACCGCGGCCAGGGCCGCGACACCGATCCGGGACGCGCGAGGCCGACGGCGACCGGGACGCGGGCCGACGGGGGGACGGGGCGGGACTTCTCCGGCGGGCGCTGGCTGGGCCGGCTCGGGTTCGACGGGGAGCGCTGGCTGGGCCGGCTCGGGCTCCGGCTCGACGGCGAGCGGCGGCTGGGCCGGCTCTGGCTCCGGCTCGACGGCGGACGCTGGCTGGGCTGGCTCAGGATCCGGGTCGGCGGCGAGCGCCGGCTGGCTGGGCTCGGGCTCCGGCTCGACGGCGAGCGCCGGCTGGGCCGGGTCGGGCGCGGGTTCGGCGGGCTCCGTGGTGCTGAGGGAGCTGGATCCGGTGGATTCCGGGTCGGGGGCGGGTTCGGCGGGCTCGGGGATGCTGAGGAAGCAGGATCCGCTGAGCTCGGCCGCGCGGCTGACGGTGAACTCGCGGTAGGCCGCCATACCAGAGTCGCCGAAGAACCCGAGTACCTCCAGCCGGGCCGCGGACGAGAGGACCGGCGCGGGCAGCAGAGCGAAGACCCTAGACGGCGACACGCTGCGGGGCAGGTCCAGGCCGCAGGCCGGGCAGCCGGCGGCGTGCTCGAGCAGGCGGTCGCGCTGGGCGGAGGTGGTGGGGTCCGTCCAGCCGCTCATCAGCGCGGAGCGATCCGGGCAGGCCGGGTTCAGCTTGATCAATATCTCGGCGCCCAGGGCCCGCTGCAGATCCCGGCGCGCCCGGTCCAGGAGCGCCTGGACCTCGGCCTCGGGCAGGCCGAGCACGAGGCGCAGGTCCACCTCGTGCCGGGTGGCCAGTTCGAGGGCCTCAACCTCGTCGGCGGGCATGCTCGTGACCGCTTTCCACGCCATCAGCCGCGAATCGGCGTCATCGGTGCCCGGGAGGGCAACCGGTTCGTCGGCATCTGCGGCCGGAGCCGCCTCACGCCGGAGACATTCCCCGCGGGCCAGCGAGTAGAGCCACAGGCCGAGCCATTCGTCGAAAACCAGGTGCCCGATTTGCGCGGTCGCGACCACCAGCGCATCACGCACCGCGACCTGCGCGTTCTCGCGATTGCGGAGCATGCACCAGCAGTAACTGAAGAGCCGGTCGCCGTAAGCGTCAAGCAGTTCCGTGAGCGCGTCCGGTGATCTGGACCGCAGCGCCACTGCGAGCTGGGAGTCACTCATGTCGAAAAGCTAGAGCAAACGCCTGCGGGCAGCCACCTATTCAACATAACGAGAGGTTAAACCAGCACTATTTCCTTAGTGCACGGAAACGAATCAATGGTGCTACTAAAATGGATTATTCCGATCAAGCGATCTAGTTGGTTAACGCCTATTCGTACCATTTACCGTAAAGGCCGGTGCACGGCGCAGGCCAAAGGGTCGTAGCGGGCGGGAGCGAGGCCGGTCAGCAACGGGGCCGAGGCGGGGTCATCCGGGTTGACGTGCCGTCCCAGGATGACGGCCGCGACGTGGCTGGCGCCGGCCAGCCGGAGCGCGGCGGCGGCCGACTGGGCGCTGGCGCCCGACACCCAGGTGTCGTCCAGGAGCAGCACGCTGGCCCCGGCGGGCCGGGCCAGGACCTGGAAGCGTTCCGGGTCGAGGTCACGGCCCTGGCGGCCGGGGCGCAGGGCCAGCGGACAGCCCGGCAGGCACAGGTAGGGCGAGACGAGATGCAGCAGCGGATGCGGGCCCGGGCGCCCGGCGCCGGTCGGGACCACGGCCAGGCAATCAGGCGGGGGCATCCCGGCGTGCCGCCACACGCAGCGGCCGTGATCGGCCAGGAAGGCCAGCAGCAGGGCCAGGACCGAAGCCCGGGCCGAAGCGGCGGGTGCCCATCCCGACTTGTACTGCCACAGGTCGCCGGCGAACGCGGTGCCCCTGATCGCGTAGGAGATCGGCACCACCGCGTCGGCCAGCAGGCCGTGACCGAGCCGGGTGTGGCGCCGGCACTGATAGCAGCGGGCGAAGCCGGGACGCATCGGGCCACGGCACACCTCGCAGTCCGGAGCGAGCGCGCCGGCGGGACGCGGCGCCGGCGGACACAGCGGGGGCGCGGTGGACCGCAACCGCAGCCGCAGGCGGTCCCAGCCGACGGTCTGGCCAGGCATGATCCGATGCTACGGATCGACACCGACAAAACACCGGGCGAGAAGCCTGACCGGCCGCACCGGGATGCCGCCAATCATTAGGCATCGGTTAAATCTCACTCATACGCACGCCTGTCCGTTCCTGATACGGCAGAATGATCCCTGCCAGGACGGCGGCCGGGCACCGGCGCGGCATCTCCCGCTGCCCGATACGACTCACGCTGATACGACTCATGGCAAGGACTTGTGTGATCGACAGGAGCGAAACGGTATTGCCGGGCTCCAGCCCAGACGCTGAAGCCGAGAGCGTCGCCGAGACCGTGGCCGAAGCGCCCGCGATCGCCCCGTCCTGGCCGGCCCAGAGCACCGTGAGCAGTTCCCGCGTCGACCGGATCATCTGGGGTACGGGCGAGGTGCTGCGGCGGCACTGGCTGCTGGCCCTCCTGATCGCCGGCGGGCTGGTGCTGCGGGTGGTGACCCAGTTTGCCTACGAGCCGGCCCTGCTGTTCATCGACTCCAAGAAGTACCTGTTCGGCACCAACTTCGGCGCCACCGCGTGGGGATCCTACGATCCGATCGGCTACACGCTGCTCGTGCTGAAGCCCGTGCTGATGTTCACCAACCTGGGCTTCGTGGCGCTGCTGCAGCACGTGGCTGGGCTGGGCATGGCGGTCGCGCTCTACGTCCTGATGCTGCGCCGAGGCGTGACCCGCTGGCTCGCCGCGCTGGCCGTGGCGCCGGTCCTGCTCGACGCGTACCAGCTGAACGCGGAACAGACGATCATGCCCGACGTGCTGTTCGAGGCGCTGGTGGTGGCGGGGATCGTGCTGCTGCTGTGGCGGCCCCGGCCCGCGCTCCCCTTCGTCATCCTGGCCGGCCTCGCGCTCGGCACGTCGGCACCGGTCCGCCAGGTCGGCGAGGCGCTGATCCTGCCCGCCCTGATCTACGTGCTGGCCGCCGCCCGGGACTGGCGCACCCGGCTGGTGCAGGGCGTGGTGCTGATCGTCTGCTTCGCGCTGCCGGTCGTGGGGTACATGGGCTACTCCAAGGTGATCCTGCACTACGGGTTCCAGCTTTCCAACATGGGCGACGCCTACCTGTACGGCCGGGCGGCCCACGCCGCCGACTGCGCCACGCTGAAGCTTCCCGCCGACGAGCAGCCGCTGTGCCCCACCCCGGCGCAGGCCCTGAAGTTCGGCGTGGACGGGCTGGTCAACAACCCGCTGTCGCCGCGGGTGGAATACGACCCGGTCAACGTCAAGATCGGCGTGGCAGAAGACACCATCCCGCTGCAGCGCCAGTTCGCCTACGCGGTGATCAAGCAGCAGCCCATGCGGGTGGTCGGCGACATCACCCGGGACTCGATCAAGATCTTCGCCCTGACCCGGAACACCGTGGAGGGCGATACCCCGATCAAGCGCTGGCAGTTCCAGAACGTCTACCCGACCTTCCCGCCCGGCATCACCGCCAGCGGCCCGAAGAGCGCCACCAGCCTGTTCGCCCAGGCGGGCGGCGGCGGGTCCGCGCGGATCCGCCGGCCCCTGGCCGTCGGACTGCGGTACTACCAGCTGCACGGCGGGTACACGCCGGGGCCGGTGTTCCTGCTCGGGCTGCTGCTCGGGCTGGCCGGCATCTTCACCTTCGGCCGGCGTCGCGATCCGGAGAACCTTTCCCTGGCCTGCCTGCTGATCACCGGCAGCGCGGTCGCCGTGCTGCTCGGCGCGGACCTGTACGAGTTCTCCTGGCGCTACCAGCTGCCGGCCCTGGTCACGCTGCCCATCGCCGGCGCGCTCGGGGCCACCGCGATCGCCCGGCAGGTCCGCAACCGGCGGGCCAGCAAGGCTGGTCCGTCCGCACCCGCGGAGGAGCTGGCCGCCGCCGAGCCCGGGCCGGTGCGCTAGCGCATGCCCGCCGCGCCGGAGGGGGCGGACGTCCGCATGCTCACCACCGGTGTGGTGTACGAAGACCAGTGGATGCGGCTGCGCCGGGACGAGATCGAACGGCGCGACGGCTCCCGCGGCACCTACGCGTACATCGACAAGCCCGACTTCGCGCTCGTCATCCCGGCTGAACACGACGGCTTTCACCTGGTCGAGGAGTACCGGTACCCGATCAGCCGGCGCACCTGGTCCTTCCCGCAGGGCGGCTGGCCGTCCGGGGAGACCGGCAGTCCGGAGGAACTCGCCCGGCTCGAACTCAGCCAGGAGACCGGGCTGCGCGCCGGAGCCCTGGCCAAGCTCGGGTTCCTGCACTGCGCGCACGGGACCAGTAACCAGGGTGGCCACTACTTCCTGGCCACCGAGCTCGAACCGGGTGCGCCGGAGCGGGAGAGCGAAGAGCAGGACATGCGGCAGGCGTGGTTCCCCCGGGCCAGGTTCGAGGAGATGATCGGTGAGGGCCTGATCACCGACGACTCCACCGTAGGTGCGTACGCTCTCCTGCTGATCAGCGAGCGCCGGGCCGGAGCCCGGTCAGCTGGCGCGTAGCGTGCCGGTGACGCCGCGACGGCGCCGCGCCCGCGTCTCGGTGACCAGCAGCAACGCGGCGATCACGATCAGGACGACGGCCGGCAGGCCGAGCGCGGCCAGGTCGGGCTGAAGCTGGACCGGGACGCTCGTGCCGGTGAACCCGGACAGGTCCAGAGCCGAGCCGAGCAGCGGCGGCAGCGCGACGGCACAGGCGAGGCCGGCCACGACCGCGGCGAGTACGGACGGCATGGCCTCGGCCAGGACCAGCCCGACGGCTCGCTCGTAGCCCATGACCACGAGCCGGGCCAGGGTCAGCTCGCGTTGCGCCGACCCCAGGGCCAGGCCGAGCAGCACGATGAACAGGCCGAACGCCGCGGCCGCCGCGATGGTCAACGTGCAGATGACCGCGCCGCCGTGCTGCAGCGGCGAGCTGGCCAGCTGGGCGAGCACGGCCGCGCGGTAGGTGATCGTGCTGCCCGGGATGGCGCGGCTGACCACCGCGGCCAGCCGCGCCTGGTCGATCCCGGAGCCGTTGACCAAGATGAGGTTCGGCGCCGGGCGGCCGTCCCGGCCGGGCAGGGTCCGCAGCGCCAGCACGGCGAACCCGCCGCCGCCTGGTAGGGCCGGGGTGGCGCTCAGCGTGCCCGCCACCCGCACCGTGACCGGCCCGATCGCGGCCGCCGAGAACAGCCGGGTCGTCGCCCGCCCGAACGCGGCGGCCGCGGACGGGGAGGCGATCACCGGTATGGCCACGCCGGAAGAGGCGGGCGCGGTGCCGAGCCGGCCTGCGGGGAAGGACGGGAACGGGGTGCCGGCGGTCAAGGCCGCGTAGCTCGCCGGGTCCACACCCAGCAGCGTCACCGGCTGGCCAGCCGAGGTCTCCCAGTCCGTGGCCCAGACCGCGGTCGCCTGGCGCACGCCGGGAACCGCCGCGATCTCCCGCACCGCGGCGGAGCCCGCCGGGGACCCGGCTTCCGTCCTGATGACCGCGTCAGCCCCCGTGCTCTGCCAGGACGCCGCTGCCTCGCCGCGGCCGATGCCGTCGCTGACCGTCCCGGCGAAGCTGGCCACGCCGAGCGCCAGCACGAGCGCGAACGCGGGCAGCGTCGCGAAGGGCCGGGCCGCCCCGGAGAGCGCCACGAAGCCGGTCGCGCCCGTGCCGCGCGCCGACAGGGCGAGCAGGCCGCGCACGGCCAGCGGGTACAGCCGCAGCATGACCAGGACGACCGGGATCACCACCAGCACCGGCGCCGCGCTGAGGTACAGGTTGACGCCGCCGTTGGCCGGCAGGCCCTGGTCGCGCAGCACGACCACTCCCGCCACGCAGGCCGCGCACGCGGTCAGCTCGGCGACCAGGCGGCGCCACCTCACCCGGACCCGGCGGGTCTCGGCGGTGGTGATCCGCGCCGGGTTGAGGGCCGAGCCGGCCCGGGAGCCGAGCTGCGGGAGAAGACTCGGGTGGGCGTGCGGCAGCAGACTACGGTGCCGCCACACCGCGATCAGCGGCGGGCCGGCCAGCGCGACCGCGACCGCGACGCCGGCCAGCCACCAGCCGAGCGCCGGGACGCTGGTCCCGCCTGGGACCAGGGCGACGGCCAGGCCGGCCCCCAGCAGCGCGCCGGGCACGGCCGCGACCAGAGCGCCGCGCCCGGTCACCGCGGCCAGCTGCCGCACCGACCCGCCCCGGGCCCGCAGCACGCCGAGCTCGCCGTTCCGGCGGGCCACGATCATCCGGCCCGCGAGCGCGATCACCGCCGCGCCGGTCATGGTCAAGCTGACGAACAGCAGCAGCAGCACGGTCTGCACGGCCGACTGGGTGGCGATGAACGCCGCCAGGTCGGCGATCAGCGGCGAGGTGACCGTCACCGTGCCCGCGGACTGCTGAAGGTCGCCGGTCAGCGCCGGGATGGCCGCGGTGGCCCGGTTCAGGTTCGCCTGCAGTCCCGGCGCCTGGTCCGCGTCCACGGCGCCGAGGGCGAGCGGGAACACCCAGTTCAAGATCATGCTGGACCGGCCGAACGCGTGCTGCATCGCGGTGAGCTGGCCGGGGTCGGCGATCAGCCCGCCCGCCCAGTACGGCGAGGCTTGCGGCGGGGTGTTGAGCGCCGGCGCGGCGACGGTGGGGTCCAGGGTCCAGAAGGCCGAGCCGGGGTCGCGCTCTTGGACGATCGCGGTGACGACCACGGTCGAGGCGCCGTCCGAGGTGAGCAGCAGCAGGCTGGCGCCCAGGCGCAGCCCGAGAACAGTGGCCGTCTGGGTGGTGGCCGCGACTCCCACCGCCCCGGCGGGCACCGGGCCCGCGTACGATCCGGCCACCACCTGCGCGTAGCCGGCGAGCGGGTCGCGGTAGCTGACCTCGAGGCTGACCGGGACCTCGCCCGGTGCGCCGCCCGGCGGCGGCGCGCTCAGCTTGGACGTGAGCAGCCTGGTGGTCACGCTCCCCCACGCGCCGGCCGCCAGCGGCAGCTGGAGTCCGGCCAGGCCGGCGCCGAGCTCGCTGCGCGACGCGTCGAGATCGGCCGGCGCCAGCCCCTGCTCCTGCTCGTTCAGGGAGAACCCGTTCGGGTTGGTGAAGTCGCTCCAGCCCGCGGTCATCTGGACCGTCTTGTCCGTGCTGGCCACCCCGGCCAGGGTCTGCCGCAGCGCCTGCGTCCGGGTGTGCAGGCTGAACGCGGGGCCGGCCAGCGCGGCGAAGACGCACCCGCCGACCAGCAGCGCGAGCGCAATGTAGGCCCGGGTCATGCCGCCTCCGCGGCGCGCAGCCCGGCGGCGGCGTCGGGCCGCCGCGCGACCACCGCGGCCGCGGCGAGGACCGGCAGCACGGCGACCGCGAGCGCCAGCAGCAGCGCCCGGGACCAGCCGATCTCGATGAGCACCGACGGCACCGGCGCGGTCCCGGACGAGGTGAGCGTGACGGCGGGCACGAGCAATTCGGCGAGCACCGCACCGAGGGCCAGGCCCGCCGCCGCCGCGGGCAGGCTCAGCATCAGCTTCTCCAGGCACAGCTGCCCAGCCGCCGCGCGCGGCGGCACGCCGAGGGCGGCGAGCAGCGCGCTTTCCGCGCGGCGCTGCCGGACGTCGGCCACGATGCTCACCAGGAAGCCGGTGACGGCGAGCACCGCGGCGGCGACGGCGATGGCCAGCAGCGCCTGCTGGGGCACGGCGGACAGCGGGTTGCCGAGCAACCCGGCCGCCACCGCCGCCGTGGTGGTGACCGCCGAGCCGGGCGGCACCGCCGCGGCCAGGCCCGGCGGCGCGCCGGACCCGCCGGACGCGCCGGACGCACCGGACGCGCCGGGCGAGGCTGAGCCGGTGGCTAGCCACCACTGCGTCACCTGCGCGGGCGGGAGCAGGTCGCCGGCCAGGACGCCTTGCAGGGCGCCCAGGTCCACGACCAGCGCGCCGCCAGCGGCGGGCACGGCGGGCACGGCGGGGAACGCGGTCACCGCCGCGACGATGCGGACGCCGACGACCGTTCCGCCGATATTCGCCTGCACCACCGATCCGACCCCGGCGTCGCTGGCGGCGAGGAACGCCCGGGTAGCCAGGCCGGGCAGCGCGGTGACCGCTGAACGTGGCGCCAGGGTCAGCTGACCGGCCAGCGGGGTCGGCGGCACGGGTACCGGCGGCCTGCCGTGAAACCCGTTGAACCCCATGCCGTACCCGGAGGCGAACGTCACGACCAGCGTGGTGCCCCGCACGGCGCTGGACGAGACGGCGGGCGGCCCGGACGGGCCGGGCAACCCGGACGGGCCGGCCGTGCCGGTGTTCTGGGTGGTGCCGGTGAGCTCGGGCGAGGTGGCGGCCGGGGCCAGGGCGCGCAGCGCCGAGCCGGGCACCGGGGCCGTCCCCGGCCCGCCGGACAGGCTGGTCACGGTGAGGATCGCGGGCCGACGGGGACTGCGGCCCGGCAGGGTGTAGCCCACGGTGAGGGAGATCAGCCGCAGCGGGTACGGGGCCCCGCCGGCCAGGCTGGCGGTCAGCGTGTGGTTCCGGCCGTCGGCGGGCAGCGTGCCCGCGTCGAGCTGGTAGGCGCCACCGTCGGCGTCGGTGACGGTGAGGGTCACCGACGCGGCGGCCAGCCCCGCCGACCCGGCGGCCAGGCTGGCGACCAGCCGGAGCTCGGCCGGGCGCCCCGGCAGCGCGAGGCCGGCCGGCGGCCCGGCCGGGCGCAGCCTGGCGAACAGGCTGGCCTCGGGCAGCGACGACTGGTCGGCGCGCAGCAGCACCACCCCCGGTGCCTGGCGCGCGTCGAGCGCGAGGACTTGCGAGCCGGTGGCCTGCTCAGTAAAGGAGGCCACCGGCATGGCACGGCGCACTCCGGGAACCCGGGTCAGCGCCGCGGCCTGGGCCGGCGACAGCGGCTGCCCCGCCTGGACCTGCACGTCGGCGCCGACGGCGAACGCGGCCTGGTCGGAGCCGGAACGCGTCCAGCTCTGCCGCTGCGCGAACGCGAGCGTGCCGGTCGCCACGGCGAGCACGATCAGCAGTGCCACGCCGCCCTGCCGGACCGGCTGCCGGCTGATCTGCCAGCTGGCCAGGGCCCCGGTCAGCCGTCGGCCGCGGGCGGCCAGCCGGTCGGCCGCCTTGGCGCCGGCCGGCAGCAGGCGCAGCGCGGCGACGGTCCCGCCGGCCAAGGCCAGGGCCGGCGCGGCCACGACCACCGGGTCGATGCCGAAGTTGCCGTTCACGCCGGCCGAGACCGCCGAGTAGTGCCGCAACTGCCAGCCGGCCAGCAGCGCCAGCAGGACCAGGGCCAGGTCCGCACCGGCCCGGGTGACGCCGGAAACGGCCGCCTGCCGCCCGCGCCGGGCCCGGGCCGCGCCCGGGGTGAGGGCGGTCAGCGCGGGGAGCAGGATGATCACCACGCCCGCCACGGCGACCGCGGCCGCCGCCGGCCACGCGTCGCGGAGCGCCGCGGGTACCGCCGTCCCGTCGCCGGTCAGGGTCACGGCGAGCAGCACGCCGGCCACGCCGCCCGCCACCGAGGCGACCAGGCCCAGCGGTATCGCCTCGGCCGCGGCCAGCCTGAGCTGCTGCCAGCGGGAGGCCCCGCGCGCGGCCAGCATCGCCGACTCGTTCTCCCGCTCGCCGGCCAGCAGCCGGGCCACGGCGAGCAGGGCCGCACCCACCAGCAGGATCAGCAGCACCGCGCAGATGGCCAGCAGCGAGCGGGCCAGATCCAGGTCGCTCGCGGTCCCGTCGAGCACCGCGGGCAGGCTGGTGGCGAGCCTGAGATCGGGCAGCCCCTGGGCGCTGGCCAGCGCCTGCTGCAGGGCAGCCACCTGGCCGGCCACGGCGCGGAGCCGGCCCGCCGGAACGCGGCCGGCCTGCGGCAGGGCCAGCCATGAGCCCGCGCTGACGGTCAGCGGCCCGGCGAACGCCGCGGACTGCGCCGTCAGCGTCCCGGCGAACGCCGCGGGCTGCACGGTCAGCGGACCGTAGGTGGTGAAGCCGCCGAGCGTGCTGGAGCCGGACGGCGCGATGTCGTCCAGCGCCCAGTACTGCGAGGTCAGCTGCCGGGGCCGGTACAGGCCGGTCACTATGAACCGGACGTCTTGCCCGGAGATCTGGTCCTTCAGCCGCAGCACGTCGCCAACGGTCACGTGCAGCAGCAGGGCGGCGGTGGCCGGCAGCGCCGCGGGGACGGGCTGGCCCGCGGCCGGCGCCCCGGGCCAGCGGCCGGAGGTCAGCACCGCCTGCGCGGGCAGGCCGCCGAGCGCGGCGGCCTCGGCGATCGGGTGGTTGCCCTGGCTGGCGGGGGTGGCGGGCAGCGATCCCGGGACGAACCCGAGCGGATCGGACCAGTCGGCCCGGTAGAAGCCGAACGCCGTGCCGTCCAGCGCCGACCTGACCTGCGACGGCAGCAGGGAGGTGTACCGGGCGGCCTGGGCGGCGTCGACGGTGCCGGTGATGGCGAGCGCCGTCCCGCTCGCGGTGGCCAGATCGTGCTGCACCGCCCGCGGCAGCGCCTGGCCGCCGAGGGTGGCCAGCGCGGTGGCCAGCGCCGCCGCCACGGCCACCGTTAGCGCCGCCGCGGCTATCACCAGCCGGTGAGCGCCCATCCGCGGCAGCGCCAGCGAACCCCGTGCAAAGCCCATCGCGACCTGAGCCTACGGCCGGAAATGCCTGATAAAAAGGTGCGGACGTGACCTGGTACCCGTCTGTGACCAGGTCGGGATGCCAGTTCAGCGCGGCAGCAGGGGCGCGAACAGGTCGCCGTGGCGGGCCACCCGGTCCAGGACCGTCTCGGCGGTGAAGAACAGGTCCTCCGGACGCCGGCAGGCCTGCACCTCGTCCCAGCTGACCGGCGTCGAGACCGTGGGGCTCGGCCGGGCGCGCAGCGAGTAGGGGGCAACGGTGGTCTTGGACCCGTTGTTCTGGCTCCAGTCGATGAGGACCTTGCCGGCGCGCAGCGCCTTGGTCATGCGCGAGACGACCCGGCGTGGCTGATCGCGTTCAAGACATTCGGCGAACGACCGGGCCTGCTCGCTGGCCTGTTCGGAGGTCACGCCGGAGATCGTGGCGTACAGCTGCAGGCCCTTGCCGCCGGAGGTCTTGGCCAGCGGCGCGAGGCCGCGGGCCGCCAGCAGCGGCCGCAGGTCCTCCGCCACCCGGCAGCAGTCGACGATGTTGGCCGGCGCGCCGGGATCCAGGTCGAAGACGAGCAGGTCGGGCCGGCGGAGCTCGGGCATCCGCCACTGCGGCACGTGCAGTTCCAGGCCGGCCAGGTTGGCCGCCCAGATGAGGGCGGGCAGGTCGTCGACCACGAGGTAGGTCACCGTGGTGCCGCGGCCCCGCGAGCTGTCCGAGGGGATCTTGGCGGTGCGGATCCAGTCCGGGCGGTGTTCGGTGACGTGCTTCTGGAAGAAGGCCTCGCCGTCGACGCCCTCCGGGTAGCGCTTCAGGGTCAGCGGGCGGCTGGCGATGTGCGGCAGCAGCGCGGGCGCCACCCGCTGGTAGTAGTCGAGCACCTCGGCCTTGGTGAAACCGGTCTGCGGGTACAGCACCTTGGCCAGGTTGGTCAGGGTCAGCGTCCGGCCGTCGACGTGGACGGCAATCTTCGTCTCAGGGCTCACGGACCACCTGCGCGGGGTCGATGTCGTCGCGCAGGCCCTTGTAGACGGGGGCGCGCATCCGGCCGGCCTTGGTCCAGCGGTCGAAGGCGACCCGGATGACCAGGCGGGGTTCGACCCAGACGGCGGGGCGGGCGTACTCGGGCGGGACCGGGCCGTCGAACGGGGAGTCGGGGCGGCGCAGGGGACGAAGCTTGTCGCCCAGCATGCGCAGCGTCTCGTCGGTGAAGCCGGTGCCGACGTGGCCCGCGTAGATCAGGCCCGACGCGTCGTTCACCCCGATGAGCAGGGACCCGACCTGGCCGGTGCGGTTGCCCTGGCCCGGCTTGTAGCCGGCCACGACGGCATCTTGGGTATGGACGTTCTTGATCTTGCGCCAGTTGTCGGTCCGGACGCCCGGCGTGTAGCGGGAGTCGAGGCGCTTGGCCACCAGGCCTTCCATGCCGCGCTCGACGGAGACCGAACGGACGGCCTCGAAGTCGCCGCCCGGGAACCAGGGTGGGGTCTGCCAGTTCGGGCCGGTCAGGGCCAGCTCGTCGAGCAGCGCCCGGCGCTGCGAGTACGCCAGGTCCATGAGCGGCCGGCCGTCCAGCTGCAGCACGTCGAAGATCAGGTAGGTCACCGGAGTCTGCCCGGCCAGCAGCTTGGCCTGGGACGCCGAGCTGACGTGCATCCGGGGCTGCAGCGCCTCGAACTCGGGCCAGCCGTCGCCCCCGAACACGACGATCTCCCCATCGAGAAGCAACTGCTTATGCGGGGTAGCAGCGGACCCGTCGCGGGAGGCGGCGGGCTTGCCGAGGACAGTGGCCGCGCCCAGGCGGGACAGTTCGGGGTAGGTGACCGTGATGTCGCGTTCGGTACGGGACATCAGCCGTACCTGACCTCGCTCGATATAGGCCAGGGCGCGGACGCCGTCCCATTTCAGCTCCAGCGCCCAGTTGTCCGGGTCACGGGGCGGCGGGGCGGTGACGGCGAGCATGGGGCGGATAGCGGCGGGCAGGGCCAGGCGTTCGCGGTGGATCATCCACTGGTTGCCCTTGGTCTGGAACAGCACGTACCCGCCGGTGACGCGCTGCCCGTGCAGCACCACCTTGACCTCGCTGGGAGCCCACTTGAGCGTCTCGTAGCGACCGCGGTCCCAGATGGTGACCGCGCCCGCGCCGTACTCGCCGCGGGGGATCTGCCCCTCGAAGCTGCCGTACTCCAGCGGATGGTCCTCGGTGTGCACGGCCAGGTGGTTGGCCGCCGGGTCGGACGGGACGCCCCTGGGCAGGGCCCAGGACACCAGCACCCCGTCGCGCTCAAGACGGAAGTCCCAGTGCAGGCGGCGGGCGTGATGCTCCTGGATCACGAACGTCCCGCCGGGCGCTGGCGCGGGCGGCGGCGAAGCCCCCGGCGCCGGGACCGGCTCGGGCGTCCGCGCCGCATCGCGCTTGTCCCGGTAGGCCTGCAGCTTGTCCACGTGACCCGGTGTACCCGGTCACCGTGACCCGGGAACTGGTACCACGCGTCGTTCGGTCAAAAGGTTGTGACTTAGCCCGCGTACTTCTCGACCAGGACGCCGACGTTGGGCAGTGCGGCGATGATGTTCTTGGACGCGCCGCCGCGGACCCCGCCGTAGGCCCGGATGATCACCGGGCGGGCGGACATCTTGGCTCGCGCGTCGGTCACGGCCAGCAGCGACTCGGCCACCTCGTCGCCGCGCTTGACCAGGTAGTCGCCGAACCCGGCGGCGCCTGAGGCGGTGAAGTCGGCCCAGTACGGCTCGAGCGCGGCCACGAAGTCGGGCAGCAGGGTTTCCACCGTGTGCTGCAGGTAGCCCTTGGCGAACGTCTTGGCCGTCTTGTACGCGAGCTTGACCGCGGCGCCGGAGATCCCGGACTTGCCGGACACCTCCTGGTTGATCAGCGTGAGGCAGTCGACGACGACGTCCGGCCGGACGTCGTCAGCAAGGAGGATCTGGTCAAGCGTGGCCATCAGCGTGCTCTTTTCATCGCTCGGGGGTCCGGGTGCCGCTGGGAGCCCACCTGCGGCCGAACTCGCCCGGTTCCCCCCAGGACCGCACCAAGCTAGCGCACCCGATGCCCGCCGTGGCCGGTATTTCCTGACTGTTACCTTCCGCGCCGCCCGTTATCAGTCCTGGAGCTTGCGGAGAATCCGGGCCAGCTGAACCCGGTCGGCCTGGCTGAGCCGGTCGAACGTCCGCTCGGCTTCGCTGTCCCGCGCCGCGCGGATCGCGTCGAGGGTGCTGACGCCGTGCTCGGTCAGTTCGACCAGCGTGGCCCGGCGGTCGCCGAGGTCGGCCCGCCGCCGGACCAGGCCGCGGGACTCCAGCGCGTCGACGACCTCGGTGACCGAGCGCGGCGCGATGTGCAGGTGGTCCGACAGTTCCGAGAGTCGCATCATCCCGTGGCGCTTCAGCGCGCGCAGGGCTCGCAGCTGAGCCGGGGTGATGTCCCAGGGACCCAGCGTTTCCTGGTCGGTCGCACGGAGCTTGCGCGCGACGGACCAGAAGGCCTCCGAGAGCGGCTCGTCGCCCGCCGAGTCCGGCCCGGCCGCCACGTCGCTGGCCGCCTGGTCCCGATCCTGGGTCACGGGAATAGCCTACCAGGGTTTGCTGTTGTAGCCTCATATTGAGGTAACCTCAGTACTATCGAATCCCCTATCCCGGCAGAACGGAGAGCCTCTTGGCAGCACCACAGACGAATCGAGATATCAGCGGCGGGCGCCGTGAGCACGGCCCGAGGACCGTCACGGCCGCGGAAAAGACGCAGGCCCGCCAGGTGTCGCTGCGCCGCATCGGGCGGCTGTTCACCCCCTACAGATGGCAGCTGGCCATCGTCACCGCCATCATCGCCGCCTCCTCCATCGTGGGGCTGGCCTCACCCTTCCTGCTCCGCGCGGTCATCGACGTCGCCCTGCCCCACAAGAACGTGAAGCTGCTGGCCTGGCTGGTCATCGCCATGGTCGCGGTAGCCGCGGTGACCTCGGCGTTCGGCGTCGTCCAGACCTGGATCAGCACCAAGGTGGGCCAGCACGTCATGCACGGGCTGCGCACCAGCGTGTTCGCGCACCTGCAGCGGCAATCGGTCGCCTTCTTCACCCGGACCAGGACCGGCGAGGTCCAGTCCCGCATCACCAATGACATCGGCGGCATGGAGTCCGTCGTGACCTCGACGGCCACCTCCATCGCGTCCAACCTCACCACCGCGGTCGCCACCGCGGTCGCCATGCTCGCGCTGTCCTGGCGGCTCTCGCTCATCTCGCTGGTGGTCATGCCGCCGGCCGTCTTCCTGACCCGCAAGGTGGCGGGGATGCGCCGGGCGATCACCACCGAGCAGCAGCGCGAACTGGCTGACCTCAACGTCACCATCGAGGAGGGTTTGTCGATCAACGGCGTCCAGCTGGCCAAGACCATGGGCACCGGCCCGTCTCTGGTCGACCGGTTCACCGCCTCTTCGGCCCGCCTGATCGACCTGGAGCTTCGCTCTCAGCTGGCCGGGCGCTGGCGGATGGCCTCGCTGAGCATCATCTTCGCCGCGATCCCCGCGATCATCTACCTCGCCGCCGGGCTGCCGGTCACCGCCGGCACGATCAGCATCGGCACCCTGATCGCCTTCACCACCCTGCAGAACAGCCTGTTCCGGCCGCTGACCGGACTGCTCAACACCAGCGTCTCGGTGATCAGCTCGCTGGCCCTGTTCGCGCGGATCTTCGAGTACCTCGACCTGCCGGTGGAGGTCGACGATCCCGCCCACCCGGTCGACATCGACCCGGCCCAGGTCACCGGGCACGTTCGCTTCGAGGACGTCAGCTTCGCCTACCCCGGCGCCGACCGGCCCGCGGTGACCGGCGTCGATCTGGACGTCCCGGCCGGAAGCACGCTCGCGCTGGTCGGCGAGACCGGATCGGGCAAGACCACCCTCGCCTCGCTGGTCGCGCGGCTCTACGACCCCAGCAGCGGCAGCGTCCGCATCGACGGCATCGATATCCGGGACATGCGGCTCGCCGACCTGGCCGACATCGTGGGCGTGGTCAGCCAGGAGACCTACCTGCTGCACACCACGGTGCGGGAGAACCTGCGCTACGCCAAGCCCGGTGCCACCGACGCCGAGATCGAGAACGCCGCGCGCGCGGCCCAGATCCATGAGCTGATCGCGGGCCTGCCCGACGGCTACGACACCGTGGTGGGCTCCCGCGGGCACCGCTTCTCCGGCGGGGAGAAGCAGCGCATCGCCATCGCGCGGACCCTGTTGCGCGACCCCCGCGTGCTCGTCCTGGACGAGGCCACCAGCGCGCTGGACACCGAAACCGAGCGGGCCGTCCAGAAGGCGTTCGACACCCTGGCGCAGGGCCGTACCACGATCATCATCGCGCACCGGCTCTCCACCGTCCGCGACGCGGACCAGATCGCGGTCCTGGACCACGGTCACATCGCCGAGGCCGGTGACCACACCAGCCTCATCGCGGGCCGGGGGCGCTACGCCGCCCTGGCCGCGTAAAGATCGCCTGGCGCGCGGCTCACGCCTGCCGCGCGGCTCACGCCGGCTGCGCCGGCGCCGTCGCCGGCTGGCTAGGCTGCCGCTATGACCACGGCGTTCGTACTGGGCGGCGGGGGGCTGCTCGGCGCTCATGAGGTCGGCATGCTCCGCGCGCTGGCCGAGGCCGGCATCCGGCCCGACCTGGTGGTCGGTACCTCGATCGGCGCCCTCAACGGCGCGTTCGTGGCCGCCGACCCGTCAGGCGCGGCCGCCCGGCTGAGCCGGATGTGGCAGGGCGACGAGCTGCGGCTGGCGTTCAGCGAGAAGTTCTGGGGCCGGGCGGTCCGGCTGGTGCGCTCGGGCACGCACCTGCACTCCCTGGAGCCGCTGGGCCGGATCCTGGGCGACGCGCTGCCCGGCAGCGACTTCGCGGACCTCAAGCTGCCGTTCCAGTGCGTGGCGGCCGGCATCGAGACCGCGAGCGCGCGGTGGTTCAGCAGCGGGCCGGTCGTGCCCGCGGTGATGGCCTCGTGCGCGGTACCCGGGCTGCTGCCGCCGGTGGAGATCGACGGGACCCACTACTTCGACGGCGGCCTGGTCGACTCGATCCCGGTCGGGCGGGCCGTGACGCTCGGCGCGAGCACCGTGTACGTGCTGCAGGTGGGCCGGATCGAGAGCCCGCTGGAGGTCCCGACCCGGCCGTGGGAGGTGGGACTGGTGGCGTTCGAGATCGCCCGCCGGCACCGGTTCCACGAGGAGATGTCGTCGCTGCCGTCCGGCGTCCAGGTCCACGTGCTGCCGACCGGCGGCGACCGGCAGCCGGCCGGCTCGGCGCAGTTCCGGCACCGGGACCAGGCCCGGGTCGGACAGAGCATCGAGCGGGCCTACGCGGCATCGGCGAGCTACCTCGCCGGCCTGACCAGCAACTTATACTGGCCTCCTAGCGAGGGGAGGGGTCTCGTGCTCCCACCCAGGCTGGTCCGCCGGCTCGTGGTGGCCCCGATGGTGATCTGCTTTGCCCTCGCTCTCATCGTGCTGTCCCCCTTGCTGGCCGTGCTGGCGCTGCTGTTCGGGCTGGCCGGGCTGCTGCGGGCGGGCCGGATGCGCAACCTGCGGCTGGTGTCATTCGCGGTGGTCTGGGTGACCGCCGAGCTCGTGGCGCTGGTCCTGCTCCTCGGGCTGTGGATCGTGAGCGGGTTCGGCGGCCGACTGCAGACCGAGCCGTATCAGAGCCGCCACTACCGGGTCGTCCGGTGGTTCCTGGACGCGCTGTACCGGGGGGCGGAGCGGACCTACGGCCTGCGGGTCGAGATCGACGAGCCCGAGCTCACCGGTGAGGAACTGGTCGCGCGGGCGACCCGGCCGATCATCGTGCTCTCCCGGCACGCCGGGCCGGGTGACTCGATCCTGCTGGTCCACCAGCTGCTCAGCGTCTACGGCCGCCGGCCGCGGATCGTCATGAAGGCGACGCTGCAGTTCGATCCCAGCCTGGACGTACTCGGCAACCGGCTGCCCAACGTGTTCGTCAAGCCCCGCCAGACCGGCGAGAGCATCTTCACCGAGCAGATCGAGCGGCTGGCCCGCGGCCTGGACCGGGAAGGCGCGCTGGTCATCTTCCCGGAGGGCGCCAACTGGACGCCCATCCGCTGGCGCCGCGGCATCCGGCGGCTGGAGCACGCCGGCCGCCGCGACCTGGCCGATCGCGCCCGGGAGATGCCCAACCTGCTCCCGCCCCGGCCGGGCGGGACGCTGGCCGCCATCGCCGCCTGCCCGGACGCCGACGTGATCTTCGTAGCGCACGTCGGGCTGGACACGATCTTGTCTATCGGCGACGTTTGGCGGCGGTTCCCGGTCGATCAGGTCATCCGGGCCAGGTGGTGGCGGGTGCCGTTCGACCGGGTGCCGCGCGAGGCCGATCACGAGGAGCAGCTGCAGTGGCTGTACGGCTGGTGGGAACGCATCGACAGCTGGATCACCGCGAACCGCCCCGGCGTCCCCGCAGTCCCAGCGGCCGTGGCGGCGCCCTCGCCCTCGCCTTTGCCCTCCCCCGACGCCGGCCTTGCGGACGACGCGGGCCACTGAGCGCTATGCGGATCTCGGCCGGTCAGCTCCCGCCATCCCTGCCCGCCAGCCACGGGCGTCCCATCGACGCGGTGGATCCGGCTTACGCGGTGGATCGGGGCAGCTGGGTGGCATCC
>Ga0302235_10000994_pt1 | contig 21549 bp, 24 predicted proteins | sample II_Palsa_N3_3_FD_193577 | JGI IMG/M metagenome (GOLD analysis project Ga0302235, IMG submission 193577) | Peat permafrost microbial communities from Stordalen Mire near Abisko, Sweden - II_Palsa_N3_3 | ecosystem: Environmental > Terrestrial > Soil > Palsa > Peat permafrost | place: Sweden...
CGCCGATCAGGTCCCGGTATCCGTCCACCATGTCGCTGATGCGAATGAGGTGGTCATAGAGGCTGCGGAAATAGGCCGATCCCTGGTCGGTCATCCCGGGGATTGCCACCATGCCGGCGTTGAGGCTGGAGATCATGTCGCGCTGGGGCGTGACGACCTTGCGGATCAACAAGATCTGCCGCTTCATGGTGAAAAGTGTCCCCAGCTGCTCCTCGGTCGGATTCTTCAGGATGGCACCCTCGAGATCGTCGATCGAATCGTCGAAATCGGACAGCACGGGGAAGAACGAGTCGATCAGGGTATCCATGATCAGGTAGAAGACGCCAACCTGTGGCGCCACTACCTCCGAGGAACGATGGGTACCGATGAGATCGCACACCGTGCCCAGTGCCGGGCAGTCACCCTGGTGGAGGCTGATGATGAATTTCTCGGTGACGAAGCAGTGCACCTCGGCCACGCTCTTACCGTCGCCAGCCATGCCAAAGGTGATGATGTGGACAAAGTCTTCGTAGTCATCGATGCGGGCCCGCTGGCCGAAATGATCTGCCGCCTCGACGGCCACGGGATGGAAGTGGAAGGTGTTAATCAGCATCCCCGTGACATCGTCGTCGGGTCCCGGGTCGTGGAGGTCGAGATCGAGCCAGAAAAATTCGCCGCCGGCCACTGCCTGCTCGATTCCCTGCCGGGTTGCGCTGCTGGTTACGCGGTGTTGCGTGAGGGTGCCCTTCATGTGAGCGATATTCCCACGCTCAGGAGGCGGATGCTCCCTGATCTGGTCTGGACGGCTCATTCGTCCCGGACTCGGCGTCTGCCACAGCATCCACGGCGGCCACCTCAGCCGGCGTGGCACCGAGGCGGCGCTCGACGTCGGCCAGCCGGTCACTGATCTCCGACAGCTGCTGACCTAGGTCGGCGTGGCCTTTCCTGAACTCTTCCTTATTCGCGTCGGTGTGCTCTTTGACGAACACCGAAGCAACGGTGGCGGTCAGCACCCCGATAAGGCCTATCCCGAGCAGCATGAGGATCACAGCCACCGCCCGGCCGCCCGCGCTGACGGGGAACCGGTCCCCGTAGCCCACGGTGGTCACCGTGACGATGGCCCACCACAAGGCGTCGGGGTAGCCGTGGATGTTGCTCCCCTTGGCATGCTCCTCGAAAAGCAGTACCAGCCAGGCCCCGAGGAAAAGGGTCGCAGCGGCGGCGATCAGGACACGGAAGAGGCTGTGATGCCTGAGAACGGCCTCCACCCGCAGCTCCCCCTCCCGCAAGAGAAGGCTCATCTTCTCGATCCCGACCAGGCGCCAGCCCTGAAGGGGGGGCACTGCCACGGTCGCCGGCTCCACCCACCGCCGCTTGAGATAGCCGCGACGGTCGGGGGTAACAACCAGGCGCACCATATACTCCACCAGCAGAATGACCCAGAGCGCGAAAAGGGTGCCGACCAGGAAGATGGAAGGCGAGCCGTTGACGTCGGTCGTGACGACGGCGATACCGATGACCAGCCAGGCAATCCCCAGGAGGGCCATAGGGTACTTCGTGGCCCGCTCGATGCGATCGACGAGATCGTTGCGCCCGCCTGACGGCTTAACCCCCGCGATGATCAGGCGCCGTCGCTCCTCCTGGCGCTCCTTCTCTTCCAGTCGCTCCCGCTCCAGCTTCTCCAGCCGCTGGATGCGCTCGATAGAAGAAGGTCCCTTCGCTGCCGTAACGTCTCCTCGATCGGTTCCCACCTCGATGAAGTCCCGCGCATTGAGACGAAGATAGTAGATGGGCGTTCCTCGTGAATATGCCATGACCGGTTTCTCGCGCACCGAGTCGCCCTCGGCGAAGAACGTCGGTGATGTATTCGACCGCGAACGCTCTTACGGTGGCCGTCTCGCTGCTCGAAGCAGCCGAGTCGCAGACATTCCGCACGATCGGGTTAATGCGGAATGTGCGGCGGGCGCGCACCTACTGCCAATTGGACTACAGGGGAGTGGCGCCCGCCACCTGCCGTATCAAGTCAGCACCACGATCTTCCCGGCGACCCGGCCCTCCTCCATAGCCGCGTGGGCCTCGACGATCTGATCGATGTGGTGCACCGCGCCGATGGGGACCACGGCTGCGTCTTCGGCGACCGCGTCGATGAACCCCTGGAGAACGGCCGGCGGCAGGTCGGCAGCCCCGCCGCTGTACGAGGTGAGGCGCACGCCTCGAGGGATGTACTCGATCGGGTAGAACTTGTCGATTATCCACTGGTTCGACAGCATTCCGGTAAAGCACACCACCCCGTGGACTCGAGTCGACCGCAACGTGTCCGGTAGCGTGGGCGCGCCGATCAGCTCTAGGGCGGCGTCGACCCCGCCGGGAACCATGCTCTGGACCCGGCCGGCTACCTGGCCGTCGTCGAGGATGACCGCATCCACCCCGATATCTGTTAGGGCCAGCGCCTTGCCCTCCTGCCGGGTGGTGGACAGCACCCGCATCCCGAGCCGTTTGGCCAGCACCGCTGTCGCCATCCCCACCGAGGACGTCCCGCCCCGGATCAGCAGCGATTGGCCTTCTTTAGCGTCCAGACCGATGGTGAGTGAACCGCTGGCCGTCGCCAGCATCACCGGTATGGCGCCCAGGGTGGTCCAGTCGAGATCGCTGCGGAAGGGCACCACCTGCGCGACTGGCACGCAGCAGTACTCGGCATAGCCCCCGTCGAAGACGCGGCCCATACCTTCCCCAAAGGTAGCCACCTGCTGCCCCTCGGAGAATTCACCGCCGGGGCACCTGGCCACGACACCCACCGCCTCACTCCCGGGTACCCGCGGGAAGGTCACCCCTCCCGCGAGGCCCAGGCGCATATGAAGCTCGGACTGATTCAGCCCGAAAGCCCTGACCGAGATCAGGACCCAGCCTCGCTGCGGATAGGGCCGGGGAACTTGGCGTATATGCAGCGCCGAAGGCGGCCCGGGTCCGTCGAGGACCACCGCTTTCATGGTCGCACCAGTTGGCTGCACGTCCCAGTCCTCCTCTCCGCCAGTTCCCGCGCTGTTCTCGCTCCTCCCGGTCCTCGTGAGCCGACTCATGTTCACCGGTCTGATGCTTCCTGACCCGGGTTCCAAGACACCGGGCATAACCACGGGAGCGCTGCGTAATTGACTTGCCCTTTGGGCTAGGTGCGCAAGCCTGCCTAATGGCCGGCAACCTTGTCGCCCAAAGGTGGCCGTTTGGTGTCACGCCGAACCAGTCATTATGTGCCCGAGATGTCAGGCAGCCCATGGCGGGTTGAAGGCACCGATCTGGGCCATGATCGTCGCGACGTCGTCGCCGGCCCACTCCTCGCTGATCTTGCCGTCGGTGACCCGGTAGACGTCGTACGCGTTCCACCGGACCGGCTTGCCGTCGGCCGGCACCCCGAGCAGGCTTCCCTTGACGGTGGCGGTGACGACGAGCCGGACGAGAACCAGGTCGTTTTCGGCGATGATGTCCTGCTCGGCCGCGTACAGGTCCGGCAGCGCCCCGATGAACGACTCCAGCAGGCCGGCCAGATTCTCCGGGCCGGCGATGTCGCCGAGGCCCCCGCCATGCCAGACGACGTCGCCGGTCACGAAGTCGGCCGCCTTGGCCGGGTTGTGCTGGTTGAACACCTGGTCGATGTAGTCGCGCGCGAGCTTCTTGTTGGCTTCGAGTTGCTCGGTGGTAACGGCCATCGCCCCTCCTTCAAGTCTTTGCGTGATCAAGCAAACGATGTCGTGCTGAAAGCTATCAGGCCCTTATTTGCTGCGTCAAGCAAAGATTCTGGGTAGAGTCCGACCATGGAGCGAGCAGCGAAGGCACGGACGACTCCCCTCGACCGCGACGAGGAAGCCGCCTGGCGCGCGATCGCACGTGCCGTACTGGTGGTACCCAGGACGCTGGACGCCGACCTGCTCGCCGGCTGCGGCCTCAGCCTGGCCGAGTACATCGTGCTCGTGAACCTGTCCGAGGCGCCGGGCAATTCGATGAGGATGTACGAGCTGGCGGTGGAATCGACGCTGTCCCCGAGCGGCGTCACCCGGCTGATCGAGCGCATGGAGCGACAGGGACTGGTCGAGCGCGAGCAGGCCGCCGCGGACGCCCGGGGGATGACGGCGACGCTGACCGGCGCAGGCCTCGGACGGCTCCGTGACGCATATCCCCACGCGCTGGCCAGTGTGCGGACCAACGTCATCGACTACCTGGACGGGTTCGACCTAGCCGCGTTCGCCGAGGCCGTCGGCAAGTTCGCCACCGCGGAAACGGGATGCCATCCGCGACGGCTCGCCCGCCGCCGGCCCGTCAGCCGGGGGGCGTGATCGGCACAGGCGGGGTGAACCGGTCCGACCCGAACCGCTCGTACCATCGCAGGGCGTCGGGGTCGTCGACGGACGCGATGTTGGCCGCCTTCTCCAGCGGTGTCCCGCGCAGCAGCTTCTTGATCGGGACCTCGAGCTTCTTGCCGCTCAGGGTGTGCGGCACCGCGGGCGCCTCGACGATCTCGTCCGGGACGTGCCGGGGGGTCAGCCGGGTGCGCAAGGTGGTGACGATCTCCTGCTTCAGCTCGTCATCCAGCGCGTGCCCAGGGGCGGGGACGACGAACAGGCCTAGCCAGTAGCCATCGCCTGGTTGTTCGACGCCGATCACCAGCGTCTCGGAGATCTCCGGGATGGTCTCGAGCACGTCATAGAAGTCGCCGCTGCCGAGGCGCACGCCCTGCCGGTTGAGCGTCGAGTCCGAACGACCGTGCATGGAGACGCTGCCGTCGGAGTGCATCGTCACCCAGTCCCCGTGGCGCCACACGCCGGGCCAGGTGTCGAAGTAGGACTCTGTGTAGCGCTCTGCGTCCGGGTCCCTCCACAGGGATACCGGCATCGAGGGCAGCGGCTGGGTGACGACTAGGTCCCCGACAGTGTCGGTCACCGGGACGCCGTCCTCGTTCCACGCCGCGCAGTCCACCCCCGCCAGTCGGCCGCCGATGCGCCCCGCTCGCACCGGGGCGTACTCGTTGGAGCCGACGAACGAGCCGCTGATATCCGTCCCGCCGCTGGTCGAGTCGATCCGCAGGTCCGCGCTGACGTGCTCCATGACCCAGCGGTAGCCGTCCGCCGGCAGCGCCGACCCGCTGACCATGAGATGCCGTAGCCGGCTCAGGTCATGCTCCTGCCGGGGTGAGACCCCGGCGTTCGCCGAAGCGGTCACTACGGCGGCGCCCATAAGCATGACGTCCGCCCGGATGCGGGCCGCGACCTCCCAGACCGCGCCTTTCGGGTGGCTGGGACTTCCCTCGTACAGCACGATGCTCGCACCCTGGGTGAGCGCACCCAGTTGCATGTTCCACAACGCCCAGCCGGTGGACGAATAGGTGAACATACGCTCTCCGGCACGCAGTCCGCAGTACAGCCCGGACCATTTCGTGCCCTCCAGCGTGATGCCGCCCTGACCATGGACCAGGCCTTTGGGCAGCCCGGTGGTGCCCGAGCTGAACAGCACCCACAGCGGGTGGGAGAACTCGACCTGTTCGAAGACCAGCGGTTCGTCCTGGGCCAGCCCAGTGTGGGCTAGCACCGTGTCCCACGCTGTCGAGCCCTTCGGATGCGGGCGGTCGCTGAAGGCGTAGGGGACATGGACGAACCGCTCTAGCGCCGGGAGCTTGTCGCGCAGCTGCGCGACGACGTCGCTGCGGTCGACCACCTTGCCGTTCCAGTGGTACCCGTCCGCGGCAATCAGCACGCTCGGCTCGAGCTGCGCGAGACGCCCGATCGTGCCGTCTGCGCCGAAGTCCGGGGAGCAGCACGCCCACACCGCCCCGATGGCCGCAGCGGCGAGGCAGCCGATCACCGCGTGCTCGGTGTTCGGTAGGTAGGCAGCGATCCGGTCACCCGGGCGCACGCCGGCCCGGCGCAGCCAGGCCGCCGCCGCCACCGACCGGCGAAGGGCCGCACGGGTGATCTCGCGCGCCGGTCCGTCGCCCTCCTGGACGCACACCAGCGCCGTGGCGTCGTCGGTCCCGTGGCGCAGCGCGTGCTGGGCCCAGTTCAGCCGGGCGCCGCTGAACCAGCGGGCGTGCGGCATCGGATCGGCGGTGCGCACGGTCGTCCACGGCGTCGAGAACTCGACTCGTAGTAGTCGACGATGGAGCTCCAGAACCGGTCCAGGTCTTCCACCGACCAGGCCCACAGGGCGTCGTGGTCGGGGAAGGGGCGCCCTTCGCGAACTTCCAGCCAGTTCAGGTACTCGCGCAGCGCTGACCGGTCGATGCGGTCCGCGGTCGGGCTCCAGAGCGTGTCGGTCATCCGCGCCGCCGGACCGTGCGCGCGTCGACGGCGGCGGCTGCCAGCCGGGGTGCCATGGGTCGACTGTAGAGGTGCCTGGCGGCGATGTGCACCTATCCAGCGCCAGTTGATCGTGGGATGTCGGCCGAGCCGGGGCGGGTGAGCGCGAGCGGGTTAACCACCTTGTCGAACAGTTCCTCGCTGACGCCTTTGGCGAGGGCCGCCTGCTTGAGGGTCAGGTCGTGGTCGATGGCGTAGTAGGAGATGGCCGCCGCCTTGTCGTAGCCGATGACCGGGGACAGGGCCGTGACCATCATGACCGAGCGGTCGATGTTCTCCTTCAGCTTGGCCCGGTTGAGCTCGGTGCCCTCGATCATGAACGCGCGGAGGTGGTCGCACATGTCTGCCATGATCAGCGCCGAGTGCAGGTAGTTGCTGATCAGCACCGGGCGGAAGGCGTTCAGCTCGAAGTTGCCCTCGGCTCCCCCCATGATCACCGCCACGTCGGATGAGATTACCTGGATGGCCACCATCAGCATGGCCTCGGCCTGGGTCGGGTTGACCTTACCTGGCATGATCGAGGACCCTGGCTCGTTCTCGGGGAACAGCAGCTCACCGAGCCCGGTGCGCGGGCCGGAGCCCAGCCAGCGCAGGTCATTGGCGATCTTGAACAGGGTGACGGCCGCCGCCTTGAGCCCGGCGTGCGCGCGGACCATGCGGTCCAGGGTGCCCTGGGCGGTGAACTTGTTGGGCGCGGCCTGGAAGGGGGCGCCCGTCATCGAGGCGATCTGCGCCGCGACCTGCTCACCGAAGCCCGCCGGGGCGTCGAGCCCGGTGCCGACCGCGGTGCCGCCCATGGCCACCTTCAGCAGGCCGCCGGTGGCGTGCTCGACTTCGGCGATCGCGTCATCGAGGGCACTGGCGTAGCCGGACCACTCCTGGCCCACGGTCAGCGGGGTGGCGTCCTCCAGGTGCGTACGGCCGATCTTGACCACGTCAGCCCACCTTTCCGAGTTGCGCTCGACGGCGTCGCGGAGCCTGCGCAGCGCCGGGATCGTCTGGCCGGTCGCCATCTTGTGGGCGGCGATGTGCATCGCGGTGGGGAAGGTGTCGTTGCTGGACTGGCCCATGTTCACGTGGTCGTTGGGATGGACCGGCTGCTGCTGCGGGCAAGCAATCGGTCCAAGAGCTCACCGGCCCTCCGTCCCGCCGCATATGGGTCCATCGCCTGTATTGAATAGAGGAACGCGCCGTTCTGCCTGGCGGAATGAGCCGGTGCGTTCATGGCCAGCCACGCCCGGACTTGGGACCCGTTGCGCCACTCCGGTAGGCCTTCTGCCAGTAGCTGTTGCTGTGGTACGGCGAGGAACGGCACCAATACATCGAACTGTCGAGACGATGCGCTGGCCAGCTGAGCAGCCTCATCGAGCAGATCGCCAGTCGTCATCAGGTGGCGCACGGTTCGATGCAAAAATCCCATACTGTAGCCCCGGTCGAGCAGATGGGCGGCGACCGCCCCGGAGAGTCGTTCTGGAGACGCCTGCGGCTCCAACTTTAAACGGACTTTACCCCGCTTAGCAAACGGCCGCATGACGAGCTGCGGGTGCGGGCGCGGGGGCGCGGCAGCTCGAAGGGTCCTGGCGGAACGCTGGCGCCCGCGCGGAGGCCGCCGGGCAGCAGGTGAGCGGCAGGTCGTCCCGGTTCGATCTCAGGGAACGGCCGTGCTCCTGCAGAACACGGGGCCGTGACCGCCGCGGCGCTCACGGCGCTTCTGCCAGTTGGGTCACCCCCGCCGGGTCTGCTCGCGGCCAGGACACGCGGGCGAGTACGAGCAGGCTGGCCACGACGCCGGTGGCGCCGAGCACGATCAGCCGGGGGTCGGCCTCGTGGATCCCGAACACACCCCAGCAGAGCAGTTCGCCGAAGATGAGCAGCCAGGTGCCCCGGGAGACCCCGGCCGTGTCGCTGGACCGGTACACCGTCCACACCGACGGCGTGACCTGGAGCGCGAACGCGACGGCCAGGACCGAGCCCAGTCCCGTGCGGCCGGACACCGAGGCGGCGGTGAGCAGCACCACCGCCCATACCGAGGCGAGCACCAGGGGACGTTTCGGCATGCCGCCGCCGCGTCGGGCCAGCACGACCGCGAGGTACCCCGACAAGAGGGTCGCGGAGATGGCTGGTACCGGCGCGGTCCAGAAGCCTGACAGCGCGAAGTAGACCAGCCAGGCGGCGTTGTTCACGCTCGTCAGTGCCGCCCATGACCACGACACCCCGGCCGTGGTGCCGGCCCGGCGGACCCGGGCCAGCTGCGGCAGGAACTGCGGTACCGCGAGGAACGCTGCCGCCAGCGGAAGCAGCGCGAACACCGTCTGCATCGGCGCTTTCTCCATGATTCTGCCCGGCGAAGGCCTTCAGCGAAAACGTTACGTCGTTCGGCGGAACAAATGCTTGCAACTTTTGCTGTGTGGCGCCGACCTTCGGCAATAATCTGTCGGTGTGGACTCCGTAGACCGAGCGATCCTTGCTGAGCTGCAAGCCGACGGCCGGCTGACGGTCACCGAGCTCGCCGACAGGGTGCGGCTCACACCCGGCCCTTGCCACCGGCGGCTGCGTGAACTCGAGCGCAGCGGTGTCATCACCGGCTACCGGGCGCTGGTGGACCCCGCCGCCGTCGGGATGGGATTCGAGGCCCTCGTGCAGATCACCCTGGAACGCGGCGACGCCAGCACCGTCACCGCCTTCGAAACCGCCGTAGCCGCGCTGCCCCAGGTCCGGCACGCAGAGCGTCTCTTCGGCGACCCCGACTACCTCCTGCGGGTCGCCGCGCGGGACCTCGACCATTTCGCGGCACTGCGGGACCAGAAACTGGCCACACTGCCAGGCATCCACCGCCTCACCTCAACCATCGTGATGAAACGCATCGTCGACAACCGGCCCCTCCCCCTCGCAACCCCGAGGTAGCTAACAACTCGCCGCCGCAGCCGCACCAGCGATCACGTCAGCCCCAAAGCACACTCACAGGTACGTGTGGCAGACCGGCCAGCGGGTCGGCGAGGTCTAAACACGCGCACCGCGCCGGCAGCGTGGGACAGAAGGTTCCATCTGTATGGTTCGAAGCGGCACAGCCAACGACGCGACAGCTATGCTGAACGGCGGCTACCTACCGTTTACAAGAAGCCTGGCCTGGCGGTGTGAGTGCGCTGCCGCACGGATGCCAATCAGCTGACCGCGAGACCGGCGGGCTCGGCCGGTTGCCGTGGCCCTGTCCGATAGCGGCCTGCTCGGGTCCCGCGCTGAACCTGACGGAGGACGCCTGTCCCAGCGTGAGGATGAATGCTCACTCGTGCCGTCGAGGCGGACCTTCGCGGCCGGGTTCGTAGTTGGCTTGTAAGTGCTTAGGGGGTGCGCTAGCGTCTTCCGCTGCTCTTGAGCTTGCTTGGCCAGGGCTGCGCCATTCCGCCGCCCGATAGGGTGGGTGCCGTGGACAGCTACGCTCTGGGTGATTTCTCGGTCTCTCGCATCGGCTTCGGCGCCATGCAGCTGCCCGGCCCGGGCGTCTGGGGGCCGCCGCGTGACCGCGGCGAGGCGCTGGAGGTGCTGCGCCGCGCGGTCGAGCTCGGCGTGGACCACATTGACACCGCGCAGTACTACGGGCCCGACGTCGCCAACGAGCTCATCCGCGAGGCGCTACACCCCTACCCGGACAACCTCGCACTGGTCAGCAAGGTCGGCGCACGCCGTGATCAGACCGGGGGATGGCTACCCTACAACCAGCCTGATCAGCTGCGCAGCGGCATCGAGGACAACCTGCGCAGCCTCGGCATGGAGCAGCTGGCCGCCGTGAACCTGCGGCTGACGGGCGACGAGCCAGACCAGCAGTTCGACGATCAGCTCACTGCCATGATCCAGGCCCGCGAGGATGGCCTGATCGGCGGCGTCGGGCTGAGCAACGTCACCCTCGAGCGGCTGCGCCACGCGCTGGAGCGCACCCCGATCGTGTGCGTGCAGAATCCGCTGAACCTAGCCGACCGCTCCTCGATGCCCGTCCTGCGGGAATGCGCCACACGGGGAATAGCGTTCGTGCCGTTCTTCCCGCTGGGCTCGGCCTTCGCACAGGACAACCAGGTGCTGGGCAATCCGGAGGTCCGGGCAATCGCCGAGCGGCTCGGTGCTACTCCGGCCCAGATCGCGCTCGCCTGGACCCTGGGCCTGGCGCCCAACGTCCTGCTGATACCCGGCACCTCCTCGGTGGCGCACCTGGAAGAGAATCTCGCCGTCGGCGACGTCACGCTCGACGAGCAGGCGCAGCGGCGGCTCGCCGCAGCCCAGGGATAAGCAGCCCGTGAGGCACTCCCGGCCACGTCCGGGCTCGACGAGGGCGTCGCCCCGGCGGCAGTCGCTGCGCTGTGGGCGTCGCCTGCCATCGGCTCTCGACCGAAACGTACCGGTGAGTTTCGACGGATCGAGCCGTCAGAGTAGGCAGCATCCCGCTCAACCGGAGGAGTATGCATGCGCAAGGTGGTGTTGTACGAGCTGTTGTCCCTCGATGGCGTAGCCGAGCACCCGGACAAGTTCGTCATCGACTGGGATGAGGCGATGGATGCCAACCTCGCCGCTGTCATCGCCACCCAGGACGCGGTCATTCTCGGCCGTCGCAGTTATGCCGAGTGGTCTGAGTTTTGGCCAGGCAGCGAGATCGAGCCGTTCGCCACGTTCATTAACGACGTCGCAAAGTACGTCGCATCTTCCACACCGCTGGGGCGGCAGTGGCACAATGCGACAGCGATCGAAGGCGGGTTGGTCCAGTTCGTACAGAACCTCAAGAATTCGTCCGGCGGTGACATTGGCGTCCACGCCAGCATCTCGGTCGCCCAAGCGCTGCTCGCAGCGGACGCCATCGACGAAGTACGGCTCGTCGTCGCACCGGCGATCGCTGGCCGTGGGCGACGGCTCTTCGGCGGACTGCCGCCGATTCGCCTCGAATCGCTCCGTAGCGCGACGTCGCCCAGGGGTTACCTGCTTGCCGACTATCGCATCTCGCGGTGACTCGGCTCGCCCGGCGCTCACAAGCAGGCCATTCGCCGGCTCAAACTCGATCTCAGGCGGCGTCGGCTCTCCCCTGCGGCCGCCGCCGGCGTTCTTCCAGCAATTCTCGAGGTAGTTGCAGGCCAGGCACCTGGGCGAGTAGCCGTCCGACCCACTGCGCTACCGAATTTGGCCTTACCTGGATCAAGGCAACTCCGCCGCGCGGCGCCTGCAGATCCCGGATTCCAGCTAAAGCCGTCAGTCAGTTCCTCACACGACCGAGCGCCCTCAGGCGGCAAGGAGCGGATGAGCCTTCGCCTGCGCATAAAGTGGCTCGGGAGCCAAGTCGATGCCATCCGGCCACACGATGGTTCCTGCCTCTGCATCGACCGTAACCTGGGCGAAGTAGGCGGGGTCGTTCAGCGGCGCGAGAACGCCCGTCCAACGTTCGGCCGAGAAGTCGACGTCCCCGGCTGTACCGTCGCTGAACAGGAGACGGAGCACGCGGTCACCGACCACGGCGACGCCCACGACGGCTGGCAAGTAGTTCTCGCTCATGTTCTCAATGCTACGCCAGCGGCTCGATACCGAGCAGGGGCTCATTCCGACGGGCCCGTTCCCAGTTCGCCATGATCTCCTCCTGCCGGAGGACCGCCCATTCCCGGACGAACTGCAGGGCCCGAGATTCGAGGCTGCCAGCGAGCACCTCCCCGGCCGCCGAGACTGAGACGCGCCGCCCACCATGATGGGCATGGAAATGGGGCACCGGATGATCGCGCTCGTTCCAGTACATGTAGATCACGACCCCCGTAGAACGCGCTGATACGCGGCATGATTCGGCAGTAACCGATTCATCGATTGAGAGACGTACCCGCCGAGACCCAAGGTTTAAGCTCTTCAAATGCGTGTGTCCGCTCGCGGGGGGAGTGTCCGTGACACTCGGAGTATTCAGCGCCCGGAGTTCTCGCTGGACGCTCGCACATCCCACCGCCGGTGCCACTCGGTAAGAACGTTGCACTTACTCCGTGCCTCCAGTCGGCGATCGCCGCGATACCACACGTCATCGCACTGACAGCACTCACTGCGCTGGGACTATCCGGAGTGCCGTTCCACGAAACGTTCCACGCGGATGACAGGCAATGGTCCGTGAACGTAACCGAAAGTAGTAGCCGGAACCCGCCGCAGCGGCACCTCCACTATGGCCGAATAGGACAGGACATCGTTTAGATCCATTGCGTTGCCGAATTGGGTCTTATCTGGATCAAGGCGGCGCCTGCGGCGCCGCTGGCCCGGCGTCAGCGGCGGGCTCAGCCTTGGGAGGCCGGCCCCGCCGCACGCCGGGCCACACTGGTTGCGACCCTGGATCAGAACGGTTTCCGGCATCATGCAAGGGTTCAGAGCCGTCTTCCCCGCTCTCGATTGTCCAGCTCGCGGTCAGCGCGTCTAGGGCGGCCCTGCGGGCCGTCGCACGCGATCGGCTACGCCGACCCTAGACACGGCGGCCACTCACCAGGGATTCGGCGGCTACGAGGAAGAAGGGGGGAAAGCAGCAGCCTTGATCAGGCGGCGGAGATCCTGGACCGAAGCGGCGCCGATGACACGCCCGGCGATCTTGCCGTCCGGGGCGATCACGAGCGTGCTGGGGAGGGCGCTGACGGGAATGACCTGGTTGAATTCCGCCGCGACAAGGTCACCTGGGTCATTCAGGCTTGGGTAGGCAATCCCGTAGTACGGCATGTAGGCCTTCGCGCTGGCCTGTTGTCCTCCACGTCGACACCGACGAACTGGACGCCCGATCGCTTGAGCTGCTGTGCAGCAACCGCCAGGGCAGGTGATTCCTCCCGGCAGACCGTGCATCATGATCCCCAGAAGTTCAGCACGATCACGTGGCCATGATCCGCGGCAAGACGCAGCTCCTGGCCTGTGAGCGTCCGGCCAGATACCGCTGGCATCAGCGGCCGTTGCCCTGAAGGAAAGATCGTCGTGCCAACCACGTTCGATGTGTTAACCGGCGAAGAACGCACCAGCGAGCAGCCCGCGATCATCAGGAGGACCGCTGCGCCAGCCGTACGGATGGTGGCCCGTTTCCCTGCCGCCGTCACCGACCCGCTCAGGGACACACCCGAACGCTACAAGTCGTAGTAGATCGATGCAAGGGTGTCTCTCGGTGGCCGGGGGGTAGATCGGACGAAGGTTTTCACAGTTGGGCCTTCAGTTCGCCGATCTTGCCGATGTGCTCACGGAGCTGGGTGTAGGCGGGGCGCTCGCGGATGCGGTTCAGCGCCCAGCGGACGCCTTCGGCGCGGTTGGGGACGATCCCGGCGGTGATCAGGGCGTCGAGGACCTCAACGTCGCTGGGGTCGAGCCGTGCCATCACGGGGGTGAGGTTGCGGCGCGGGGCCTCGTGGTCCAGCGGGCCGATCGACATCGAGATGACGGGATGCTTGCGCTCCCCAGGCTGCGAGGGGAGCGTGAATTGTAGGCGCCCGATGAAGGGCATCGCCCGGGCGATCGTCTTGCGCAGGTCCTCGATGGCCGCGCTGTGCGCCTTCTCAAATGCGTGAAGTGTCTCTTCCGGGTCTTCGCCTGCAGGGGTGAGGATCACCCGGACCATCGACTGGCCGGGCTCGATCACGGGCTCGTCGCCGTACTGCAGCACCTCGACTTTCTGCACGGTCCCTTCGCCGCACCGCCTGTTCAGCTCTTCTTTGGCCCCGCGCTCGAGGCGTTCTTTTTCTTCCTGCTCCATGATCAGCTCCTTGATTTCCTGAGCAATCAGGGTAACTCCATATACTCGTGCAATCAACGGATTTTGCGACATGGTGAGACAGCACAGCCCACCTCCCGATGACTGGCTCTGCTGAACAGCGGCCCTCAGCCGTAGTCCGATGCCTTGCCCCGTCTGATGTCGCGGCTGGTGGTCCGGGCTGCAGTTCACACCTCGGTGCTAATGCCGTTGGGGCTTGGGAGCCACGCTGGGAGCCGCACGGACGAACGACCCTGCGATTCTGCGGACACGCCCGGACATCGGCGAGTACGCAGCCGAGGCCACGGATTGATCCGAACGGCACCGGACGTCTGTACGGGCATCGACGGATTAGAAGGTCTTCAGGACGGGCCGTGCAAGAGTGCTGGCTGGACTCAGGTCCGGGGATGGCCCGCTGAGTGTACGTATCCGCCCCTCCAGCCTAATGGCGTGACTGTGACCCCAGGACAACGAGCACGGGTGAAAAGTGTCTGGTGAACGTACCCTTCTGATCGCGGGATATGCGCGGGATGATCTTGCTTGGCGAGCCATCCCCGTGGTGCCGACGAAGCAGGTAGCGGCGGTGCCAAGTCGTGAACCACGGACGCTCTTGAAAACCGCTGGCAGTGCTCGCAGCGCAGGGATTATCCAGAGCGCCGTTCCACAACCGTTCCACGCCGACGGCAGGCAATGCCACCTTCGGCTTCGACCAGCTGAGGGGGCTACCGGCCGGTACTCGGCTGGGGAGATTCCATCTTCTCTGCTCTCGATCGTGATCTGCGGTTGCTCGGTCTGCTTCGAAGTCCGTCGTGCAGTACGGCAAGTACCGCACGCGGATCCGGAGGCTCACCGAGCTGGGGTCCGAGGGCCATTATCACCCCGGACATCAAGGCCATAAGCTCCGCCGTTCCGATGTCGGTCCGCACCGCCCCGCTTCGCTGGCCCCGACGCAAGAGATGACCGATTTCACTGCGGAGTTCGTGGCTCGTCGCCGTGACGACAGGCCCCACATCCACTCCGGAATTGGCCAGAGCGTCCATGAGATCGCGCTTGGCGGCGACCTCGGTGACCAGATAGTCCACGAATTCGAGGAGAGCTGCGCCAGGCTCGGGAGAGTCGCGCAGGACCCGAGCGTCGTCGACCAGCTGCTGCAGCCGGTGCTGGACCACTGCCTCGATCAGAGACTCCTTCGTCGGGAAGTTGCGATAGAGCGTCCCCGGGCCCACGGCGGCCCGGCGGGCAATTTCATCCAGAGGGACGGAGACTCCCTCGGTGGCGAAGGCGGCGGTCGCGACCTCGATGAGCCGGTCATGGTTCCGGCGGGCGTCGGCTCGCATAGGTCTCTGCGTCAGGAACTTCTCCTATCGAGGGTTGACAAACGGGGCGCTATCTCCGGTAATATACGGGGCGTAGTCTCCGATTATAGCCCGGCGACTCGCCATACCGAGGTAGGAGCGCCCCGTGCAGACCGCCCGCAACCCACGGTCGGGACCGTCGAGCGGTTGCTCCAGGCTCCTGTCAGCCCGACGCCCGGAGACACGACGGACTTGTACGGCGATCGGGTGATCCTGACCGAGCGCTACCGGCCGGGTAAGGCCCGGTTCAGCGGCAAACGGAACGGAGACGGCGATGGACCTTGACGACATGAAGCGGATGGCCCAGACGATGGCGGAGAACGGGGTCCACCCCGGGCTCGTCACCGACGACTTCGAATACACCATTGAGGCGCACCCCTCGAGCCACCCCGGGGCCGGCCGGCCCCATTCGGCCAGCGAGATCCTTTCCGGGCTCGTGCGCGCCAACGAGGTGTTCCGGTACCCCGACGAGTACGGGCCGGGAGACGGGTTCAAGACCATCATCCGCTCCATGACGGCGGAAGACGACCGGGTGGTGGTGGAGACGGAAACTCACGCTGTCCCCCGGGCCAATCCAGCCGGCCGGTACACCAACTACATCGTGGCCATCTACGTGTTCCGGGACGGCAAGGTAGCGCGGGCCCGGATCTACGAGGACACGGCCTTCTGGCAGGCGTTCCAGCGTGGTGATCCCGAGGTGATGGCCAAGATCAACACCGCCGTGGAGTCATAGTTTCCGGCACTTCCTGCACCCGAGATTTTCAGACGTTCACGGCCGCCATACAGCGCCGACCGCACACCACCACACCATTTCAGCGGATGTCGAGAGGCAAATACCTCTGACCTAGGAGAGATCTTCACGTTTGGCTCTGACCTGGGCGAATACGGCCAAGTTCCGGGTCCACCTACAGGTTAAGCGCGGCCAGCCCACACGCCGGAGACCCCGTACGCAATTGCGGGACGTCTCCGCGGAAACGCCAGGTACGCCTGCCCTGGTCCTAGCCCGCGACAGCTGCGCGGCGGCCCCAGGTCCAAACGTGAACACGGACCCCGGCTGACACGAAACGTGAAGACCTCTGGGAGCCGGTGAGCGGGATCGAACCGCTGGCCTGCCGTTTACAAGAAGTACGGCCCCGAGCACCGTGCGCACTAGCTGCACCAATGGCGCACGTCATGGCACTGACTGCACTCGCTGCGCTGGGATTATCCAGAGCGCCGTTCCACAAACCGTTCCACGCGGACGGCAGGCGATGGTCCATGACCGTAACCGAGCGTAGTGACCGGAACGCCGCAGTGGCCGCCCAACTTGACGACATGGTCCCCGAAGTGACGCCTGGCTTTGTGTCAGTGGTGTGGTGGCGGGCCGAGGATCTGCATGCCATGCAGGGTTGCGGCGTGGCCGAGCGCGGGCTGGTCGAGTCGTGCGGGGTCGGGCAGGCGTCGTTCTGTGGCGGGCCTGCCTGCGGCTGCGGCGAAGTGCTCGAATCCGGATGGGGTGGTGATCTGCAGGGCGTGCAGTGGCTCGCGGTTGCCTACGAGGAAGGTGTGGGGTTCTCCTGCCGGAAGGAGGACGAAGTCGCCGGCCGCTGCGGGTAGCTGCTCGCCTTTGCAGCGGAACTCGGCTGTGCCGGACAGGATGTAGAAGATCTCGTCCTCGTGTAGGTGGCGGTGCAGGGGCGGGGCGAATCCGGCGGGGTGGACGAATTCGGCGATGGTGAGCCGACCGTGGGTCTGTTCTCCGGTGGCCTTCCAGGTGACCAGGTTGCCGAGGAACCACAGGTCCTGCCCGTCACCGGCTGCCAGCAGGTAGGGCGTGCCGGCCGCGGGGAGCCGGTGGGAGCTGTGTGCCGGTGGCCGCATACTGGCGGTGGTCGTTGCTGTTGCCGGGGCCTGGCTGTTGGCACTGTTCATCGAGTTTCCTTCGGTAACGCAAGACGGCGAGCATGCCGGGATGCTTCCGAGCCGTTGGCGAGGAGCCTGGTCATCTTGGTGACTGGTATTACGAGGACGATGCGGGCTGCCGCTGCGGGGGCATCACCCGGAAGTGCGGTCGCAGGGTTCAGCTGGCCGCGGCCATGACTGGCCGGGGCGAGCCTGACTCGGCGTTGATCAGCGCCGCGATGGCCGGGTAGCGGCGCATCCTGTCCAGGCAGCGACTGCGGGTCGGGCCGATGCTGCCGATGGGTATGCCCAGCCTGATGCTGATCTCGGCGTATGGCACCGGCGGGTCCGCGACGAGCATGGCGATCAGCCGCTGGCCTTCCAACGGCAGATGAGTGAACGCCTCGCGCAGCGCCGCCTGGCGCTCGGCCGCGAGCAGTTCCTGCTCGACCGCTTCGGCCTGCCCGTCCGGTATGGTCTCGGCGTCGAGCGCGCAGACAACCGCGTTCGGTCCGCGTGCCGCGCCCACGACGCGCCAGCACTCCCGCCGGGTGGTGGTGGCGAGCCACCCGGGCAGCGCGGCTGGATCGCGGATCTTGTCCAGCTGGTCCACCAGGCACATCCAGACGCTCTGGCCGACATCGTCGGCGTCGGCACGGCCGAGCCGGAACCTGCGGCAGATCGACCAGATCAATGGGGCGTACCGCTCGACGAGCGCGTCCCACGCCTGTTTGTCGCCGCCTTTGGCGCAGGCTACCAAGCCGGCGACTACCGAGTCATCACACGCCTGCCCGGCGTCCTTTTGCGCGGGTACCCAGGAAGCACGGGCGGTCGCAGCGGTCATGATCTGGTTCTCCTCAGCAATTACTGGCCGATATGAAGGCCGGGCCGTCCGGACCCGGGCTGACTGATGCCCGGCAAGGCCGACGTTAGGAATTTCCGCCGCTCGCCGGATCGGGCCGCGCCCTGAATTACGGGCGGGCCACCCCGGAAAGGCGGTCAGGGTTTGCCCTGATGCCAGGGGCTGGGCTCGGTGCCAGACTGGATGCATGCAGCCATCTGCGGCGATCTTGATCGTGGACGACCACGACGGATTCCGGGCATTTGCTCGGGGCATGCTGGAGGCCGCCGGCTTCACGGTCGCCGAGGCGGCCACCGGCGCGGAAGCCACCGAGGCGGCCCGGACCGTGCGGCCCGGCCTGGTGCTGCTCGATATCCAGCTGCCGGACACCGACGGCTTCGAGGTGGCCAGGCGGCTGGCCGCCGCCCCGGCCGGGGGCCCGGCGCCGGTCGTGGTGCTGACCTCGACCCGCGAGGCGCGCGACTACGGCGGCCAGATCGCGGCCAGCCCGGCCGCCGGGTTCCTGCCGAAAGACCAGCTCTCCGGCGCGGCGCTGCGCCGGTTCCTGGACCTGGACCAGTCATGAGCCGGCGACTGCGCGCGGCCCTGATCGCGGGCGCGGCCACCACGATGATCTGCTTCGTCTGGAGTAGCCGGCCGTGGCCGGCGCCGGACCTGCCTTTCCTTATCAGCACCGCGATCATCGCGCTGTCGTTCCTCGCCGCCGGGATCGCGGCCTGGCAGCGCTGGCCAGCCAGCCGCCTGGGCCTGCTGTTCACGATCGTCGGCTATGCCTACCTGCTGCCCCCCACCCTGAGCAACCTGCCGAACCCGCTCGCGTTCACGATCGGGAACCTGACCGCGACGGTCAGCGGTGCAGCGCTGGCCCATCTGGCGCTGGCCTGGCCCAGCGGACGGCTTCGCTCCCGGTTCGAGCGGTGGGTGGTCATCGCCGAGTACGCCTGGAACCTCGTCCCCGCCATGGCCACCATGTTGTTCTGGAATCCCGCTTTCAGCGGCTGCAACGCCAGCTGCCCAGCCAACCTGTTGCTCGTCAGCAGTTCCCGGCCGGTATATGACGCGATCAACGCGGCGAGCATCCCGGTGTCGCTTGTGCTCACCGGTACCGTGCTGGTTCTGATCATCCGGCACTGGCGGTCTGCCCGCGGGTGGTCACGGCGGGCCATGACGCCGCTGCTGTGGATCAGCGTCGCGGTCATCGCCGTATCGGTGGCCCAGGACGTGACGGGCAACCTGAACCTGGCCATTGCTAATTCCGTCTTCCTGGGCGGTATCGCCCCTCTCGTCCTCCTCGCGGGCCCGGCGCTGGTCGTGGCCGACACGGTGCGGGCGCGGTCGGCGCGGGGTGCGATCGGCGCCGCGGTCGTCGACCTGGAACCGGGAGCGCCGCCGGGCCGGCTCCGCGACGCGCTGGCCCGGGCGCTGGGTGACTCGACGCTGCAGCTGGCGTTCCGGTTGCCGGACGGGTCCGGCTACCTGGATACCTCCGGTCAGGCGGTCGGGGTGGCCCGGCCGGGTCCGGGCCGGGCGGTGACCCCGGTAGCCGACGCGGACGGCGCCGTGCTGGTGCACGACGCAGGGCTTGAGCACGAGCCGCAGCTGGTCCGGCTGACGGCTGCCGCGGCCAGCATGGCGCTGGAGCATTCCCGGCTGCAGGCCGAGGTGCAGGCCCAGCTCGAGCAGGTCCGGGCCTCCCGGACCCGGATCGTGGAGGCCGGTGATGCCGAACGGCGCCGGCTGGAACGCGATCTGCACGATGGCGCGCAGCAGCGGCTGGTGACCTTGAGCCTGGCCCTGGGGATGGCCCGCGACCGCGCGGCGGGGGCGGACCCGGAGCTGGGGGCGCTGATCGAGTCGGCCAGGAAGGAGGCGAAGGAAGCGCTGACCGAGCTGCGGGAGCTGGCCCGCGGGATCCATCCCGCGGTGCTGACCGAGACCGGGCTGGCCGGAGCGATCCAGGCGCTGGCCGAGCGCTCGCCGGTGGCCACCACGATCTCCGCGGTGCCGGACGGGCGGTTCCCGGCGGCGATCGAGGCCACCGCGTACTTCGTCGTCTGTGAGGCGCTGGCCAACGTGGCCAGCATGCCCGGGCCGGGGGCGCCGAGGTGACGATCCGCAAGCGGCCCGGCCGGCTCGTGGTCGAGGTCAGCGACGACGGGGCCGGGGGTGCCCGGCCTCAGGCGGGATCGGGGTTGCGGGGGCTGGCCGACCGGGTGGCATCGGCCGGCGGCGTGCTGCGGGTCGACAGCCCGCCCGGATGCGGGACCCGGCTGGAAGCGGACCTTCCATGCCCGTGACCCGGGGACCGGTGACGCTTGCGTCGGCTCGGCCGCCCAGGCCCAGCCGCCGCTGCGCGTGGTCATCGCCGAGGACACGGTGCTGCTGCGCGAGGGCCTGCGCCGGGTGCTGACCGACGCCGGCCTGGAGGTGGCCGGCGCGGCCGGGGACGCGGATCAGCTGCTTTCGCTAGTGGAGGCGTTGCGTCCGGAGGTGGTGCTCGCGGACATCCGGATGCCGCCCACCCAGACCACCGAGGGCCTGCAAGCCGCGCTGGAGATCCGCCGCCGGTGGCCCGGCACGGCCGTGATCGTGATGTCCCAGCACGTCGAGACTGAGCACCTGTTCGAGCTGCTGGCCGACGACCCGCGCGGCATCGGCTACGTGCTCAAGGAGCGGGTGGCCGACATCGGGCAGTTCACCGACGCGATCCGGCGGGTAGCGGCGGGCGAGTCGGTGATCGACCCGCAGGTGGTGTCCCGGCTGGTCGCCCGGCCGCGGCGGGACAGCCCGCTGGACACGCTCACCGAGCGCGAGCTGGCCGTGCTGGCCCTGATGGCCGAGGGCCGGTCCAACCACGCGATCGCGGGCCAGCTGTACATGTCACCCAAGACCGTCGAGACGCACATCGGGAGCCTGTTCGCCAAGCTCGGCCTGCTGCCCGCGGCGGAAGACCACCGCCGGGTCCTGGCGGTGACCTACCTGCGCCGGTAGGCACTCGTTGACGTATCGGGCAACCCGGCGCCTCCCGGATCGCAGTGGCGCCGCTAAAAATCCAGATCTGCACCAGCGCGGCACTAATCCACATGAATCCGGCGTCCGGGCCGGACGGCGACTCTTGGGTGCCGCATATCGACTCCGCCGCCACCGTCCGTGACGGCAATCGGAGTGCTGCCAGACAGCCCCGGCCAGTAATATTCGTTCCACGAACCGAGACACACAGAGGGTACTTACCCCCTCTGACCTGGAGCCGGTGAGCGGATTCGAACCGCTGGCCTGCCGTTTACAAGAAGACCGGCCTGGCGCTCCGGATGCGCTAGCTGCAGCGATGACTTGGGCTATTGCACCGACGGCACTCATGACGCTGGGATTATCCGGCGAACCGGTCCACGAACCGGTCCACGCGGGCGGCGAGAAATG
>Ga0302235_10000998_pt1 | contig 21474 bp, 16 predicted proteins | sample II_Palsa_N3_3_FD_193577 | JGI IMG/M metagenome (GOLD analysis project Ga0302235, IMG submission 193577) | Peat permafrost microbial communities from Stordalen Mire near Abisko, Sweden - II_Palsa_N3_3 | ecosystem: Environmental > Terrestrial > Soil > Palsa > Peat permafrost | place: Sweden...
CCGGTGCCCTGGCCCGGGTCGGCGCCGCCCTGGCCGTCGTCGGTCACGGTGATCGTCAGCATCCCGTCGTGCTGCCTGATGTCGATCCAGGCCTGGCTGGCCTTGGCGTGCTTGGATACGTTGGCGACCAGCTCGTTCACCGCGAAGTAGGCAGCGGACTCGATTGACGCGAACGGGCGGGCCTGCTGCCCGAGGTCGCTGGTCAGGTGGATGCGCAGCGCGGTGTCCAGGGCCAGGGCCCTGATCGCGTCAGCGAGGCCGCGGTCGGCGAGCACCGGCGGGTGGATGCCGCGGACCAGGTTACGCAGCTCCTGCAGCGCTTTGGCGGAGCTGTCCCGCGCCTCGATCAGCAGCGCCCTGGCCGCCTTGGGGTCCTCGTCGATCAGCTGACCAGCGGCGTCCAGCGTCATGCCCATCGCGACCAGCCTGGCCTGGGCGCCGTCGTGCAGGTCCCGCTCGATCCTGCGGATCTCCGCAGCGCCGGAGTCGAGGGTCTCGGTGCGGGTCTGCGACAGGTGCTCTACCCGTCGTTCCAGTTCCGCACTGCCCGTGGGGGCCAGCATCGACCTGGCCAGCAGGCCGTACGCCGATGCCGATGAGGGCGGCTGGCCACAGAACCAGCAGCAGGCCCAGCCAGGAGCCCACCGATAGCCACAGCGTGTCCCGCCAGGTGGCCGGGTCCCTCCTGGCCGGGGTCCCGTGCCGGTACGGATCGGCGATGGGGACGCCGCACCAGTCACCGGCCAGCCGCCTGGTCAGGCCGGCCAGCCCGCGGGTGCCCTCCGCCAGGCCGGGGCTCAGCGCCGCGGCTAGCACGACGACGCAGGTCAGGGGCACCACGATGAGCAGGGTACGCAGCAGGTTCTGGTCGAGATACGGGCCGCCGGCCGACCTCTTCGCGACCACGAACAGCACGAGGATCAGGGCGATTCCAGCGGGGTTCAGCAGGCCGAGCGCCAGCCCTCGGGCCGCGGCCCTGCCCCCATTCCTGAATGCTCCCACGATCGTGCCTCCTCCGGCGGACTCATCCGTTTCAGTCTGCCTGGACAGCGGCCGGGCCGGCAGTGAGGCTAGCCACCCGGTTCAGCGGGTGTACCTACGTCTACCCGTAGCTGCCGGTCAGCCCATGCCGCATTGCCGGACCTAGGTTCTTACCCAGACACGCGGACCTCGTACCAGAGGCCGCCGCTCAGGTCGAGGTTGTTGCCGCGCGCTTGGCGCGGGCCGCTGTCGCCGATATAGGTGTACAGCGGATGACCGTCGTAGGTCGCCTGGACCGCGCCGCCAGGCCTTTTGATGGTACCGAGCGGGCCCGTGACGCCCGGCCCGGCGTGGGGGCTGCCGGTGACCGGAGGCCAGTAGACGGCACACGACCCGGTGCACGCGGAGGCCGTCGGGGTGTCAGGGGCGAACCAGTACAGCGTACGGCCATGACCGTTGGTGAGCACAGTGACGCCGCCGATCGTCCCGGTTTCCAAGGTGGCCCCGGCGCCCGCAACGGCCGCAGGCGCACCGGCCGCGCTGGCCAGCGCGACGCCGAATAGGACCAGGGCGAGCACCGAGGTGGCACCGACCGCGGCGGTCACCATCGACGCGGCGGCCTGCGCCCCCGCCCGCATCCGGGCGCCCGGACCGGCCGGACCCGGCGCCCTGGTGGCCTGGCGCACGGCCCCTGTGGCCAGCGCGGCCAGGGCCAGCGTCGCGAAGGCGGCCACCTCGATCAGCCCGGCGGCGATCCCCGCCCTCGTCCGGACCTCCTTGAACCCGAACAACCCGGTCCAGACCGCCAGCAGGTAGCAGCCGAGCGTGGACAGCGCGAAGGCCGCACCCGCGGCAGCGGCCAGCCGGCTGTATGTCACCAGCGCCCCTGCCACCAGAACGAACCCCACGATGACCTGCAGGAGGAACAGCCAGCCAATCGTCGGGATCGACCGGTATCCGGTCAGGTACAGAGCCAGGTGTATACAGGCGGACACGGCAAGCAGGACCGCTCCCGCGACCCGCAGCCCCAGCTGCCGCCGGCCGGGCGGCTTGCTCTTGCGATGTCTGCCCACAATCATTACGTTCCTCCCGTAACAAAACACGTCCACCCCGGCCAGCGGGTTCAACCTCGACCTGTGCCTGCGGGCCGAGGCCTGGCCAGGGTGGGCTGATCGGGGCGGTGCTGCGGACGGGACCAAGGTTCAGCCCGCGTTGGTGACCCGGCGTCGCGTGCTGCTGGTGATTTAGTGCGGGGGTCCGGCGGTCATCCCGGCGGTGGCGGCCGGGCAGCTCACCGGCCTGCCCGGCCGCCGGCCGGGCAGGCGGCGAAGGATAATGATCCAGATTGCGCCGTTCGCGGAAGGGGAGATGCTGGACCATGACCAGCGGCCAGACATTCACGTCCCGGCTGAAGGGCCGTCCTCTGCTTGATAGCGAGGGCATGGCCATCGGCCGGATCCGCGACGTCGTGATCCTGCCCGGCCCCGGCAAGGAACCGCCCCGCGCGCTGGGCCTGGTCGTGTTGTTGCAGCGGCGCCGCATCTTCGTCAACCTCGGGCAGATCGCGGAGATCTCCGTCGACGGCGCCCATCTGCGCGGCGGTACCGTCGACCTGGACCGCTTCACGCGGCGGACCGGCGAGTTCCTGGCGTCCGAGCTGTACGGGAAACACACCGACGACGGTACTATCGTCGACGTCGCCATCTGCCCCAGCGAGCAGCAGCGGGTCGGCTGGGAGGTCTGTGCTCTCGCCGTCTCGCGCGGCCTGAGCCTGCTGCACCGCGGCCCGGAGATCGTGCCCTGGGACCGGCACCCAGCGCTGTTCAAGACCGACCCGGTGGCCGAGCAGCTGGCTGAGCTGCGGGAGCTGCCGCCGGCCGACCTCGCCACTGCCGTCGAGGGCCTGCCGCCCAGCCGGCGCGACCAGGTCGCGGCCGCGCTGGACGATGAGGAACTGGCCGACCTGCTGGAGGAGATGCCCGAGCAGGACCAGGTCCGGCTGCTGGCCAGCCTTGACCTCGAGCGCAGCGCCGACGTGGTGGAGGAGATGCAGCCGGACGACGCCGCGGACCTGCTCGCCGAGATGCCCGCCGAGCACCGCGAACGGCTGCTGACCGCGATGAAGTCCGTCCAGGCCGACGACCTGCGGCGGCTGCTGCGGTACGGCCCGAAGACGGCGGGTGGCCTGATGACCTCGCAGCCGCTCATCGTGACCCCGGACACGTCGGTGGCCGAGATACTGGCCCGGATCAGGAACCCAGACATGCCGGTCACCTCGGCCGCGCAGGTGTACGTCTGCGAGCCGCCGATGGTGACGCCGACCGGCCGCTACCTCGGCACCGTCGGTTTCCAGCGGCTGCTGCGCCGGGCGCCGTCCGTCCTGGCCGGCGAGTGCGTCGAGACGCGCATCTTCGTCCGGCCAGATCTGCCCGAGCGCGACCTGGCGGCCAAGCTCGCCGCCTACAACCTGGTCAGCGTGGCGGTATGCGACGAAGACGGCCGTCTGGTCGGTGCGGTTACCGTGGATGACGTACTCGACCACCTGCTGCCCGCAAACTGGCGGCGGACGGGAGGCTGACGATGGCACGGATTTCCCTCCGCGGGCGCAGCGAGCGGGCCGACCTGTCCGTTCCGCGCGGTACCCCGCAGATGGGCGCCCGCTACGACGCCGACGCGTTCGGCCGGTTCTCCGAGGGGATCGCACGGTTCCTCGGCACCGGGCGCTTTCTGTTCTGGCAGACGATGCTCGTGGCCGTCTGGATCATCTTCAACACCGTCGGCCTGATCAAGCACTGGGATCCGTATCCGTTCATCCTGCTCAACCTGGCCTTCTCCACCCAGGCGGCTTACGCTGCGCCACTGATCCTGCTCGCCCAGAACCGGCAGGACGACCGGGACCGGGCCAGCATAGAACGCGACCGCGAGGTGGCGGCGCGGACGCAGGCCGACACCGAGTTCCTCGCCCGTGAGCTCGCCGCCGTGCGCCTCGCGCTGGCGGACGTGGTCACCACACAGGACCTGGAGGACTCGCTGTCCCGGATGGCCAGGCTCATCGCCGACCCGCGGCTACCACCAGGCTCCGGTCCTTTCGAGCCGTCTGAAGACAGAGCAGTTACGGCATTCCCGCCGGACTGAGATCAGCGTCCGCTGGCCCAGGTTGTTCGTCCTGGAGGTCTTGCGACAATCCCCTGAGCCCAAGCAGGCAGGAGCCGGCACGAGGGTCCATCGTGCCGGCCGGACGTCCGGCGGCGGAGGACCCGGTTGGTAGCTTGCTGACGTGGAATTCCAGGATGTTGTCCGGCGGCGCAGGATGGTCCGCAGCTATGACCTGAGCCGACCGGTGCCCTCCGAGATCATCGACCGGATATTGGCAACGGCCAGCGGGCGCCGTCAGCGGGCTTCTCCCAGGGCTGGGGATTCCTGGTGCTGGACAACCCCGCCGACGTGGCTCGGTTCCGCCAGGCGGCCCGTCCGCAGGATCACCCCGAGGACTGGTTCGCCGCCAGGGTGGATGCCCCGCTGCTGATCATTCCGCATTCGAACAAGGACGCCTACCTCGATCGCTACGCCCTGCCTGACAAGGGCTTCACCGACCGATCGGAGCGATCTCCATCGGCTACAGCGACGAGCCAGCACGTGACCTGCGCAGCCGGCGCAAGCCTGAGGCTGAGACGGTCCACCGCGGCCGGTGGAACCAGCCGGCCGGATGAACGCACAGGCACGGCTGGCTGCTCCAGGAGATCGGGGCGGTCCTGCTGATGATGCGTGTGAGGTGTATCTTAAGGTGCGTATGAAGTACATGCTATAGTGCGTGTCAGGTACATCGGCGTGTCTAATGGCTGTGGGTGAGGTGATGGCGTACCGTCGCCGCTTGCTCGATGCCTTGCTGGATGAGCTGCTCGCGGAGTTGCCCGCCATCCTTCTGGTGGGACCGAGGGCGTCAGGGAAGACAACGACGGCACTGCAACGGGCCCAGTCAGTGATCCGCCTCGACGTTCCCGGCGAGGCCGCGGCCTTTCGCGCGGACCCGGATGCCGTCCTGCGCGGCATGGCCGAGCCTGTCCTGCTGGATGAATGGCAAGCCGTGCCGGAGGCCTTCTCCGCCGTGAAGCGGACGGTCGACGCCGCGGCCAGGCCACGGCGCTTCATTCTCACCGGGTCTGCCTACGGCGACCTTGAAGGAGTCACTGCCGCGGGCACAGGCCGCATCGTCCGGCTGCGCCTGCTCGGCATGACCGTCCGGGAGCAGCTTGGCCGGGTGGCTGCCGAGCCGCTCATCGACCGGCTGGCCCGGGGTGCGGAGATCGCCGGGCCGGCGGAGCGACTGGACCTCCGCGACTACCTTGACCTGGCACTGCGCAGCGGTTTCCCTGAGGCGCTCGACATCGGCGGAGCCGCAGCCAGGCAGCGGTGGCTTGAGGGTTACGTAGATCAGATCATCACTCGTGACCCTACGGGCACCGTTGGCGCGCGCAACCCCGCGCTGCTCCTGCGTTACCTGGAAGCCTACGCGTTGCACTCGGCGGGCATCGTCGAGGCCAAGAGCATCTACGAGGCTGCCGGGATCGACAAGCGCACGGCCACTTCCTACGAGAGCGTGCTGGAGAATGTTTTTGTCGTCGAGCCACTTCCTGCCTGGCGGACGAACCGCCTGAAGCGGCTGGGGCAGGCACCCAAGCGCTACGTTCTCGACGCCGGGCTGATGGCCGCTATCTTGCGGGTGGACGTGGCGGCGATCCTGCACGACGACAAGCTGCTCGGCCGCGTCGTCGACACGTTCGTCGCTTCCCAGCTCAGGGGCGAGCTAGAAGCGTGCGCCACCCGGCCGCGGCTTTACCACCTGCGCGATACCGACGGCCGTCGCGAGGTGGACATCGTCGCCGAGCTCAGCGGGGGGCGCGTGCTGGGCTTCGAGGTCAAGGCCAGCAGCTCAGTCACGTCCGCTGACGCCAGGCACCTGGCCTGGATGCGCGACGAGCTCGGCGACCGGTTCATCGGCGGCGTGGTCTTCCACACCGGCCCCCACGTATTTCCCCTCGGCGACCGGATCACCGCGCTGCCGATCAGCACCATCTGGGCCGCCTGGTGATCGGGCCGCACACTGTCGGCGCGCGGCTAATCCAGCGTGACGACGGTGGCGATCTGGTCCAGGCCGGAGACTTTCAGCAGAATGTCGCTGATGGGGCCCGCCGTGCTGACTTCGATGGTGAGCCGGGCTTGCCTGGCGGCGATGAACAGGGCCCGGATGGTTGCGCTGTCGCAGTAGGTGACCGCGGTCAGGTCGGCGGTGATGGCGCTGGAGATGGCGGCAGCCTGGTCGAGGGCGGCCTGGAATTGCCCGACGTTGGTCAGGTCGATGTCGCCGGCGGCGCGCACGGTGGCGGGTTCACGTTCGCCGCCGGGCAGGAATTCGAACCGTGCCTGCTGGCTGCTTGCGTCGTTGGTCATGGCTTCAGGTCCTTGGTCAAGGTCACCGTCGTCCCGTGCGCGGACGGATCGATCGTGACGTCATTCATGAGGGCGTGCATGAAAATGACCCCGTGGCCCCGGGTACCCGGGGCGGGCTGCTGGCGGTCGGCAGGAGGGGGCCGCCAGCTCCCGGTGTCGGCGACGGTCAGCTGGATCGTGGTGTGGGTCGCGCGGGCGGTGAGGGTGATCTGGACTGGTGCCGCATCGGCGGGGCGACCGGCCGTGGCGTGTTCGAAGGCGTTAGCTGAGGCCTCACCCGCCGCGATCATGATGTCGGTGGCTTCCCGGCTGCCGACGGCGGCGGCGGCCAGCCACCGCCGCAGCCTGGCCCGGAGCAGGGCCAGGCAGGAGCGGTCGTCTGCGGTTACCTGGACGGTCAGCGGGGCGGGCGGGTGCCGGTAGATCAGGACGGCGACGTCGTCCTCGTAGCCGACCGCCGGCGTCATGGCCGACATGACGTGGTCCGCGACGTCGTCCGGATGATCCTGGGCGTATTCGGCCACCGTGACTGCCGCGGCGTCGATCCCCTTGTCCAGCGACTGGTTGCGCCGCTCGACGAGCCCGTCGGTGTACAGCATCAAGGTCGCGCCGGGCGGCAGCGCGGCCGTCGCCTGACTGCGCCGCCAGTCAGCGGGCAGCATGGCCAGCGGCAGGGACCGGGCCTGATCGAGCAGGTGGTAATCTGCTCCGGCCGTGACGAGGATAGGTGGCGGGTGCCCGGCGCAGCTGTAGGTGACCGTCCCGGCGGCGAGATCAAGGATCGCGCAGAACACGGTGGTGCATTCCGCCCCCGGAATCCGGCTGGCGAAAGTGTCCAGGTCGGCAAGAGCCTCGGCGGGACCGGGAGCGCGCAGCAGGACGGCCTGGCTGGCGGAGCGGAGCTGGCCCATGACCGCGGCGGCGGGCAGCCCGCGGCCGACGCAGTCACCGACAACGACGCCGGTACGCGGCCCGGGCAGCGGAATCACGTCGTACCAGTCGCCGCCGACTTCGAGCGGGGGAACCGCCGGGGTATACCGCGCGGCGAATCCGTGCGGCAACTCGGTAGGGCCGAGGATGGCGTGCTGGAGGGTGAGTGCGACGGCGCGGGCCTGCTCGTAGTCCCTCGCCTTGGCGAGGACCTGGGCCAGGTGGCTGGTCAGGACCGAGAACAGTTCCCGCACTTCGGCGCCGACAGGCCGCCCGGCCGGGAATTCCGCGGCGATGGCTGATGAGCCTGTGCCGTCGAGCGGAGCGGTGAGCAGGCTGGTGTCCTCGTCGCCTGGCAGCACGACGACCGAGGCGGCCAGCTGGTGCCGGACGACGTCCAGCGCCCCAGTCACCGAGGCGGAGGCGCCCTGGCCGGAAGCGAGCCGGGGCCATCTGGTGATGGCGGGCTTGCCGTCGCTGGACCATAGCGCGGTAGTCACCTGGCTAGCGTCTATCGCGGCGGCGATCTCGCGGGTGGCCGTGGTGAGCATCTCGGAGATCTCCCCGGTCGCGGCCAGGGCGGCGGCGAAGCCGGCCAAGGTGGCTTCGCGCTGCGCGGCCAGCCGTTCCGCGGTCACGTCCCGCGCGGTTCCGACGAACAGTCGGCCTCGTCCGTCCGGGCTGGGCAGGCTGGCCAAGCTGCACGCCAGCCAGACGGCGCGCCCGTCGCGGTGCCGCGCCTGGACCGTGTACCGGCCGCCGCCGTCCCGGTGGTAGTCGGCGAACGCCTGGGCCGTCGCAGCCCACCCGTCCGGGTCGGCATCGGGGTCCGGAACCCAGGGGCGGGGCCAGCGGAACGGCAAGCCATCCGCGCTGTAGCCAACCTGGGCCAGGAAGGCCTGATTGGCCTCCAGGATGGTGCCTTCCTCATCGGTGACGAAGAAGCCTTCCTGCAGGGAGTCGATCAAGGTGCGGCGGAACTGCGATTCGCGGTTCCTGAACCTGGCCATCCCCAGGTTGGAGCGCACCCGGGCCAGCAGTTCCACCGCGGAGAACGGCTTGACCAGGTAGTCGTCGGCACCAGCCCGCAGGCCCTCGACGGACGCCTCCTGCCCGGCCCGCGCCGATAGCAGGAGCACCGGCACGGCTGCGGTGCGCGCGTCGGCACGCAGGGCGGCCACCAGCCCCAGGCCGTCCAGACGGGGCATCATCACGTCGCTGATCACCAGGTCGGGGGTGCCGGCGCGGGCGGCGTCCAGGGCGGCCTGCCCGTCGGTGACCGTGGTGACCTGGTAGCCGGCCGTGCGCAGCAGCCGGGCCAGGTACTCGCGCATGTCGGCGTTGTCGTCGACGACCAGCACCCGCGCGGGCAGGGCAGGGCCTGGCTGGGCCGAGGGGGCCGTGTCGTTACCGGGCGTGATCTCCTCAGGCACGGGGCGCGCCCCCGTGACGCCACCGTCCGGCCCGGTCCCGGGCAGCCAGCGCAGGGCTTCCTGGACGAAGGGGTCGGCGGTGGCTGAGACCGTCTCCGTATGGCCGGCCGGGACGAGGGCACCGGCGGGCAGGTGGGCAGGCCCGAAGGGCAGGCGGATGGTGAACGTGGTGCCCGCGCCCTCGGTGCTGGCCGCGGTGATGGTGCCGCCGTGCAACTGGACGAGTTCCTGGACCAGGGCCAGGCCGATGCCGCTGCCTTCGTTTGAGCGGGAGCGGACATTCTCGATCCGGTGGAACCGCTCGAACAACCGCGGCATCTCCTGCTCGGGTATACCGATGCCGGTGTCGGCGACGGTAACGACCGCCTCGCCGTCCTCGGCGCGGGTGGCGATGCGGATGGAGCCGTCGAAGGTGAACTTCAGCGCGTTGCTGAGCAGGTTAAGCACCACCTTCTCCCACATGCCACGGTCGAGGTAGACCGGCTCGGACAGCGGCGGGCAGTCCACCTCGAAGGCCAGGCCGGCGCGGTCGATGGCGGAGCGGAAGATGCTGGCCAGCTCGGCGGTCGCCTGGGCGATGTCGGCCGGTTCGTAGCTCGCCTGCATGCGCCCGGCCTCGATGCGGGAGAAGTCCAGCAGCGAGTTGACCAGCTTGCCAAGGCGCAGGCCGTTGCGGCCGATGACCTCCAGCTCCTCGCGCACTTGCGGGCCGGCGTCGGCCAGCAGGCGCTGCAGCTCCTGCACCGGTCCCATGATCAGGGTCAGCGGGGTCCGGAACTCGTGGCTGATGTTGGAGAAGAACGCGGTCTTGGCGCGGTCCAGCTCGGCCAGCTCCTCCGCGCGGCGCTGCTGGTCCTGATAGGTGCGTGCACTCCCGATGCCCGCCGCGAGATGTCCGGCTATGAGGCCGACGAACGCGCGGTAACCCTCGTCCAAGGGCCGGTACCGGTTCAGGGCGGCCACCAGGAACCCGTACGGGGCGCCGCCCTGCTGGGCCAGCGGTGCTATCAGCGCCTGGACGGGCGACTCACTCCACGGCCCGGCCGGCAGGCCGGCGAACCGGGCGCGGTCGAGGTCCACGAGCGCGGATTCGCCCCGCAGCAGCACCGCGACGGGCCACAACGGGTCCGCGTCTCCGGCCGCAAGCGCGGCCGGGGCCGCCGGGTGCCCGGCCGCGATGCCGGTGCTCCCCGCCAGCCGGGCGACGGCATCGTCGTCGTCGAACAGGTAGGTCAGGGTGAAAGGCAGGTCCTGCCGGTTGCGGTCCAGCTGCCGCCCGGCGAACTCCAGCGTCTCGGTCTCGGTGCGCACCACGCTCGGGTCGGAGCCCAGATCGCGCAAGGTCGCCATCCGGCGCTCGCCGATGACGCGTTCGGTGTCCTCGCTGACCACGCACAGCATCCCGACCACGGCGCCGGTGTCGTCGCGCAGCGGGCTGTAAGAGAAGGTGTGGTAGCTCTCCTCCGGGTAGCCGGACCGCTCCAGGAACAGCAGCAGCGCCTCGTCCCAGGTCGCCTTCCCCGTCGCCAGCACGGTGTCGATACGCGGGCCGATGTCGTCCCAGATCTCCGCCCACACCTCGCTGGCAGGCCGGCCCAGCGCCCACGGATACTTGCGGCCCAGGGTGTTGCGCCGGTAAGCGGCGTTGCAGAAGAACGTCAGCTGCGGCCCCCAGGCCATCCACATCGAAAAGCGCGAGGACAGCAGGATGTCCACCGCCGTCTGCAGGCTCTGCGGCCAGGACCTGGGCAGCCCGAGCGGAGTGGCAACCCAGTTCACCTTGGCCAGGTCACGGCCGACCTCCGCATCGGCGGCGAACGTCCCCGCCGCCCCCGGCCCTGGCTCGGGATCTGCCGCGAGCGCCACCGGCTCTCCTCCGTTTCACGCCCGGAACTCCGCTTGCCTAGTTCACCGCCCATGAGTATGGCGTAACCGTACGATAACGTGCCTTTACCGGCAACGGCGCGCCAGGCAGGTCAGGCTGGCGCGAGCTTGCTGATGGTGTCGGCGAGGTCGAGGCCGGGGACCGGGGTGATCGCGATGACGGGAGTGTCCAGGCCGGCCGCCTGGTACTCGGCCACGCGCTCCCGGCACTCCTGCGCGGGTCCGTGGATCACCAGTTCATCGACCAGCGCGTCGGGGATGGCCTCGACAGCGCCCTTGCGGTCGCCGCAGTTCCAGGCCGTCAGCATGGGCTCGATGATCTCGCCGCGGCCAAGCCACTGCTGGAAGGCGGCATACACCGGCACGGTGAGGTAGGCGGCGATCATCCGCCTGCCGATAAACCGGGCGGTGCCGGCGTCGGCGGTCGGGCAGACGAAGACCCGGGCGACCAGTTCGCAGTCCGGGCCTGCCGCCTCGCGCACCCTGGGCACGTCCTTGGGGGCGAGCCAGTTGGTGATCGCGATGCCGGCCTCGGCGGCGGCGAGCTTGACCATGCCGGGTCGCAGCGCCGCCAGCGCGAGCGCAGGCGGGATCTCGGGGGCCGGGTCGAGCCGGAAGCCGTGCACCGAGAACGTCTCGTACTCGCGGGTGACCTTGCCGCCGGCCAGCGCCTCGCGGAGGAACCGCAGCATGTCCCGCGAGCGCTGGTAGGGCTTGGTGAACGCGATGCCGTTCCACTGCTCGACGGCGACCTGGGACGAGGTGCCGATGCCCATGACGAACTTGCCGGGAGCCAGGGCGGCCAGCGTGCCGGCCTGCACGGCGAGCGAGACCGGCGCGCGGGTGTAGATGCCGACGATCGCGGTGCCCAGGCGCAGCTCAGGCGCCCACTGGGAGGCCAGGGTCAGCGGCGTGAAGCCGTCGATCCCGTTCAGCTCACCCGACCAGACATCGGTGTAGCCGAGCGCGGGCAGGCCCGCCACCAGGTCTTTGTGGGCGGCCAGCGGCAGCCCGCTGAGTGGCAACGTCAGACCCCAGCGCGATTGCGATCCCATCAGCGTTCCTTTGCTCCCGAGAATTTTCCCCGCAGCCCGAGAATAGGGTCACATTACGGCAAACCTCGGGTGGTAGTTGCGGGCGGGACTGGTGCGGACCTTCAGGTGGGAATCACGTCGCGCACGTAGAGCCCCGGCGTGGGGCACAGGACCGGGTGCCGCTCGCTGCCGAGGTTTTCTGGTCCGGTCCGCTGGGCGCCGACATGCGGCGTTACCCAGTCGGACCATGCCTCCCACCAGCTGCCCTGCTGCTTCTCGGCGCCGGCCAGCCATTCGTCGGGGTCGGCGCCCGGTGTGCCACCGGTCCAGTAGTGCGCTTTGGGGTTGCCCGGGGGGTTCACCAGGCTGGCGATGTGCCCGGAATAGCTGAGCACGAAGGTGGACGGGCCGCCGAGCAGCCGCGTCGTCTGGTAGCAGCCCTTCCACGGGGTCAGATGATCGGTGATAGCTCCCGTGACGAAGCTCGGCACCTTGATGCTGTCCAGGCTCACCGGCGTGCCGAGCACCGTTGCCTTTCCCGGCCGGACCAGGAGGTTGTCCCGGAAGATCTCGAGGAACTGGCCGTGCAGCGCACCGGGGAGATTGGTGCCGTCGGCGTTCCACGCCAGGATGTCGAAGGCCGGCGGCTTGTCGCCCATCAGGTAGTTGTTCACCCAGTAGTTGAACACCAGGTCGTCAGGGCGCATCCAGGTAAATGCGCTGCCCATCTGGCGGCTGGTAATGATGCCTTTACGCCGCGAGCGGTTGCGTGCGAACCCGATGAGACCTTTCCCGGAAAACGCGGTTATCGGGGCCCGCAGACCAAAATCCAGCAGGGTGACGGCATAGGACATGCTGTGCACGCGGTCGTCGCCGGTGGCAGCCAGGTGGTTGAGCAGAGTGGTGGTGATGATACCGCCGGCGCAAAAGCCGATCAGGTTCACATCTGGACTGCCGGTTACCTCGCAGACCGTGTCGATGGCCGCTGACACCCTTTCCGCGTAGGTGTCCAAGTCCCAGCTGCCCTGCTCGGCCGTGGGATTCCGCCAGCTCAGCAGGAACGTCTGCAGGCCGCGACCGGTGGCGTACTCGACGAAGCTGCGCCCCGGCCGCAGGTCAAGGAAGTAGAACCGCCCGATGGGGGGTGGCACGATCAGCACCGGACGCTCGAACACCGCCTCGGTGGCCGGGGCATACTGCAGGACTTCCCCCACCGGGTCGCGGGCGACGACCGCACCGGGAGTCACGGCCAGGTCCCGGCCTACCTCGAAGACATCCGGCTGCACCATCGATGGCATCCCGCCGTTGTGACGCACGTCGGAGACGAAGTTACGGACGCCGCGAATAACGCTGACGCCGCCGGTGTCGAAGGCGCGCTTGATCGCGGCCGGATTGCTCGCCAGGAAGTTCGTCGGTGCGGCGGCGCTGGTCACGATGTTCGCCGCGAAGCGCGCCCGCTCCGCCCGGGCGTTGTTCCGTCCGTCGTCCAGGTCGCCGACTATCCGGTCAAGCGCTCCGGCGGAGGCGAGATAGCCTTGCTCGATCCTGCGGAAGGCCGGATTCGATGTCCACGCGGGATCGTTGAAACGCCGGTCACCCTTGGCCGGGGCCACCGACGAGTGTCCGCGCGCGATGCGGGTGAACTCCACGCCCAGCCCGCCGATCTCACGGGCGACCGTCTGGGCCTGGCTCAAGGCCGCGGCCAGTCCGCCGACCGCCTCCCTGAGGGAAGGGATCCCGACCGCTTCGCCCCCGTCCGCCGACTCGGCCGCCTCGGTGTCGGTCACCGTCGTCTCCGCATCGCTCACGGCTCACTCCTTATTGCTCAACCTATGAACGGGCGTTCTCGCTTGAGCTCCTCGCGGGCGATCGAGCGGCGGTGCACTGCGTCAGGCCCGTCGACAATGCGCAGGCTGCGGGCCCAGGCGTAGAAGTACGCGAGCGGCGTGTCGTCGCTGACGCCCATGCCGCCGAACACCTCGATCGCCCGGTCGATCACCGCGGTGGCCATCGCCGGCGCGGCGACCTTGATCGCCGCGATCTCGGTGCGCGCCCCTTTGGCGCCGCGGGAGTCGATCAGCCAGGCGGTCTTGTACACCAGCAGCCGGGCCTGGTCGATGTCGATACGGGACTGGGCGATCAGCTCCCGCACCACGCCCTGGTCGGACAGGTGCTGGCCGAACGCCACCCGTGACTTGGCCCGATCCACCATCAGCCCGAGGGCACGTTCGGCCATCCCGATGGCCCGCATGGCATGGTGAATCCGGCCCGGACCGAGCCGGGCCTGGGCGATCATGAACCCATCCCCCTCGGCCGCCAGCATGTTCGACGCCGGTACCCGGACGTCACGGAACACGATCTCGGAGTGCCCGTGCTGGTCCTGGTAGCCGAAGATGGGCAGGTGCCGTTCGATGGTCATCCCCGGAGCGTCCCGGGGCACGAGGATCATCGACTGCTGCCGGTGCGTGTCCGCGGCCGGGTCGGTCTTGCCCATCACGATGAAGACCTGGCAACGCGGGTCGGCGGCCCCGCTGATCCACCATTTGCGGCCGTTGATCACGTAGTCGTCACCGTCACGGACCATCCGGGTGGTGATGTTCGTCGCGTCCGAGGACGCCACGTCCGGTTCGGTCATCGCGAACGCCGACCTGATCTCGCCGGAGAGCAACGGTTCGAGCCATTGCCGCTGCTGCTCCGGCGTCGCGAACAGGTGCAGCGTTTCCATGTTTCCGGTGTCCGGCGCCTGGCAGTTGATGGCCTCCGGTGCGATCACCGGCGACCATCCCGAGATCTCCGCGACCGCGGCGTAGTCCAGGTTCGACAATCCTGATATCGCGGGCAGGAAGAGGTTCCACAGATCCCGCTTCTTCGCCGACTCCTTCAGCCGCTCCAGCACCGGAGGTTGCGCGTGCGGGTCGTGGCTCGCCAGCCACTGCGCATACTCCTTCTCCGCGGGGAATACCTCCTCCCGCATGAACCCCCACATCCGCGCGGACACTTCCTGCGCCGCCGACGACAGTTCAAAGTCCATTACTTATCCTCACGAGTTCGAATCACGCAGCTCGCGCCGCAGGATCTTCCCGGTCGTGGTCTTCGGCAGGTCAGCCACGAACTCGATCGAACGCGGGTACTTGTACGCCGCCATCTGCTGCTTGCAGAACCCGATCAGCTCCTCCTCGGTGACGGCCGCGCCGGGCTTGAGTGACACGTAGGCCTTCACAGTCTCGCCGCGGTACTGATCCGGGACGCCGATCACCGCGGCCTCACGGACCGCCGGGTGGCCGTAGAGCACGTCCTCCACCTCACGGGGCCACACCTTGTAACCCGCCGCGTTGATCATGTCCTTCTTGCGGTCCACCAGGTAGAACCAGCCGTCGGCGTCCATGAACCCGACGTCACCGGTGCGCAGCTCACCGCCGGGCAGGCTTTCCGCGGTCGCCTCCGGCTTGTTCCAGTAGCCGGGGACGACCTGCGGACCCGAGGTAGCGATCTCGCCGATCTGGCCGACGGGGATCTCCTTGCCCGCCTCGTCGAGGATCCGGACCACGGTGTTGAACACCGGCACACCCACCGACAGCGCGCCCGTGTTCGGGTCCACCGGCGCCTTCTTGCCCAGAGGCACCGCGTGCGACGGCGAGTTGGTCTCGGTCAGGCCGTAGATGTTGTGGATGTACAGGCCGGTCTTGGCCATGAACTGGTCGGTGATCGCGGGCGCGATCGGCGCGCCTCCGGAGTAGATCATCCGGAAGGAGGACCAGTCTTCCCTAGCTATTCCCTCCAGCCCCGACAGGTTGATGAACACCGTGATCGAACCGATGGTGAACGTGGGCTTGTGCTCACGGATCGCGTCGGTGACCACCCCCGCCTCGAACCGGTGGTTGATCACCAGCGGACAGCCGACGAGCAGGGCGACCCCCACGTGGCCGATCAGGCCGGTGATGTGGAACAGCGGCGCGACCCCGAGCACGGAGTCCTCGGCGGTGAAGCCCATCCAGTCCCGGTACGTCTGGGAATTGAACACCATGTTGGCGTGGGTGCACATCGCACCCTTCGGCACTCCGGTGGTTCCCGAGGTGTAGCACAGCACGGCCACGTCGTCGGGACCCGGATCGACGGGCACCGGCTTGCGACCCTCGTTCTGGCTGAAGACTTCCTCCAGGTCCAGCGTTCCTTCCGGGCGCAGCCGCTGCACGCCGGCGAACAGCCGCTCGTCGTGGCGGGACTGCTCGTCCAGGGGGGAGCAGGTGATCACCGTCGCGACCGCGGTCTCACCGGTCGCGATGACCTCCTTAGCCACCGAGGAGTACAGGTCGTCCAGGCACAGCAGCGCGCTGGCACCGGAGTCGGCGAGCAGGTATTTCAGCTCGCGGCCCTTGTTCATCGGGTTGATCACCACGGCCGCGCCGCCGGCCTTCCAGGCGGCCAGCAGCGCGATGACGAAGGCCGGGTTGTTCTGCACGTAGACCGCGAGCCTGTCACCGGCGGCGAACCCGCGGTCGGCCAGGGCCACCGCGAGCGAGTCCGAACGCGCGTCCAGGCCGGCCAGGGTGAGCACACCGTCGAAGTACTTGATCGCCGGGCTGTCCGGTGCCCGCGCCACCGACCCGTTGAACATGTCGAGCATGGTCGGGTAGTCCGGCGTGATGTCGGCTGGCAATCCCTTGCCGTAGAGGTGGAGCCAGGGTCGTTCCGTATATGTTGTCATTTGATCACCAGGGGGTTGACAGGGGAGCCGCTCGCCTGGTTCACCTTCAACGGGGCCGCCGTGTAGAGGAAGGTGTACTGGCGGTCCCGCGCACTGTGGGCGGCTAGTTTCTCCAGGTCGCAGATCTCGGTCAGCGCCACGCCGAGGTTGCGCATCAGGGCGCAGTGCAACGGGAGCGCGATGCCGGTGTTCGGGTCGGTCGTGACCTCATTCGCGATGGTGTCGGTGACCAGGTTCGGGATCTCCATGTCCTGGAACCATCGCACGAGCCCGGGACTGTAGACCAGGCCGGGTTCGCAGAACCCCTCGTAGAACTTCTCCCCCTGGTCGAAGAAGAGCTTGAGGAAGTTCGTCCGGATGACCAGGATGTCGCGCTTTTCGATCGTGACGCCCTGGGCTTCGGCGCACGCCGCCAGGTCCTCGTGGGTGAAGGTCTCGGCCTTGTCGAGGTTCTCCTTGCCGCGGAAGCGGGCGATGTCGAGCAGGATGCCCCGCCCGACGATACCGCGCTCCGCGATCGGAGCCACGCTGGCCTTGTCCAGTCCGCCGACCGTGGTGCGCGCGTCGTACCCGTTCCACAGCTGGCCGCCGTACCAGACGTGGCCGAGCGCGTCGTACTGCGTCGAGCCCTGCAGAAACGCGCTGATCATGTCGTCTGCGTAATGCAGGCCGCCAGGGAACTGCGGAGCGCCGTCGCCGTCCCACGAGGACTCGTCCAAGATCATCGTCTTCTCGGCCGGGGTCCGCCCGGGCCAGACCGGGTCGCCCTTGGGGTCGCCGATCAGCCGCTGCAGGGTGAACACGGTGCCGGACTTGATGTGGCGGACCCCGCGGAAGACTTCCTCCGTGGTGAGGTAGTTCAGCGCGCCAACCTCATCGTCCTCCCCCCATTTGCCCCAGTTCTTCGGAGCATCCTTGAGTACTTCATCCATGGTCGGGACGTCAGTCATCAAGAAGATCCTTCCTAGCGGAACGAACAGAGCGCTCGCTCGGTGACCTCTGGCGAATTGAGACCACCGTTACGCCGATCGTCGGCCTTGTCAACGTGCTCCGGCTGCGAGCCGCGCGGGGTATCTCGGTGCGGGGGCTCGCCGCCCAGGTAGGAGTCAGTCCGGCCACCATCAGCGCCATCGAGAACGGCAAGACCGGTATCTCGGTGCAGCGGCTGCAGCAAATCGCCGCCGCACTCGCCGTGCCCGCAGGGTCGCTCGTCGGGGATTCGCCAGCCCCGGCCCAACCGCGGAGCGCAACGGCGTCCTCGGTCCAGCTCGGCACCTGAAACTGGCGCGAGTTCGCTCCCCTGCCGATCGACCCGGTGCTAGCCGGGGCGATCAAGGCGTTCGTCGCGACCGGCTACCACGGGGCCAGCATGCGGTCGATCGCGCAGTTCGCCAACATGAGAGTGCCGGGCGTGTACCACCACCACCCCAGCAAGCAGGACTTGCTGGTCAAGATTCTCGACATCACGATGACGGACCTGCACTGGCGGCTGCAGCGCGCACGCAACGACGGGAACGATCCGGTCGAGAGGGTCGCGCTGGTGGTCGAAGCGCTGGCTCTGTTCCACACCAGGCGAAGCGACCTCTCCTTCATCGGCGCCAGCGAGATGCGCAGCCTCGAGCCCCATCACTACCCTCGGATAGCCCGGTTCCGCGACGATGTCCAGGATCTACTGGACACGGAGATTGCCGCGGCCATCACGGCGGGTGGTCTCGCTGTCAACCATCGGCGTGATGCCGGGAAGGCGATAGCGACAATGTGCACGGCGCTAGTGCAGTGGTTTGCCTGGGCGATTACGGTCCCCCGAGCGCGGCGCCGCTGCTAAGCGGCGACGTGCCTGCGGGGAATCAGCGGGCGTCTGGCGCGTACGGTCCGGCGGACCAGGGGCACGCCTGCCGCGCTGACGGCGAGCTCAAAGTCTCCGCTCCGCTGGCCGGCCGGCGGATCGAACCGCCCGGAAAAACTGAACTGGTCGTCGTGGCCTGGCAGCTCGAACTCCCACTCCTTCGACCAGTCCGAGCCGCGATGCCTTATCGAGACTGACACATCTACACCGGTGCTACCGTAATTCTCCAGCAACAGGCGGACCTGGCCGGCCGGCCAGATCTTCACGGCTGGTTCGGTGACGGCACGAACGCATGGCCTTATCATGAGCGTGCAGCGGCCTACGGCGTTGCGGTACGTCCCGGCTGCTCCCCACGATAGACGGAGCGGATAAGCACCAAACTGAGAACGCCCGATATCACCGGGGGTGATCTCGAGGATGTAGTGCGGGCCGTAGCTGTCACCAGCTGACCGGCGAAGGCGAACCCACTCCGGATTGAAATCCGGGTTAGCCGAGACGACATTGAAGTCATGAATGGATGGGACCCCGTACGCCGTACGCGCGGCGAATGGAAAGCATGCCGTCTCGCCAGGAGAAATCTGGCGCTCGGTTACGGCCAGAATGATGTCCGACACGGCCCCGCCTGGCGCAGGCCTGCTGCCGGTGCTGGCCGCTTGAGAAACTGATCCTGTCATCTTGGCGTTTGAGTACTGCATCGGGCCTATCTTCCTGCTAGCAATTCACGGGCCGGGCACACTGGATGACAGGCCGCCTTGACGTAGCTGCCGGAATACAGCCAGGCACCGGACCCTCGCGACCCGTCCCGCCCTGGCGCGGCCCGTGCGGCATCAACCACCTGAACTGCGCTACCTGCCACGATGCGCCCTCATGACCCCGAAGTTGCGAGGGAGAGTCTTTCTCCCCCGCTTTACGGAGGCCGATGCAGACGTTTAGATACAGATTCCTCCAATGGCGCGCCAGGTTTTTGTCGATCGCGGGCGCGCCCGACCACCTCGCCTACTCGCGGGGAACGATGCGCGATAGGGGCTGGACCGGAGGGCGGATCGGGGCTGGCCCCGATCCGCGCGGGCCGCTGCGGTGGTGGGGTAGGAGCTGACCGAACGAGCACCCGGTGCAGGTCGCGGTCCGCACCGACCCGACCCGCCCGATCAGGAGGAATCATGAACCAGATCTCCCTCGCCTGCCGCGCCTGCATCCTGGCTGGCCTGGCCGCAGCCGCCCTGGCCCTGGGCGCCGCCCTCGCGCCCAGCCCGTGCGTGCCTGTCCTTTAACCACCTATTATCTGCGCGCACACAATGGGCCTGAGGCGCCCGCGAGGCCGATTACCCGGGAGGAATCATTTACCGGAACGTGGTTCTGGCTGAACATCCCGCTCATGCTGGTGTGCTTCTGCTGGGCAGGGATCCACTTCGGGTTGGCGGTTCGCGACGTTGACGCTAGCACAGCGTCGCACGAGGAAGTGCTCGGCTTCCGGTGCGGAGTATCGATTGAAGACTGAGAACGAGCCTCCGGACCGCAAACAGGCGACCGAAGGCAAGGAAGCCAGGTTCTGGACGAAGACGAAGCTGATCCTCGGCGGTCTCATTACCGTGTGCTCAGCGATCGTCGCGGTGGCAGGTGTCATCAACCTCGTTCCAAGGCACAGCGACGGCTCGGTAACCGGGTATCAGACGCAGGTCATCACCTTGTGCACTCAGATCCACAGTGTCTCGACGGTTTCCTCCGCATACGATACGTCCACCGGCACCTGGAATGTCCCCGCCCTGGTCAGCGATGACCGGGCTAATCTCGATACCGCGCAGTTGCTTATCGAAGCCTTCGCCCGGATCGCTGTTCCGCGCCAGCTGGCCGCGGAGCAGACGACAGCGCTGCAGCAGTGGCACACCCTGGCGCGGCAGGCGAGCGCCGACCAGCAATATCTTTTGCGCTACCTTCCTGCCACTGTAAGTGGCGCCGAATTGCGTACGGCGATGGAGAAAATGCCGCCGATCGAAGCGGATAACCTTCTGCTGGACGCGGATCTGACAGCGCTCGCGGGCCACAATTGCGAGGCGATATCACCGTGAAGGCAGTTTTCGCGTTAGCATCACTGTCGTCGCATGCCGCCTGAAACACCCTCGGACGCGACTGGGCGCATAGACCTTTTCTGGCCTGGACGGGGTGCACTCATTTGCCGCGGACAGGGCCGAGCGCTATGGTCACGTCCCACGGTGCGGTGTAGAAATACGCTCCGAAGAAGATGCCTCGCACGCGGCCGGAAGGCAGAGGTGAAGGATCTTGGCTGCGGGGCCGGCGATGTGGCTTTCGCGGCCGCCGACCTAGTGGGACCTGACGGCTTCGTGGTCGGCGTGGACCGCTCCCCGGGGGGGCTGGCCCGGGCTGCGAATGCCTCTGCTAATGTCCGTGACTGCCATGGCCGATGTCAGCAGCACCCTCCCCAGTCGGCGTGACCGAGCCCGTGCGACCCGGCTCCGGGTGATCCGCGCCGCTCAGCGGGTCTTCACCGGCCGCGGCTACGCCGGAGCACGGATGGCCGACATCGCCGCAGAAGCCGGGGTCGCCGTGCAGACCGTGTACTTCACCTTCCACACTAAGGCCGAGCTCTTGCAGGCCTGCTATGAGCTGGCTGTTCTAGGCGAGGATGACCCGCGGCACCCGCCCGCCCAGCCGTGGTACGCCGCGATGCTCGACGCCCGCGACGGGCTCACCGCGGTCCGCCGCTTCGCCGAGGGCTTCGCGGCGATCGCGGCCCGGGTCGCCGTGCTCGACGACGTCGTCCGCTCCGCTGCCCACGAACCCGACGCGGTCCAGGTCCGGGCGCGCAACGAGCAGCTGCGCCGCGACGGGTACGCCCGCATCGTCGCGCACCTGGCTGGCCGGTTCGGGCTCCGCCCCGGCCTGGATCCGCCCGATGCCGTGGATATCCTGCTCACCCTGGGCGGCCCGGCGACCTACCGTGCCCTGGTCGTCGACTGCGGCTGGCCCCATGACCGGTTCGTCGACTGGCTCGCGGATACGCTCGGCCAGCAGCTCCTCGCCCCCGGCGCCGGACCCGGTTCCCCGCCGGGAGTCTCGCCTGCCAGCCCGCCAGTTCGGTAACCGCACGCCGGCGGCATCAGCAGCCGGCACCCTATGCCGCCGATGCAGGCGGAACGACTGCGGGGTATCGCGACACGTGTGCGTGCCAGGTCGGCGCCGGGCTCCTTCATGGTG